>JAABVA010002781.1_pt1 | contig 17108 bp, 12 predicted proteins | sample 5560331 | NCBI WGS metagenome assembly JAABVA01 (sample SAMN12812661, study PRJNA571458) | rock metagenome | isolation source: Antarctica rocks | place: Antarctica: Victoria Land, Mt New Zealand sud | collected 2016-01-07 | reverse complement strand
CCGAGCTGCTGCCGCTGTCGCGGCTGTCCTCCGTGCAGATAGTGCACGCGATGACGGTGCACCGCAGCCAGGGCAGCCAGTACGACGCTGTCTCAGTGCTGCTGCCAACCGCTACGTCCGCGATCCTCAGCCGAGAGCTTCTATACACCGCTGTTACTCGTGCCAGCGGACGCGTGCGCGTCATCGGCAGTGCGGACGCGTTGCGGGCCGCCGTCAACCGGCAGGTCGTCCGCGCCAGTGGACTCGGGCGGCCGTCGATGGCTTAACCGCAGACTTGGTGCATCCGTGGTGCTCATCTTGCGGGTTAGACCATTAGCTTGACGGGTCATCGCGCGGCAGGTTGCAGCCATTGGCCTTCTCCGCTGCGGGATCATTGAGGGTGGTCCATGTGGCTGCATTTACCTTTTCCCGAACCCCAGCCCTCAACACACAGTTGCATCCCCTCCGGGGATCCGGCGTCGGCGTGCGTTGGCACGGGAGTCGCGGGCGGATGTGCACGGGAAGTCGCCCGGTCCTGACGCTAAGCAGGTTGCCCCCAGAGAGGCCGTAAGGGCTGTCCAAAAGGCTGATCGCGGTCCGGGACGCGATCCGGGACGTCCCGCGTGCACGGTGCGCGCATGGCGACCAGTCTCAGCCCTGAGTACCGCAACCCTCGGCGGCCTGTTGTTTGCGCCGAAGACCCTCGCGGAGGTCCAGCGATGGCTCCGCCCGGAGCACTTCGTCGCTCCCGCCCATCGCCTGACGTACCACCTGATCCTGTCCATGGACGCCCGACAGGTGCCCGTGGACCCGGTCACCGTGCAGGCCGAGATGCGCAGGCAGTGCCTGCTCCGCCGCGACGGGCATCACACGATGGAGCTCGTCCGCATTGTCGAGGCGGTGCCCGTGCCCGCCGCGACCGCGTCTACGCCCAATTGGTGCTCAGCCAGTCGATCGCTCGCGGTGTGCAGGCCATCAGCCAACGACTCCAGCAACTCGGCGCCACACCGCGCGATCCAGCCGACCTGTTCGAGGCGGTCGGAAGTCAGCTCCAGGCCCTCGCCGCCACCCGACGTCGATGGAACCTCGCCACCGGCGAGCAAGTCCCCGAGCTGCCCGGCGGCACTTCCCGCGAACCGGGCGTGCTGAAACAGGCGCTGGCAGAGCTCGACCTAGCTTGGGCTCGGAGAGACCTGGCTTCGTGATCTCCATCGGCCGGCTGTCCAACGCCACCGCCGCGGCGGACTACTACCTGACGCACCAGGCCGGCTGCCCGATCGACTACTACTCCGGCGCAGGTGAGCGCCGGGGGCTCTGGATCGGTCGCGGTGCCGACACTCTGCACCTCACTGGCGAGCTCACCACCGCCCACGAGCAGGTCTTCCGTTAGCTCCTCCTCGGACTCGGCCCAGGCGGCAACCCCTCGTCAGCCCCGTACTGCGCACTGATCCACGAGGCCTGCTCGACGCCCGGCCCCTTGTCGAGGCCATTAGGGGCGCAGACACCGAGCTCCTCCGCAGCGGCGACCCGGTCACTGGCCCGCCTTGGACACGCTTGCGCGGCGGGTGGACCACAGCTCGCTGGCTACCGTCACCGTGCCCGCGGACGTGGCGCTGGCCCTCGCCACCGCGGCTGGTGTCAGCGCCCGCCAGACCTACGCCGACCGTGGCCTGTCCCTCTACGAGGCGCTGTTACACGTGGACGATCGTATCGACGCACGACGACCCGGCTATGACGTCGTGTTCTCCGCCCCCAAGAGCGTCAGCGTTGTCTACGGGCTCGCCACCCCGGAGGTCGCCGAGGAGGTCCGTGCGGCCCACCTCACCGCGATTCGAGAAGCCCTGAACTACCTCGAGCTGTTCGTCGCCCAGAGGGTTCGCGGGCACAAGGGCGAGGGCAGGCACGCCGTACGCGTCGGCAGCGACGGTCTCATCGCTGCCGCGTTCGAGCACCGCTCCAGTCGCGCCGACGAACCCCAGCTGCACACCCATGTCGTCATCGCCAACCTGCTCCAAGGTCCCGATGGTCACTGGGGCGCTCTCGACTCCGCCGCGCTCTACCGCCATCAGCTCACCGCCGGGTACATCTACCAAGCCGTCCTGCGGGGCGAGCTGACCAGCCGACTCGGCGTCGAGTGGACCGACGTACGACGGGGGCTCGCTGAGATCCAGGACATCCCCAAGGCCCTGTGTCGCGAGTTCTCCCAGCGCCCCAGGCCATCGAAGCGCGCCTTGCCGAGCTCGGCGAGTCCGGATGCAGGCCGCCCGGAAGGCCTGCCTCCACACCAGGCCCGCCAAGCCGCACACCCCCGAGGCCACCCAAACGGATCGCTGGCACGCGCGGGCGCTCGAGGTCGGCTTCAACTGCGCCACACGGGCACAGCTGCAGTCCCCACCGTGGACGAGAACTAGATCGTCGCCGACCTCGTCAGCACCGGAGGGCTGACCGCCAGGCGCAGCACCTTCGACCCCCGCGACGTCCTGCGCGGCGGCTGCGAAGCCCTGCCGGGCGGCGCTCACGTTGACCTAACACGGCTGCTCGATCTCGGCCGCGCCGTCGTACGCCACCCCGAGACCGTCGCGCTCCTGCGCAACGAGGCGCCGGAGGAGCGGAGCTCCTCCGGCGGACGGGCTTACCGCCGAGCAGCAGGCCCTGAAACTGGTGGCCGACGGGCGCCAGGCAAGCGTCGCGGTCGTCTCCGACCTTGCCGTCGATGCGGTGCTGGCTCAGGAGTCGCTCAGCGAAGAGCAGTGCGAGCTCGTACGGCGTCTCGTCACCTCCGACGCCGGTGTGGACGTCGTCGTAGGCCCAGCGGGGACCGGCAAGACCCGAGCTCTCCGGGCCGCGCGTCAGGCCTGGGAGGTGACCGGGCACACCGTGGATCGGAACGAGTCTTGCCGCCGTCGCCGCCCGCGAGCTGCAGAACGGCTCGGGTATCCCCGCCACGTCCCTGGCCCGCTTCCTCAGCGACCTGCAGCGAGCCGGACTCCCGGAGAGATCCATGATCGTGGTCGACGCGGCCAGCATGGGCCGAGAGCACTGCCACCGAGGTCATGGCGCGCCACGGACCAGAGAACCAGCCGCTGAGGTGGATCGCGGTTGTCGACTGCAAGGCGTCGATAATCTGGGTGAACGCCCAGCCGGCGATGACTCGTTTGCGGAAGCGAACCTGATAACCCACTCGCTTCAGCGTCGGACAAGGCGGGCGATCGCGGAAATCGCTTCCTTGAGCGTGGCGGCGCCCCGCCGCCGGCGGCGACGGCATTCGCGACGCAGTAGGCGAGGTGCTCGTCGAGCAGGGCGAGCGACAACTTCCAGCGACGCCTTCGTTCCTGGGGCGGGCTGGGTGAGGACGTCGATGCAGTACTTGCCCTCCTAGATCATTCGGTGATGCCCCGGACCTGCCCCTCGATCCGGGGTATCCGCCTGAGTTGGGATGGCGTCTCGGCGCTGTGGCAGCCACAGCGTCACGCTATGCGATCACTTCGCGCCGTGGCGGCAACTGCCCCAGCTGAACGACGGGCGTGGCGTCTTGAAGCACACGTGCTCGGGCTGCGAGTGTGCACAGGCGCGGCAGTCAGCGGCGCACTGGCCGTAGTCGGAGTCGCCCGTGCATATCAGTCGCATCGAGATCACGAACTACCGCAACTTTCTGCACTTTGTGGTGGATCCGTTCCCTGCGAACGCGGTGGTGGTCGGCGTCAACGGGTCCGGGAAGTCAAACCTTCTGGAGGCCCTGCGGCTTATCCTCGACCCGACTCTGCCCAACGGCGCGCGGCGGCTGGCGGAGACAGACATCTGCGAAACCTCTGGACTGACGCTCGACAGTCCGGATCTACAGGTTCTGATCGATCTGAGGTTCGAGGGCTTCGACAACAACCCGATTTTGATTGGCCAGTTGGACGGGTGCGTGATCTCCACGACCCCCATGATCGCGCAACTGACCTACGAGTGGAAGCGCACCCGCTTCGAGTTGGACGACACCGGTGCACCGCTGCCCGCGAGAATCGCGGACTTCTCGTGGCGCATCTACGGCGGCGGCCGTCCGGACTTCGATGTGACCTTTGTTCGGCGCGACCTGCCACTGACGGTCCTCCCCGCGCTACGGGACGCGGTGAGGGATCTCGAGGCTTACCGCGGCAGTCCACTCGCCGCGCTTGTCGCAGCCCGTCCGCCAGCCCAGGCAGCGGTCGATCAGGCGCTGCTCGACATTGGAGCTGCGGCCAACGCGCTCGCTGCGGATCATGCATTGCTCGGCACTGGTCAAGCGGTCGGTGAACGGCTGCGTCACATGGGCGGCCGGCAATTGAGCGTCGCACCGACACTCGGATTCGGTGCTGGCAGAGCCCACAGACTCGTGCGCGGCCTTCGCTTGTTCGTCGACGCGATGCGGTTGCGTTCCGTCAGTGACACGAGCACAGGTACCGCGAACGCGATCTACCTTGCGTTATTGCTCCAGCGGCTGGCCTTCGAGTGTGCCGACGAGCAGACCCTCGTGCCGTTGTTGGCGGTGGAAGAGCCAGAAGCGCATCTGCATCCGTCGTTGCAGCGACAACTCTTTGGGTACCTGCTCCGCGAGCACGCGCCGCTAATCCTGACGACTCACAGTCCGCACATCGCGGCCGTCTCCGGGGCGGAACGCCTGGTTGCGTTGCGGGACGATCCACTGCGCGGCGTCGTCGGGTCCACGATGGTGTCTGGTGCGCTGACTGCGCAACAGCTCGCTGACCTCGATCGTTACCTCGACGTCACACGAGCCGAGGTCATCTTTGGCGGGATGGTGGTGCTCGTCGAGGGCGTCACGGAGGTGTACGTGGTGGCCGCGCTGGCTCGGTTGTTCGGCTTCGATCTGGAGGAGTGGGGTGTGGTGGTCACGAGCGTGGCTGGCGTCGACTTCGCGCCCCTGCACCGATTCCTAGGCCCTGACGGCCTACGAGTTCCCCACGTGATCATCACCGATGGAGACAGCGACAAGGACGACGTCGTCCACGGCGTCGTGAGGGCGGCTGCTCTGCTGGAGCCGACAGGGGGACCGTTGACCGCTGCGGTCGGGGCGATGGCTGCTCAAGACGCGGCGCTGCGAGACCTCACCCGGGTTCTGGATGCCGCGGCGGATGAGGGAATCTTCGTCGGCGGATACACGGCCGAGATCGACCTTTGCCAAATATTCGCGCCCGAGATCCAAAAGGCACTGATTGCCCTCGGGAGGCGAAGCTCGCTAGTCAAGCGCCGGATCGCCGCGGTCCTGGCTGACTCCACCGCCGAGACTCGGGCGGACCTGCTGAAGTCCGTGGGCGGGAAGGGGCAGGTCGGACAGCGGCTCGCTGATTTTATCGAGGGCCTCCCGGCCACGACCTTGTTTGAGCGCACAGCGACCACGACCGTTGACGGGCTCGCGCTGGCGGCAGGAGACGGCGCATATCTGATCAGGGCGCTTGAGTACGTCAGTCAGGTAGTTGGGCGCGGCCCCCTGCACCCCGGCATGCCCCCCGCCGAGGTTGATGCAAGTGCGATGGAGTCGTCGTGACGGCGGTCGTCGGTACGCAGGCTCTGTACCGTGCGGTCGCGCTCGAACTCGAGGCGCTGAACGACTTGCAGCAGGTGGCTGCCACACGCCCGGGCAACGTGGCGTGCATGGCTGGCCCCGGCAGCGGCAAGACCCGCGCGCTCGTGGCACGCATGGCTCACATCTTGGTCTCGCGCGCCAACCAGCGGGAGGGCGCAGCGGCCATCACCTACACCCGTGCGGCCGCGCAAGAGGTCCAGGATCGTCTGCGCGTGCTGGGTTACACCGACTCAGGTCGGACGAGAATTGGTACGCTGCACTCGTTTTGCTACCGCGACGTCCTACTCCGTCACGCGGCCATACTTGGCCTGGAGTTGGCTGCCGAAGCACCCGTGCTTACGTCGGAGGAGCAGAGCGATTGGGAGCGCGATCTCGAAATCGAGAATGGGATCTACGGCGGCTATGGCGCGAACAGCGCCGCTTACCAGAGCGTGCGGCGCGCCCTGGCAACGGGGGAGGAATACGAGCATTTCGGTCCGGAACGCGTAGCCGCAGCGACGGAGTATGAGGCGCGGCTGCACCGCTCCGGCCGACTGGACGCAGAGCAGATGGTTATCGATGCGTACCGGGCCTTTAGGGACCATCCTGACCTGGTCACGCTTCTGGCGGCGAAGTACCCGTACATCCTCGTCGACGAATATCAGGATCTCGGGCCGGTCCTTCACCGCATCGTCCTGCTTTTGTTGGAAGCGGGCGTCGAAGTTTTTGCGGTCGGTGATCCGGACCAAGCGATTATGGGGTTCACTGGTGCGGATCCGCGGTACCTGATCGAACTCGCCGAGCGTGATGACTTTGCCCGTGTTGACTTGGAGATCAACTACCGCAACGGAAGCGCGATTATTGCTGCCTCGCATCGGATCCTTCGCGGGGCGCGGCCACATCGAGCCGACCCCGCACGCTTGGACACGGGCACCGTCACGCACGTAGCTGTTGATGGGGGTCAGAAAGCGCACGCTGAGGCGACGGTGGCCGCCGTGCGGCGCATGCGCGCGGGAGGAATGGCGGCCGCCGATATTGCCGTCCTGTATCCGGCTAAGGGCGCCGTCCTCGATGCCGTCAGAGCCGCGCTCGGCGACGCGGAGATCGCATTTGTCTGGGACAGATCTCTGGCGAGCAGTCGAGGGCCGCTGGGTGAGTTCATACAGGCCGCGGCGAGGCGCTATTTGAGCGGGCCGCAGCCGGGGCTAGACGACACGCCAGTAGCGCCCACGATTCCAGACTTGGTCCAGCAGCTCGCCGCGCTCCGCAAGGAGCCCTTGTCGCTCCACGACCAGCGTCGCCTTATGCGAGGGATGGTAGGGCTGCTCCAACCTGCTGCTGCGCCTGACCAAGCGACCGATCGCGGCGCCGCCGACTTTCTGAATGCTTGGGTGACCGAGCTCGGTCTCACATCGTTGTTGTCGGAGCGACGCGCTATCGACGATGCGCTTGTCGACGTGGCGGCGCTCAGCGTCGGCGAACTCGCGGGGCGGGCTCTCGTTGACGCGGTAACGCTCACGACGTATGCGTCCGCCAAAGGCCGTGAGTTCAAGGCGGTGATCATGCCGGGGTGCATTGAGGGGCTGATGCCACGATATTCGTTCGGCCCGAACTACACGCTGGTGCCACCCGGTTCTACAGAACTGATGCGGGCGCGGGCGGCCTTCTACGTCGCCTTCACTCGGGCGCAGAACGAGGTCGTGATGATCTCGGGGAGGCACTGGGTGAATCGGGGCGGATACTCAACAGGCGTCGGGTACAGCCGGTTCGTCTACGACGCCCTCGGCGCCGCCTCCCCCTACGCGGAGCCCGACCTTCCATAGGGGGCCGGGGCGACTGAAGCGCGCCGCCGAGGTTGACGAACACGTCGTCCGAATCGAGGATCCCGTACTCGTTGTTAAAATAGTCGGCATACAAGCGCATCAGCTCGGCGCTGGCTGGGATCGTGCGTGGCCGGCCGCCCTCCGCGCGCGCCCGGTTGTCGTTGCGTCGTAGCATCACCACGACGTGCCGTTCGGCGAGGTGGAGGTCCTCGTGCCGAAGCCCGAGCGCCTCACCGATCCGCATCCCGGTGTCGAGCAGCAGGGCGAACAGCAATTTGTCCCGCAAGTGCTGACAGGCGTCCAGGATCGCCTGCGCCTGGACCGTGGTGAGGACCTCCGGCCGTGACACCGGCGCCGGCATCGTGATCGTACGGCGACGCTGCGGCGTGTTCTTGCTGATCTGCTGCAGGTACGGTCGATACGACGTCGCCGACGACCCGCGGCGGCCGGTCGCGGTCATCATGACCAACGAGGTCGCCAACGGCACCCCCAGCCGAGCGTGGAAGCCGCAGAACGAGGTCAACGCCGCGAGCTTACGGTTCACACTTGCGCCGCTGCAGTGATGCTCGACCGTGGGCAGCACGCTGACCTGCCCGTCACGGGCGGCCGGTGGCAACCGCAACCACCCGACGAAGGTGGCGACGTCCTCCACCCTGGCCGACCGCCAATCCAGACCATGGACCGTCAGGAAGGTGAACCAGTCCTTCAGGTCGTGCGCATACGCCTTAACGGTTTTCGGGGACCGCTCGACCGAGGCCAGGTACGACAGGAACCGCTCGACCGGTTCGAGCGGGACATGGTCCGGACCCGGCACCGTCCAAGACTCCAAACCTGAGCCTGGCATGACCACCCGCTGCACCCGCATTCGCGCCTCCGCCTCCGTGTTGGACGGCGGTAGGTAATCGCATCCACGACGCAGCCCGCTCGGCTCGCAGTCCTCGTCGCGCACGTCCTGGACGGGCGGGACGGGACTCCAGATAATCTCCGGGTGTTCAACGCCAACGCCGCGTGGCTCGTCATGGCCAGCATTGCGTTAAACCTTACCCGAGGCGCCGGAACCCTGGCCTCGACCTTCCACGCCAAGGCGCGCCTCGCGACGCTGCGCGCGCACCTGATCACGTCCCAGCACGGCTGGCCCGGTCCAGCCGACGCCTCACCCTGCACCTACGCACCGGTTGGCCGTGGCGACCGGCCTGGCAACAACTCGACCAGCGCACCCGCGGCACGCCGCTTCTCCCTACCCGCTGACCACCGCCACCTCGGCCCGACCAAGATCACGTGGAGAACCCGGAAAGACCGGGCGGTCACCCGCGCCGTTCTGCCGACACAAGATCAAGAAACTCGCGCGATGCGCTCCATAAAACCGGACGGTGGATCCAGGCTGAATCTCCCCAGACCTGCTCACTGTAAGTCCCCACTTCGGGCCCCCCTGCGTGGCGTCGCCGCGTAGGGCGGGACTCCTTGTAGCCGGACCTCCAAAGAAACTGCGTGGCCCCTGTCACAGCAGGGGTCCCACCGCACCTACGTCAGGTGACGGGTCGCGGTGGTTTGCAGCGGGTTCGCGTCGGTGGACTAGGCCACGTGCTGGCTGTGGATGTCGACGTGGGTGTCCACAGTTTCGGTCGCGAGCCGTCCCTGACTGAGCCTCGGCTCGCATGGTTGAGCCGGAGCCCTTCGTCAGGGCCGACACCGTGACCGGAGGCATTCCCGTGACCGACAATCGTTCTGACCTGGACGATCCGACGGGGCCACCGACCGATGATCGGTGGCCGTCCGACCCACCTCCGACACTCGAGCAGGACCTTGCGGTGTTGGCCTGGCTGCAGGCCTCGCATCAGCTGTCGGGTGAGGCGACCGGTTACATCTGCGCTGCCCTGCTGGAGTGGGTGCTGCTCGGCGAGCCGTGGCCTCGCGACCCGGCCGAACCGGTCGCCGGCCCGGACTGTGACCATCTCGAGGCGCTGGTGCAAATCACCGAACGATGGGTGGGACGCAGCGTCGTCGCCGTGCCGAGCTCGCGGCGCTTCGAGATGGCCATGGTCGGTCGGGAGCTGAGCTACGCGATCCGGTGCCAGACGGATCCGCAGCAGCTCGCGAAATCGATCGAGCGCGAGATGGTGCACCGGATGCCGTGGCTGGCCGGCCCCCCCGCTCCCGTGCTGTTCGCTGACGGGCGCGTGCTGTGAGCCGCTGGGCGCGACACATTGACGACCTGGCCGCCGCGACGGCAGAACTGTTGGTCAACGGTCCGGAGCCGGCTCGGCCTTTGGTGGATCCGACTGCGGCGCTCGTGGCTCGCGACGCCGTCCTGGGTGAGCTCCGGGCGCTCGTGGGCGCCGTCAGCGACGTCGCCAGTGTTGAGATGGTCCGCGAACTGACGATGTCCGACCTCGCCCACCGACCCGGACAGGCGTTGCATCAGGCACTGTCGGAACTTCCCCGAGCGGCGCCGTTCGGCGCGGTGCAGATTGCCGGGGTGGTGGACAAGACGCTGCCTGGTTACGAACAGGCCTGGCAGCGGGCCGCCCACGCGACGATCGGGCTGGAGGGGTTCGTCGACGCTCTGGGCCGGCTGCCCGAGCAGCATGCTCGGAATGTGCTGCGCGACCTGGCTGACTTCGCGGCGGCATTGCTCTACCTCGATTTCGATCTGGCCGAGGCGATGCTGCCCCAGCTCAACAACGGCAAGGATCCCGGCGTGCCGTACGAGATGCTCACCCACGCCGGTCACGACGCACTAAGGGTCATCGCGGGGGAGATCCGTAACCGTGTCTCAGCCACCCATCCGGGGGCCGCTTGCGCGCGTGGGTCCATCGCTGGCCCGGCAGAAACCAGTGACCTCGACGAGGCGATGACCCGTTACGTCCATGCCGTCAGTGCCTGTGGCGCTCAGGTGTCTATAGGTGATCTCCGGGCCGCCACCCGGCTAGTCGAGTTCGGTAGCGGCTACGCCGCTCAGGTCCTGGATCGGGTGGCACCGGCCGTGTCCGGGGCGAGTGACGCCGCCGAGGGCCTTCGGGCGGTGAGCTTGTTGGCCCGGCAGCTGCGGGACGCGCCGGCCCGATCGATGACTGCCGAGCACCTGAACTTGGTCCGGGCGGGCAATGAGCTGCAGGGCCGAATGAAGGCCTTGACAGTACAGACTGATCGGTTGCCCGGCGGCGCGGCCGATGGTGATCTGCGCCGGCTGGCCGTTCCCGCGCTGACGTTTGCGCGGCACGTCCCTGCGGTCGCTGGGGCTCTCGACATTTCGGTTCGGGAGGCTCTGGCCAGTGGTCTGATGCTGGTGCCGAGTGTGACTGACAGGACCAACCCCACCGCGCTGGCCTGGGTCACCAACACGATGGGCCCGATGCGCTTGAGCCCGTCGGCGGTGTTCGCCGCCGCGGGGAAACTATCGATGACTGCCCGGCTGCTCGTCCCTGCGGTCAGGCGGGCAGATGAGGACCTCGCCCGGCACCGCGGCGCTCCTGCCGACCTCGCGCAGCAGGCGCTCGCGACGGCTCGCCAGCATGCCGGTGCGGATCGCCATGACTTGCGTCAGGTGCTCGCTCAGCGCACCGCCGCACAGCCGTGCGTGCTCGCTGCTTCGCTGCCGTCCCACCCGCGGTTGGCACCGTCGAGGAACAGCGTCGGGCGACAGCGCTGATCCTCAAGCTGGGCACGCTTTGGCCCGCACCCAGATGACTGGGTGCGGGCCGTCGGCTGACCGGGGGCGCGGTCAGGGCAGCGGCTGACGTTGAGTCGGCGCGAAGTACCTGATTGAACGCTGGCGGCACTTGACCTGATGTTCGGTTGACGACGCATCGTGTCCGGCGATGGGTATCTGGCGGGCCATTGCTGTCTTGCCAGTGAGCGTCTGGGCGCCTCGCGAACGTGGCGCATGGGGCTGTGACGGATGGCATTCTCGCTGTCTCGTGTCCCACAGCAGCCTTGCCCGGGGTAAGGAGGCCGGGTCGACGGTGCCACAATGTGGTGGTGAACGTCGACGACGTGCTCGCCTCTCCGACAGAGGTGCATGGAGTCGCTCGTCGGCTTGCTGCGGCTGCGCGGTGTGGCGGACGTGCCTGGCAGGTGGCCTGGTCCAGGTGGCCGGTCGGGAACGGTGCGGAAAGTTTGATGGGGCCTGAGGGGTATCGCCCCGGCATGGCCAAGGCTGGCATTGTCGGACCCGGGCGCGCCCGGGTCCGCCCACGGTGGCGGCCGTGATCGACGGTCGAGGTGATGCGGTGGCTGACTGGGCGTCCGGTGTCAAGCCGCGTTGGTCGGACCTGCCGCACCTGGCGGGCATCGTTGGGCGCGCGTACGGCTCGCCGCTGGGCAGGATGCGTCTGGTAGGCGGGGGCGGGCGTTTTCCGGGTTCGACGTGCTGTGGCAGACCGGCAGGCTCCTGAGCCTGCTCGGAGGTGGGCTGCTCGCCGACGCCGTCGGCATCCAGGCGGTGTACGTGCTTGGCGGACTGCTGCTTCTCGCGGCGTCAGCGACCGGAGCCGTGGGCTCTCGTCGATGATCCGGGCGGCCGCGCATGCGGTTCTGATCGTGGACGAACCGTCGCCCGTCACCAGGTCCGAGCTGGGCCGTCTGACCGCGACCTTCGGCGCAATGGTGTTGGCCGTGGTCGGCTATCAGGCAGCTGTGGTCGTGCTGCTCACCGTCCTTGGGGTGGGGTCACGCTGGTCCATGGGGGCCGTTGGGAATGCTTGTGATCATGATGGTCATGCTGATGGTCCAGGTCTCGTCAGTATGCCGGCGGGTGGCTCGGGGCTGGGGTCGTACGGCCCGTGTGGGGCGCGAGCTGCGAGCCGCTGGCGGGGTCGCTGGTGACGGCCGGGACGCTGGCTGCCTGGCCTGGTGGTCGGGGTCACGCCCGCGAGCTGATAAGCATCCTGACCCGTGAGGCTGATCGGGTGGGCGTGGATATCGTCATCGACGCTGCCAACGCCAACCTCGCCGAGACCTACCGTCGGTATGGCTGGCGGCCTCGCTGTGCTGAGGATCCGTTGCTCCTGGCGAGAGTCGCGGGCCGGTTGTGCTCGGCAGAAGAACCGGTACCAGGTACACGCGAGCCTTGAGTCACGGACAGCACCCTGCTGAGCCCTGAGGGTTGCGGTTCTCACCGGGGCGAAAGGCCTGATGGCTCGATGCTTCGTCGTCCGCTTGTTGCCGAAGCCGGTGCATGGTTGCTGAAAGCGAGGGCATCGACGAAGGGTCGACCACATGCTGACGGCGCTGGGCACGACGGTACTCATCACCTGACCAACCAACGGACCCGTCGACGTAGCGGCCAACCGTCGACGTAGTGGCCAACATTCCGGTCTTGGAGCATCTGTTCCTGTGCGCCGGCCCGACCCACGGAGCCTTGCCCGGGCTGGAGTACGTCACGGAGCAAGGTATTCCGTTCGGTTACCGAACCGCCTGCTGCGCGGCCGGCCCGGTACCCGAGCGGAGGGCGACCGGCGGGTCGCGGCAGGACAGGTTGCTCGCCCGGGCGCGGGCTCGCAAGGCCCAAGCCAGGGCCGCGGCGGTGGGCCGCGGGAAGGAACATCAAGATCGTTGGTCACAGGTGGGGGGTCTGCCGCACTTACCAGAGGTGAAGGCGAACGTGTGGCGTCCGTGCTCATCGAAGGGACGGAGATGGTGATGTCTGAGCAGCAGGCGGTGAGGACAGATGGGTCGGTGCTTCCGTGCGAGGTCGAGGCGGCGGTGCCGCTGGGGCGGCATCGCCCGCACCGCTTCCCGGCCCGGGGTCATGTAGTCAAGGTGCTCTACAGCGAGGAGGAGCGGGACACCGTGGAACGAGCCGCGGAGGTAGCGGGGCTTCGGCCAAGTAGTTACGTGGCGGCCGCGGCGCTGCGGATGGCGCAGGGGGTCTTACAGCCACGCGGGGACGTGGGGCAAGACGGTGCGACCGAAGCCCGGCAGGTGATGGTTGCTTGGTCGGACTGTGAGGACCGCGAGCTGTTGGCCGAGTTGATCCAGGCCCGGCTGGCGCTGCGCCGGTACGGGGTCAACGTCAACCAGGCCGCTGCGGTACTCAACAGCGGCGGGAGCGCGCCGGTGTGGCTCGAGCAGGCAATAGCCGGCGGCGACCGAGCGGTGGTCCGGGTCGACACGGCCGCAGCAGCGCTCGCGCGCCGGCTGGCCTGAGCGCCAGGAGCGGGTCGAAGTGATCGGTCAGGTGCTGCCGCGGGGTGGGTCGGTACGCGGCTTGCTCTACTACCTGTTCACTGAGGGCCTGGCCGGGGAGAAGGGGCTGGAGTCCGCCCACACCGACGCCCGGATCATCGCCGGCTGGGACGACACGGCGGATCTGGAGGGCTTGCAGCCGCCGGTGTGCGAGGGCGGCCGGCGGGATTTCCGAGGGCTGGTCAGCCGGCTCAACGAACCGGTGCTGGCGCTCGAACTCGACCGCGACCAGATCAAGAAGTACAAGCCCGTCTACCACCTCGCGGTCGCCGCGGCGAAGGACCCGGACACCGGGCAGCCGGTCGACCGCTACCTATCGGACGAGCAATGGGCCGACATCGCCCGTGAGTACATGGACCAGATGGGACTGGCGATACGGGGGGAGGACACGGGGGTGCGGTGGGTCGCGGTCCGGCACGCTGAGGATCACATCCACATCGTGGCGACCTTGGCGCGCCAGGACGGCCGGCGTCCGCGGCTGTTCAACGACCGGTACCGCTCGATGGAGGCGAGCCGCTTCCTGGAAGGCAAGTACGGACTCACAGCGACCAGCGCCAGCGGCCGCACCGGGGCACCGCCGACCAGTCGGGCAGAAAACCGTAAGTACCAGGCGACCGCCGGGCGCAGGCACGCAGAGGGAAGGCCCGCGCCGGCGGCGCCGGACCGGGAGGTGCTGCGCCGACATGTACGGACTGCGGCGGCCGGCGCCGGCAGCCTGACCGAGTTCTTCGCCCGGCTGAGGGCTGACGGCTTGCTGGTCCGTGAGCGCATGAGCGAGCGGAACCCTGGCGAGGTCACCGGCTACGCAGTGGCATTGCCGGACCGTCACGACAGCGGTGGTACACCGATCTACTTCGGTGGCGGCAAACTCGCACCCGACCTGACCCTCCCGCAGCTGCAGCGACGATGGCAGGACACCGGGTCCGTCGGAGCGCCCAGTGCGGCTGGCAAGGCATCCGGCCCCGGCCCCGGCCCGAGAGCTGCATGGGCTGCCGCCGGTGAGCGCCAGGATGGTCACGCCGACCGGTTCGGACTCACGGCGAACGAACGCCTGCGGATCTGGAAGCAGGCCACGATCGCCGCGGCCAGGGCCAGTGAGCACATCGCCGCCAATGCCGTCACCGACCCGACGGTGGCCGCCGACGCAGCCTGGGCGGCTTCGGATTTCTTGGCAGCGGCGGGGCGGGTCGTGGAGGGACGGCGCGGCGGACCGCTGAGTGCCGCCGCCCTGCAGTATGACGCTGCCGCCCGGGAGTTGTTCGGTAAGACCCCCGTGCCGACGGCCGCCGGCACGGGGCTGCGGGACGCCGGCCGGCTGCTGCTGGCAGCGCAGGTCGCCAAGCCGAGCGAGGTCAAACAGCTGCTCGCTTTGATGGCGCAGCTCGCCGTCCTGGTCGACGCCGTCACTCGGCTGCGGGAAACGCAGCAGCGGGCGGCGCAGGCCAGCGCGGCGCGGCGGTCCGCCGAGCAGTTGCGTGCGGCTACGGCGCACTACTCCGCCGAGAACGGCCGGGGCGACCGGGCTGCCTCTGCCGCTCACGGACGGACCCAGCCAACGGCGGCGTCAACGGTAGGGGTGGCGAGTCCCACGACGTCGCGTGGACCGCGCCGTTGAGCGGTCGCCGGCCTCGCGAGCGGGTGCCGGGCTCAGGCGGAGCGGGGCCGGTGCTCGGGCACCGGCGCAGCCAACTGAGCGCGCGACCGGGTGACGTCGGAGGCCGCGGGGCTGTGCGGCGGGTGCAGGCTAGCCTGCAGGGACACCGGGAAGCCCGCGCTTGCACGCTGGGCGGCCGTAGGCGACGCCGTGGCCCTGCTGGCGCTGCCCGGGTCGAGGTTGTGCCTCACAGGCCTGACAGAGCCAGCGTGGGTTGCTGCCCGGGTCGGGGAGGTGACGGCTTCCACGACCAGTTCGGTGACGGCGGCCATCGGCAGGTCCAGCCTGGTAGCGAGGCGGCCGACCTGCCGACCGACCTGCTCGGCGGGCAGTGTCGCGATCACGGTAGCCGCGGCACGGCCGGCGCTGATGCGTCCCTCGGACCAGCGCAGCTGGTCGGCGTAGCGATCGATCTGATCGTCAATCACGACATCGGCCAGCGGCCGGCCGGGGGCCGCGCACAACGCGGCGCGCAACCCGGCGGGGCCGTGCCGCTGCAGAAGCACCGCCGGGTCCTGCCCGGCCGGAATGTCGATCGTGTGCGGCCACGACCCGACCGCACGCAGCAGGTCGAAGGACCGCACACTGGCCGCTCGGCCGGCCTGGTCGCCGTCGAAGGCTGTCAGCACGCCGCGGTCGGTGAGTCCGCCGACCGCCTGGTCCAGCAGCGCGACCTGTCTGGCGGTCAGTGCGGTGCCGCAGGGAGCGACACCGACGAATGAGGGTGTTGAGGTCGTCGTGGCCGTGGTGCTTTCTGGTCGACCGGCGTCGTTGACGGCCAGCACGTCCATCGGTCCTTCGACCAGGACTGGAGTGGCGCCGGCGGTCAGCGCCGCGGCGGCGTTGCCGAGGCCGTACAGAACCTCGCCTTTGTGGTAGATCGTGGTCTCGGGGCTGTTGAGGTACTTCGGTACAGAGGCGCCGAACCGGTCAGTCGCGGTCGGGTCGACCGTCCGGCCGAGCAGCGCGACGGTGCGGCCCGGCTCGGTCTGCACCGGGAAGATCAGCCGGTCCCGGAAGCGGTCGACCAGGGTGCCGCGGGAGCTGGTCAGGACCAGTCCGGAAGCCAGCAGTTCGAGGTCGCCGACGTCGGCGCCGCGTAGGTGCTCGACCAGTGTTGTCCAGGCCCGGGGCGCGTAGCCCAATTGGGCGTCGAGGACGGCGCCGGAGTGGACACCGCGCTCGGCGAGCAGTGCTGCTGCTCGCTGGGCGTCTGGGCCGTCGGCGTGCAGCCGGGCGGAGTAGAAGGCGACGGCGAGTTCGTGGATCTCCATCAGTCGTTCTGGTGACGGTGATGCTGACGGGGTCAGTCCGTAGGGCGAGGTCGTCAGTTGTTCGGCGGCCTGGTCGGTTCGTAGAGCTGTGGCCAGCAGGGTGGCCAGCTGCTGGGTGCCTCGGTCGACGCTGGCGTGCAGATCCCCTGCGGCTTGAAGGTTCTGGGCTTGCACCTGGGTTTGGTTGGCTGCCGTGGCGGCGAAGCCGATGTGCTCGGTGGCCGCCAGAATGACGCGGGCTGCGGCGAGCACCCGCTCGCCGGTGGCGCGCACGACCGTCTCGGGCTTGACCGAATCCACAGAACCCGCCCAGCCAGCAACGTAGGGAAAGGTGTAGGCCGAACTGTCCAGGCCGTGGCTGGCGGTGACGAGGTAGGCCACCGATTCGGCCTCCACCTCGATGCGGCCCCGGCACTGACCGAACGAGGTCGATACCGCAACGGTGAGGGCGGGGGGCGCGGCGATGGGTGGCACGCCCGCGACGGGGAGCTTCGCGGCACCAGTGGGGTCATGCAGGAGAACATGAGCGAGCTCTTTTCCGCACCAAGATCGTGATGGATTTGTCATGCTTGAGTCCCTGGTCATTTGTCATTGCGGTCGGGGCGACGAGGCCCGGCGGTGGGTAGGCCGAGTTCGACCACGTTGGT
>JAABVA010002778.1_pt1 | contig 17118 bp, 12 predicted proteins | sample 5560331 | NCBI WGS metagenome assembly JAABVA01 (sample SAMN12812661, study PRJNA571458) | rock metagenome | isolation source: Antarctica rocks | place: Antarctica: Victoria Land, Mt New Zealand sud | collected 2016-01-07 | reverse complement strand
GATATATATACAGACTATCTTTCTTAAGAAGATGAATGTGTTCAATGTAATCATTACTTAACATATTATTAATTATTGATTAACTTAACATATCTGAAACTCTCTTATATCACAAGCTCTAATCTTTAGTCTCTATATCAGAGAAACCTTCAATCAGAATGTAACATTACATAGTCTGTAAATAGACATATCTTAATTTCATAACCTTTTCTTAATCACTCTGACATTTCTCAATCTTATATTGCAAATCATATCATTGTCATTAGCTCTTCTAACTGTACAGCTGTCATTTCTACTTCATATCATTTATTAGCAGTGACTTCTTCTTAAAGTGTCTGCTGCTGTTCTTTTAGCAGACTTTTGCATCATTTTAGATGTCAGTTCTTAGAATGCTCATAATCTTGCTTAAATCTCATATTAACTTCTCAGTTATCAACATTTTCTGAGTTCACATTTAAATTCAGATATATTCAGATAAGATCTTCTTGTTCTTAAGCTTCTGCAATGTCTATCTTCTGAGTTCTGCAAATATCAATCTCTTCAATCTTATTTAAATTGTCTTTAACAACTTTCTCTAAAATAGTTAATCTCTTTAATTCATTCATCATAATGTAATCAGTACTGTGCCTCTTCTTAAGCTTCTGTGATCATCATTCAGCTTTATCTTTACTGCTTATGTGCATAAAGCAGTTGTCATTATAGCAGGCTGTTCAGCTCAGTTAATCATGCATTATCACTGAATTCATTATTGCAACTTCTTTTCTCTGTTATTGAGGTTTCTTGCAATTTCTGACAAGATATTCAGATTTATTACAGTTATAACATTTACAAATCTCTGCTCATTGAGTATAAGACTTAATGAGTCATTTATTGTAATGCTTATACTTTACTGATCTAGCTCATAGCTTCTGATTATGCTTCTTAATATTGTTGAGATTCATTGAGTCTTCTTGTATCTTGATGATGAATCATTGTTTTCACATTCTTAAAGCTATATAAAGTCTCATCTTCTTCATTCATCATTCTCACTGTCAACTGTCAATGTTGATGAAGATATCTATTATCTCTTAAAGTTCTTCAGATCAGTCTCTTCAGACTATTTCATCTTTAATATTTTTACTTAATTCTCAATAATATTGCAATACTAAGATGTCATTGTCTCAGTCAGTTAAGGCCACAATGCACTGAAACTTTGCTGAGTACTTAATTGCTGACTTGTTCATCTTTAATATATAAAGTTATTGTTTCACTGCTCTTTTCTCATTAATTATTTTAAAAATCTTTTAAAATTCTTTCTTAAACTTCTTAAAGTCATTAAAGATTAACTCTTTGTCAATGTCTTATTTCTTTGATGACTTATCTAGAAACTCATGCAGTTTAAAATTGACTCAGTTGAATGCTGCATCTTTAAGATAGACTATTATATATAAATCTTTGTTCATTTTGAAGTTAAACTTCTTTTAATTGAAATCTATATATAAATTAAGCTTTATCAAAAAGCTTCACAACTTTCTATATTCATTACTGAACACATTCAGCATCAGTATCTTCAGTATATTGTTTATCTTTTATAGATCTTTAAGATTCTGAAGATTGACTATATTAATAAAGACTGCTTTCTGTGTGCTGAAAATTATGCTTATATTGTAAGAATATTCAATGTATTACATTCTGATCAGAGATTTCTCTGATATAGAGATTAAAGATTAAAGCTTGTGATATAAGAAAGTTTTAGACATGTTGAGTTAATTGATAACTAGTAGTATGTTAAGTAATGATTGCATTGAACATGCTCATCTTCTTAAGAGAGATGATCTGTATATATATTAGACTGCTTATCTTACTTATTTATAAGCACTGTAAATTAGCTTACTCAGCTCACTCATGAGCATCATGAGCTTACACTGAGCTGTACATCTTTAAGATATAGTTTACTGAATCTACATGTTCAATAAGTCTATTAGAATGATGATCATAACACTTCACACCATGTCAACATCTCTGAACCTTCACATCACACTGATGTCTTCTTCAACAACTCTGTGCAGCCTACTCAATATGATGATTCACTCTATTCATGTCATTCATGTGAAATGTCTCTAGAAACAAGCAAAAACCTTTGAAATCACATTCTTAATTGACATGAAGTTGACACTCATTTCAGTATCACTAAGGTGACTACTCAGCAAGTTAATTACATTGAGCACACTCTTTAGAATGTTGTTGTCATTTCACAATCATCAGTTTATGAATACATTGCTGTCAAAGCAACTCTATTTTGACATAACACTGAGCAGAAAATGACTATTTGCCTAGATACTGAAAGCATAACTATGTTTATTGATTGAAGTCTAGTGAATAAGGCTAAAATTAAATGAACACTTCTCATAATGACAGAGAGCTTTTTCAGAAAGCAAGTTCTTGATCAGTTAGTGAAGTTATTCATCATCATAGTCATCTTGTTGTCATCAATAAGACTAGATATCATAGCCTATCTAGTGAATGATCTTTGCATCAAAGTTCTATTAGACACAGATATCTTGACAAGAGAAGAAGCTAATATTGATTTAAAACAAAATAAGCTTACTATAGACTATTGAGAGACTGATTTAGTCTTTAAAACATCTTAAAATTCTACTGACATGCATATCATTACACAGTCTACTATGCATGAAATTCTTCATCAATAAAGACTCAATTATGCTGCTCTTTCAAGTCAATTTTGAGTCAAAACATCATCACAACAAGGCAAATTGCCAGCTTTAACAGCCTTAAGTATCTTATTATTCATCTTATTATGTGAAGATACTACATCAAATCACTACACAAACATCATATCACATCTTATTGTCATCAATCTATACAATCATTTTCATTATGACACAAAGACTTCACAAGACTTCATATCTATATGAAAGAAGCTCATCACATCTTCTTCTTATGGCACAAAGCCTTACTTAACAGTTCATGACTTACACAAGCATTTTGCTCACACTATCATCTCATTAACATCTCATTGTCAAATTAATTTCAAGATGTCTCACTATCATGTCATCATCAAGTCATTTAGCCATAACATCTTGATGCTGCCTCACAAGCACATCATCATTGCTGCATTTTCAAGTCTATAGGGCACAGACTATTTGAATAAAGACATAGTGATGAGAACATTGCAGTTTCTTTTGTTCATGACACTTGTCAGAATTATTATCTGATCACAGCTTATCTTGCTGCCACCACCTTTACCTATTAGGTGAATAGTCTACTTAGTCATTTAGCCACATAGACTCAGCCATGTGCCTTAGTGAGTTGCTTAGCTACTATTTAAGTAGTCATTGTAGCTCTTACATTCACTCATCTTTTCACTCATATCATAGATTTACCATTAGGGTTATAGCTTTTAGCCATTAGACTTAGAAGACCATAACAAAACTGCTTTCTTTGTAATCTCTGTTAAGATTATGTACTCTGCTTTATAAAAGAATAAAATGACTGTTTTCTGACATTTTAAACTTCAGAATATTAATTCATTAATTATTTTAAATATGTATTTTGATGTGAATCTTTTCAATTTAAGATCTTTTTCTCAGTCTGAGTTCAAATACTTTAATAATTTAAGTTATTCACTCAATTTATATTTAAAAATGATGTCTAAAATCTTCTGTACATATTAAAATATCTGCTTTAAAGTCTTTCAATGTGTATTGTTAAAATTATGTGCAAACTGATTAAGAGTTGACACTGTATATGTGATGTTGAGTTGAGTTTGTGTTATAATATACATAAAAGATTTTATAATCTTTTAATATTAAGTTATTAGTTCTGATTCAGCTGTTCTGATAGTTTTTGTAAGATAAATTCTGAGTTTCATTGAAATTATAACTGTCTTAACATTCTGTAAACTGAAATCTTTGAGCATTTCTGTAAAATAAATTCTCTATGACAAAGTAAGAATTTATAGAGTTCTGTTTTGTGTAATTAGCATTTCTAAGTAATGCTTACACATTCTGCAGTCAGTCATTTTAAAATGATTATTTAATTTAATCTTAAGTAGACTGGGTGCGCAGGTTGCCTATAGATCACATGAGTCAGAATTGGGTTCAGATATCAGGTTGAGTCAGGCTAACTTTTATTTAGCTGAGTTAGGTGCAGGTTAACCTGACCTGATCTGTGTAGAGTTACAGGTTTTTTGTGAGTTATATATAGTCTTAGTAAGCATGTGTATGCACTTAGTAAGCACATACACATGCTTACTAATGTGTGTTTCTAACATGCACCTTCGCGAAAAGTCATGATTTTCGTAACTTATTCAGTAATATATCTTGTGACTGTGTAATTTATCCCTATATGGCTAGTTAAGGTGTAATTTATTATAACTAATATATCAATAAGCTTTTACATTTTTGAGCTCTAGCCCTGACCTTACCCATAATGGCTAGCCTTACCTGCATGTAAGTACCTGCACAGATTGTAGATAGAGTTGATCTGTATATAAATCTGACTCAATCTGACCTGAACTCTAGTGCAAATTCAGATCAAATACACTTTTTTTTAACTTAACCTGACTCTACACTCAGTCTAATCTTAAGATCTAGAATTTTGTTCTTATCTAATTTATATATAAGAATATTGTTAACATATACAGCAACAAATAAAGTATCATTTCTAAACACATTATTGTCTGTGTGAATCTGTGTGTATTTAAGACTGTCAAGAAATTGATGTATCATTTTATATTAAAGATAAGAGAACTGTTTTAATTCATATAGAGCTTTCTTCAATTTATACATTTTTTCTTTCTTCTTCTCATATTCATTGAGTTGAATCACATAGACTTCTTTTTTCAAATCACTGTGTAAGAAAGTTGTTTTGATATTTATTTGTTTCAATTTGTAGTCATAAAATGCAGCTATAACAAAGATGACTTTATAAGTTATAAATTTGACAATCATTACAAAGATCTCTTTGTAATTAATTCTAAATCATTGTTTAAATTCTTTGACTATTCATTAAGTTTTATGCTATAAAATTGAGTCATCAGATTCTTTTTTGTAATGATAGATTCATTTACTTTTTAAAGCTCATCAATTAAATAATAATGTCTTTAAAGTTCATGTAAAATTAATCATTAACAAGTTATACTCACTATTCATTGCTTTCTTTCAGTCTTTCAACTTGTAACTTGCAATTATCTATTTAAATGTCTAAGATTCATTCTTAGAGTCTTTTTTCTTTTTTATGACATCAATAATTACATTAAACATAATCAGATAGATCATGATTGCTTTAAGCTTTAGCTTTATAAAGAATCATCTTTCTTTTTTAAAGCATCAAGACTCAGCTAATACTGATCTGTTAATTGTAAAAAAAATATCTGTATAGACTGAGTGTAGAGTCAAGTCAAGTTGGAAAAAAGTGCACCTGACTTGAATCTACACTAGAATTCAGGTCAGATCAGGTCAGATTCATGTACAGATTAACTTTATCTACAATTTGTGTGAGTACTCACACACAGATGAGATTAATTATAATGAGTTACACTGATCTCAATTCTATGTTCTATTGAGTTAGTATGTAGCATAAGTTTATTATATAAATTTAGACAACATCATGATCATGTTACAGTCATATTTCTAATGTGTATTTGTAACAGATCAAGAACAAGTATGATTTTATCATAATGAGTTAAGCTACATACATTGTAGTTTACAGACTACAACTGTAATACTATCTTTGAAGATCTGAGAAGAACTTAAACAACATTAATTTATAATAGAAGTAACAGATCAACTCTATGTTCTTTATTTAAATAGTTATGCATTTTGTGTGAATTGCACACAAGTTAATGTCTAAATATCTATTAGTAGTTGATCTCAACATCAATATGTAAAATATTACTCTCAAGATATTCTATTAAGAATGTCTCTATAGTCTCTTGTACAGCCTGAATAGCAGAGCTTTATCAGTGAGTAAACATATTTAATTTGTGAAAATAAGATTTAAACAAGATATTCTACACAATCTCTCTAATCAGTTACTGAAATGATAGTTTAAGAATCAGAAGCTTTATACTCTTTTAATAGTGTCTGATCTCTCTGAGTGTAATCACTATAGATATGTTAAAAAGTACTGTTAAAAAATAAACAGAGTGTATATATATTGTCAGTCTTAAATCTCTGCTTCTTTAATGACTGTAATATAATCTTAGCTGTCATTCTCTTCTTTAACTTTACAGTCACTCAGCCTTCTTCTTTAGCTGCACTTCTCACTTTATTGTAGTTTATTACTCTGCTTAACTTCATTATCTTTAAGATTCACTTTGTTCTGATTATATTATTTAGAACTGTTAAAATCATTCATTAAAAATGAGATAGATGACTTTGACTTAATAGATGATTTGATGATGATTGTGATCTCATAGAAATAAGATTTGTTATGAAGATATGATGAAGATGCTTCTGTTTTAATTAAACTGTTAAAATGATGCATTAAAGACAAAGAATTAGACATACTTAATGTTGCTGATGACTCTGTGAACATAATGTCTGAGATAAAGACTTTTGATAGATGTAAGTGTTTTGTTTTGATGTAAAATGTATTATTTCAATTTAAAATTATCAATGTAGTGTTACTGAAGCTATGTTGTTGTCATAATGTTATTAAGAAATTCACTGAATAAACAAAACAAACTTAAAAACTCAGTTTATCTTTCTTTACATGATCATTCAACTCTGAACATCTCATCTTCATCAATGTCATCAAAAATATGAGTTTCAACATTCATATCTCTTTTCTAACTGACATGTGCATTGAAATTATTTAATAAAAATAATATGTATTATGATGTCTTCTGAAACTTCAAAATGTCATGTTATGTCTTCATTAACATCATTGTCTTCAAAGAAGCATCACAACAATGATGATGAGATATATTTTAATGTCTGTTTTTAACACATTAATAACATTTAATGTATAGAAAGACTCTGTCATGAATGTTATTGTCAACATGCTCACAAAATACTATGAGAACTCTGAGATAAGTTAGAACATCTATGTTTATCACATTAATAATACTTAAAATATAAAAAGACATCATCTCACATATCATATTATCTAAGACTATCATCAAGAATATCTCTTTATCTACTGAATCTAATGATACTGACATTGATGTAAGTTTTAATGCTTATTTCTAATGCATTAATAACATTGAGCATGTAAAAGTCTGAAATTGAAGCCTATATCTTACAATGATGACTGACAGAGACACATGAAGTTGAATCATCAAGAAAAGCTGAATAACATATTAAAGATGAAAGTGACAGTTTACATAAAAAGAAGAATGAATATTCTTAACATCTCTGTATTGCTGCAGAGCAAAAACATCAGAGTAAGTTGTCTTTTAATGTTTATTTTCTTGATTAAATAAATAATTATGACAGATTGACACATCATTATGTCTTAAGTAAGCTCAGACTGACATCAGTGTGAGTTAAAGTTAATGTGAAGACAAGAAAGCAGATAAAGAAGAATTTGATAGAAGATATCATGAAAAATCAATATTGAACTCAGTAAAGTGATATGTTTATGAGCTTTATGAATCTGATACTGCTAACAGATATTAGTGAAGTGGCTGAAGTTAGAGATCAACTGAGAGAGATAGAAGATTGTGAGAAGACAGAAGAAGTGAGAGATATAAATGAAGATTGAAGATCTTGTAATTGCAAAGAAAAATAAGAAGAAAGTGAAGTTTCTGATGAAGAAGAAGGTTACTGAAGAAGTAAATATCACATATATATGTTTGAAAAATTCATTAAAACTTATTCATTATATAATAGATTCATTTGACAATTGAAGAGACAGTGAAGCAGAATATTAATTTTGTAATTTAACACTGAGAATGAATAAGTTATCTAAAAGAAAGACACAATCTTTAGATAGCTGATGATCTCAAGTCAGAAATGCATATAAGACACTTTTGACAGTAAATGACAGACTTTAATAATATTATGAATATAACAGTGAAGTAAATGTTCTAACAGTTCATTCTAATGTGTATTTACTTATCATTAATAACTACACAATTTCAGACTTAAAAGAACATATCTTGAAGCTTAAATTCTTTAGTGCAGTCAAAGATCTTAAGATCTCAGAAAGAGTACACATCTTTTTCTTTGATGATGAGAGTTCTGTCATGACACTGAGTACAGAGAATGATGATAAATTTTAAATTATAAAATTAAATTTAAATAAACATAAATATTTTAATGAACTTATAATTGAAGTAAGAGAATTTTAACAGTTATTTTTAACATATTAATGACTATTATAGATGATTAAGCTTAAGAAATTTGTCATTGTTATTTTATCAGAAGAGAGTTTACATGTGAAGAGAAATGTTGATGAAGAAGAAAAAGATGTGATTAAAGATGTTGATGAGAAAGAAGTTGTGAAGAAGAATCTTGATGAGAAGAAAGTTGTGATTAAAGAGAATGTTGTGATTAAAAAGATGATTAAGAAAGAAGTTGTGAAGAATGATGTTACTAAAGAGAAAGTTGCAGTTAAAGATGTTGCTGAGAACAAAATTAAGAAGAAAGATATCAGTGAGAAGAATGCTGTAGTTAATGAGATAGTGATGAAGATAAAAGAATTTTAATAGATAATTTTAATATGCTTATGTTAATCATAGACTTCTAAAGATGTAAAGAATAATTTAAAGAGAATCTCTGAAGAACTGAATTCTATAATATGATTTTTATCAGCATTATACATGTTATGATTCAAGAAACAGATTGTTGATGAGACAAAGCTTACAGAAGTGATCATATTGTCTTAAGCAAAAGCTGAAAGACTCTAAAACAGTTGAAAAAGAAAAGCAGTCAGTAATGCTTTGATTTGCTATATAAGCTGCAAATAAATAAATAATTTTGCTTTCTCTTTCTGTATAAAGATTAGCTTTCACTATCTAATTCTTTTAGTGCACTTTGAAAATGATCACATTCAATAATATCTAGACTGAAGAAGATAAGAAGATTGTATATCAGAAAAGTCTGTTAAAAACATTGATTCTTAACTTTATTTCTTTAATTTCAATGATGAGTGTTATGTGTTAAATGTGTTTGAATGTGTTGCAATATTGTAGAAGTAAAGATGATCTATAATATTCATAAATTACACAGTATAGCTTTTGAATATATCTGTAATAAAGTCATTAATTTCATCTTATCTTCTGATTTCTTCTTAAAGAAGTGCAACAAATACATGAGATAGATGAGGTAATTATCACAACAATCAAATTATATTGCTTTTCTTAATTCAACTGAGAGTAGCTCACTCAGTAATTAAATTAAGAGTTTTTCTTAATCAATAAATATCTAAAATGAAGACAGAGCTCTCTGCAGTCATTGTATGTTAGAAAAACACATTAGAAACATTAAATAGCAATTGTATTTAATTCTTAACTTCTGACTATGAAGTATGTTTATGTCTCTGAATACATTGCAATTCTGTAAACACATTATGCACACTTCACAGAGTAATTCTCAAAGCTTTGTGTTTCTATAGCTTAATCATTTATATGATTTTTAGTCAGTCAACATCATCTATACTTTATAATGATGTCATCAATTCTTAAACAGAAACTTTAAATACTTCAATTAAATCATCTCTGAAATCTTCTTCAAGCTTGAAATTCATTGACTTTTGAAGATATTTAGTTCAATATTCAGAATATGATGACTCAGTCAGAAAGAATGAGCTGCAGAGTGAATTTAAAGAGTGATGAATTTTGACTAACTATGAATAAAAGAACACTGATGACAGTCAATTTAGTACTGATAAACTTAATTGAAAACATCATACTGTGCAATAAGATGATCATCTTTATGTCAGCAATGAGTAACAAGAGTATTTAGAGACAGCACATCAATATATTGATGTATCTTGCTTGATTTGCTGTCATTGTGATGAGAATATAGTTCATTCAACATCAACTAACAGTAATATAAATTCTCTCTGAAATCATAAATTAATCAAGAACTGTTCAGCTATCATTATGAACATCTACTTAAACATAAATATTTGATTCACTTTCAAAAATATTAATTTCTGCTTTTTTAATGTATATTTCTAATGTGTATCTCTGACATAGCACAGCAGACAAAACTTGACAAAAAATCAATAAATAAGTATTTTAATGCTGAAAACTTCACTGAACAACTTCTAAATGACTTTCTCTTTTTAAATCTTTCTTTTTAAGCACTTAAGAATTCTGAATTCTGAAAACTTATTTAAATGCTGCAGTCAGATACACTGATGCCTGATAGACACTGATTTGACAATTTAGTAAAGATGCAACATCAGAACATTTAAGAAACACTTCTTACTGAGCTTAAGCAAATTATTAAAATCTTAATTATACTTAACAACTGAATCAGTCTCAGTTATCTGATCTTTATGAGTGTTACTGCTTACTTTATTGACAAGAACTGAAATTATTAGAAAATTCTTCTTATCTTTTAACTTCTTTACAGTCAACATACTGATCAATCAATGACTACAGAGATCTTTGCAATTCTTTAAGAATATAAGCTGAAGAAGTGTCTTCTTGCAGTGACTATGAACAACTGCAGCAATAATAAATTTATGTAAAGAGCTTTGAGTGAGCTCTTAAAAAGAAAAGATATCATATGACAGACTGTAGTCAATGTTATTTTTTGCTTTACATATGTCATTTAGCTAGCTGTCAAGGATCTACTTAACTCATTAAAGACATCAGTAATCAATGAGTCAATTACTTTATCATTTGATGAAAATAATTTAACATAAATCATTAAGAAAATCACTCTGTCTAACACTCTGTTTAAAATATATTACTATCTTATTTCTAACAGATAGTTCTAACAGATATGACTAACACATTCTTAAATATCTAGATTTGACAACTTGCTATTGCTATAAATTTCTCTCTGCAGCAATACAAAATGTTTAAGAGAATTCAGCATCTCATTTATTTACATTCTGCCTTGACACTTATACAGAATGTTAAAACACAATGAAACTCTATTTATAATATGATGTAAAGAATCTATCAACTTCACAATGATATATGTATCTGAATCAGTCAAGAGTGTGACAGAATCACAAAATTAAGCAAGAAGCTTGAGATTCTATGTGTATTTAAGCAGAAGTAACAGCAAGTCACATATATAATGATGCTTCTTCAACTCTTCAAGAAGTACACAGAGTCAATGAGTTAAATATATAATTCAATTATGTATAAGACATTTCTTATGTACATCAATCTTTTCAATCATCTGAAGAATCAGAATAACATAAAGAGATTAGACTCAATCTTGAAGTGAACAGCAAAGCTGAAGACAGCTATTGAGAAAGCATTAATTAAGATGAAGAAGTATTATGTGTAAACAGAAGATGAAAATGACTTATTATATAACATTATCATCATTCTTAATTTTACACAGAAACTTTCACTGTATCAGATATGTTTTTTACTGATCTTTTTAACATGTATTTTTAATATGCATCACTAATTGCTGAGATGTGCAGTCAGCTAAATGAGGTCAGACATATTATGCATAGTATTGAATTGAGTTTTAGACTTATTATAAAGATCATTATCATTTATATGAGAATGCTTTATTGCATAATTGTACTTGAAATTCAACATTATCTGTCATCAAAATATTTATAAATCTCATCACAAAAACACAGCAATTCAAGACTTAACTTAACAACATCACAACTATTAATTTAGAAGTCAATCAATACTTAAATTCTTCACTATACTCAGTTAATAAGAATGATCTTAACATTCTGAAGTACTGAAAGTCACAGATTATAATCTTTTCAGCATTAATTACAATGATTAAAAATATTCTTACTATATTTATTGCTGATGTTGAGATTGAATGACTGTTCAATCTTGTTCAAGATGTCATTATTTATTGAAGAGATCAACTAAATAAAGTCATCATTAAGATCATTATGATGATTAAGTTCAATTTACTTCAACATTAAAAACTGAATTATCTCATAACTGAAAGAAAGAACATCACAGAAGATTTGTTTTCAGATAAAGTTAATATAGATATAGAGCATCTATCTTATGTATTTATCTCAGATTGCAACTCTTCTAACATTGCAGATAACAGCTTAGCTGATACTCTGAATTAAATCACTTATGACATTTCAGAGTGTAACTCTCATAATACTTTAAATAATGACTCTGATGATCTAAATGAAGATATGAGACTCAATATCTATGAAGACAGCTGACTAATGCATGTATGTTAAAATTTTCTGTTAAAAGATTAAAACACTGCAACTCAGATGAATCAGTCAATATTATAACATCTTTACAATTAATTACACTATCAATTTTCTCAGCTCATTCTGAAAAGAGAGTCAGAAGAGATTTGCTTAATAGTTATGTCAATAAATGCAAAAAATTCATAAGACTACAATCTGTTCAGAACACAACATTAACTTCTCTGCTTTCAAGAAAAATACATTGTGCATCAGAAAGAACATTTACATTTGAAGAATGAGAAGAAAGAAGAGAATGAAGAGAGACAAGTAATGAGTAAACTTATATAAAAATAATTTGACAGTGAATAATGCTAACTCTTAATAGTGAATATTAAATCAACTTTAATCACATCATCTTCACTTACATTACTTCTTCTTCATGCTTCACTATTTCATCATTCATCACATCACTCAATCACACAGTCAGAGATCTTTGATCTCTGATGAAACTATATAGTTAAGAGTCTTCAATCTCTGATGAAATCACATAGTCAGAGATCTTCAATCTTTAATGAAATTACATAATTGAGAGTCTTTGATCTCTGATGAAGTGATGTTAAATGATAATTGTTTGTGTCTTAAGTCTCTTGATGTTGAAAGATATAGATCTTTAAACAGTAAATAAAGATAAATTCTCATCAATAAATGATGATGATTGTTCTAAGTGCTGATTAGACTTTGTAGCATAGAGTCATAGCATAGTCAATGACAATATCATTATGCACTTTCAAAGAATAATACATGCTATGATTTAAGATGAAATCTTCATTTCTAATGCATAATTCTAACATATACACTATCAAACTAACTGACAAAAACTTCTGCATGTTTATATTGACTTATACTTGCTTAGTTAGACTAATTCTTGCTTACTCAGCCTGCAAATAATCTGCAACTTGCACAGAGTCAAGTCAGATTAATCTGCACTCAATTTAAGTTAAAAAAAGTTCACTCTACCTGACTCAACACCTGAACTCAACTCAGATTCATGTGACCTATAGGCAACCTGCACACTCAGTCTATATCTGTAACATTTTCTTTTTCTTTCTTCATTTCTTTTAACTGATTTGACAATATCAGTATAAAAGAATATGATGATACATACTCTGAAGATGATGACAATGATAAGAATTAAGATAAAGACAAAAAAGATAATTGTACATCTTCTTGTTTTGTATTAACAATGTAAGATTGAGTGACTCTAAAAATTGAGACTGCAACTTCAACATTATAAATTGATGAATCTTCATTAAACTGCATATTTCTTGCTCTGATTATTCAGTCTATCTTTCTCTTTTCAGAAAGTTATACTTTATATTAATTTCTTTTTTTATATTTAACAAGAATTCTCTTATTGCTTTAAGATTCAAATTTAGTTCTTGTCATTCAGATCTTCTTTGAAATATATATGTATACTGTGCATTCAAAACATTAAAGATGTTTAAGATTAATAAGATTCACTAATTTATTCTTATTAAGAAATTTAAACAGTAGCTGAATCAGAATCTTGTTGTTCTTAAGAGTTGACATTGAGAGTTAATTAAGAAGATAACATGCTGTTTTAACAGTTTTTAATCATAAAGTTTTAAAAACTTCATTATTCAGAATCATAATTTTAACTTTTACTGTCAGAAATTCATTACTTCTTTCTGTCATTTCATTCTGCTTCAGTTCATAAGAAACTGTTGTTTCATAGATAATTTCTAGATTTCATAATTATTCAATGATGAGCTTATCTTCAAATTTCTTTTCATTATCAAGTTATATTTATACAATTCATAGATTCATCTGAATAAAAAGCATATTAAGAAACTGTTTAATTTCATCTTTTGTCTGATCTTTCATTTTCATATTATAAATGTATCATCAGCAGATAAGATTATCTGTGAAGACTATATATTACAAGAATCTGTCATATACTTTTAATGTGACAGAGTCAACAATGTTAATGTAAATCAATTTAATTATTTTTGTAACTTAATTTTGTGATTTTCTTAAGATCTTCTTCTTTTGATTTGTTCTTATACAGACATCACACAAGTATAATAATGTTTTTGTAAGTTCTTATAAGTTGAGTCTCACTATTTCAGAGTTTTTTAATACATTATCAAGACTTAAATTCTCTATATAATTAAGATATTGATGTTAAGTAGCTCTTAAGATCTTGTTATCTTTAATAACTGACATGATCTTATTCTTGTTTACAGAATTTCTTATCATTAAAGTTTAAAGATAATATAACTTATCTTTATATACTATATAATTAAGCATATTTTCTATTTTATTCTTTAGACATAATAATTCATTCTTAATTTTAACTGATATCTTTTTTGTTTTGATCATTTTAATTAAGAAGAGATTGAGCCTCATATTAAATATAAAATAAACATTTATAAGAATGATATTTTAAGACTTTTCATCACTGTTCTTTAATTATAAGTCAATTATTTCTATCTCTTAAGCATATATCACTTCAGACACTTTCCTTATAAAGAGTTCATTATTAAACATTTTGATCAAGCTAAATGCAGAGAGATCACAGTATATATATTGTATTGTGTTAAAGTCAGTTATTCATGATATCTTATTAATTATGAGATTATAGTTCTCTATTACAGTCAAGATCACTGAGTTCTCATTATACTATTTATCTTTAAAATTTAAAAATTTCTTCTTCTCTTTTTCTTTCTCTTTCTTCTTTTTAGTCTCTTACTTCTTCTTTAACTCTTTAAATATCTTTTCTGAGTGTAACTTTCAGCAATTGTTCTTGAAGTGAACTGCTTTCTTGCAGTGAATGTACATCTCATTTTTATTTTTATTCTTATCAGCATTTCTCTTCTTATTCTTCTTCTTTTTATCTTTATAATTTCTCTTTTTACTCATTAAAACAAGCTTCTCATTTTCTTCTTTAAGACACTCTTTGTCAATTAGTTCAGCAATTAAGTCATTAAAAAATGAAATCTCATTATGAGTCTTAAAGTATTTCATCATTACTTATTGAGAATAGAAGAATTCTAGATTCAATAAAAAAGTAATGATTTTCAGAATTTCATTAATGACAAGATTGAAGACTGCAATTTCTTATAAGAGTGTCTTATATTTTAGAGCATAAGCATCAACAGAGAAGTATTGATTGAGTTGACAGACATATAGATTGTTAAATAGAATATATTTGAGATTAAATTTATAAAATAAATAAAGATATACAAGATGATCTTATATCTCTTTTGCTGTTTTCATGTCATCTATGATGACAGTGATCTTCAAGCTAACAATAAGAACAATAATAACTGTGATCTTGTTATTCTGTGTGATTCAGTCAGCTCAAGTAATGTCTATTAAGACTGTCAATATAGTAGTTGTCATTTCAGATATAGATTCATCAGTCATTACTGACTGACTCAAAACATCTAATAAGAATTAAATGTCACTCTTTATTATTAAATCTCATAATTCAGCACTCATCAGACTGTATTTGATTGACATTCTTTATGACAGATAGTTTGCTGATCTCTTAAGTTTCATAATTTTTGAAAATGTAAGATCATATGACATTATAGTCATTTTGTATGATGAAAACACTTAAATCAGTGACAAAGTTGTTTTCAATGTAAAGATTTAACTTTAAAATAATTGTGAGAATTGTTTTTGATCATTTTATCTGTGAATTTATAACAGTTTGATGTGAATAACTTCTCATTATACATCAAATTCACTTTATTTCTTAAGACTCTTTCTGACATTCATAAAATAACAATGACAACAAGATGTTTTTCTTTCATCATTTTGAATAGAAACAAATGATTTAATGAATAAATGAATATTAATATGTATCTAAGCTCATAACTTGTCAAACATAGAAGAAGTAACTAGTGAAATGAATGTATAATCATAAGTATCTAGCTACTCTATGGAAATGTGGCCCTATAAGAAGATCTTCAATCAGCAAAAGGAAAAACTTTTATCTGTAGCAAACTGTTTGTCCTAGCAAACTCTGCATGTTCCTGAAACCTCTGTAGGGCTCCGAACCACTAAGGTAATGAAACGAGGCTGAAAGTTTGACATATTTGACTGTGTGGGAAGCCGACTATATAGTGCTCGCTTAAGATCTATGCCACGTGACAGGTATGCGGAGTGCCCTATATCTGACAATTATTGGGATTCGATACAGCCATGGCCACAGCGACCAAAACAGCTTTGACAATTGGAGCGTCTCAGCAGGCTGAATACAAGCTCTTCAAACCTAGAGCCAAGGGCCAACATGTTTTGCGCTCTGTTGCAATACCAAGGGCTGTCCTGGTCACAATGATACTCACTGCGCTCCTTTTCCCTTCGCTGTGGCAGCCGCTTCTATCTTCGTCCTGGGCCTACCTCCTTCAGTCCCGATGCTATAACCTTTCAATTTTCGAGACTGTCTGGACTTTGCTCAGCTATGTCTGTTTTGAAATTGTCTACAACGTCAAATTTGTTCAAAATCCTGAATTGCGCCTGGCGTGCTCTCTGCCCGAGCGCGTGGCGACCATACGGCGCCAAGACCGCCTCAAATGCGAGTACCTTGGAAACGGCTTGGAGAGTTGACAACATACGTTGCTCCGCTTCTGGCCATGGACCTGAGTATGATCAAGAAGTTTGCCGGTGTGCCATTGGCCGATATCAGGAGAAGTGGCGGGTATGATTCTACTCTTTCAGACGGAACGATAAGAGCCTCTTTCCTGGTTCCGACCTTGCACAACTTCTCTCTGTCATCGCCCTTCCAACTGATAAGAGCCCTGCCAGCGGAGGTACCGA
>JAABVA010002777.1_pt1 | contig 17120 bp, 30 predicted proteins | sample 5560331 | NCBI WGS metagenome assembly JAABVA01 (sample SAMN12812661, study PRJNA571458) | rock metagenome | isolation source: Antarctica rocks | place: Antarctica: Victoria Land, Mt New Zealand sud | collected 2016-01-07 | reverse complement strand
TCCTCCATGGCGGGCGCGTCGGGCGGTGCGGGTGGCGGCGCGGGTGCGGGCTCGCCGTGTCTGCGCGCACGCGCGCAAGGCCAGAGTGTCACATGCACAGCTGTGACACACGCCTCGTTGTCGCTGTTTTCATTTTCCACCTGGCACCGCCACGCCGCGCCCTCAAGAACACCTGCTCCATCAAGCCCGCCGCGCAGCACTTGCAGACCCAAAAGTGCAAGCTTTTGCAGCCAAAGGCAGTGAAGGACCGCAGCGCCTGGGCACCCCCGCCGGCCGCCCGCCACACCTGGAAAAGGCAGGCAAGCTGAAAGCGCGACGCTCGTCGCCTGTTGCGGCGTCCTCCTGCGCGCATACGCAGCCGCGTCGTTCGCGCGCGAGAGTTGCACCCTGCAAATGACCTGCAGCGCCCATGGCTTGCACGAGCGAGCAGCCGCGGCAGGCACTCTGCGCAGCTCACAGCGTGCACGCCACTCGCAGCTGCGCCCGGCGGCCACCTCGCTCGTCGACGAGTCAGACGCGTCGGACGCCTTCCTGCTCTCTTCAAACTGGCGCACGAGCGTGGCAACGCCCGGTGCGGTCTCAAAGGAGCCCCTGGCTGCGCCGCCGGCGCCGCCTGCGGCCCTGCCAAGGCGCGCGCGCGTCAGGGAGCAGCCCGGCCTGACCCGGGGCGTTGCTGGCCTGATGCCCGCCAGCGCCGCCAAAGAAACCAAGAAGTGAGCCAAAAAAGACCGAACGACGACCTACCTGCGCGCCGAGCGAGTAGCAGCGCCGCCCTCACCGCCCGGGGACCCAAAAGCAGGCATGCACGACGCCTGGCTGTCCCATCGGCTTGCAGATTCAGGCACGTGGCGGTGGCCGCGGCGCCTGCTGGCCGCGCCGCTTGGTCACGCCAGGTGTGCGACAGGTAAGCACAGGTGCAGGAGCCGGCGAGCCCATGGCTCGTCCGACATATGCCATGCTCCCGAGCATCGCGCACGCGGACAGTGATTAGGGCGCGCCTGGGTGACCTCCGCCGGTCGGCAGCGCGCGCCCTGGGCAGTGTGCTGCAGTTGTGCGCAGCTTCAACGCGCCGGCGCGGGAAAATTACAAAGCTCCTCGGGGAGGCAGCACTGGGCCGGCCCGCGCGCGTATCGTCTTGCATGAACCGCTCATGGGCCGCGCTTTGGCCGTGGCCGGGCAGGCAGGCGTGCGGCCGCGACGGGGCGCCTGCACGGACGTGCACCCCTTGCCTGAGCCATCCAACACTTGCACACCGGCCGGCCCCTGGGTGCCCACGGGCGGGCACCTTGCCACAGCACGCTCTGCCAGGCACCCCGCACGCGTGCAGCGCCTCGGGCGCGGCCCCCCTGCGGCAGATGCCCGGCCGGTGGGGGCTGCACCTGCTTTTGCAGGGGTTGGCGTGCCGAGCGCTGCGCAAACCCCTGATCACCCCCGCGCGGCGGCCGCTTGACGCTCCTGTGTATCGCGTCGATGCAGAGCGCAGGCGAAGCTCGGCACAGGGTTTCACAACCCCCTGCTTGGCTTTGTGTGAGAACTCAGTTCTCAGAACTGGCCTTGCCTTGAGAGCGCCCGCGCGATGACACGTACGGGCTGCTCAGTGTGCTGAAGGCACCGCAGGGCTCGTGCAGCAGGTGATGCGTGCGTGCAGACCGGGATGGCTGCTTGCGCTGGTCTGTACGGGGGCGGCGTTGGGCTTGCTTGCGCAAGCAATCACCAACCTGGTACGTGGGGGCCTGTGCGCCGCCCCTGCGAGCTCCATCTTGATGTTTGGTTCACCGGTGTTTGCACATCTCGTAGCCGTGCAGGGCTGCAGGAGGTGACATACGTCCACAGCAGCGGCATTGACCACCACACGCATTGCAGGGCTTTCACCAGCCGAGCGCTCAGCTGCTTGCGTGGGTGAAGTACGCGAGCGTGGTTGCGCTCACCGGCGCGCCCCGCGAGCGCGGGCACAAGCCGCCGCCTCTGTCACGGCACGGCCCACGCTTTCGCTCAGGTCCAGCCTGGCCTGACCGTGGCATGACGCTGTGTGGTTCTGCCAGGAAGCAGCGGGCGTCCTGGAACAGCTGACCTGCTTGCCTCTGCTGCAGCCACACAGACACCACTGCAACCGCTCTCCTCACGCAGCCCGCTGAGCCTCCACCGCGCGCGCAGGCGGGGCCGGGCGCTGCTGTGGGCTTGCGGCTGCCTGGACGTGTTTGCCTACTGCTCACAGGCGCGGGCGCTCCCTGCCGCACAAAGTCACCCCTGCTGCCAGGCACAAACGCACTCTGCGTCTACACGACAGACTGGTATCTGCTGTGGGCCTTTGAGGCCCGCGTCTGGCTGCGCAGTGCGTGGGGTTTGCGCTGTGCGGGGTGGCGCTCGCGGTGGTCGTGCTGCCGGCAGCCAGCCAGACGGCGACGGCGGTGCTGTCGCGCGCGCTGCTCGGCCGGCGCCTCTCTGGGCAGCAGCTGCTGGCGGTGCGGTCCCCAGGGCCGGCGGACGCATCTGTGCTTTGGGGCGCTGCGTCGGAAGGCAGCTAGGCAGGCCCCAAGCTGGCTGGGGCCCTAATGCGGCCTCGTTTTGCTTGGGGGCCACCAGACGGCAGCCTGCATGCCATCAGCCATGGGCTCTCTTGATCTTGTTTGCCTTTCTTGTACTGCACCTGCGCAGCGCTCTTCAACAACAGCAAGCATGCAGCATGTGTCCATCAGCTCATGAGAGGTGTTGCTCCTGCCTCTGCCACTTCACCCATGTGCGGTTTCCCGCACGCCGCCGAGTGCCGCGGTGGCGGCCGCCCAGGTGTGGACCGTCACGGGGGGCCTGCTGCTGCGCGCGCTGGCGCCGCAGCCGGGCGCCGCGGGGCGGGTGGGCTGGGGCGGGCCGCTGCTGGGGGGCGTCGGGCCCCGGGAGCTGGCCGGCTGCTGCGCGCTCGCGCTTTCAGCAGTGGGTGCGCCCGCAAGCTTTGCATCCCCTGCACCCTTGTGGGAACGGCCAGTCTGAAACATCAGGGGGGTGTCAGCGCGGTGGTCATGCGTGGTCGTGCCACGCTTGCAGCGGATGCAGCCGCGGCGGCGCCCGTGCTCAGGCGGCGCGCGCGCGCGCAGGGCACGCGCTGCTGGGCGTGACGTATGAGCTGCTGCTGCGCACCGAGCGCCCGCCGCCCGCCTATGCGCACTACGCGCAGCGCACGGCGCGGGTCGGCCTCGCGGCGGCCACCCTGTACCAGGCGCGCCGCCGCGGCCCTTGGACGGTGGGTGTGAGAGGAGCACAGACGAATGAACATGTACAGGCGGAGGTACATGTACAAATAGTTCAGCATGAGTACTGCTGCTGGCCAGATGATAAGTTGCCCTTTTCTCATGCATCTCTTTGGCCTGGGCTTGGGGTGGGTGCGCACTGTTGCACCAACGCATGCTAGGAGACTTGCGTGGGCGGGTTGTTGACCGCTGCAGAGCAAGAGCCTGGCGGAGTCGTACCCGGACACCCGGCGCGCGCCAGCGCCCAGTCTGCTCCGTCACAGGTTGCTCGCTGCGAACGCGGCGCAGGCAGGGTACACGCTGCCGCGCTGGCGCCGCCTGGTGGAAGCACCGCTGCGCGCCTCGGGCGTGCCCGCCGCGGCGGCCGCGGCCGCGCTGGCGGCCTTTGGCGCCGCGTACAACGGCCACGCCTGGGTGCAGGCGCGCGTGTTTGCGCTGGACGGGGCGGTCGCGGTCGGGCTCGCCAACGCCGTGCGGTGCGCCCTTTTGGTTCTCACAGCCAATGCCACGCTCCTCCCCCGCACGGCGGCCCCTGGCTCACCGTGCGCTGCCCCAGTGCCAGCAAGGAGGCACCTGCAGACAGTGCCAGTGACGCGCAGGGCATCCCTTGGTCGCCTGTTTCTGAGCCTCTCTGAGCTCAAGCCGGTCGTCACTGCAGACCTGCTGGAAGCGACTCTGTGGAGGTGAGCGCGCCGCGGCGTGGCGCGCAGGGGCGGTGTGGTGAGCCTGGCAGCGAGCGCGCTGTTCTGCACGCCCGGCAAGCCCTGGCTGTGCGGGAGCGTCTGGACGCAGGTCAGCGCGGCCGTCGTGGCCCTGGGCGCTGCCATGTGGGTGACCGCCGAGCCTGGTCACAGCATGTGCGGCTGCACGGAGGCGGCCGCGCATTCGAAGCGGGCGGCCTAGGCGATGGCCAGCGGCGGCCTGCAGTGCCAGGCTGCAGCGGGGGCGAGGGTACTGCAGCCCCATAGACTCTGGACGACGTGACGCTGTTGCAGCTGATGTAGCCGCCGCATGCGAGCAGGCACGGTTGCCCGCAGACGCTGTGAACGTTGAACTTTTTGCAAGCACTTGCCCGCCTGTGTGTTTTGCTATGAGTTTTGCATGAATGCCGTCAGCTTGAACCTCATCAATGCTTGTCTTGCCTGTTTCCTGTGATTTTGCTTGATGTGCCTTGGAGTAAGTCGCTTGGCCTTAGCTCGGTAGCCGCCCGCCTATGTATTGGTTATTCACCAGCCTGAGGTAGCAGGTATATGCTGTAATGCTCACAGCTGCACCTCAATTCGTGAGGAAGCACCCTGTCCACGTTTGCTAGGACTGAGGTTAACTGACTTGCGTCCGTGCGTCACTGATTGCGGCTGTTCATGGGCTCCACAAGGTTAAGGCGACCTAAGTAAAGCACGCCGGAATGCTTCAGGCCAGCGCGTGCAAGCGTCTTAATAAATGAATAAATGAAATACAGCCTTGTATCAGCCAACTTTGATTCATCAAGATTTGAAGTGAGGACATTGTTGGCTTAGGGTTTTGCCTCGGGAGGCGCAGTTCCACTTATGATTGACAATTCTCATTTTGCTACAGACGTGAGGGCCTGAATACGGTGGCCAGCTTCTTCAACACCTCAGTGCCTTTCCAGCACATCCCTCGGCAGCGATGCAGCCCAGCACCTCTCCTGATGTGGTGCTTGTTGTCAGGACGCCCGTCACGGGAGCTGGTGCAGCTGTGCAGCCCACGCCACTCACAGTGCGCCTTGTCATCCCCCTTTTTGTGTTGCATCAGCCTGCAGCGCAAGGTGTCGCTGCGTGTGTACCAGCTTGTCTGAGCGTTGAGGCGCGTCCTGCTCTTGGCCGAGCAGGTGGCCTAGAGCAACAGGCAGCCGCACCTGTGCTTTGCACTGTGCTGTGGTCACTCTCCGCAAATAAGAAGTATGTGTGTGCATTGGGAAGCAGCGCAGCGTGTGCGTGCAGCCCCAACCTGCCCCCTTTTTTATGTGGGGCTCATTGGCAGGCGCAGGTGCCCAGCGAGCAGCAGCCCCAAGGGATGCGGCGAGCCGTGGACAGCGCTCTGGACTTGAGCTCCCTCCAGGACAGCAAGGACGGCGTGCCTGAGCTCGCCACAGGTGCGCGTGGGCGCCCGCGTCCAGCAGACCTGCTTCAGTAAAGCGCCGACACCGTGCAGAGGGCGCACTGTCTCTCACGTGGCTTGCAAGCACACCTGCGCGCATATGCTGTCGGTCGCACCTGTCTGCCAAGGCAAAAGACGAGGAAGCAGCTTGCGTGTGTCTGCTCAGGTCAGGCAGAGGAGGTCGGTTTGGCTGCAGATGAGCAAGGCCTCAGCCAGGCACTGACGGCCGGAAGCAGCGCCAGGCACTGACGTGGAGGATGTCGAAGAGGGCGGCGCGGGCCTCAGCACTGCACCGGAGAGCGGCGCGGACGGCAGCGAGCGGCGGCCGCGCTACTGGCACCACGCGCTGTGCGGCCCCACGCCCGGCAGCTTCATAACCCTTCCTCACACAGCGGCACACCGAGTGCACCTGGACGCGAAGGCTATGCATGGTTGTGTGGGACTGGTCAAGGACTGCACGCAAACTGTTTGAGCAAGATGGCGCGCAAGTGAGAGTCTCTGACGTGCGCGCGCAGGATCATCGGCGCCTCCGTGCTGCTCATCGGTGTCATCCTGGGCACCAGCATCGGCAGCGCCTGCGGGTGCGCGGGCGGCTCCTGCTTCCCTGCTCGCGGTGCTGCATGGCGGGGCGCGCGCGGTCCGGCGCGCTGCAGCCTCTTCCCGCGCGCGCAGGAACATGCAGACGTACGGCGTCGCGCGCTGCGCGGTACGCTGCGCGAGCTCGCCACTTATCCTCTGCCTCGCGATGTTCTCCGTCATGACCTGCGTCGGGACGATTGTGCACAGCCTTGGTCCCGTCGCGCACGCCACCTCCAACTCGTACTACTACAGCGCCAACCCGCCGACCAAGCAGTGCGGGCCCTGGCTGTGCTTGCTGAGTCATTGTTGCCTTGCCGTGAGGTCCAGTGGGAACGCGTCGACATGGCAAGCATGCGCCTGCGACGTGCATACACTGCGCTGCAGGTGGAAGGGCGCCCTGCCGCGCGTCACCATCCAGATGCCCGTCTACAAGGTGCGCTGGGCGGAGGTGATCGCTCGCGCGCTCAAGATGTGACGACTTGTCAAGCTGAGCTGCATATGCGTGGTATGGCTTGCATCACATTTAGCACCAGCACGTCGTTCGCGCGCGTCACTGGTCTGCACATGCAGTCTGCCTGATGCGCTGCAGCCATGTGGCTGGCATGCGTAGAGGCTGGCCACCCCCAGCCTCAGGCCTGTGATGCGCGCTGACTGCCGGCGGTGCGGCAGGAGAGCCTGGCGGCCACCATCCGGCCCAGCGTCGAGAGCCTGCTCACCGCGCTGGCGGCCTACAAGGAGGCCGGGGGCGACGGGCAGCTCTTTGTCAACGACGACGGGCTGCAGCTCATCTCAGATGCCGACCGGCGAGTGCCCAGCTCCGCCGTGTGCTTATGCTCTAGTACTGTTCTGCAGCAATCTGCAGGTCATGTCCGGGTGACTCTGGCATATCCACAAAACGCCCGGCAAGATGTCAGCATCCAAGGACTCATGTGCACGCCCATCCTGGATGTCTGACCCATCCGTACGCTCTTCGGCCGGCAGGGAGGAGCGCGTTGCATTTTACGAGACGAACGACATTGCATACATTGCGCGACCCGGGCACAACGTCAACGGGTACACGCGCGCCGGGCGCTTCAAGAAGGCCTCCAACATGAACTTCTGCCTCGGCGTCAGCCGCCGCGTGTCGGCGCTCATGCAGGTATGTTGGAGTGCATGTCCTGTGGCCAGGGCTGTTGAGGAGCAGCGCACCAAGAGGAGCCTGCATTGGTCCAAGCCGCTCACGCTTTGGGAATGATGGGGCAGGAGCAGGGCTTGGGCCCACGGGAGGCGCTGGAGGCCGTGCGGCTGGAGACGGCCGAGCGGCAGCCCAGCCACGCGTTCCTGGCCGGCGGCGACACACGCATGGGCGACTTCATCTTGCTGGTGGACAGCGACACGCGCGTGCCGTGCGACTGCATCCTGCTGGTCGTCACCGAGCTGCTGCGCAGCCCGCACGTCGCCTTCACGCAGCACTATACGACGCCGCTGCAGGCGCGCGCCCTTTTCCACGTTTGCCAAGGGCGTTGTATCACCACTTGGCAGGGCGGCTTGGCATGCCTTGTACGATCTGCATGGTGCCGTCTCCAATCCCAGGGCAGTGAGCTCACTGCATCCTCTCACTGACCGGGGTGACGCATGCGCGCATCAGATTAGCTGGGACTACTACGAGAGCGCCAATGCTCAATTTACTACCATGATCTATAATGCTATTAAGGTAATTTTGGTGCAATATTTTGGTGCATGTCATGGCTGCTTGCTGCGCATGTTTGCTGAGCAGATGACAGCGCAGAGCCTGTCATCCGCGTCATCCTCTGCCTGCGCTCCCTGACTATAATAAAGCACGGCTCCGCGCAGATGTGCGTCTCTGGCGGCGACGTCGCCCCGCTCGTCGGCCACAACGCCTTCCTGCGGTGGGAGGCGCTGCAGAAGTGCGCCTTTGTCGACCCCGCCGACGGCGTGGAGAGGTTCTGGAGCGAGTCCTCCGTTTCGGAGGACTTTGATATGGCTTTGCGCCTCCAGGCGCGAAATTTTAACATGTCAGACAAATCCTCACCAGCTCGCTGCCTTCTGCTCCCAGCCTGACTGTGATATGCGTGCGCAGGTCGCGGGGTACATCGGCCGCTTCATCACGTACACGGGCACGGGGTTTCAAGAGGGCCTGTCGCTGAGCGTGCATGATGAAATCTCGCGCATGCGCAAGTACGCCTTTGGCTGCAGCGAGCTGGTCTTCCAGCCGCTCTACACCTGGCCGTGGAGGGGCCCCTTTACCAAGCTGTTCCGCTCGTTCCTGCTCGCCCGCGCGACGCCGCTCGCCACAAAGATCTCCGTAACCTCGTACATTAATATATACATCGCGATCGCGGCGGCCTGGCTCCTGGGCATCGGGTCCTACTTTGCCAGCAGGTGTGATGCTGCTGCGTGCGCAGCCGTATTCCTTCACGGCGTTTGCATGCCCGCCCCTGTGCAATATTCCGCATGATGTTGACATGCTTGCCAGTTCGCATGCTTGCCCCAGCCACCTTGACCCGCAAGGCAGCGCTGACGCACCTGGCGTGCAACCGCGCAGCATGAGCCCTTGGTTCGCGGGTGCCTTTGAGAATGCGTTTGACATTAGCATGAGCTGTTTAGTTATCTTCGCCGGCTTCTCGCCCATCGGCACCACGTGCGCATCCTGGCTAGTTGAAGGCGTCCATTTGCTGCTGGTTATTTGCAAATAATGTACTTGAACCTTGGCCAAATGCATGCTTGCCTGCGAATCTGTGCTCGCGCTGATATGCATTGCGTAGCCCTGTCTCAGGGCTGCGCTCGTAGGCAGCCAACGTTGGCTGATACACTGTTTGAAAAATTCATTTATACTGACGGTCATGTGCGCAGGCTCATGCACTACCGGCTGGGCCTGAGCTCGCTGGGGCAGTCCGCCTGGCAGAACATGAGTGCGCCCCAGGCTTGTGCAGGGCCTCGGGAGTTTTATCTTGCCTTGAAAGCCACAGCGCCCCAGCCTAGCCTCTGCCTGCAAAACACGAGGCGCTGGCCTAACTCTACACGGGGACTGTTTGGGCCTCGCGCGCAGGATACTCGCCAGTGTACCTTGTGTTCTTCCTCGGCCTGTCCTTCCACCTCAGCGTGGCGTTCGCCTCGCACCTGCTGGGCTACAACATGAGCTGGGGCATCACGTCCAAGGCGCGCCTCTCGCCCCTGCCCGGTCAACAGCACACTGCCAGCCCTGCACCAGCAACCTGTCCTCGGACGCCCCGCTGGAGGACCTGCTGACGAGCACGCTTGGCAGGCTTGCCAACCACAGGCACCATGCGAGCTGAGCTGTTGGTTTGCGTTGCACAGGAGGTCACGGCTACAAATTTCTTCCGCGAGCTAAGATATACGTTCAACACCTATCGCAGCATGTACTGCCTCTTCACGGTCTTCGCCATCATGATTGTGCGCGCCCGTGCTGGTCTCAGAGCCTGCTACGTGCCGCATGTCCTGCATGCATGTGACATGCTATGCAGTGTCACGCCTAGTGAAGAGGATTCATTATAACGCCTTATTGCCAGCACTGCAGTGCTTGTTGCTGTTGCTGCGTCACTCATTTGTGTGTCCACTCTAGCATGTGCTGTCTTATGCAACAATGTATCTCTGCTCGTGAGTTTGCGTCCCGGACTGCGCAGGTTGTGATGACCGGCGTCATCCCGGGCGTCATCCCCAAGGGCTACGAAATTAACGACCCCGCTGCTGATCCTGCCGTTTGCATTTCTGGTTGGAGGGCACTTGGCTGCCCCGATGCTTCTGAACCCAACGCTCATGCTGTTCCGCTGGTAGATGGTGTGACATGACTTGCTTGGCCTCGCCTCAGTGCTGTTTGTGCATGCGTATCAGGATGTCTCTGCCGGCTCTGAATCGTCCCGTGTCCCCTGCAGTCCCTGCTCTTAGGCAGATTTGGTTCCGAAGTATGTGTGACGAGGGTTTGAAGTGCCAGGAGGATGTGTGCACAATTAGACTCAAAAACAGATGTGGGACTCAGTCCGCTAGCTGGATGCTGTCCATAGACTCCGGCCGGGTTGTGCTAGCTAGGATAGACATGTTTCTGGACTTTGCGCTTGGTTGAGTAGGCATCTCTGTTTAAACAGAGGCTGTGAGCCAAGGAACCACAGGTGCTCAATCACCAAGCTGGCAGCCAGTTGCGGTGTGTAGGTTTAACTAACTGTGTTGAAACGGAGCTAGAGAATATACAACTTTGGCTTGTGACGTGCACAGGTTTATGCAGCGGTGTGCTTAGGTTTACCACTTAAGTGGAGCATTATCTGCTAGCACGCATCTTGCCTGGCACGTGTGAGAAGAAGCAGCCATTTTGCAATGATCCAGCATACTACGTCACATCAACCGCCTGACTCTCAAGTGCACAGCAACCTCGTGGGAGCGCACAGATAGCGGTGCTCAGCCGCAAAGCATGTATGTAGATCACCAGGAGCAGGATAATTTCAAGCTTTAGGTGGCGTCGTGCCCTGAGAGCAGATGCCCAACACCCCTTCTGCATTTCTGTCAACATCACGTTCTGCATGTCTGCACTTCTGTATTTCTGCATCAATTCGATACACGCATGCACCTTCTTTCTACGCCATTGCGCTGTGGCAGTGTCAACAATCGTGGCTATAATTCAAGCACGTCAACAGTCACAGATGCCTCTAGGAAAGTCTCCAGCGCTCCTGGGCCTCTGTAATGCCAGGGGGCTGCATCTCTGCATGTCCTGCCCCAGCGTGCCTTACGAAAATCCCTGGTTGGCATGCAGCCATCGGTCAGGCTAGCAGTACGGTCCAGTGTAAAGTTGCTGGCTGAGCTGCTGGGTTCGAAGGTGACAGTGATCGCAATGCAGTGCATCATGTGCCAGGCATGGCCACAGATGCTTTCTATTAAGGGTCTATCTGGCCTGCTACGGATGATGCTGAGAGACAAACGGCTGTTTATCTCAACTATCGTATGCGTTCTACGTACTTGGAAAGACAGAAGACAGGCAAAGACGAGCTGTGCGCATAACGGAGCAGCAACGATGTGCTCATAATTTTGCAAAGATGCCAGGCGCCTGTTGGCAAGCAGAGGCGTGGTTTTTTCGATAAATAAATATGCACTCACACTGAGCATCAGGCAGGCCTGGGTGCAACAGTCCACACATCCCAGGTGTTGCACGCATGCATGAAGTGTGAAAAGGAGTGAAGAATATGGAATGCACGCGTCCCAACGTTCCGGTCAGGTAGCAGCCCTGCCCTAATCGCTAAAGTCGAAGCTTGTCGTTCCTCGCTTCTGGCACCGCACCGCACAGCACAAAGCACGAGCTTTGGAGGCCATGAGGATCCAGGCACGACCTGAGCGGTGCCCTCCCACCGTGCACTGCAGGCAGCGTGCGAGATGTCTGCAATCCCAGCCAGCACTGTCACGACAAAACCGTCAGGCACCTTCAAACAGGAGGCTGCAAGCACCGGTGTGCCTCACAACTTGCAGGCACCGGGCCGCTTGCAGGCAGTGGCGGGGACTGACGCGCGTTGTTTCCAATGCAGGCCCGCCCATGGGGGAGGAGGGCGCAACAGTGGAGCTTGCGCCGGACGCAGTGCGCCCCCTTTCCCGGTGACGCAAAAGGGGGGCGACTGCCGAGTCTGCACAGGCCTGTGGTGGCAGGCGCCGCCACGCTTCTGGCTCGTGAGTCTCAAGTTTATGCTCGCGGACCCTGCTGCATCACACGAGAGGCGGCTAGCCCCAGGCGCAGCGAGCGTGCTGGCATGCACGGCAGTCTCAGCTCAGCTTCTGAAATCCCCGCTGAATCTTCTGTGACCTGCGCGGCCCGCCCAGGCGCCGCTGGAGGTGCACGACCCGTGCTGCAGCCGCAGCAGCGCTCCGCCGATGCGGCGCGAGGACACCGCGCAGGAGCTCTCTGCGCTGGGCGGCAAGTCAGGCGCCGCGGAGATCAGCGGAGCAGGCGAGGCACCGCACAGCGCTGGGGGCGGCGCGCCGGCTAGCGCCGACCCGGTCAGCGCTGGCGGCAGTGTGGCGCTCGCCGTGGAGCCTTCCACGGGTGCGGCCATGGTCCTTGGCCCTGCGCTCCCGTGGCGCATGCTGCTTGCAGATATGCCATGCACCTATTTGCTGGCGCTGCACCCGTGCACCATTCGCGGCCGCACTCGCAGGTCTGCTTCTGTTCACGCCTGTGGGCGGGCATGACTGCCTGTGAACATGCCGTGCGCTGCAACGAGGGCGCGCGCGCAGATGAGGACGCGCTGGAAGATGACCCGCGGCCGCGCAGGTGGAACCACGCCGTCGTCGTGTTCATCGCCTGCGCGATCGTGGTCGGCGTGCTGGGCTACGGCATCGCTGACGGCTGCCTGTGCGCCACCGCACATACCTGCAGCCGCCGGCTGCTGTGCGTGTCATTTGTCTTGTGTCTGCAACTCCTTGAGCACACGCAGGCAGCTCGCATGCACAAACACATTCCGCATGGCAGCTGGTGCATGACCACTTATCGAGCCTGGGAGAGTTCCCCCCATTTAAGTGTGCAACCTCAGGCGCTCGCTGCCTGAGCCACCCGGGACGCGGCAGGTACGGCTGGCGCACGGGGAGCTGGGACCGCTGCGCCGCGCGCGCGGCCACAGCCCCATTTATTAGTGTGCTGGCGCTGTTCAGCGTCATCGCGCTCGTGTCCTGCGTCGTCATCACGCTGGGGCCGATTGCGCATGTGGAGACCAACTCGCGGTGCTACAGTGCTGTGCCACCCAAGCCGTGCGCGCCCGTGCATGCAGGGATACAATATCCTGTGATGCGTGTCCTGCTGTTGTGTCAAAGCTGTGGGCATCCACCACCTTGCTTGATGCCCTGTTCTGGACACACGCTCTGAAGCGTGTTCCCCAGTACATCGGGATTCCTGCGCTGACAGCAGCATGCTGCCGCAGGTGGAAGGGCGCCCTGCCGCGCGTCACCATCCAGATGCCGTCTACAAGGTGCGCTGGGCGCAGATCACTGCTCACAAGGGGCATGGGTTGTCACCTGGCTGCATGTGTATGGGTGAGGTGTTCACCAATGACACACTGTGCGTCAGCATGTCATCGCGGGCCTCCCGAGCACAATCCACACATGCAGTCTGCCTGACACGCTGCAGCCATGTTGCTGGCAATAACATGAGCTTCACTGCGATGCGCGCTGAATGCCGGCGGTGCGGCAGGAGAGCCTGGCGGCCACCATCCGGCCCAGCGTCGAGAGCCTGCTCACCGCTCTGGCGGCCTACAAGGAGGCCGGGGGCGACGGGCAGCTCTTTGTCAACGACGACGGGCTGCAGCTCATCTCCGAGGCCGATCGGCGAGTGCCCAGCTCCGCCGTGTGCTTATGATCTAGTACTGTTCCACAGCAATGCTGCAGGTCATGTCCTGGTGACTCTGGCATGTCCTGGGCACGCCCGGCATGATGTCAGCATCCAAGGACTCTGCGCATGCCCATCCTGGATGTCTGACCCATCTGTACGCTCTCCGGCCGGCAGGGAGGAGCGCCAATCATACTATCAGAAATGTGACATTGCTTACATTGCGCGTCCCGGGCACAACGTCAACGGGTACACGCGCGCCGGGCGCTTCAAGAAGGCCTCCAACATGAACTTCTGCCTCGGCGTCAGCCGCCGCGTGTCGGCGCTCATGCAGGTATGTTGGAGTGCATGTTATGTGGCTCAGGCTGTTGAGGCGCAGCGCACCGTATGAACACAGACTGGCACAAGCCGCTCACGCATGGGGCACATGGTGCAGGAGCAGGGCTTGGGCCCACGGGAGGCGCTGGAGGCCGTGCGCCTGGAGACGGCGGCGCAGCAGCCCAGCCACGCGTTCCTGGCCGGCGGCGACACGCGCATGGGCGACTTCATCTTGCTGGTGGACAGCGACACGCGCGTGCCGTGCGACTGCATCCTGCCGGTCGTCACCGAGCTGCTGCGCAGCCCGCATGTCGCCTTCATGCAGCACTACACGACGCCGCTGCAGGTCCGCAACCTTTTCTTCCTGCACATTTGCCATATGCATTGCATCTGGCCTTGGCAGGGCGACTTGGCATCCCTTGTATGCTCTGCACGGCATGGCGCCGTCCCCATTTCCATGGCAGTGAGCTCACTGCATCCTCTCACCGACTGGGATACCGCATGGCGCAGATCAGCTTGGAGGACTACTTTGAGAGCGCAATGGGCCACTTTACGTCCACCATCTATAATGCCATTAGGGTCTGCGCGCCCGATGGCCCCCTTTTGCGCGCCCGATGGCCCCCTAAGCTGTTTGGATATGGCCTGATTCAGCCAACTAGGGCTACTTAGGCATGCATCGCATCACGTGCCATGCACCAGGGTTGCTCGACATCAAGCAAACCCTCAACCGCGCAGATGAGCGTGAGCGGCGGCGACATCGCCCCGCTCGTCGGCCACAACGCCTTCCTGCGGTGGGAGGCGGTGCAGAAGTGCGCGTTCATGGACGTCGACGGCGTGGAGAGGTTTTGGAGCGAGACCCATGTTTCGGAAGACTTCGATATGGCTTTGCGCCTCCAGGCGCGCCACTGGTGAGGCAGCTTTTGAAAGGGACAGCGTCAAGTTGCAGCATGGTCTCCTACTGGTCATGCCCTGCCCTGCGCCCTGCGCATGCAGGTGGCTGGCTACATCGGTCGGTACGTCACATACACCGGCGACGACTTTCGCGAGGGATTAAGTCTGACAATACACGATGAGATCACGCGCATGCGCAAGTACGCCTTCGGCTGCAGCTAGCTGCTCTTCCACCCGCTCAAGTACGCCGGGCTGCCAGCTGCCATTCCTCAGTTCTTGTCTGTTTCAAGCTTTCCTAGCCTCATGAGCCTGAGCCTGACCCTGGACTTCTAGGTACTGGCTGCTCCGCGGGCCCCTTACCAAGCTCTTCCGCTCCTACCTGCTCACCCGCACGACGCCCATCTCCACCAAGGTGCGCGCTCCCTGAACAGCAGCAAGTCGTTGGTGCCTGCAGTTTGGCGGTCATGAACCGACCGCGTGATGTGCGGCGGGGTCCAGGCGAGCGTGCTGGCCTATGTCTGCATCTACATCGCGATCGCCGCGGCCTGGGTGTTCTCCATCGGCACATACTTTGCCAACAGCATGTCGGGCTGGTACGCGGAGACCTTCGAGGGAACCCTGGAGATAAGCTTGACGTGTCTCTGCATTTTCGCAATCTTCACGCCCATCTGCAACACGTGCGCAGCCCTCGCTCGCCCGGGCGGCATGCGCGTTATCTTCAGCTCACATGTTCTGAGAATCGGCGAGGGCGCACCCTTGCCAGGCCATGGCATGGCACTGCTGAGGGCGTGCATGCTGCGCAGGTTCATGATGTACCGCCTGGGCGTCAGCTCGCTGCCGCAGTCCGCATGGCTGAACATCAGTGCGCCCTAGCTTTCTTGCTAAAGACGATGTTTGCTGGCCATGGCGCTCTGGCTCTGACGCATGCACGCTCCGCAGAGTATTCGTTCGTGTACTTCTTCTTTTTCAACGGCCTCTCCTTCCACCTCAGCGTGGCGTTTGCCTCGCACCTGCTGGGCTACAACATGAGCTGGGGCATCACGTCCAAGGCGCGCGCCTTTTGCCCATGCCAAGCTACATCTTGTTCTGTCACCCCCCGCTCTGAAGACCTGCATGGTTGGCAGCCCTGCCGGCCACAGGCACCATGCGAGCTTCAAAACTCTGCACCGGTGTGTTAACCTGCACGCCCACGCCCACGACATGCGTGCAGGAGGTCACAAAGACGAATTTCTTCGCCGAGGTCCGACACACCCTGCACACCTATCGCAGCATGTACTGCATCTTCACGGTCCTCGCCATCATGATCGTGCGCGCCCGTGCTGACTCAGAGCCTGCTGCTTGCGGCATGTCCTGCATGCATGTGACATGCCGTGCAGTGTCACGCCTAGTGAGCAGTCTTCATGACAACGCCTGATTGCCAGCACTGCAGTGCTTCTTGCTACCGCTGCGTCATCCTTTTATGCCTGCCACATGACACTTCGACAAGTAATTGTTATGTGCAACGCTGATGTGTTCCTGCTCACAAGTTTGCGTCCCGGACTGCGCAGGTCGTGATGACCGGCGTCATTCCGGGCATCATCCCCAACGGCTCCGAAATCAATGACCCGCTGCTCATTCTGCCGTTTGCGCTGCTCGTTGGAGGGCACTTGGCCGCCCCAATGGTTCTCAACCCTTCTGTGATGCTCTTTAGGTTTTAGGGCTAGGGCAGGCGCAGCCAGCCAGACCGCCCCGCCACAGGACACTCCGTCAAGCTTAGCTCAGACTTACCAGCCCAAGCAGTCTTCCCATGCGTTGTACTTGAACACTTGGTGCTGCCACTGGTGCTGCCAGATGCAGCCCGATCTAAAACACTTAGTCATGAATAAGTCAGATTGAACTTGCTACGCAACTCGCTGCGGTTTACTTGCTGCCGGACTCTGCATGTGCTGTGTTACAGGTCCATTACCTGCTTTGCGGTATCAAGTAGCTGTAGTAATTCGCTATATTTTAAATCCTGAAATGGACTGTTCAAGGTGGTCATTGTATAACCACGTTGCACGTTGTCCAGGACAGCTCACATGTCAGTAACCACCCTAACAAACTGTAAGCATGCGTTTGACCCACTGGTGCGGGGGAGAGCAGGGCAGCCAGCGGCTTAAAGCACAGCATGCGCTTGACCATGCACCATGGCAAAGAACACAGATCACCTGCCTCCCACGCACGCCGCACGGCAGCATGCAGACTCACTGCACGCGGTGTGCCGTGTCCGCAAACCGTGTCCCTCGATGCAAGGCGCACTGCAAGGCGCACTACCTGGAGATACAGGCCTGCAGCACGTTGCTACAGCCCAACAGGACGCGGCGACGAGTATGCGGCTCTCAGCCCCCTCGCGCCGATGCAAGGAATGCCGGGGTTGGCCTCTAGGGGCCGTCTGCTGAGCAGGCGCAAGGGCGCCCTGCAGGAGCGCGAGGGCGCTCGGCAGCATATGCCAAGCAAAGAATGGCGCTGCGTGGGTGGTATCGCCCCGCAGCAAGGGACTCGGGCGCCGCGGCGGCGTCAGCGCGCGTCCGGCTCATCGATGACGCATATGCGCTTCAGGAACTCGTAGCAGGACACCATGCAGGTGCCCCAGACGGCCACGTTGGCGATGCGCGGCAGCAGCCCGCGCACCAGGCCGCGCG
>JAABVA010002776.1_pt1 | contig 17126 bp, 11 predicted proteins | sample 5560331 | NCBI WGS metagenome assembly JAABVA01 (sample SAMN12812661, study PRJNA571458) | rock metagenome | isolation source: Antarctica rocks | place: Antarctica: Victoria Land, Mt New Zealand sud | collected 2016-01-07 | reverse complement strand
GGCTGTCTGGCAAAGAGCACAGTACGGGGGAATGACTTACGCCGTTCCTTTGGATACCCATCCACTCGTCATGTACTACAATCCGCAGATATGTAAGAAGGCCGGTTTGCTCGATGCAAGTGGAAATCTGAAGCCTTTGCAGGGACCGGAGGCATTTATTGATGCATTTAAGCGTGTGCAACAGGTCACGGGTGCGTATGGATTGTCGCTCGCCGTCCAGGATGTGACACTCTGGCGTCTCTTCGATGCGCTTTATAGTCAGCTAGGCGGCAAGGTACTTTCGCCCGACGGCTTACATTACTTGATGGACGAGGCGCGGGCGGAGCAGGCACTTTCTTTCATGGCCGACCTTACACTCAAGAGTAAAATTGCAAACCCCAACATCGATTACGCAGGTTCAGTGGCTCTCTTTAGCAGTGGGAAAGCTGGCTTTTTGTGGGATGGTGAATGGGAAATAACCACCTTTCAAGGCACGATGCCATTGAATATGGTGCCATTCCCTAACATATTCGGTGGGCTACAAACCTGGGGGGACTCACACTCGTTCGTGTTCCCACGAGGGGCAACATCAGACCAGGCAACGAAAGATTCGGCATACCAATTTGTCAGTACCTTATTGAAAGACAGCCTGACCTGGGCAAAGGGAGGGCATATTCCCGCCTATCTTCCCGTCACACAGAGCGCGTCCTACCAAGCACTGAAACCACAGTCGAATTATGCACAGGATGCCGCTGAAGCGGTCCTTGACCCTGCGGCCTGGTTCAGTGGCGCAGGCTCGCAGTTCGAGACAGAGGCGATGGATGCATTCTCGGCGGCACTTAGTGGAGAAAAATCGGTGGTTGCGTCCTTGCAACAATTTCGCTCAGCTATCTTAAAACTCATCAGCGAACCTGTGCCTCTGCCACAGTCGGTAAGCGGCTAAGAACTAGAGAAGCGTTTATCGTGTTGTACATACTACATGTGCTTAGTACAAAGGAAGGGATTGCTATGTCTGACACGTCGTTACAACAGCAAATTACGCAGCCTACTACAAAGGCACAAGAGCTACATCATCCCAAGCAAACCTCTCGCAGGCGTAATAATTTGGTGGGTTGGAAGCGAGACGACGGCTATTCCCGTCTCCTGGATTCCCGCGCACTTTAGCTTACAAGCATTTCAGGAGGTTTTGCAAGCTGGTGATCTTCCACGTTGGTACTTCAACAGTATTATCACCACAGTGGTCATCACGGTGCTGACGGTGTTTCTGGCGAGCATGGCGGCCTACGCCTTTTCGCGCGTTCCGTTCCGTGGACGCAGGATAGCCTTCTGGCTCCTCTTGGCGGGCATCATGATTCCGCAGCCTATTCTGATTATTCCACTGTTCTCCGTAATACAATCATTCGGTATGGTGAATAGCTATTGGGGCATCATCTTGCCACAACTTGCCTCACCGATTGCGGTGTTTGTGTTTAAGCAGTTCTTCGATGGTCTGCCCCATGAGCTAGAAGATGCCGCAATAGTGGATGGAGCCAGTCGCTGGCGTGTCTATTGGCAGATTTGGATGCCGTTATCAAAACCCGCTATTGCCGCTATTGCCGTCTTCACGTTTGTTGCGGCATGGAACAACTTTGTCTGGCCGTTTATAGCGATTACGAGTACGGAGATGATGACGTTGCCGGTAGGCTTGGCAACCGTACAAACATCGTATGGTGTCCACTATGCACAGATTATGGCGACGGCGGTACTTGGCGGCTTGCCTACGCTCATCGCCTTCCTCTTCTTCCAAAGGCAGATCGTTCAGGGTTTTGCTAGTGCGGGATTGAAAGAATAGTAGTTTATAGTAAGGGGTATGTGTGGCTAGCCGCACATACCCCTTATACTGTTAAGACGAGACCTGGACTTTGCCCATCAATACTTTTGCCATCATGAACAAGTTGACAATACCGTAGCATCACCACTTAGAAAGGGCCGTGAACTAGTTTTCGCAGCCCAGACCGTATTGCTTGCAGAACGTTGTGTAGGCTTCTTCTAAGTGATGTTCCTGGACCATGTTCGTAACATCGGTTTGTAGGTCTATTCGTGTTGGATGAACGACTCGTGCATCAACTGCAAGGGCGTGAACCCAGGAGCCGAGGGCTTCTTTGAAGCTTTCTTGCGCTTGATAGAGCAGACCTTGACGTTTGAGAACCGCGCGTTGCTCAGTGGGAACGTCAAGTTCAACGGCAATGGTAAAGGCATCGTGATAGTAACGCTCGGCATCTTGAAAGAGGCGCATGACACGCGCCACATCGCCAAGGCCACGTAGGGCGCGACCATGTATCTGCTTCGCTCCCTGAGCATGGGCAAGGACTTGCGCCTCTTCATATTGCTCCTGAGCATCGAGGTACTCGCCTTCGTCAAACGAGAGTGCCCCCAGCGATGTCAATACGCGGGCACGGTCTACACGGTCGCCAAGCGCAGTAAATATCGTTTCGGCTTTTGTGTAGTAGACACGTGCCTTCTCTAGGTCACGTCGATCTCGTATAATATCGCCCATAACATGCAAAACCCGCGCTTCACCACGCTGGATACCTTGTTCATGGAAGATAGTAATCGCTTCCGTACACAATCTCTCTGCTTCGTCTAACTTTCCCTGCCTATTTGCCATAACGCTTTTATCGGCAAGAACCCACGCCTGACTCGCGCGTAACCCTAACTCGTTAAAAATATGTAACGCCTCGGCATAGTCGGTCGATGCCTCAGTGTATTTACCAAGTACCTCGTACACAGTACCGCGATCTCGGAGTACGGAGGCAATACCTTCTTTATTATGTAACACTGTAAAACTTGTTAAGGCTAGTTCAAAATGTCCTAAAGCATCATAGTAGGTGGCATAGCCACGCTGTATCTCACCAAGCACCATTTGCATCCATGCTTCACCCTTTGTATTGCCGACCTCACGAAAGAGCATCAACGCCTCTTGTGCATAAAGCGTTGCCTGATGAAAGTTTCCCACTTCGCGGCAAAGCATCGCCAGTTCGTACAATGACCACCCTGCTTCATCACGGTTTTGCTGTTCTTTATGAAACTCTAAGCTACTATGCAAGCAAGCTTCAGACTCAGCATATTGTCCCAACTGACGTAAAATAGCACCAAGGCAACATTGTATCTGCCCCTCACCTGTTTTATTGCCCGATTGAGAGGCATGAACACTGGCACGGCGCAACATAGCGAGCAATTCCTGAGCATGGCCGCGCCCACCAAGTGCCCATGATGCACGAATTGCTACCTGCACCGCCTCTTCCAAATCACACGGTTCAGCCGCGCTTTCCAAGTGTTCTACAGCGACAAGCCATTCTTCAGGGCTAGGTTGCGGCTGGTTATAGTAATATGCGGCAACCATGCGATGCACACGACAGCGCTCCTCTAGTGGAAGATGCGAAACCGCGAAGTGACGTACCTGTGGATGAATGGTATAGACACGTCCATCGAATTGAATAAACGAAGCCTGTACCAGTTCATCACGAGCTGCACGCCAGTTGACCGCCAGGTCTGATGGGTACACCTCTTCTGCTGTGACTGTTGTCCCATGCTTTATATCTTGTTGACGAATTAGTCGTACCGCTTCTCCTGTGCTTGCAGGCGTTTCTGGCGCAACTAACATCACGATTTGTTCACGGCTAAATGGTAATTTGAAGGCTGAAAGATACGCAAGTAAGAGACGAGCCATAAGCGATAAGCGGCGATAGGAAACATCCAGGACAGCAAGGATACCGGCAAGGGGAGTATTCCGTAGTTCGTCACGGATTTCCTCTAAAGAGCGAGTTGCGGCCTCTGGCGCAAACATTCTTCCGTCGATAGAACGGGTCGCGCCAAAGATAAGCTCCGCGCCAAGCGGATAGCCAGCAAGCAGAGTACAAATTTCGTGCAGTACGGCTTGTTGTATAGGATTGTCCAGGTGAATATATTGGTCAAGGCCGCTGGATGATGCAAGGTCAACAAACAGATTGAACAAATCGGCATCTGTCATTTTGTCTACATGGTATTCATACCAACGACACTGTACTCCATTTACGACAATCATAGCCTCTGGACTAACACGGGACGTTACCAGCACAACAACCTCTGCTGGAAAGGCACTCAGGAAGGAGAGCCATTGCTCCAACTCGCTCTGCTCTTTCACTTCGTCGAAGCGGTCTACAAGGAAAAGACAGGGAAGTTCGCGACTTGCTAACGAACGTAGCGTATTGAGTACAAGCCGGGCGCGATGCGTTAAATCAGAGGTAGGTCCTGACTTCAATGGCACATGCAGATAATGGAGTATTTCAATGAGCACTTCGCCAAAAGATTTCCCACCTTGAAGCGAGACACCAACAATACTCCCAGAGAACTTTTCCCGGTTACGCCATACAGCTTCACAAGCCAGCGCACTTTTTCCAATGCCTGCCGACCCGGTTATAGCGATATGATGTGTACCAGAACGAAGTTTGAGATGTGTTGCCGTTACAGGCGAACTTTTGTCTTGCAGTGCTAAAGAGAGCAGTTCGCCGAGATCGTGCAGTTCTTGCTCTCGTCCAATGTATGATGTAGGAACACCTAAATGCTCCAAAGGATGGATATGCTCTTCAAGTGTGTTTTCATCGTCTTTCACGATCAGCGGAACAGGACCTTCTTTCCCTTCAACAACATGCCTGTAGAGAACGGGAATAAACCAACTTCTCTGATGTGTCGGCAACAAAGCCTGCCGCGCACGCGAGAGAGCTTCTTCCAAAGTGCGCCCATCAGCGACAGCTTCATAGAAGTGATACATAAATGTCGGGCTGATATCATCTTGCAGCGAGAACGGCATGGCAACAACGGCTGGCACTTGTGACATCACTAGTGCCGTTGCTAACGTGGCATCAACAGCGGCACGTTGGCGATGCGACTGCACCTCTGTTACTTTCGCCGTTTCGCAGGCCGAAAATACGGCAAGACGCACATCACTACTAAGGAAAAGTTCGCGCAAAGATTGCGTATCAATATAGCGATTACAGCCTGTTTCATTACAGAAACACAGGTATGTTTGTGGCTTGACACGCACAAGGGAGGCATCGCAATCGACACATTTACGAGCAGATGCGTCGTTCAGCTTTTCACAGTTATTTTTTGTGCAGAGACGCCCGTAAGCTCCATGTCCGTCGAAGTGAACAACATAGCAAGGTATAGTCATATCGCTCTCATTGAGTGTACCTACACCACCGTAGGAGTTGAGGTAGCGCACCAGTTCGTCAAAGGTCGGAGGTTCTAGCCTATCCAGATAGACCTGTTCACTTTCCAAAAGCGGCGTGAGGGCATTTTGCAGTGCTTGAAAACTACGCTCCGTCTCTAGTTCAGCACAGTCGTTAGGAGTAGAGCCGATATAGAGTACACGCATGGGGAGATGTACTGGCAGTTCGCAGCCGAGAGGTGTATCTGGTTGCAACAAGGCTCTTGAAAGCGTAAAGATACCTGACGCGAGTAAGAAATGGTCGCCACTGTGCAAGAGTTCCCACGGATAGCGCACAAACTCGTCACATTCTGGCTCGAAACAAAATGTAAGTGCAACAGTACCACGTCGGCGTAGAGTACGCTGAATGACACTACGCAATACTGATTGCACCGATTGCTCAGAAACTTCATGATAGCCACTATCAGTATTTTCTGTACCACAGAGTGCGGAAAAGAGACGTTGACCGATTACACGTAATTGTTGGTCGTCACTCTTCAAACTATTCAATTTTTTTTGCAGGACATCAATTTGTTTACTTGTATAAGGTGGGGTAAAGCTGCCAATCACCGTGCGACCAGACCAGCTCTCCCTCACCTGTACTTCATAGACTGCTTCTCTGCGCTTCCTAAAAAGAAGCGTAAGTGTTTCTCCCATATACCAGCAGGACCCACATTCTACGGTAGAAGCAATACTACCGATTTGACCAAGCAACACACACGAAACTAGTGATAGTATAACATAATTCTTGTGTTACGTGCTGTCTCTTCTTCGCGTAGAAATGTGGTTATTCGCCCCACAATAGTTCGACCTTGCCAAAACGCACAACATCGCCTACCTGCACGCCAGCGGCCTCCAATTCTTTTGTGACGCCCATCTTTTCAAGGGTGATTTGCAGGCGGTCCATACCTTCTTCATTGTCAAGTTTGGTCATACCGACAGCACGTTCTACGCGCTTACCACGCACCACATACATACCTTTTTCTTTTGTCACAGTAAAGGCATCATCGGGTTGAGGACGCAGCACAGGACCTTCCATATCAGTGACAACCTGAGCAGCCTGGGATGCAGCGCGTTCGGCCTCTTCTTGCTCAATTTCACCGAGCCGCTTCGAGGTATATTGCATGAGTTCCTCGGTTCCTTGATGCGCGGCAGCAGAGATTGCGAAAACGGGATAGCCCGCAGTTTCGGCTTTTGCTTTGAGTTCAGGCCAACGTTCTTGCGCCTCTGGCAGGTCCATTTTGTTGAAAACGACAATCTGTGGTCGTGTAGAAAGCCGCTCATCGTACTCGCGCAACTCACGATTGATGACCTGAAAGTCTTCCCATGGGTCGCGATCATCCACCGATGCACCATCGAGAACATGCAGCAACAGGCGGGTACGTTGTATATGACGGAGAAATTCATGGCCCAGACCAACGCCCTGTGCCGCACCTTCGATAAGCCCCGGAATATCAGCAAGCACAAAACCATAGCCATCACCGTACTGTGGTTGACCAACCTCAACAACGCCGAGGTTGGGGGAAAGCGTAGTAAATGGATAATCGGCTATCTTTGGACGCGCGGCAGTCACAACGGAGAGCAAGGTAGATTTTCCGGCATTGGGATACCCAACAAGCCCAACGTCAGCAATCAGGCGCAATTCGAGTGTGACCCAGCGTTCTTGTCCGGGTTCGCCCTGCTGTGCTTCTTTTGGTGCCTGATTGGTGGATGTGACAAAGTGGGTATTGCCAAGACCACCGCGTCCACCACGCGCAATCAGAACGCGCTGCCCATCTTCGATAAGATCGGCGATTACTTCCTGCGTGTCCGCATCGCGTATAATTGTGCCAAGAGGCATAAGCAAGACAACATCTTCGCCTTTCGCACCATGCATTTTCTGACGCAGACCCATAACACCGGAGTCGGCTTTGAAATTGTGACGATAACGGTAGTCGATAAGCGTGTTCATATTGTGTGTGGCTTCAAAGTAGACACTACCACCGCGCCCACCGTCTCCGCCATCGGGTCCACCATAGGGTGCAAATTTTTCATGGCGAAAGTGCGATGAACCATCACCACCGTTACCCGCCTTTATATGAATTTTTGTGTGATCGTAAAGCATAAAATGTCCTTAACATCGCAAACGCGCAATACATCAGAGATAATTTTTGTGTAGCGCGATGTAGTATATCATATCGCAGGACCGAGTGCTATTATTTCCCCGGCACATCAGGGTTATTTATAAGTCGTCTATGGGAGGGGCATCCTACTCCTTACACATCATGCCAACGAACTTCGTTCTAGCTTTGCTCAGGCAAGATGCAAGGAAGCTCGCGGGTGCCCTGGCCATAACGGTTAAATCGCCTTGCGGCACATAGTAGAAAATAAACATCATGAACGTCTTGCACAACTAGTATGCAAGACGTTCATGATATAAAGGCTATAAGAAGTATGCTTTCGCCCCACCATCCATAGTTGACTCAATCGGAGTATCAATGAGATGTGCGAGATAAACCATACCTGCAATTCATGCAAAGGAAGAACCCTCGCAGTAAGCAAATCGTCGTTATTTACAGCAAGCCACCGCCGCCACCACCCATATTTCCGCCAAGAAATTGTTTGGCGGCTAACGCTGCGATACCTGCTACTGCAAGTTTTGCACCAGTGCTACCTAGAGGGCCACCAGGGCCCATGATTTGATGGAGAATGTCAGGATTTTGCTGCTGTGCATAGCCTGTAAGACGTGCGGCATCCTGGGGTGACATTGTTTGTGGATTCGTATTCTGAATACCTGCTTGTTGGGGATTGTATCCTTGTCCTGTCAAGCTACTAAGAAGACCTTGCATAAGACTACCACGTTGCTGCTGAGGCATTTGCTCATAGTATTGTTGATGGACTTGCTGAACCATCTGTGGAGGTGCGTTTTGCACAAATTGTTGATAATTTTGACGTACCTCCTGTTCAGGTAGCTGAGAGTAAGTACCTTGATCCCAGGAATTTGCATATCGTTGGTACATCTGTTGATTATTCTGATCGTAAGGATACATTTTACAGTATCTCCTTATGTTCTTATATCGTGACATACTGTCGAGAAGACAACACAAACTTAAAACTGTACTTCGTACTCTCCTAACACGCAGAAAAGCGTAGAGAAGTTTCAAAGGTCAACATTATGCGGAGGGAGGATTTACGGACCAAATGCCACTTCCTTGTGAGTAGTCTTGCGATCCATCAGCTCTTACGGAGTCATATGTACCATACATACTTCTATCTGCCCTTATTGTGCCACTGAAGGACAATGAGTCGATACCCCGTTCTTGCACGGTAAACTGAATAGTATTATTGGCAGTAACGCTGCCAGTAAAGGGACCACTGCCTTGCAAACCAGTACTGGTATCAACAAAAAGATAGCCACTTGTAATACTACCATTATTCTGAACGATACTTCTTATTTGAATAGTTGCGGTCTCATTTGGGATTACGTGAGTATTTCTAACCTGGCCGTTATAGATTTTTCCCAACGTTGGATAAGTTCCAGATACTGCGGTTGGTTGCGTCGTAGACTGCACGGTTGGTTGTGGTGTCCTAGTAAGAACGGGTGTAGGTGATGGCGTTGGTTGTGTTCTTGTTGCGGTTGCAGTTACTACTGACGTTGCAGCCGTTGCTGTCACTACAGGATGTTGTGTAGCAGTTGCGGGAATGTTTTGCCCAAAGTATGGTACCTTGAAAAGATTCGTGCCAAAGGCGACACCTGAGATGAGTACAAGTAATGCCAGTAACGCGAACAGTACAGGTAGTATTCTACGTCTCCTTGTTCCGCTAGCTTCCACTGATCGAGAAACTTCTGGGCGCGTGGCAACAGTTCTCGCTGGTGCAGGAGATGTTGCCGAAACTTTTTGTACTGGCGTCATGGGTACAATTGTGACGCTTGGTTCCGCAATTGGCTCTGCATTCAATGCCTGCCAGAACTCTTCAACCGTCGCGAAACGCTCCTTGCTGTCAATTCTCATGGAGCGATGAATCGCATCAGCAACATGGCGTGGTACATCAGGGGCAAGCTCTGATACGTCTTCAAGGGGATCGGTATTTCTGCTGCCCATCTGCGTGAGACGATAGAGCGCGTCCGTCGGAATAGTACCAGTTAGGAGTACATAGAATGTCGCACCGAGTCCATAAATATCGGTTCTGGGGGTTGTACCACGCGCATACTGTTCGGGCGCACCATAGCCTGGTGAGCAACGGCGGACAGCAGTTGTCGTACCATCTTGCTCATACTCTTTCGCGATCCCAAAATCGACAAGCACGGAATGATCTTCCTCATCAGGAACGATGATATTGGCCGGTTTGATATCGCGATGAATGATCGGCGGTTGCTGCTTATGCAAGTAGCCGACAGCATCCATAATGGGTGCCATGATTTTCATGACATGAAAAAGCGGAAGACGCTTTTCAGGCTGACGCTGCCTGAGTATCTCCAGATTAGGACCTGCAACATAGTCCATAAGCATATACACGCGAATATTTTTATTGTCTTCAAAGACACGATAGACGCGCGGAAGTGCCGGATGATCCAGTCGTTTGAGCACTTCGCACTCAAACGCAAACCGTTCGCGCTCTTCTGTATTTGGATCGATGACCTCTTTGAGGGCAAACTTGTTGCCCCTGACACGCTGATCGCGCACGCGATACACAGCACCAAAGCCACCCTTCCCCAGCAGGTCCTCCACGATGTATCGGTCTTTTACAACGCTATCTATTGGAAGCGTTGCTTGTACGTATTGCACCCCTGCACCTCGAAATTTTTTATAGTATTAGTGATTATAGACACAGCACTGGTTCGATAGCAAGCTCAAGTGCTATACAGGCTCTTTTACCACTTCCTCAGTCGATGTTGGAATTGGTAATGTTGTTGCAACAGTGTCTTGCACAATCAACCGTGCCCCACGCTGAAATGTGAGGTAGGCCCATGCCCACTGAAACATGACTAGAGAGCGGCTGCGGAAGTCAATCAGGAAAAAGATGTGAACCACAAGCCAGAACGTCCAGCCGATAAAACCAGTCAAGCGCAGAAAGCCAAAGTCGGCTATACCATACGCACGTCCGATAGTCGCAAGATTGCCTTTACTCATATAGTGAAACGGTTTTGTGTGTGCTTTGCCAGCAACCCTATCAGCAATAACCGACCCTGCATAGGTGCCTGCTTGCATGGCGACAGGTGCAACACCCGGCAAGAGTTTCCCGTTCTGAGTCAAACTGGCAGTATCACCAATCACAAACACATTTGCGTGTTCCGGGATGGTTAAGTCTGGTTGTACTTTTACACGCCCTGCGCGATCTACCTCTGCATTCAGCCATTTACCAGCAGATGAAGCGGCAACGCCAGCGGTCCAGATAACAGTTTTTGCCGCAAGGTGAGCCTCTCCCAGCCAAACACCTTCGTTATCAATATTTGTCACAGCAGCATGCGTCTGTATCTCTACGCCGAGTTTTTCCAGTGCTTTGTGCGCCTTTGTTGCCAACTTTTCAGGAAAAGCGGGGAGTATTCTCGGTCCTGCCTCAACTAGAACGATACGTGCAAGTTTGGGATCTATGTGACGGAAGTCGCTGGCAAGAGCTGTATGTGCGAGTTCCGCAATAGCTCCGGCCATCTCGACGCCTGTTGGACCTGCGCCAACAAGGACAAAGGTGAGGAGTGCCTGAAGCTTTGTCGGCTCAGTCTCTATTTCGGCGGCCTCGAACGCAAGCAAGACTTTTCGACGGATGGCGGTCGCATCTGCAATGGTCTTGAGGCCCGGCGCAAAACGTTCCCATTCGTCATGCCCAAAGTAGCTATGCGTTGCACCTGTTGCGATAATCAGGTAGTCATAACGGATTGAACGCAAAGGTGTATGCACATACTGACCCACTACGTCCACTCCTGTCACCTCCGCCATCATTACCTGTATGTTGTGTTGCTTGCTGAGCATATGACGAATTGGGCCAGATATGTCGGCTGGCGAAAGTTCGGCGGTAGCAACTTGATACAAAAGTGGCTGGAATACATGATGGTTGTTACGGTCAATCAACGTGATATCGACAGGTGCCTTTTCTAAGGCGCGAGCTGCTTTTATACCACCAAAGCCACCACCAATAATAACAACGTGAGGTTTTGCCGTCATACGCTGTCTATCTTCCCCTGTGATACTTGTCTTGTGTGTGTCCATGCTCTCTGCTCCAAACATCTCGACGGAGAGGTCATATGCTGTTCGTCCTCGAACGCTATTCTCTATTATTTTCTGTTTTACACTCCAATTATAGCACAACCACACGGATTCATATGAGAATAAGAGAGCGGAGGCTCTATTTTTGTTCGAGAAATGCAAGCACAGAAATCTCTTCAGGATGTAAACCGTGTAATGCTTCAACAACAGATTGTTCGTCGCCTCGTTTCAGAGCTTTGAGCAGAGAGCCATTGAGATAGGCATCTATAATTTCTGGATGCACATAACTTTTACGACAAATCGTAGGCGTGTTACCAAGATGTTTAGAAGCAGACTCAATAGCACGTACAACGTTTTTCTTCGCTTGCGTCTGCGTCTCATAGACACCGAGGTCTTCTAACGCACACGTTGCAGTGACGGTGCCAGACCATGTACGGAAGTCTTTCGCGGTAAATTCTTGTTCGGTGATCTGTTGCAGATAGGCGTTTACGTCATCCGACTCGATGACATGAAGGGTATTATATTCATCGTAGTACTGGAACAGTTCGTGTCCAGGCAGGTCCTGACATTTTTTGATGATACGGGCGAGTTGGCGATCTTTGACATCAATCGTATGTTCCTTTCCACTCTTGCCCCGAAAGTGAAATTCGACGTTTGTCCCTTCGACATCCACATGGTCATCGCGCATGGTTGTCAAGCCAAATGAATTGTTCTCCCGTGCATATTCTTCGTTGCCGATACGAATTGAGGTTGTATCGAGCAGACGTACAATGGTGGCAAGAACTTTTTCGCGTGGTAGACCTGGAAGCTTAAGATCATGCTCTACACGCTCACGAATGACTGGGAGAGCTTTCCCAAAGGCAATCATTCTATCATATTTGGTTTCATCTCTAATCTCGCGCCACTTAGGATGATAACGATACTGTTTGCGCCCCTTCGCATCTCTGCCCGTAGCTTGAATATGCCCACGAGGATTGGGACATATCCAAACATTTGTCCATGCAGGAGGAATACCAAGCGAGCGAATACGTTTCAATTCTTCTCCGTCATGAATTGGTTTTCCATCCAAACCAATGTAGCTAAAATGTTTACCGACTCGCTTGCGAGCCAGGCCGCGCATTGTATCAGAGACGTAGCGCAGACCAGCATGTTTCGCGGCCTCAACTGGTGCTGCAACATCCCTACCTTGTAGTTCTTGTGAGATTATTGACGACATACTTCTTGCTCCCAACACTTCATGTTTTTCTCTATAAAGAATAGCGCATTATATGGTTCACGTTGGAAGGGATACGATTGTGACAAAGACATATAAAATAGTTTATATTAACATCTAATCAACCGTTTTTCCATATTTCTAATAGTAAAAATTAGACAAACAAAAATTCATGTCGTATACTCTTGAGGGGATCGTTTGACACATGGCATGAACGAATGCATTTTGCGATGTTTCCGTCAATGTTCGTGTTGTCAGCACCAGCCAGATAAAACTAACGATTTCTTCTGGCGTAGCCCATCGTTAGTATGTAAATAGGTTGCATAATGGCAACTACGTTCAAATCTTGTAACTCTAGGAGGTTTTGCACATGTCGAACCAGGACTACAATCAGCAGGATCAATATGGCAATCAAGGCAACCAGAGTGGCTTCGGTCAACAGGACCAGTATGGCAATCAGGGTGGCGGTCAGCAACAACAAGACCAGTACGGCAATCAAGGCAACCAGGGCGGTTATGGTCAGCAGCAACAAGACCAATATGGCAATCAAGGCAACCAGCAAGGCGAGCGGGGTGGCTTCGGTCAGCAACAACAAGATCAATACGGTAATCAAGGCAGTCAGGGCGGCTCCGGTCAGCAGGACCAGTACGGCAACCAAGGCAACCAGAGTGGCTACGGTAATCAACAAGACCAAAATAATCAGGGCAACTACGGGCAGCAGCAAAATTCAGGCAATCAGGGGCAAGGTGGCGCATTAGATAGCGCACGCAATACTGCACAGAGCCAGGCCGATCAAGCGATTGATCAGTTCGGCAACAAAATCCCTGGTGGTTCGCAATATACACAGCAGGCAAAAGATGCTGTACATGGTGCCCTTGACAACCTTGAAAAAGAGGGTGAGAACCGCATGGGCGGCAACCTCGGCGGCATATTCGGTGGTAACAACCAGTAAATAGCTGCTTTACAACTACAAACATTACGAGGAAAGCTCATAGATATGATACATATATCTATGAGCTTTCCTTTTTTTCATTACCATAGGTAGTACTCTTCAAAAAACCCGATGTAATCATTTCATGCCTTCTATACGTACCATTAAATACAGACCCCTTACTATTTATCGCTCTTGTAGCAGATTTGGTCTTTTTCTACAGTTAATAGGCGTTCGGACACCGATGAAACATGCGAGAAACTTATGATACGCAACGTAGTTAGCAGAGGCATTGCATATATAACTCGACTTCTCTGGGCGATGATAAAAGTCGCTCTCTTCATCGTTGTGCGCGACATTTTAGTGAGTAAAAAAACAGATGCTCGCAACGAAGAGATGGCGAAGCGCGAGGCGCAACGGCGCATGAACGAGTTTTTGAGTGTCGCGGGCCATGAACTGAAAACGCCCCTTACCAGTATTAAAGGGAATATCCAATTAATGGGACGCAAACTGAAAGCGAACCCAGCATCCTCTGCTCCAGAGAAGATAGACGAACAGGGAGATGGAAGGCAAAAAGATCAAACAAACAAACTGCTGGGCGAAGCAAGAGAACTACTGGAACGTACCGATAAGCAAATTACACAGCTTAGCCGCTTGGTCAATACGCTCCTTGAAAGTTCACGTATTAACGCCAACACAATAGACTTGCTTTTGGAAATGTGTGAACTGGACACGTTATTGCGTGAAGTCGTACAAGACATGCGCCATATTCCCAAAGAGCGTATTGTTCATGTGGAGATTCCATCACAAGAGAGTATTCTGGTCATGGCTGACGTAACACGTGTGAAACAAGTAGTTATTCATTTATTATCGAACGCTCATAAATATTCTCCCCTCGAAGAGCATATAGAAATTTCACTACACACAGAAGAGAACAGGGCACGTGTGTCTGTTCACGATGCGGGTCCAGGTATTCCTGCCAGCGAACACAACAAAATATGGGAACGCTACTATCGCGTACCAGATATTCAAATACAAAACGGCAGTGAAATTGGCCTGGGCCTGGGGCTACACATCAGCCGCACGATCATAGAGCAGCATCATGGAGATGTTGGTATTCAGAGTACACCCGGCTCTGGCTCAACCTTCTGGTTTACGTTGCCACTGTCTAATAAGGGTACTCTCTAAATCCTGCCACTGGCTTTTTGTTGTGATTTTACCCTACTTACTCCCCATTAAAACGAGTCCTCGCTATTAGCACTACATTTACAGATAAACCCGCCTGTGATAATATATCCTCAGCAATTACACTCTCACAGCATTGTTACACTTCTATATTGATACATGATGATGATTTTATTTATTCAGCAGTTAAGGGGGAATGCTGAACCAGCCTATTTTAACATAAGGAGGAACATATGGAATTACTGGGAAAAGGTAAAAGGGATACAAATGCTATTGGAGATATTTACAGCTAACCATAACGTCACAGGGAAGAAAAGAGATTGGCGTCACTATCGAGGGCAATGTGACTATTTCGCTGTGTACTGTGAAGAACTCGATAAGGTCTATCTTATTTTGGTAGATGACGTTGGGATGACGAGCGCAAATCTTCGGCTGGAGCCGACGAAAAACAATCAGACAAAAAACGTAAGGTGGGCGAAAGATTACGAGTTGTAAGTGGGCCCAGCTGGGTTTGAACCAGCGACCAACGAGTTATGAGCTCGCTGCTCTAACCGCTGAGCTATGGGCCCTTAAAGGGGATTGCAGCATTGATATCTTTTGCGTTACAGATCGCTACACAAAAGAACTTGCAGGGAGAATTATACCATACCTCCCAACTATTGTGAAGGGGGTAATGTATCAAACATAAAGAGAGTCGCGGATTGGCAGGCGACTTGTGCATCCTCGGCACACAATGCCAATCCGCGACTCTCTTTGCATCCTGTTGAGGCGTGCGGCTAGCGGTTAGTAGCCGACGGTGTTCTCGAACGCGGACGCAATGACGCTATAGCCAGTATCTGTGGAGTGAATATCGTGGAAGATGCTGCACTCCCATGTATAGCTACAGATATTGCCGTTGGGCGTGGCAGCACCACCAAAGGCACCGAATACATCAGCAACCGTGCCATAGCCGTTCACATCGCTGGCAATGTGCTGGTTGATGCTCTGGATGTACGGGACGGTGTTAGGGCAGAGGTTTTGATAGGGGTCGTAATAGTTCATTACAACCAGATCGCCTGTAAGGGTGCCGTTGACCACGAGCGCGTTATGGAGTTGCGGCAGAATGGTTTGTGTGAGGTTCGCATCGAGCGTTGCTAAATCACTGGCAAATTTCGCGGTATTGATGGCACACGTACTCTTGTTAATATCGGGCAAGAGATCGTTAGCACCGATATCGAGCGTAACGGGACTTACCTGACCCCGGTAGAGCGCGAGATAGAGCAGGGCCGCGTTCAGTTGTGAGCCAACGTAAGGGAACTTACGTAAAAAAGGCACCGGGCACTTGCCATTAAGGAATGTGACACTGGTCTCACCCGGACAACCCAGATTGGCGAGAGCTTTGACTCCATGCCCTTGTAAGTTGGCATAGAAGTCATCGGCGTAGCCATCGTCATAGTTGAGGTCTGGCTGATAGCCAAAGGCGAGCGAGTCACCCAGCGCTAGATAGCGGTGCCCGGCACCAACAAGTGAGATGTGCGGACGAGGACTGGCGAGTGCCGCAGGTGCGACAATCATGAAAAGGACAACAGCAAAGGTGAAGGGGAGTAGAGGCTTGACAAAACGTCGATACTGGAACGATTTCTCCTCGGACATACAGGCCCTCCAGTTGTAACTACAATGTAACGATGAGGAAGCAACTCATCATCGTAATTGCTCGCAACATACATAGACAGAGGAAAGAGTCGAAGTCGCCTAGACTAAGTATACACTGATAACTGAATATAACACAAGGGTTATATAGCAGGAATTTGGGACGAGCGTGTTCTATAATTCGTGTAAGTCGTCGAGGCGTTCACGAAAGGCATCAGTGAAGGGCAAGTCGAGATGTTCTGCGATATATAGACCTCCTTCTGCATCCTGTAGAGCAAAAGGTATATTTGTCATAGCTTCATAAACGAAGGATTACCACGCAGGGAGTCGATGGCAAAGTTGAGTGTGACAGGAGGCTCTCTTCATTGAGAGAAGCCGGAGAGCGGTCTCTCCGGCTGAAAGTAGATGGAGTCCAGATGATTCCCGTGACTCCCATTGGACGCACAAGAGGGGCTTTCCCGTTTTTCACCTGGAAAAGCCCACGGTCATGCGGGTTCCACCAAGGACTCCTGGACCAAGCGAGAAAAGGAGTCTGTTCTGGCAGTGTGCTCCTTAGCTCAAAATCAAGCGCGAGCGTTGGAAGCTAACCAGCGACAATCCCAGCAAGATCGCATCCAGCACGGCAATAACGGCTATCGCTAGGAGCAGAAACTGGGAATACGAGAGCGATGCGACAAAGTTTGCGGGCAATGCTCGCAAGACAAAAATACCTCCGAATATAAGCACCAACGTACCAATACTCAAGATTTGCTGCGCCTGCCGCACCGTTGCTGATCGCAG
>JAABVA010002775.1_pt1 | contig 17128 bp, 15 predicted proteins | sample 5560331 | NCBI WGS metagenome assembly JAABVA01 (sample SAMN12812661, study PRJNA571458) | rock metagenome | isolation source: Antarctica rocks | place: Antarctica: Victoria Land, Mt New Zealand sud | collected 2016-01-07 | reverse complement strand
TTCTTTCGCCAGCACGGGAACATCGGGTATGACCGCCGCATTCGTCAGCGTGGCAAGCGGTTCCTCGACGAGTCGTGAGGCGTCGTAATCCTTCGTCCCCTGGGCGATCTGCGAATTGAGGACGGTCGGCGCCTGCCAGTAAAGCAGTCGGAGCGTGCCGCCCGCGCCGCGCTTGGAATCGGGCGGGAGGGTAAGATTCGTGATTGCCACCGCAGAGGCGGTGGGCTTTGTGACGCTTCCGGCAGCGGCGCTTCCGGACGGCGCGGTGGCTGCCACGGCAGAACCGACGGGCTTCGTCGCAGCACCAGCTGCGGCTGCCGGAGCGGTGGTCGCTGCACTGGCGGTCGTTGCCTGCGCTTTGGGGGTGTCCGTCGCGCTGCTCGTGCCGCCGCACGCGGTGAGCAGGAGTGGCAGCGCCATCAGGCACGCCGCCAATAGGCCGAGCGGTTTCGGGATCGGAGAGCGGAACTTCGCGTGCATCGTTGCCCTTCCTCACTGTTGACCAAACCACGACGTCCGTGGCGCCTCACGATTGATACGGTCCTGACTCTCGCTGTGCGGGGCCTATTCTCACGATGCAGCCCCGTACTGTCAAACCCCTCGCGACTATCGTCCGGCGTTGCCTACTTCTTCAGCGTCCAGTGGCCGATGTTCCATGCTTCGGACGAGAAGGGTGAGTACTCAACGTTGGTGAGGTCCGGGCGGCTGGCGTAAACATCATTGCGGATGACGATCGGGATGCGGATCCCAGCGGCAATGATGTATTCGTCGAGTTGCTTCGCGATCGCCGCGCGCTTCCCCGCGTCGAGTTCTCGCTTGAACTGATCGTACATCTGGTCGTACGTCGGGTCCGACCAGCGGCTGATATTCCCAAGCCCCCAGTTGTTGGCTTTCGACGGCAACTGCGCGATGGTGAATGCCTCGAAGAAGGATTGCGGGTCCGGCTTGGAGGCGCCGGTGGCGAGCATATTGATGTCCACCGTGAAGCGGGTCGCCGAATCCGGGTTGTCGGGTTTACCGAAGAAGACCGACGCATCCACCGACTTGATGTCGAGGTTGATGCCGAGTTCCTTCAGGCTCTGCTTGATGACCTGCGCTTCCTTGTCGCGCTGCGGCACGACGGAGGAGCGGAACGTCATATTCATCTTAAGGCCGTTCTTCTCACGGATACCGTCCGATCCCTTCTTCCACCCCGCCTGATCGAGGAGATCACCCGCCTTCTTCAGGTCATAGGAGAAGGGAAGCCCCTTGTCGCCGCGGACGATGGGAATAAGGGTGTTACCCGCGACACCGCCCGGCCCCCAAAGATTTTTGGCAATGGACTCACGATCCACGACGTAGGTAAATGCCTTCCGCACGAGCGGATCGGAGAAGTACGGATTCTTCGACTTCGCGCTGGAGAGTTCGCCGTCCACCTCGTTGCGCGGGTCTGCAGTGTTCAGTTCCAGTTGCTCGACATAGAAGCCAGCCGGAGTCGCGACGGCCTTGCCCGCGTCCGTCAGTTGTTTAATCACTTCTGGCGTGACGGTGAGGTTCCAGGCAAAATCGGCTTGCCCAGTCTGCACGGCCTTCGCCGCTGTCGTCGCGTCGCCACCGCCCTTCATCTCGACCGTGGCGAAGTAGGGTGCGTTCGGCTCGCGGAACATGTTATTCGCCGCATACATGACCGTATCGCCCGCCTTGAAGTCGGTCACGACGTAGGCGCCGGTGCCGATTGGCTTCTGGTTGAAGTCGCAGTTCTTGCTGTCCGAGCACTTGCTCACACTATGCTTGGGGAGGATCTCGCCGCCATCTCCAACGTAGGGAACGAACCAGGCGGCGGCGGCGGCTTTGAAGGTGATCTTCGCCGTCGTCGGATCAATCGCCTCGACCTTGTCAATGTCCGAATACAACGCTGTGCTGGTGGAACCGTTCTCCGGCTTCGTGATGAACTGCCAGGTGAAGACGACATCGTCCGCTGTGAATGGTTCGCCATCCGACCACGTCACGCCGCTTTTCAGTTTCCATGTTACGGTCGTGTAATCGGCGGAAATCTCGCCGTTTTGCACGGAGGGAATCTCCTTCGCGAGCACGGGAATGTCCGGGATGACGGACCTCGAACTGATCCGCGCCAGCGGCTCAGTAACGAGCGACGAAGCATCGTTGTCCTTCGTGCCATTGGAGAGATGCACATTGAGAATTACCGGGGCCTGCCACCAAAGCAGGCGGAGCGGACCACCCTCGCCGCGCTTCGTCGTCAGTGGCGTGCCGAAGCCCGCGCCGCTCGCCGCCGGTGCGGTCGTCCCGCTCGTCGCGGACGATGCCGCCGTTGTGCTTGCCGGTGCAGTTGTGCTCGCGGGTTTGGTTGCCGCTGACGCAGCCGTCGGCGCGGTCGCTGCCTGTGCCTTTGGTGTGTCCGTCACGGTGTTCGTACCGCCACAGGCGGCAAGCACCATCGGTGCGAGGAACAGGAGCGCGGTTAGCCTACCGAGCGCGCCGTGCCGTCTGGGTTTCCCGGAGTACCACATCGCCACCCTCCTTGTGTACATGAACGATCCCGAAACCATCACCGTGTTCTATCACCAGGACTTGCCGCCTTGCCCGGAAATGAACGCAGACAAAACCTCGTTCATTTCACTGCCCCAAGAATCTCTGCGTCGTCCGGATTTGCTATTTTGCCAAGCGCCGATACGCTACAAAATCGGCGCCTTATTGTCAAGCAGTCGCAATTTCTGTCTCCTGTACAGACAGTTGACAAAACGTTTGGAGTCATGTGAATATCATGCAACGGATCGTTCTGTACGGAGCCATGAGGCTTGTGGTACTCTTCTTTTCTCCTACACTCCCCGTTACGGCGCTTTTCGGCAAAGGACGTGTCTCGTGACTCGCTCCGCACCTTCCTCTCCCTATCGCGCCGCGCCGCATACCCGACCGCTCCACGCGACGCGACGGACTGGCCGCACGCGACGACGGCGGAGCATTCCGTTCTTCCGTCTTTTTGGCGTATTTCTGGTCACCGCGCTCGTCTGCACAGTTGTCGCGGCACTGGCGCTGGGAGTATTGATCAAGCGACAGGCGGGGCGGGATGAGGTGCGACCATCGGACGCGATCGTCGTGCTTGGCGCGGCGCAGTGGGATGGGAAGCCGTCGCCTGTCTTGCAGGCGCGCCTCGACCACGCCTTCGACCTGTATGCCGCCGGGCTCGCGCCGAAGGTGATCGTCACTGGGGGAATCGGCGTCGGCGACAATTACTCCGAGGGCGAGGTGGCACGGCAATATCTCCTGCGAAAGGGTATACCAACAGCCGCCGTGCTGACCGAGAATCGCGGCCGCTCATCCTATGAATCCATGGAAGGCGCTACCTCGCTCATGCAGCGTAACGGCTGGCATCGCGCGCTCCTCGTCTCCGACCCGTTCCATATGTACCGCCTCAAGCGGATGGCGACGGATCTCGGCATCCGGGCGGCAACCTCCCCGACGCAGACCAGCCCGATCCGCCCCGGCAGCGATGAGGAGCGCCGCTACATGCTCCGCGAAGTCGCCACCCTCGCCGACTATCTCCTCTTCCGGCATTGACGATGAGAAACCGGGGAGAACCGCAGAGACGCAGAGCACGCAGAGGAATACAGAGGAAACAAGAGAGGAATTTTTTTGTTCCCTTCTCTGTTCCCCTTTCACTCCGTCCCTCTCTGTGTCCTCTGCGTTTCTGCGGTTCTCTCCGGTTTGATCTCCTGTTTTGCGATCCAATGTCGCTTTTTCGTTACCGAATGCGTAGTTATTCGTTCTGTTTTGTGCAAAAATGAGGGGTCTTGTGGGTGCGGTGCGACGAGGAGTGCATGTTGTAGGGGCATTAGAGCGAATCGCATAATAGTTGTCCCTTGTTTTCGCTTGCACGGTAAGGAGGCAAGACCATCAGAGGGACAATCATTATGAAAAACGCTCTAATGCGGAAATGCGCGCGTCGGGGCGCGTCCCTTGGGTTGTTCGTACTGCTTTTTCCCATGCTGTGCTCGCTCGTGACGGTTCATGCCGCCGCTCCTCTTCTGCTTGACCCGATTTTCCAGCCATTCGCGAGCAGCATCGGCGCGGACATTCTCGGCTTGCCGATTTCGCCCGTCATCATGCGCGATGGTATGCGCTATCAGTACACCGAGCGAGCGCGCCTCGAAGCGCCGGTGAATGGTGGCTCCGTCCAGCTGACCCGCGCGGGAGCAATCCTCTCTTCCGGACGCGATTTCAAACAACTGGTGTCGAGCAGCGTCAACGCGGATGCGCGCTACTTCCCGGAGACGAATCACAGCCTCGCCTATGGCTTCCGCGCGTACTGGGAGCAGCATGGCGGTGTCACGATCTTCGGCGCGCCGGTCTCCGAGGAGTTCACGGAACTCAATCCGATGGACGGCAAGCAGTATGATGTCCAGTACTTTGAGCGCGCTAAGTTCGAGCGGCACCCCGAGTTCGCCGGGACGCCGAACGAGATGCAACTTGGCTTTCTCGGCAAGCAACTCTATCAGTTCTTCGAGGGCGTTGGGACGCCTGCGGTGATCGCGCAGGTTCCCGGTCTGACAGCGCCCTCCAACCCGGACATTGGCCTCGTTACTGAGTTCACGAACCAGCCGCACGACCGCCTTCTGAAGATGGTAGGCGATCTCGGTGTGCGGTGGGTGCGGCAGCCTGTCCAGTGGTTCGCGCTCGAACCGACGCCGGGTCAGTATGATTTCGGTAGCCTTGATCTCCTGCTCAATGACCTGAAGGTGCAGGGCGTCAATGTGCTGCTTACCGTCTCTGGTAGCCCGAAATGGGCGACGGTGGTCGGCGACAACGGCGGCCCGCGCGACCCAGCGGGCTTCGCGCGCTTTATGTCTGCGCTGGCAACAAAGTTCGCGGGGCGCGTCGGGGCGTACGAAATCTGGAACGAGCCGAATCTCGCGCTCGAATGGGGGCCGCGTGTTGATCCGAACGCCTATGTGGAGATGCTCAAGGCGGTTGCGCCAGCCGTCCGTGCGGCGGACCCGCACGCGATCATTGTCGCCGCCGCGCTCGGCCCAACGGGGTACAATGACCCGAAAATCGGCATAGACGATGTGCGGTGCCTGGAGCAGTTGGAGGCTTACCAGAACGGCGTTTATCACTACATGGCGGATGTGCAGGGATCGCATCCCTATGGCTACCGTAGTGCACCGGATATGCTGCCGCCGGAGAAAGCGAATACGGGCGAATATACTGGCCACCCCTCGTTCTATTTCCGCCGCATCGAGCAGCAACGGCTGGCGATGATCCGCGCGGGCGATGGCGGCAGGGCGATGTGGATCACCGAGTTTGGCTGGGGGAGCGGCAACTTCCCCGAGTTCTCCGATGTCTCGGGAGAGACGCGGGCGCAATGGATCAGCCAGGCCGTCCAGCAGACCCGCGCGCGCTACCCGTGGGTCAGCGCGATGTTCGTCTGGAATCTCAATTGGAGCGTCTTCAGCCCCTCCGATGTCTCGTGGGGTTATTTCAGCCTCATTAACCCGGACTATAGCCCGCGCCCCGCGTATAATGCTGTGAAGTATCTGCCGAAGTAGCGATCAGTGATCTGGAGCGAACACTGGCTTGCATGATCCACATTGATGTGTGTGCCATCGTACTGCTCGACTATCGCGCGGATATGCTCCGCATCCGCTTGAGCCAACGCGGCGATTCTTCGTCTACAATGATGCGGTGTTTCGTGTGAAACCGCATGCCCGCGAGCGAGAATGACCGATGGAGGACGACAGATGATTGAAGCGCCGACACGCTATCAGTTCACCGATTGCGTGACTTCGGAAGGTGAATTGCGCGCGTTGTTGGGAGAGCCGCGCGAACTTGTGATTAAGAAGCAACTCCCGGCGCTCGATCGCCATTGCCGTGCCTTTATCGCCCTCTCACCTTTTGTGCTCCTGGGGACGGCAAACGCAAACGGGCAGTGCGACGTCTCACCGCGTGGCGATGCGCCGGGGTTCGTACTGGTTCTCGATGATCGCACGCTGGTGGTTCCCGACCGTCCCGGCAACCGTCGGATTGATTCGCTGCGGAACATCATCACGCACGACGGCGTAGGGCTGCTCTTCATGATCCCCGATGTAGAGGAAACATTGCGGATCAACGGGCGCGCGCGCATCGTGCGGGATGCGAAGATTTTGACGCGGCTGGCGGCACAAGGGAAGACGCCGGAACTCGCGATCGCGGTGGCAATCGAGGAGGCATTCCTCCAGTGTGCGAAAGCGCTGAAGCGGTCGCGGCTATGGGACGCAGCGACGTGGCCGGAGCGAGCAGCGCTGCCGACGCTGGCGCAGATACTCCACGACCAGGTGCCGATGCCCGATATGACCGTGGAAGCGTTGGACGCGGCGTTCGAGCAAGGCTATCGGGAGCGGTTGTATTAGACCGGCGCGACCCTCGCATCGGGAAGATGCATCGCGTGTCGACCCGCAGCGCGTCGCTTCGGTGACACGACGAGAGTATGTGAACACGACAACGCCGACGCGCGGATCGGCGCAAAATAGCGCTCCGTTACCCCGCTCTGGCTTTTCTCGCGGCATTGCTCGTCAATCGCCAGTACCGCTCAGGCGCGTAGACATCTTCCGTCCCGGGTCCGTCGGGAGAGTCGAGCGCCCGCAGTTGCGATCGGTATTCCGCCACGGCCTGGCACTTGGCATCCCGCCCTGCATCGGACGACGCACCGGTGGATGTTGCGCTGATCCCCGCCCGACGGAGCGTCCGCAGGCGCGCAGATCGCAAATTTGGCATCAGCCGGTACGGCGGTTCCTCATAGCCGAACCACACGAAACCGGGATGACGGTCGAGCACCGCGAGCATCACGGCGTGCGTCAACGTGTGATCGCTATGGAAGAGACCGAGCGGGATGTAGATCGTCGTCAACCCGCTCGCAATGATCGCCTGCTCGATCGCGCGGGCGAGGCGCTCCGTGGATGGGGAGTTGCCGTATTGGTCGTCGAGGAAATCGAGCCAGACGGGGCGAGCGTGAAGAATTGCCAGGGCGGCGCGGTCTTCCGCACGGCGGGCGGCGATCACATCATCGCCGGGCACGAAACCCGCCGCCGCATCCCAACGTGTGACCGTTTCATAGCTGGCTGGTGGCCCCGCGAGCGCGGTAATGACGACCGATCCGGGGCGCATGAAGAGTAGTTGGCCGCAGCCGAACACCGCATCGTCGAGGTGCGGCGAGATGACGACGACCGGCATCGCCGCAGCGAGTACGGTAGATTCCATAGATGCGGCTCCTTCGGTTACTTCTCGGCTCATCCCACATGACCGCAAGGAAGGTGCCAGACCACCATGCGATAATGCCGCGTCTTTGTGGCACCGCGTTTGCGGAGGATGATCCAGTCCGCTCGCGACTGGACGCCGCAATCTGTTCAGCGCGGGTCGCTCGCAAACCGGACGCACGACGAAAAGACCGCACGCCACGGATAATCGGGAGGTGTTCCATCCTCGCTTCAGCATTCTCCTCACGTATACCCTCGGATTTCACCCGCCGCCGGGACGCGCGCGTCCTCATCGGTCGCGCGGTCGAGATCGCCGAGTATTGTGCCGCGCATGCAGCGGTGATTGATCGCGACGACGCATTCCCGGACGAGGAGTTCCGCCGGATCGCTGACATCGGTCTTCTCGCTGCTCCCTTGCCCCACGCACTCGGCGGGATGGATATCGGGATCGCACCCGGTACGACCCTGACCCTCCTCGACGTGCTCATGCACCTCGGGCGCGGCAACCCCGCGGTCGGGCGCTTGTACGAGGGGCATGTCAACGCCCTGCATCTGTTGCACCAATTCGGCACCGCATCGCAACTCGCCGCCGCTGCAGGCGATGTCCATGAACGCAGCTCGCTCTTCGGTGTCTGGAACACCGAGGCGGCTGATGGGGTGCGGATCGCGCCGACGCCGGAGGGAACCTATCGCATGGACGGCGCGAAGACCTTCGCTTCCGGCGCGGGGCATCTAACGCGACCGCTCGTTACTGGCGCGCTGCCTGACAGCGGCTGGCAGATGTGCCTCGTGCCGATGGAGCGCGCGACAGCGCGGATTGACCCCTCGTCGTGGCACCCACTCGGTATGCGCGCCTCCGCGAGCTATCGCATCGCCTTTACCGGTGACGAATTGGAGCGCGACGCGCTGATTGGCACACCCGGCGATTATTATCAGCAACCCTGGTTTTCCGGGGGCGCAATCCGCTTCGCCGCTGTTCAGCTTGGCGGGGCGGCGGCACTGCTCGACGCGACGCGCACCTATCTGCGCGACCTCGACCGGACCGGCGACCCATACCAGCGTACCCGCGTCGGCGAGATGGCCATCGCAGTGGAGAGCGGCGCTCTCTGGCTGCGGGGTGCGGCCGCATTAGCGGATCGGTCCGCGTTCGTCGGTGGCGTGGGGGATGGTGAGGCGCTCGTCGCCTACATCAACATGGCGCGCACGGCGATCGAACGCATCTGTCTGGATAGCATGCGGCTGGCCGAACAAACGGTCGGCGCGCGGGGACTGCTCCCGCCACATCCCTTTGAACGGATCATTCGGGATCTGACCCTCTACCTGCGCCAACCCGCCCCGGACGCCGCACTCGCAGGTGCGGGGCGGTACGTGTTGGAACAGACACAACGCGCGGATCAACTCTGGGAAAATCGCGATGTTTGAGCCGTCGGACGGATCGCTACCACCGGAATACTTCGACGCGGTCTACGACGCGCACGATGATCCCTGGCAGTTCGAGACGAGCGCGTACGAGTCCGCGAAGTATGATGCGACGGTGACGGCGTTGCCCCAGGCGCGCTATCGGGCCGGTTTCGAGATTGGCTGCTCGATCGGCGTGCTCACCGCCCGTCTCGCCGTGCGGTGCGATGTGCTACTCGCGGTTGATGTCTCCGAGCGGGCATTGCAGCGCGCCCGCGCGCGGTGCGCCGATCTCCCGCAGGTGCGATTCGCGCGTATGCGGGTGCCGGAGAAATATCCTGATCAGGACTTCGATCTGACCCTCGTTTCCGAGGTCGGCTATTACTGGTCCATGCCGGATCTGGTCAGCGCGCGGCGGGAGATCGTCGCACATCTCCTACCCGGCGGCCATCTGCTGCTCGTTCATTGGACGCCTCTTGTCCCCGACTATCCCCTCACCGGCGATGCTGTGCATGAGGCATTCATTGCGCGGGCGGAGCCGGAGTTGCGACACGTCAGTGGTCAGCGCGGCGACCGCTACCGCCTCGATCTCTTCGCGCGCCGCTGATCGCGCCACGACTCGTCGAAGATCGGCCAGTCGGACGCGCAGGGCAGAGACCGCTCCAATGATCTCAGCGGTAGGCCAGCGCTCCGCCCATCTCCCCGTAACGGTTTGCTGCCGCTCGACCTGTTCGACCAACGCGCCGAATGCCTGCTGCTGCGCGAGGCTATCCGCGAGCCAGCCGGTCTGGATACCAAGTGAGTACGCAACGGCGGCGATCGCGTGCACGGGGACTGCATCGGCTCTACCGATAGTGTGCCACAATATCCGGAGGGAATGGTACGCGTGGAGGCGGGCCTCGACCGCAGCGGCGGATTCGACGAGTTGCGGCTGTCGCGCGTTGCCCATCGCCGCCCACTCGCGCAACTGTTGGGCAAGCCCGATCGCAGTGCGACCCATCAGCCGTGGCGAGGTGACAACGCGCACAGCGGGGCTGTGCCGGATGCGCGTATCTACACGCTGCAAGGCCTGGTACAGTGCGACATCTTCGAGGTAGGGGACGACCGGCAAGCGGCCCGCACGGAGATACGCCCCGGCAGTCACAGCGAGGCTCGCGCCGAAATGCTGATGGTGCCGAGGCCAGGGATCGTGCGGATCGGGATTAAGCAGACTCTCCATCTCCGCGACGAGCAGTCGATAGCCGAGATCGCGCAGATGATACTGTCGCGTCAACCGACCCGCTTCTGTATCATCGGGGAGATCGGTCATGATCCGCCCGCAGACCACATCCGCGCCATGCGCGACTTCGCGGAGCGTCGCCGCGATCCAGGTAGATGCAACACGCGTGTCGCCGTCCGTCGAGGCAATCACGCCGCGTCGTCGTCCTAGGAGGAGGAGGCGACGACACGCCTCATCCATGAGCATGCGCCGCGCATGCCCGATGTGGAATGCACCTGCCGGATAGCTGCGCTCGATAATATGGAGCGCGAGCGTCGGATGGCGCGCGGCGAATGCACGGGCAAGCGCGGCGGAATGATCGGTGCAGCCGTTCGCGAAGACGATCATCTCGTAACAGGCATGATTGAGCGGCGTGCCATCGAGATCGCGCTGATCCGCGAGTGCGCGCAGCGTTTCGAGCAAGGTCCGTTTTTCATTCCGCACAGGGACGATAACGCAGGCCTCGCAGGCGTAATTGGGCGCGGTCCCGATAAGAAGATCCGCGTCATCGCGGGAAAAAGACGAGTAGGGATGCGGTGCAGGGGAGGCCGAATTGCGGGCGGAAATCATCACGCGCGCCTTCCAGGATGAAGCGGGTTCGCAGAGAGTGGCTTTTCCAGTGGTCGGACGGCACGGTATTCCGCGCAAAACCCGGCGACTGGCGTCTGATCCACTCGCTGCCGGAGGAGAAAGAGGAGATGGCTCGCCAGCCTGTGCATATCCGCGATGTACTGGTACTGCGAGGCAATCCCCATACGCTTTTCTGCTCCCTCCGGCTCTTCCGTACCTGCAACGATATGCATGCGCGCGAATGCCTCTCATGAGGGGCAAGAGCGGTGCCAGCGTGACAGGCCCGATGCAACATAAAAAGAGAAGATATGCCCCGTGTTCCACCATCGCCATGTACTGGCACTACGCTTGCGCATCTGCGTATGCGCCTCTACCCCTCGTGGTGACAAGGCGCAAGCGATATACCTGCGTCACAATCCTAAAAGAGTGAGGGTAGCAATGAGACGGCAAGCGGCGACGCTCAGTTCAACGATCGAACGCAATGGGTTCCGATGGCTCGACACGATCGCCGAGCCTATGCAGGCGGCCGTTCATCGCGTCTTCCGTTCGGGCAGTACCGGACGTCGGGCGAAAGACTGGCTCAATGGCGTGCCAATGCGACATCGGGTCCATCCCGCGCTCATCATCTGGCCGCTCGGTGCGTGGACAACCGCCGCCCTGCTTGACTGGCTCGACAGCCGTACAGAGGATACGCGGGGCGACTATCAGCGTGGCGCAGACGCGGCAGTTGCGTTCGGCATCCTTGGCGCGCTGCCAGCAGCAGCCGCCGGACTGGCGGACTGGGTGGACACCTACGACCACCACCGGCGCATCGGAATGATGCACGCGCTCGTCAACACCGCTGCCCTGGGTCTCTATCTCGGGTCTCTGGGTCTGCGCCTGGCTGACAAGCGTGCCGCTGCCCGGGCGCTCGGCTTGCTCGGCTACGGAGTCGTGCTCTTTGGTGGTGCGCTCGGCGGCGAGCTTGTCTTCACCCTTGGGGTCAACGTGCCGTTTCTGCTCTATCCAAAACCACCGAATCGGTATGTCGATGTGTTGGCAAGCGGCGACCTTCCTGAGGGCAGGCCGGTGATGATCGAAGTAGAGCGTATTCCGGTCCTCCTCCTGCGTCAGAGGGGAAATCTGATCGCCGTCCAGGCGTGGTGTCCGCACGCTGGTGGGCCGCTGATCGAAGGATTTCTGGGGGGAATGACGATCCGCTGCCCGTGGCACGATTCGCGATTCGCGCTTGAAGATGGTCACCCGCTCCAGGGCCCTGCGTCCGTGCCCCTCCGCACGTTCGAGGTCCGCGAAGAAGCGGGGCGCATCGCGGTGCGACCGAGCTATGAGGGCCAGACCTGGCCACCACCGCCCGCACCGCCGCAATCGGAGCCAGTGTGGATGCCCACGGATCATATTGCCGCGCAGGGTGCGAGCGACTATGCCTGACGCCCGCGCGGGTAGTGAGATAGGACTTCTGCAAGCCAGTGTCACCGAGTAGGCGCTCTATCGCCATGTCTTCCCGCTGTTTCTCATCGTCCATTGTGCGGGCAAATTCGCGTTCTCCCGCGTTGACCGCTGTGGCGGAGGTGTTTCTGTCATAGCACGCTGTTCTTTCTAGCGTACGGTGGTGGCTATCCGATTGTCCCTCGTATACCATTGCTTGTAACAAATATGCCAAAGGAGAGCAAACCTACCCTACGATTGCTCGTTATGTTGTCAGATGATCTACGAACCAGCCGAGCAGCCGCGTCAGCGCGTCCTGCTGCGTGCGGGGGCGGCCGCGTGTGAAGCCGTGCGACTCGCCCGGATAGCGGACGAATTCGACCTCCCGCCGCAGTTTCCGTAAGGCGACGAAGAGTTGCTCTGCCTCCGTGATGCGGCAGGTGTAGTCCTCCTCGCCGTGCATGATGAGAAGCGGCGTCGTGATCTGCGCGACGAGCGGCATCGCTGAATGCTCTCGATAGTATCTCTCTTCCTCCCACGGTGCACCGCCGCTGTCGAAGTCAATGGACTCCCACTGATCGGTCGTGCCGGAGAGGGTAGCAAGGTCGCTGATCGTGGCCATCGTCACGGCGGCGCGGAAACGATCGGTGTGCGTGATGGCGTAGTTCGTCATGTAGCCGCCGTATGAGGCGCCGAAGACGCCGAGCCGGTGCGGGTCGGCGATGCCGCGCGCAACCAGGGCGTCGAGCGCAGTCATGCTGTCCGCGTGCTCCTTCGCTCCCCAGTCTGCGAGGATCGTGTCCGCGAACGCCTTGCCGTAGCCCGCGCTCCCCCTGAAGTTGATCGAGAAGACGGCGAAGCCGTGCGTAGCGAGTATCTGCTGTTGCGTGGAGAATGCCTCCCCGACCGCGCCATGTGGCCCGCCATGCAGATGGAGTAGCGTTGGGAAGGGGCCGTCCGCCGCCGTCTTCCCCGGTGGCAGCCAGAGAATGCTTTCGACCTCTCGCCCGTCGCCTGCGGTAATCGCGAACCGCTCCGGACTGCTTGCGACGACCTCGTCCATCAGCGCGCTGTTCGTCCCTGTCAGTTGCCGCCGTGTGCCGCCGTTCCCTTCACACGTCCAGATCTCGGGCGGCGCTGCTGTGCCGGTCCAAGGGAAAGCGAGTCGTGTACCGTCCACGCTAATCGTCGGCCAGCCAGTGCTGCCCGTGCCGCTAATCACGCGGGTCGCCTCGCCGTCCATGCTGAAGCGGTAGCAGTGTGTGTTGCCCGCGACGTTCAAGACGGCGAGCAAGGACCGGCTATCCGGTAACCAGAGTGGCGGGATAGCAGGCGCGGGCGGCTCCCACGCGGTGACGCCGCGATCCATATGGCCGGTGAGGTTGGTCGCCTCGCCTCCCATCGCCGGAATGACATGAAGGTGGTAATCCTCGGTCGAGCCAGTATGGGTATTGTCATTATCATAATAGGCAATCCGCGTGCCGTCCGGCGACCATGCCGGCCCCTGGCAGACGCCGACACTGTGGGTCAGTTGCCGGAGGTCGCCGCCGTCCGCGTCGCTCGTGTAGAGATCCCAAATCCATTCGAGATCCCAATCCTCCCGCCGTGTCGTGACGAAAGCGAGGCGGTTGCCGTCCGGCGACCATGCGGGCGTGAAGTGATGCCAGTCGCCCGCCGTGAGCTGTCGCGTTTCGCCGCTCGGCACATCCACGACGAAGAGATGCCAGAAGCCGTCACCGATGTAGCCGCTGCCATTGAGGAACGTTCGCAGGCGGCGGGCGACGCGCGGCGCGTTTGTCGGTATATCCTGCGGCGTAACGCGGGCAGAAAAGGCGATGCGCGTTCCATCCGGCGACCAAACGGGCGTGCCCGTGCCGTGGTGGAGCGTCGTCAGTTGCAGCGAGTCACCTCCAACGAGGGGGAGGAGCCAGAGTTGCGGCGTGTCCCCGCCCCGGTCCGAGGTGAAGGCGACTGACTGCCCATCCGGTGACCAGCGCGGGTTGCCGTCCCGCGTCGCGCCGCGTGTCAGTTGGCGCGGCTCGCGGTCATCGGTCGGTACGAGCCAGAGCGCCGAGTGCGCTGTATCTTGCTCACCATCCATCGTTCCGACGGTGTAGACGATGCGTGAGCCGTCCGGCGAGATCTGCGGGTCGCTGACCGATTGCAGACGGAGAACATCGTCGGGTTCGAGCGATCGTTGTGCGGTCATCGCAGCCTCCATTCCGAAGCGAGAGAATCGTGCGTACAGGGTATCCTAGCATGCGTTGAGCGGACAGGATTTCCCACATGGGAAAGGGCTGTGGATGCTTGCACGGCGCGGCGCGGCGCGATACGCTGATCGTCTAATGGTTCGCTCGCGTGCATGGAGGGGTGGGTGGCAGAAACGACGGTGCGGGCAATGCCTGTGACACGGTGGGACTGGGTACCGACATGGCTTCGGCGCCCCTATCGCTCACTCGTTCCCGGTCTCATCTTCACGGCGGCGGTAGGTGGCGTGGCGCTCGTGCTTGCGGCCATCGAGAAGCAGATCTTCACGCAGGAAATCCTCGAACCGCTTGTCCTCGCGCTCATCCTCGGCATGCTCATCCGGACCTTCGCGAATACGAAGATCCCCGTCGTGGTCGAGCCGGGGATCGCGTATGCCGCCAAGCAGGTGCTGGAGTTCGCCATCGTCGTGCTCGGCGCAACGCTCGATCTCCGCACTATTGCGGCTGCGGGCGTGAAGCTTTTCCTCGTCGTCCTGATCGCCGTGCCGTTGGCGATCTGCACCGCTATTTTCCTCGGGCGGCGGCTCTCCCTGAATGCGAAGCTGGCGATCCTTGTCGCGGTCGGCAACGCGGTCTGTGGCAACTCCGCAATCGCCGCAGTCGCACCCGCCATCCGGGCCAGGAAGCAGGATGTCGCTACTGCAATCGCGCTGACGGCCGTCCTCGGTATCGGCATCGTGCTCATTCTTCCGCCGGTCTTTTCGCATGGGGGGATCGTTGGGCTTTCCGACTACCGATACGGCATCCTCGCGGGGATGAGTGTCTATGCGGTGCCGCAGGTACTTGCCGCGACCATCCCGGTCAGCGCATCTTCCGCTGCCATCGCCTCCCTCGTCAAACTGACACGCGTCCTCCTGCTCGGCCCGATCGTCGCGACCTTTGCCTTCCTCTATCGTAACGAGGAAGGCGAGGGCACGAGCACGAAATTGAGCGTCAGCAAATTCGTGCCGTGGTTCGTTATCGGCTTTATCCTGCTGTCCGTGCTGCGGACCGTGGGCGTCGTCTCGACCGCACTAGGGGGCAGCGCGAAAGACTTCAGCCGTTATTTGACGATCTTCGCAATGGCGGGTCTCGGGCTAGGAGTCAATGTCCGCTCGGTGCGGACGGTCGGGCCGCGCGTCGCGCTCGTCGTCGTTGGCTCGCTTCTTCTCCTGATGACGCTCAGCCTTTCTGCGATCTTCCTCCTCCACCTCAATGGGTAGGAAGAGGGACTGAGAACTGAGGACTGAACGCTTCGTTATCGGTACTCGGTACTCCTGAACAATCGGGTGTAGCACGCTCCTCGCGACCGATTCCCCACGTTGACGATTGTGTTCGGGAAAAAGGAGCGCATACGATGAGCATGACCACGCAGTTTTTCGATGCACCTGGCTCCCGCGCCGGAACGCCGGACCGACCGTTTGTGGATGCGAACGAAATCGCGAGTGAACTCGATATGAACGACACCGATCTCATCGCCGCTATCGAGGCCCTGGAGAAGGGCAATCTCGTCGAGGATGTAGCTCGCGACGACATGATTGACGTCCATCTGACCGAGTAGGGGATGGAGATCTGGAAGCGGCAGCACAGGGACAGATCAGCAACGTAACCCTTTCTCGCACGCCCCACATATCCCTTTAGGTGTGGGTGAGGGAATTGTCGAGTTCGTCTTTCGGTTCGTGACGGCCGATCAATTCGAGCACGTCAACGTGACCATTCACGCGGATGAACGGCTCGAAAGGGAGCTCCGCTTTCTTCTGATGGATGATGACCCGAGGATCGCGCCGGAGTTGCTCAAATCGCTCATCGTTCATTTCGGGTTGTTGTTCCGGCGGTGTATCAGACATGGTATCGTTCCTCGGTCTCGATCGTTCCATCTCGCATAGTCGTTGATGGATGCACATCATATTACTCCAAGACAGGTGTAATGCCCATCGCGGCGACGGCGAACTGGAGGGTGAAGCGGACTTCGCGATCCCAGTATGTCCAGTCGTGACCACCGGGCTGCTCGCGATAAAAATGGTGGACGCCGAGGCGGGTCATCGTTTTGTGGAGGGCGCGGTTCGACGCGAGCAGGTTCGGATAGTCTTCGTGGCCGCAATCTATCGCCAGCATCGGCAGCCCGTCCGCCCCATGCATGCGCACTGCCTGCTCGATGATCCGCTGGGGATCGTACTCCTGCCGCGTCGGGCTGTTCGGCGGGCCGAGGGCGGCGCGGAATTGCGGGTCACTCTCCGTGCCGTCCCAGAGCGTGAGGTCGAACGCACCGGAGTGCGACGCGATGGCGCAATAGCGCTCTGGGTGGCGCATGCCGCAGATGAACGCGCCGAGGCCGCCCATCGAGAATCCCGCGATCGCCCGGTCACTCCGTTCGGCGCGTGTCCGCTCGGTCGCTTCGATCCGCGCGGGGAGATCGGCGATGATATATTCCTCCCACTGTTCGCCATTCGCGCCGTTGATGTAGCAGGAATTCTCCCCCTCCGGGCAGACAATGATTAGCGGGAAGCGGGCCGCGTGGTCGGCCAGTTTTGTCCGCGTCGCCCACTCGGTATGGTTGCTCCACGCGCCGTGCAGGAGATAGAGCACGGGATAGTGCGTCTCGCCTGCCGCGTCGTATCCGGCGGGGAAAAGGAGTGTATACGGCATCGTCCGGCCGAGGGCGGCACTCTGGAACGTCCGCTCGTGGATCGTGTGCGGTGCGGGCATCGAGCGTCCTTTCATTTTGCCACGGATCATGACGATCAATTGCGCGCGGCGGAGGGCAACCCGACCGACCACGAGCGCCAGCCGTCGGCGTGTCTCCGGTGACAATCGCTCCCACGCCCGCCGCACTTGGATTTCGATTGAAGCAGCCATTGTCGCTCCCATATAGTCGCCGGGCTATAATGGCATCGTACGCGGAAGTGCCATTCCATGCCACCGGCGATAGCGTGCGATGTAGACGGGAGCGCGAAAGGGGTCGCCGCCATTCTCAAAGCGACCAGTATTTAGCGGATGCACCATTA
>JAABVA010002771.1_pt1 | contig 17152 bp, 20 predicted proteins | sample 5560331 | NCBI WGS metagenome assembly JAABVA01 (sample SAMN12812661, study PRJNA571458) | rock metagenome | isolation source: Antarctica rocks | place: Antarctica: Victoria Land, Mt New Zealand sud | collected 2016-01-07 | reverse complement strand
GAGTTCGGTCAGTTCGCTGGCCTGCGGCTTCGGCCCACGCATCCCGCCCCCCCCATACGATTACCATCCCCACGGGCGGTCAAGTATGCAGTATACCAGCAGTGAACTTCCGCCGCGCTGTACTAGGGCGTGTCCTCAATTGAGGAGGATGACGGTGGCGGCGAGCTGGACGGCGGCGAGGAAGTTGCGGGCGGTCTTGTCGTACCGGGTGGCAATGGCGCGGTATTGTTTCAGCGCGCAGAAGAAATTCTCGATCAGGTGTCGCGCCGCATACAAATCGCGGTCGTAGGTGCGCCGTGCCGTGCGGTTGCGCTTGGGCGGGATCACCGCCGTCTTGCCGGCCTCCCGCAGCGGGGCCAGCACCCGCGCCTCCGCGTCGTAGCCCTTGTCCGCGAGGACTGTCGCGGCGGTGATCGTCGGCAGCAAGGCGTCCGCCCCGACGAGATCGTGCGCCTCCCCGCCGGTCAGATGGAAGGCGGTGGGGTTGCCGAGGGCGTCCACCGTGGCGTGGATCTTCGTGCTCAACCCGCCCCGGCTCCGCCCGATCGCCTCGTCGTCGCCCCCTTTTTTCGGGCGCCCGCGCTGTGCTGGTGCGCCCGGACGATCGTGCTGTCCAGCATGGCGTATTCGTTATCCCCATCGGCACTTAAGGCTGCGAAGACCCGCGCCCACACCCCGCTCGCCGCCCAGCGACTGAACCGCGTGTGGACCGCCTTCCAGGGGCCGAACCGCTCGGGCAAGTCGCGCCAGGGGATCCCCGCCCGATACCGATACAGCACCGCTTCCACGAACAAGCGGTTGTCCCGCGCCGTCCCGCCCACATGCCCCGCCCGCCCCGGCAGGAGCGCTTCCATCCGCGCCCATTGGTCGTCGCGCAAGGCGTACCGCCGCGTCATCGCCCCCCCTTCGCCGCTCCACCACTCGATACACCTACTGTACCACGACTGAGGACACGCCCTAGTACTTCCCCCACACCTTACTCATGGCCCAAGCGAAGAAAATCAAAAAAAGGGGGGGTAATGCCTCCATATTCTCGTATTCGGCCACGGGTCATCTTCCTCCTGCTGCCCGCGCTGCTGCTCCTCATGGCGTGTGGCACCGATGCCACCCCAGTCAGGCGCTTCACCGCCGCGCAGGTGGTGGCGACGTTCCGCGGCTTCGGCCTGCCCACCGAGGACCCGCACCCGCTGTCGGCGGAGATCGTCAAGTACTTCTACGGCGACGTGCCGCTCGGGCACGGCCAGGTTGTAAACTTCCTCAACCGGCAGAACACCGGCGCGTCCGGGGACCTGCTGGTGTTCGACAACGCGGCGGATCAGGAAACGGCGTGGGCCTATCTGCAAGAGCACCCTATTGTAAATTATTTCGTGCAACGCAGCCAGCTCCGCAACGCGAACCTGATCCTCGTGTTCTTCTACGTCAGCAACACCCCCCCGCCCGAATTGACCACCTATGACGCGGCCTTTATCGGGCTGCGGTAGGGATGCCCACGCCAGGCGGGCGGGGCAGGGCGGAGGGAGAGCGGTGGGAGGGGCGATGCGACGGTATCGGCTCACGGCGCAGGCGGCAACGATCAGCGCGCGGGCGCAGACGATCGCGGCGCTACTCGCCACGCGGGGGGCTCCCGACGCCCAGGAGCGTGCGCCAGATAGCCCAGGAGCGCCGGAACCCCCCGCTGCGGCAAGCACGCTCCTGGGCGTGTGGGGGCGTCTGCAGCGGTGGTGGCACGCGTAAGCAGCCTCCCCGTGCGTGTGGCACGGTCGCATGTTGCACGCTTTTAACAGTGGCAACAACACGCAGCCACACCATGCGTGCAGGGCTTATGCATGCACCCCAGCCGCTTGACATGGATGAGAGAATCTGGGCAGGACTGGCGCAGGCCCTGACAACGAGTACGGTATCTTCCGTAACTCAGCCCCATCATGTGGGCGTGGGCGTCAGCACCACCTCCCCTGGCTCTGGTGGCTCGCGCAGGGTGCGTACTGGTGAGCAGAGGGGCCACAAACAGGCAAGTAGCATCCCCACGGCTCCTATCACTAGGGTCGAGCGTACGCCGAGCGCCTGCCCTAGGAATCCGCCTAGTAAGGCGCCGGGTGGCGCGGCGGCTCCACCCAGCAACTGCATGGTGGCACCGAAGCGGCCTTGCAGTTGCTGTGGGACGATCGCCTGGCGCAGGCTCACTTGGTTGATGGCGCCGCGCCCCGGCCACTCCGACCGTCGGCTCGTCCCGCGGGTCTCGGTCGCCAACGGACGACAGGCGAGGCCGATCGCGCGCACCCGGTTGGGGCGCTTGCACTGCCGGTGCCTCCCGACCCATTGCCGGGGCAGGAGCCAGGTTCCTCCGGGGCGGGTCCGCCCAGCGCGCTAGGCGAGGTGGCGATCGTCGCGGTGCACCGAGCAGACTAGCGGGATGCCAGGAGCGGGAGGGGCGACGGATCGTGCGCCGACCCCCGTGGGCCACCCCGCAGCAGCACCGGCCCTTGTTCGTCACCGTTCTGTCACTTTTCCGGGCAATCGCGTGTTGGATGTCAACTAGAACTGCCGCCAGCGATCATTCCGGATCGCTGGCGGCAGTTCTCCCTTGCTTGATCGGGCTCCGTGTGCCGTCGCACTCGCCACAACGTGATGCGGCGTTGGCCTGTGTCCCGCTCATGGCAGGGAGGCTCTATGCGCCCCGGCGCGCATGATGCACCGTATCGGCCAGTATTGGCCCGGCGACCCTTTGCCGCCCTGTGGGTGGGCCAGGCGAGCGCCAACACCAGCCGCGTATGAGCCGATCGTGCCCCGCGTGGGTACCGCCGTCGCCCCACAGGCTTACCGTGCCCGTGCCCGTGCCCGCACGACCGTGCGCGGTCGCCAGCGGTGCACGAAGGGCCACACGGCCCAGCAGACCTCGCCCACATGGAGTGCCAGGCCGAGGGGGCTGGCGGCGCAGAGCAGATGCACCACTGGCCAGAGCACCCGCGTGGGACGGGGAGGCGGCGGCGCCGTGGTTGCTCTCGTCCGGCCACGCGACAAGGGCCGAGATCGTCGCCGCAGCGCCACCCGTTTCTCCCACCGCCGCTCACGCGCCACACCCCGTGTGTGCGACATGGCGGGTGGGTGCCCCGGCGCGCAGATCAGGAATTCTAGGATCGCCGTGTCTATCGCTCGCTCGTCGAAGCGCACCAAGACAGTCCCCGTCAGGGGGGTCGCCCGCGCGCTCCACACGGCCGGCAGCGTCTCTAGGGTTCTGACAAGACGCCGTAGCTCGGCCTCCGAGCGATCGGGGAGATGCACCCGCAGGCGACCGGGGAGTGCATGGCGGATCGTGGCAGTAGCAGGGGCTCGTGCTGGAGTCGTCATCGGTCATCTCGCAATCTCGGTGACGTCAGGACTGGCTGGCATGACGGGAAACGTTCGACAGGTGTCCGCGTCCGCGGGGGCGGCCTCTCTAGCCCAGGCCGGGGATCGTGCCCCCGGCCGTCTGATAGAGCAGCAGGACGTTGAGCAGGAGGATGATCGCGGCGAAGGCCATCGCCAGGATGGTGGTGCCGCGCCGGTTGGCCAGCGTGCCCATCACATCGCGGCGCCGGGTGAAATAGACCAGCGCGAGCACGGGGATCGGCAGGATCAGGCTCAGCACGACCTGGCTGATCACCAGCGCGTCGGTCGGGTTGATGCCCAGCGCCACGACGATCACCGCCGGCGCCATCGTCACCAACCGGCGCACCCACAGGGGGATGGTGAAGCCCACGAACCCCTGCATGATCACCTGCCCCGCCATCGTGCCCACCGTCGAGCTGGAGAGGCCCGCGGCCAGCAGCGAGATGGCGAAGACGGCGCTCGCCGCCGGGCCCAGCAGCGGCGTCAGGGTCTGGTAGGCCGCGGGGATGTCGGCCACCTCCGTGAAGCCGTGGGCATGGAAGGTCGCCGCGGCCATGTAGAGCATGGCCATGTTGATCACGCCGGCCAGGGTCATCGCGATCAGGATATCGGGGACGGTGAAGCGGAAGATGCGCTTGGCTTCGGCCTCGCTGCGCGGCACGACGCGGTCCTGCATCAGCGCGGAGTGCAGGTAGACGACATGCGGCATGATGGTGGCGCCGATGATGCCGACCGAGATGAGGATGCTGCCGGGGCCGACCCACGGCACGACGCTGTGGTAAGCCACCTGCCCCCACTCCGGGCGCGAGAGCACGGTCTCGATCAGATAGCTCGCGGCGACGACCCCGACCATGGCGGCGATGAACGCTTCGAGCGGGCGCACGCCGCGGGTTTGCAGGGACAGGATGCCTAGCGTCGCCACGCCCGTGAGCAGCGCGGCCGGCAGCAATGGGATGTGCAGCAGCAGGTTCAGGCCCAGGCTCGCGCCGAGGAACTCGGCCAGGTCGGTGGCCATGGCCGCCCCCTCCGAGCCGATCCACATAAAGTAGACGAGTGGGCGGGGGAGGTAGGCCCGGCAGACCTCCGCGAGGTTCTGGCCCGTGGCGATGCCGAGCTTGGCCGAGAGGGACTGGATGAGCATGGCCATCAGGTTGGCCATGAGGATGACCCAGAGCAGGTTGTAGCCGAAGGCGCTGCCACCCTGGATGTTGGTGGCGAAGTTGCCCGGGTCGATGTAGGCCACGCAGGCGATGAAGGCGGGGCCGAGGAAGGGCAGCAGCGCGCGGAGCCCGCGGCGGCGGCCGTCGAGGGCGGCGCGCGCCGCCGCGCGGACGCCCGCCTCCTGGGGGATCGCGTCGAGGGGGACGCCGTCGGCTGGTTGTGGGCGGTAGGCTCTCATTGGATCGCTCCTGTTACGTTAGTACAGTACGCTCGGAATAGCTCGGTAGTATTCTTGGCGTTGTAGCAAGAAAATCGCGCCACGAAACCCCGGAGGAATACCGAGCGCGCTGTACTAGTACAACGAGACTGAAGTAGTCCGGTAGTTTTTACGGTACTGCGGCAGATTTTTCAGCCACGATACTACCGGGGGATCTACGCCGCAGTGTGCTAGACGTGTCGTTGTGTCTCTCCTCTTGTGGGGGCGACTCGCACGCGTCGCGCGATCGCGGCGCCCAGGGTTTGTGTCGCCTCACCGACGCGCAGCGTAAGCACGTCACCGTAGGGGGCCACAGTCTCAACCACGACGGCGGCACCGGGGACCAGGCCGAGCGACCCTAGGTATTGCAAGAGGGCCGGATCGCCGTCCGGTACACGTACGACCGTCGCGGTCGCCCCGACTGGGAGCGCGCTTAGGGCGACGCTCCCGTTGGTGTCTATCGTGCCCTCACGCGTGGGGATGGGGTCGCCGTGCGGGTCGCGCGTGGGGTAGCCCAGCTTGGCGGCGATGCGCTCCTCCAACTCCTCCGAGAGGGCGTGCTCCAGGCGCTCGGCCTCGGCGTGCACGCGGTCCCAGGGCACGTCCAGGAGCTCGGCCAGGAACTGCTCGATCAGGCGGTGGTGGCGCACCATCTCCAGGGCCACGGCCAGCCCCTTGTCCGTCAGCTCCGCCCCGTGATAGGGCGTGTGGCGGACGTAGGGGCCGGTCGGGTCCGCGGCGAGGTGCTTGAGCATCGCCGTGACCGAGGGGGGCTTGACGCCGAGGCGGTCGGCCAGCGCCTGCGTCGTCGCCCGGCCGCCCTCCTCGTGCAGGCAATAGATCTGCTTGAGGTAATCCTGCTCGGCCGCCGATGGTACCTGTCCCATGCCTCGCCTCCCGCACAACGTTTTTACCATTGCCTAAAGGCTAGATGAGTATGGAAGCATTGTCAAGAGTGACCACGTATAAATCGCGGGTCCCCGGCCGGGGGTGTGCCTGCCACGTCAGCTGCGGCGGGTGCCGCCGCATGGGCGTCGAGTGCCAGGAAGCGCGCCAGCGCCTGGGTATCCAGGCGGTCGGTCTTCGCCAATCGCCCCTAGCTGCGCCGGAATTGGGTGACCTGGTACGCGTTGAGCTGCACGACCTGATAGCCGGCGCCAGCCAGGAACTCCGCCAGCGTCACATGGTAGTGGCCCGTCGACTCCACCCCGATCAACGCCGCGTCGGGCCGCGCGGCCCGCTCCCGTACCCACGCCAGGAAGCGTCCGAAGCCCGCGCGGTTCACCGGGAACCGCAGCTGGCCGAGCGACCGTCCCGCCGCCGCGTCGAAGGCGGCGGCGACGTGGTACCCCTTGCCGATGTCCACGCCGATGGTGATGCTCATCTCGCTCCTCCTGCTTCGACCGCCATCCCGCCAACCCGGTCACGGGCGGGTCCCCCACCACGCCGCCAAGCACACCTCGATCTGGACTCACCCGCCGGGGTCGCGCCGCATTTCTATCAGGGGTCGTCGGTGGGACTGGCCAATCAAAGTACAGAGGTAGGCTTCACCCTCCCCAGCGCCTGAAGTGAGGCCTCGCCCACGACCGACCGACCCGTACCGTACAGCACCAAAGTAAGCGCTCAACGGCACGAGCCATGTATACGTGCCCCTGGTCGCACGTTCTCTAGCCCCGGACCACACAAGCCAGAGATTTACCCCCGCCCCCTATGCGCTCACTCATTCCCCCAATCCGCCACCACCGCGCGCCGCTCGACATCGCTGATCGCGCCATGACCGGCGACGAGATCCCGCAGAGAGGCGGCGGTATCGGGCCGTCGCCGCCGCACCGCCGCGTCAATGATCGCGGCGGGGTCGGTCGGGCCCACCAGGAAGGTATCGAGCTTGTGCGGCGCTTTCGCGCGGTCGAGGCCGGCGAGGCGGAGGATCTCGACCGCCACACGCGCCCGATTCTCCCCGCCCTCCAATTCGTCCGCGAGGACCGCCACCGCACGCGGCAAGAGCGCGCGCAGCTGGTCGACCGTGACCCCCCAGAGGTCTTGCCGCCGCTGGTTCAGGGCCGCCTGGAAGTAGGGGTTGGCATTCCGCCACCCGCAGACGGTCTGCCGCGTCACCCCGACCGCCTCTGCCGTCTCCTGATCGGTCTTACCAACCACCAGCAGGTCGACCGCGTTCAACTGGACCACACTCAATGCCTGTCCGATTATGTCCGGTTTCGTCGCCTTCACCATGCGCCCAACCTCCTTACTTACAGTACGCGATAGCGAAATTTGGGCCTTTTGCGGCCTCATTTTGTAAGCTTTTGTAAACCCCACCCGCTTTACTGAGCAACCACGCCATTCTCCGGGCACGCCAGGGTGCCTTGGCGCACCTTCATTTTCGTTATGGCCCGTCTGGTGGGGCCGCGGCCCCACCCATCAACGGCAGGAAGGCCGCCAGCCGCAGCACCACGAGTGCATGATCATGACGATCGCCCGCACGGTGCAGGACGGCGACGGGCAGCTGCGCCGGGGTCGCGGACTGTTCGGCCTGGGCGATGGCGTCCAACAGCCACAGCGGCAGGGTGGCGCGGTCTTTGACTTCGATCGACAACGTCGCGTGCCGCACGTCGGGTTGGTCGCCGCGACCGCGTCCGCTCACCGGGACGCGCCGACCGCCCAGGAGGGCCGCGATCCGGCGCTCGGTCGCCTTCCAGCGCTTGTCGCTCATCTAGTCATCCCCCACCGCGTAGGCGTAGCCATTCACCGGTGACGGGGCGTTGCTGTACCCCTCGCCGGAATTGGCGCAGGCGTGACAGTAGCGATCGCCGCGCTGTTCGACGCGATTGGTGCAGTCCCGCGCCAGGCACCGGGGGAGCTGCACCGGGAAGGGCAGGGGTTCAACCGCAAGATGCGGTTGAAGGTCGGCGGGATCCTCGGGGGTGCCTAGTAGCTCCTCCGAGTACGTCTTATATCCCGCATCTTGCGGTTGAAGGTCGGCCCGTTGTCCAGCCGCGTCGTGCCACTCCTCGCGCACGACGCGATCGAGCACCTCGCCGCATTCCGTGCAGATCGTCTCGCGGGTGATCGTCGTTTTGGTGCCGGCGTCCGGGTGCTTGTCGCAGCGCGGGCGACTGCCGCCGTACGGCTTCACCTTCTCGCTTTCGGCGGGGCGGAGGTCGGCGATCGCGGCGAGCGCGGCCTCCCTCGTGCCTTGCGGGAAGTGGACGAGGAGTTGCTTGCGGCGCGGGTACTGGTCGGGGGCGGGGTTCTCGATCGTCAGCCACTTGGTCCGTTTGCGCGCGATCCCCTCGTTGCACAAGAACGTCAGGGCAGCGCCGGTGGCGTCGTCGGACTGACCGACATTCTCGCCGGCCGCGCCGAGATCGATCTCGACCCAGCGCTCGCCGGTTTCGAGATCCACCTCCGCGCGACCCTGCCTACGGCGCGCATCCCATTCGATCACCAGGCCGAGGCCGCAGCGCCCGACGGTCTTCATCTTCGGGTTGGAGCCGTGACCGGCACGCAAGGTGGCGAGGGTGAGGCGGTTCAATTCCCGCGCCTGGTCGCGCTCCTCACGCGCCGTGCGTACCGCCTCTTGGAGGCGGGCGACGTGTTCGGAGAGGTGGGTGACTTGCGCCGCATCTTGCGGTTGAAGGTCGCCGATCTGGCGACGGTAGGCGGCTAGCGGCACCGCGCGCCGGTCGAGGTCGCGCAACGCCTCCGGGCCGTGGTCGCGCAGGATCGTGTCGGCGTCGAGTTTCGGCTCGCCCGGGCTGCGCAATGGCTCCGCGACCCGCACGGCGATCCCGGCTTCTTCCAGGCGCTCGCCGAGGGCGACGGCGAGGCGCTGGCCCGCGCTGATCGTCCTGCCGTCCTGCGGGTCTTCGCCATCGGCGTGGATCGTCGCGACGATGATCCCGGCGTTGATCAGCGCGGCGATCATGCCGTCCGACGCCTGCCCCTCGTTCGTGCCGACCGTCGGGCCGACCGCATAGGTCAACGCGTCGGCCTTCTCGTGCCCGCCCGCGATGCGGAGGTGCCCGCCCTGTGCGGCGGCGATCTGCCGGTGCTGATACCAGGTGCCCGCCGCGCCGCGCTCCTCGCGGCCCCCGGCGAGGCTGCGCACCTTCGGGGTGCTGCCGTCGTAGGCCCGGCCGCGCAGGTCTTTGACGCGACCGTGCTCGTCGCGGTAGACGAAGACCTTGCGGTCGAGGAGCGCGGGCGAGAGGGCGAGCTTTTTGGTCTTGGTGAGGATCCCGGCGTTCTTCGCCTGCTGGATGCGCCCCGCGCTTTCGAGCCAGGCGATCACGTGCTCGGGGTGCCGGATGTAGAAATGATCGGAGGCGGCGCGGACGCCCTCGGCGTGCGCACCGAAGCGCCGCGCGTCGGCCTCGCGGGCGGCGTCGGGGGTCGGAGTGTCGGCGCAGCGCGTGGCGAGCGTGGTGTAGAGGAGGTCGCAGACGACCGGCTCGGGCTGTTCCCAATCGGGGCGGTCGGTTGCTGGGCGCAGTGGCGTGGGCGGGAGTTGCCCGGTGCGCGGGTAGATGGCGTAGGCCGCGCCGGCCTTGTCGGTCCCGGCGTGGAGCGCTTCGCGCTTGCCATCGGGGAACATGCAATAGATCTTGGAGTTGTTGTGCATGCAATAGCCGCGATGGCCGCAGGCCTCGCAGCGCTCGTTGCTCCGCAACTTCTGCCAGGGTTCGCGCGCGGTGTGGGTGGTTGTCGTCATCATCGCCTCCACCACGAGCGCGGGCCGCGCAGCAGCGCCGTCGCCTCATCCTTCGCTTGATCGAGGGCGGCACCGAGGCCCTCGGTGTACGCATCGAGACGACACCGGAGCGCCCGGCTCCGGTCGCGGAAACCGAGGCCGGCGGACAGGACGATCGCCGCCCGGTAGTCGCGCGCGAGCGGGGCGAACAGGGCCGTGAGTTGTTCGGCGCTGAGGATGTCGCGGAGGAGGCCATCGTGGGTCGTGTGCGGCGCCGGTGGTTGCGCCGGGCGGCCTGGCTGGAGGAAGCGTTCGCGGGGTCGGCGATCATCACCTTCGGGCGTCTTGTCGGTCGTGAATCGCTCTGCTACAACTGACATAATGGGTATTTCTCCCAGACGATCATCCGTGTTATGATCGTCGTACGTGGCATTTCCGTGTGGACCAAGACACGGGCGTGCCGTTCAGTTTTCAGGATGCCGGGCGGGCGCTGTCGAGGCGATGAACCCCGCCCGGCATTTCGTTACGCGGCGATCTTCGGTTGCACGGTCGATTCCGCGATGAAGCGGTCCAGGTCGGCCCGGTTGACCAGCAGCCGTTTGCCGACGCGCAGGAGCGGCACGCGGATCGTGCCGTGTTGCAACGCGCCGTAGGTGCCGGACTTCGACAGGCCGAGGATGCGGCTCACCTCGCCGACGGAGAGCCATTCCCCCGCGTAAAACGTGTTACCGATAGACATACCGGGACCCTCGTTCATCGGTGCCCTCCTTTGCCGGAAAAACAAAAAACCCCCACTGCGCCGGTCGCGCGTCAAGCGCGCGTGTGGCGTGGGGGGCTCATCGGCCCGGGTATGATTCCGTTGTTTTGTGGCGACGGTGTGGCATACGGCTTTCCCCCGCCGACTCGAAATACGAGTGTGTGGCATGGGGGTCGCAATACGACCACATCGGTATTCGCCTGTACGTTCATTGTAGGCTACGAGGCTTAGTCTGTCAAGACCCCTGGGACGCATAAGAACGGGCGTACCACGTAGCGCACACATCGCGATCAAAACGGGAAATAGTGCTCGGCGCATTGCCGCCGGAGCTGCATATCGGCCAGGTTGAAGATGCCGCCGTCATCGTCCACGGGACTGCCACAGACGAGGCAGCGCGGCGCGGGGCAGACCGTGACCTCCAGCTCCAGCGGGATCGACTCGCGCATCGGGCGACGACGCTCGGCGGTGCGCTGGTGCCTTCGCAGGTAGGCGGCGATCTGATCGAGCAGCTCGTCCACGGCGATCCTCCTCGACGTTGGTACAATCGCGTCGCTCGTCGGTGTGACAGCACCACGAGCCTACGGTCGCCTAGGGCTTTCTAGGCGGCCGTTTTTAGTTGCGGACCCTCCTCCTCTTCGCGCGCCGTCATCGCCTCATCAAGCAAGACCAATATCTCCGCATGCAACGAGCGCCGATCACTGTCGGCCAGCGACTTGATCCGTGCATGCATTGCAACGGGCAAGCGTAACGCCGCCTGAATGATCTCCTTTTCGGCCATAACAAACCTCCCGCGAGCGATCACCGGGATCAGTGCGCCCCGGTGATACCATTGTAGAACAATCACAATGCAACGTCAAGACAATAAAACACTATTATAATGCTTGACATACAATTGTTTTGATGGTATTATGATTGTGTCAGAGGGGAACAGTCCCCGAGGCAAGACAAAGGCCCCGACCGCCCCACTTTTGCAGGGAGAGGCGATCGGAGCCGGGACCGAGCCCGAGGGCTCAGAGAGGCCAGTATCCCATGAGCGCCACGACCGTCGCCACCGCCCCGACCGCCCGCCCCACCCTCCGCTTCGTCAGCGCCGACACCACGACCGGGATCGTCGCCTACGCCGTGGCGAGCCAGCACGACGCCGCGCGCACCAACATCATCAGCCTCGACACGACCAACGGCGACACGTTCTGCACCTGCAAAGCGGGCGAGTGCCACCGGACGTGTTGGCACACCACCGCCGTCCAGGCCGCGTGGACCGCCGAGCTGACGACGGTCGGCGTCGTCTGGCTCACGGACGCGCAGCTCCTCCGCCTGGGCCGCAAGTCGGCCCGGTGCGTGGACACCTACACCGCACGGATCGGGCGCAGCCTGGCGAGCGACCGGGTGGCGCTGCTGGCGGCCCGGGCCGAGTACCGCCGCCGCGTGCGGCTCGGCCTGATCGAGCGGCCCGCCGTCGCCCTCGCCGCCTGAGTCGGTCGGGGGGTGCGCCTCGTGCCACCCCCCCTATCCCCCGTCCAGCGTGGACACCCCCGAAAAGGAGCTACCCGATGATCACGACGATCAACAGCGCGATGACCGCGCTCTACACCGAGCTCGCCGCAGAGATCCCCGACGTCTTGCACGAGTCGTTCACGTTCGCCGCGCTCTGGGCCGACCTCGCCAGGATCGCCGGCGAGCCGCTGCCGCGCGACGTGGCGGCCGTGCTGGATGTGCCGATCGGCTTCGTGCCGGTCGCGGGGCCATCCTTCGGTCAATCGAAGGATCAGCCGGTCTACGCCGATTGACGTTACCCAGGGGTAACACGCCTGTTGCCCGCGACGCCGACGCGGTGGTATGTTCCCGGCCCGCCAACGAGGCCCGGAGCGCGAACCAGTGAGGAGAGCGATCATGAGCGCCGTCAACGACAAGACCTTCGCCGCGGTCGCGGCGAGAATGCAGCGATGGCAACAACTGGATGAGGCGTGGGATGACGCCGACAATCGCCGTATCGCCCCGATCGTCGGCGCGGCCGACAACTACCGCGCCGGGACGATCGACCTCGCCATGTTCCAGCAGCTCGTGCGGGATGCGGTGCTGCACATCGGCGTCCATATGTTCGTCGCGGGCTTCGCGGCCGGGAGCGACAAGAGCGCCGACTGAATCCGCAGGACGTGCATAGCAGCGGGCCGTATCGGGCCGGAGTTCCGACGTCGGACTCCGGCCCTGGTTGCGTCCCCGCGCGCGCGGCGTGCGACCGCGAGATCTCCGCGACGCAGCGCCCCGTACAGGCCATCTGGCGGCGTCTCCGGCGGGCGGGAAATCGTCGCCTCCTAAAGCTGGAGGACGTGGTCGTTGTCCCCCCCCCAATGGGCGACGACCACGTCCGACTATCCCCCCTTGTGGTATGGGGTGGTGGGGTGTATGCTGGGAGAAATGCCGATTAGCAACACAGCCTGCTTCGCGGAGGAGGGCCAGGCCCACTGCTGGCCCTTTTTTGGCATCTCCAGAGAGATGGACTGCTGATCTGGTATGTGCGCCTGCGTGCTTGACCAGTTGCTCACTCGATAGTGTGTACCTGACGATCGTACATTCCTAGAAGCCATAAGGCATACGGAGGGACTGTGTTTACTGCCGGCAGAAGAGCGGATCATCCCATCTTCACGATCAGGGGCCTTGCGATACTGGCGATCCTTGCAAGTTTTCTCCTGGCCCTCCCCCCCGCGCAAGCTGTCCAAGCCGCACCTGTCCCACTAGAAAGCTGCATCGCACTAACTACTCGTTGCATAACCAATCTCGGGGACTGGGCGTTATCATGCTATGAAGATAGAAACGCTGGTTCCCGACGACTTATGGGCGCTGGTCGCCCCGCTCCTACCGCCGCACCAGCCGCACCGGAAGGGTGGGCGTCCGTGGCTGTGCGATCGCCGCGCGTTGTGCGGGATCCTGTTCGTTTTGAAGACCGGCTGCGGCTGGAATGCGCTGCCTCGCGCGCTCGGCTGCGGGAGCGGGAGCACGTGTTGGCGGCGGCTCCGCGACTGGCAGGTGGCCGGGGTCTGGCAGGCGCTGCATCGGGCGATCCTCGACCGTTTGGGCGCACTCGGCGCGCTCGACTGGTCGCGCGTCGCGGTCGATAGCGCCAGCCTGCGCGCCAAAAAAGGGGCGGCGCGGTGGGGCCGAACCCGACCGACCGGGGCAAACCTGGGACCAAGCGGCACCTGGCCGTCGACTGTCAGGGGCTGCCGCTGGTCGCCGGCCTGACCGGGGCCGAGCGCCCCGACGCGACCGTCTTCGCGGCGGTCGTCGACGCCATCCCACCGGTGCGCGGGCCGCGCGGACGGCCGCGCCAGCGACCGGAAAAGGTGCACGCCGATAAGGGCTACGACGCGCGCCACTGCCGCCGCGCCCTCCACCGGCGCGGGATCAAGGTGCGGATCGCGCGCAAGGGCGTCGAGGACAAGTCGCGGCTCGGTCGGTGGCGGTGGGTGGTGGAGCGGACATTCGCCTGGCTTAACCACTACCGGCGCCTCGCGATCCGCTACGAGCGCCGCGAGGAGTTGCACCAGGCCTTCCTCGACCTCGCCTGCGCCCTGACCTGCCTCAAGGCCCTGCGCCGTCAGGCCAAGGGGTTATGCAACGAGTAGTAAGAGACCGTTTCATAACCTCGCAAGCCGGAGCGGAATTGGCTTTCCAGCTATAGACTTACGGCACCTCTTGGGGTTATGAAACGGCCTCTAATGTCGCAGAGCCTTCGTTCGAGGGGTCCCTGTGTCATGGCTTTGCAAGAGGCATTGAACCGCCACGACTACAACCTTACCGTTGACGGCATCTTCGGACCGGCAACTGATTCGGCCGTCCGTCGTTTCCAAACATCGCAAAATCTTACATCGGACGGTATTGTGGGACCGGCCACCCGCGCAGCATTGCTCTCATCGGGATCAGCGCCGGTGACAGCGGTCACCAGCGACTCCTACACCATGGTCAAGTACATCCATACGTTCTCCGCCGCTGCGTGTACCCTTGATCTCTTAGGAAACAATGTTCCAGTTCCTTCCTTCGTGCGAACAGGAGCAGGATTAACCTGCGAGGCGCTGCGCGCTTCGGCGAACCCCATCCCGCCATCGTCACTTGATCGAGCGGCGTTCGAATCCTTGATCGCGAGTAAGGAATACCGCGGGTATATTCATATCCCCGCTTACACAGTGCGTTGCATCGGAGGGAAGGCCGATTCGATCGCACCCGCCAGCGCTGATGACCAGTTTTCTTGGAGCGAAGGTTACACCAAACTTCACGTGCCGGGAACGTCCGGGAATAGTTTCAAGATAGGCGAGCGCTACCTCGCCGACAGCCGCGTCAACCGTCCCGAGGTCGACTTGGTGCGGACCGCGGACGGCGCGTCTTTCGACGTAAGCTTCGCTTCCGCCTCCCGGGTTGCTACCGATGAGCGGATAGCCGGCGCTGGTCTCACCGGCTATGATTCGCCATTTATCTGGATGACCTTCCACGAGCGCATCTCGTGCGGCGGCTCCCCTGTCGCTTCCGTCGCCTATAATGACATCCCGACGACCAAGATCTACGTGAATGGCCGGCAAGCGGCCTACGACGGCCAAGGCAGCCATTTCGCCGATTTCCTCAAGCAAGGCGGGACGACCGTCCACGACAAGGGGTATGGCAATCTGGCGGCGCAGTGCCACACCCGCCAGTTCACGTCCGGAACCGCGCTCCCATGGGATCCCAGGTCCTTCTGCCTGCTAGTGACCTCATCCGTTCATCTCACGGTACTTCCCCGCCCCGCGACGGCCGCCGATTGTGCCAGCGACGCGCGGTACTTCCCCGAGACGAAGCGGTGCGTCTCCGCGACATTCGCGGCTTACTGGGAGAGCCATGGCGGCCTAGCCCAGCAAGGGCTGCCCGTTACCGACGAGTTCCCGGACACTAGCCCGATCGACGGCAAGACCTATCAGGTGCAGTACTTCGAGCGCGCCCGCTTCGAATATCACCCAGAGCAGGCCGACCCACAGTACCAGGTCCTTCTCGGCCTCCTCGGCGCCGAGCAGTACGCGGCCGACGCCCCGCCACATGACGGCCAGTGCCAAGCGGGGGAGCAATTCTTCGAAGAGACGCGGCACTGCGTCCCCGCATCCTTCTACACCTACTGGCAGGGACACGGCGGGCTGGCCCAGCAGGGCCTGCCGATCTCCGACCCCTTCATGGAAACCAACCCCACCAACGGCCAGCAGTACCTGACCCAGTACTTCGAGCGCGCTCGCTTCGAATATCACCCAGAGAACCAGGCGCCCTACGACGTGCTACTCGGCCTCCTCGGCACCGAGCAGATCACGCCCGAGAAGGACGAGTAACCAGAACGTTATCCCGGTTTTTCAGCTCCCGCCGTCAGGATGCGCGCGCCGAGCAAGGACGACACGACGGGCCTGCAGGCGACGAGCTGCAGGCCCGTCGCCTGCGCCACAGCGGCTAAGGGGTCCGGATAGCAGCGGCAGACGGTGCCAGATGAGTTACGTAATTCATCCCGTGCGCCCCCGCATGGAGAGAGGCCTCCTTGTCGCGATGTCGCGACAATCTCTCGTTTTCCGTTCCCCGCGCGGATCGGCTCACCGCAGCGAACCCTCACGGCACCGTGAGAATCGGCCCGTGGCCGTCCGAGCGCGTGGGGCTTGTTGCCGGTGCTATACTGCCTCTACGACTCCGTGGCCCGGTCGATAGTTGCCGGCGAATACGGATAGGCAACACCACACACTACAACTCCACCCCCTCCACCCCCTTGCCTTAGCGGTAGGTGTCTTTGGCTTGCGCGGCGGGCGCTGGCTCGCCGTGAACGATGACATGGAGGGGAATCATGGGATGGCATCGGTGCAACGATTACTGTCGTCCGGCGGCGCATGTCCTGCGCGTTGCGCGCAGGACAGCGTGAGACGATCCACGCCGAGATCGTCGCGAGGGTCGGCCAGGTTGACCCGACTGTGGCGACGTGTGTGCTGCGACAAGCCTTCGCAAATACGCATTTCGTGAGTGTACTCGCAGCTGTGCCGCATCCCGATGAGCCAGGCAGTTGGGTTGCCTACTGGGTTGCCTAATCAAGGGCCGGAGCCAAAACGATTTGGCTCCGGCCCTTGTGCTATCCTGCCGCCCATGAACGAGGACACCACGCCCCATGACACAACCGAGGAAACCGAGGAAACCGGGGTAGCCGAGGTTGCCGCGGCGCTGCTCACCGCCGCGCAGACGGCGCAGATCCTCGGCATCAGCACGCGCCGCCTGCGCGACTGGCGGAAGGAGGGGCGGATCGCCGAGGCCGGGCGGTTCAAGCGCGGCACCGCCCGCGTGCCGCTCTTCGATCCGACCGAGGTGCTGCGCGCGAAGGCCGTCCAGGCAACCGAGGAAGCCTCGGAAACACCAGTTGCCGTGGCAGCCCCGGCTATGGACGCCGCCGCGTTCGCCGATGCGGTCGCGCGTCAGGTGGGGCTGCTCCTCGCGGAAAGGTCGGCTGCCGTGGCTGCCACGGTTGCCCCGCTCGTGGAGTTGGTCAGGGAACAGCAGCAGACGATCACCGAACTGCGCCGCCGGGCCGAGGTCGCCGAGGCGGAAGTGTTGCGTCAGCGCAACAATCAGGAGCAGCCACAGAGCGCGCAGGAGGGCCTAGGATCGACGGAGACGCTGATCGTGGTGGAGGAGATCTCGGGGGGGCTGTGGGCGCGGCTGCGACGAGCGTGGCGGGGGTAGCTGTGCGGGGCCATGCAGTCTCTCCCCCCGCTCTCAGGCGATCGGCGAGTCCGTGATCGAGTGGATCGGGAAGATGGGATCCGGAATACGGAGGGGGAGCATGGCAACGGCAGGGAAATTCTGTCCCAACTGCGGCGCAGCACTAGTCGAGGGGGCGACCTTCTGCGCGAACTGCGGCGCTCCCGTAGGGCCGGGGGCCACG
>JAABVA010002770.1_pt1 | contig 17157 bp, 17 predicted proteins | sample 5560331 | NCBI WGS metagenome assembly JAABVA01 (sample SAMN12812661, study PRJNA571458) | rock metagenome | isolation source: Antarctica rocks | place: Antarctica: Victoria Land, Mt New Zealand sud | collected 2016-01-07 | reverse complement strand
GAGCACCACCTTGCCCAGCCGTCGCGCCGCGAAGGAGGCGAGCGCCACGGAGTCGCGGGGTGGCGGCACGTCGGCGATCAGCGCCTCGGCCGACTCGATGCGGTACCGGGGCTTGGACGTCCGCGCGGGCGGACCGCGACGCAGCCAGGCCAACTCCTTGCGCGCGAGGTTGCGGCGGCGGTCCTCGGCGGCGTCGGCCTGGCGCACCCGTTCGGCGCGGGCGTACACCCAGTCGGCATACCCACCCTCGTAGCTCTCGACCTTGCCGCCCACCACCTCCCAGGTGCGGGTGGCCACGGTGTCCAGAAACCACCGGTCGTGGGTGACGACGACGAGTGCCGAACGCCGGGCCAGCAGGTGCTCGGCCAGCCATTGCACGCCCTCGACGTCGAGGTGGTTGGTCGGCTCGTCGAGGATGAGCAGATCGAGGTCCTGCACCAAGGCGGCCGCCAGCGCGACGCGTCGCCGCTCTCCTCCGGAGAGCCCGTCGACCAGGGTCTCCACACCCAAAGCGTCCACGCCGATGCCATGCAACACCGAACGAATCCGCGCGTCACCCGCCCACTCGTGCTCGTCCACGCCCAATGGCGCCAGCACCACCTCGCCGATGGTGGAACCGGGGGGCAGCACGCCCCGCTGGGTCACCACGGCCAGCCGTAGTCCACCGGTGCGGCTGACGCGCCCGGAGTCGGGTTGCTCCAGGCCGCTGAGTACCTCGAGCAGTGTGGTCTTGCCGCCGCCGTTGAGTCCCACCACGCCGATCCGCTCACCGGCGGCGACACCGAGAGACACCCGGTCCAGCAGTGGCTTCACCCCATAGGTCTTGGAGACCTGTTCCATGTTGACGAGGTTCACGGGGGCGGCCATCAGCTAGTAGCTCCTGTCTGGGGGGTGACGACTCTGGCTCCGGACACCGGCCCGGAGGCGACGCGCACCGTGCGACACACCCCGGCGCCGGAAAGCTCTGCGCTTACCCGCACCGCTGCGTCGGCGTCGGCGCACAGGAAGGCACAGGTCGGCCCCGAGCCGGACACGATGCCGGCCAGCGCACCCGCCTCGGTGCCCGCGCGCAGGGTGCGGCGCAACTCCGGACGCAGGGACAGGGCCGCGGCCTGCAGGTCGTTGGACAACAAGCGGGCCAGCGCGGCGGCGTCACCGGCGGCGAGTGCATGCATCAGCGGCTGCACGCCACCGGCCCGGGGTGGTTCGCCGTCGGCGCGCAGCCGGTCCAGCTCGGCGTACACCGCCGTCGTACTCAGCCCCTTGTGCGCCAGGGCGAGTACCCAGTGGAAAGTGTTGCGCGACAGCACAGGAAGCAACTGCTCCCCCCGTCCGGTGCCCAGTGCGGTCGCTCCCTGCAAGGCGAACGGCACGTCGCTGCCGAGCTTGGCCGCCAGTGCCGCCAGCTGCTCACGGCTCAAATCCAGCCCCCACAGCGTGGACAGTGCCAGCAGGGTGCCCGCCGCATCGGCGCTGCCACCGGCCATCCCCCCGGCCACCGGAATGCCCTTGGTCAAGATGATCTCGACGTCGGGAGCTCGCTGCGCCGTGCGGGCCAGCAGTTGTGCCGCCTTCCACGCGAGGTTGCGCCGATCGGTGGGGACAACTCCCGCGCCTTCCCCACTGACCCGGATGGACAGCGTGTCTGCGCGCGACACCGACACCTCGTCAGCCAGCGAGAGGGACTGAAAAACGGTGACCAACTCGTGAAAGCCGTCCGCCCGCACGTCGCCGACGGCAAGGTGCAGGTTCACCTTCGCCGGGGCCCGCACGGTAATGGGAGGTGGAACGACGGCAAGCACGGTGGTCGAGCCTAATCCGTCCGCGGCGTGCGGCCGTCGCTCAGGTTCCCAGCGTCTGGGCGAGCAGGGCCTGCACACCGGGGGCGGTGGAGGTCCGCAGTAGCGCACTGTCCCGGAGCTCCGGCACGGTGACGGTGACGTCGGGGTCGATTCGGTAGGGCTGGCTGCACAGCAGCCCACCCAAGCTGCGGCGCAGCCGGGACAGCTCTGCGCGAACGGCCACCATGTGTTCCGAGTCTCCGTACACCGCACGGCTCAGCGCGGCGGCGTCCATCCCCGCTGCTCCCGCCTTCGCCAAGAGGACCAGCAGCTCGGCGTGCCGGGCGGTCAACGGATGCCGCCAGGTCGACACACCGTGCACCACGGCCTGGGGTAGCGCCCCCAGCTCGAGCTCCAACCGCAACGCGCTCGGGCGGGTGCTCGCCCGCAGCAGCCAGCCGCCGGCGAGCGGTTCGGGAACGCACAGGCCGACCCCGGGCACGGCCAGCGGGCGGTCCGCGGCCGGTGCCGCCACCCGCTCGCGGGTGGCAAGACCGCTCACCCCTGCCACCCAGCCGTGCTCGTCGACCACCATCGCCGGGCCGGTCACCGAAGCCAGCGCGGGCCCGGCCGCCGTACGCAACCGGTCCAGCCGCGCCTCGTGCTGGCGCCACAAGGTCGACTCGGCCAGCCGGACCGCCATGCACACCAACGCCACCGTCATCGGGTGCACGGTGAGGGCGGGACCGGAGAGGTCGACGACGCCCAGCAGCTCTCCGGTGCGCGGGTCGTGCACCGGGCAGGCCGTGCAGGTCCAGCCGTGGTGGCTGGGCGCGTAGTGCTCGGCGGAGAACAGCTGCACGGGTCCACCTTCGACCAGCGCGGTACCGATGGCGTTGGTGCCCACCGTGCGCTCGGACCAGTCCGCCCCCTCGGCGAAGCCCAGCTTGTCCGCGCCACGCAGCACCCGCGGGGAGCCCTCCCGCCACAGCAGCACACCCTCCGCGTCGGTCACCACCATGACGAACTGGGCGTCCTGGGCGATGGCGGCGAGGCTGTTGCGCAGCTCGGGCAGCACGTCCCGCAGTGCGGTGCGCCGACGACGGCCCTGCACCTCGGGCGAGCGGAGAAGGCTCCACGGTCCCGCAGCGGTCCGGGACCAGGCCGCTGGCCCGCACCCGCGACCACGAGCGGGCCACCAGCTCGCGCGGACTGGCGGGCGGCGCAGATCCGGCGAGCACGGCATCGTGCACCGCGGCCAGTAGGCGCGCGTGCCGAGCCAGGTCGGTGCCCGGAGCCACCGCGGAGAGTCCTTCGGCCATGCCACCACCTGACAGATCGACACCGGAGTCGTGATCTGTCCTCACCCTAACCGCGCCCGTGTGAGCCCGGCCACACCCGGTGCCGGGCCCACCGGGCCGCAGCCGCGTCAGCTCAGGTGGTGCACCTCCTGCAGCCGGTACACCGGGGTAGGGATGCCCTCCATCCTCGCCTTGAGCTGCAACGCGAGGTAGAGCGAGTAATGCCGCGACTGGTGCAGGTTGCCGCCGTGGAACCACAGCGCCTCCTGCTGGGTGGGCTTCCACATGTTGCGCTGCTCGCCCTCCCACGGACCGGGATCCTTGGCGGTGTCCGAGCCCAAGCCCCATACCTTGCCCACCTTGTCCGCCACCTCCTGAGAGATGAGGTCCGCCGCCCAGCCGTTCATCGATCCGTAACCCGTGGCGTAGACGACGAGGTCGGCGGGCAACTCGGTGCCGTCGGAGAGCAACACACCCGTCTCGCTGAGACGCTCGACGTCCACCCCGGAGTGGAGCTTGATGTCCCCGTTGGCGACGAGCTCGGAGGCACCGACGTCGATGTAGTAGCCGGAGCCGCGACGCAGGTACTTCATGAACAGCCCGGAGTTGTCCTCGCCGTAATCGAGCATGAAGCCGGCCCGCTCCAGGCGCGCATAGAAGTCGGCGTCTTTCTGCCGGATCTGGTCGTACACCGGGATCTGGAACTCGTGCATGATCCGGTAGGGCAGCGAGGCGAAGGTCAGATCGGCCTTCTGCGTGGTCATCCCGGAGGCCACGGCCTGTTCGGAGTACAGGTCGCCGAGCGCGATGGTCATCAGCGAGTCGGACTTGACGATGTGGGTAGAGGAGCGCTGCACCATGGTGACGTCCACCCCGGCCTCCCACAGGGCGCCGCAGATGTCGTGCGCGGAGTTGTTCGCGCCGATGACCACCACCTTCTTGCCTACGTAGGCATCCGGGCCGGGGTGCTCGGAGGAGTGCTGCTGCTCGCCGCGGAAGACGTCCATGCCGGGGAAGTGCGGCATGTTCTTCTTGCCGGACATGCCGGTGGCCAGCACCAGCTGCTTGGGGTGCAACGTCAGCTGCTCGCCGTCCCGGTCGATGTGCACGGTCCACTGCCGGGCGGCCTCGTCGTAGGTGGCGTTGGTGCAGGTGGTGGAGCCCCAGTAGTTGAGCTCCATCACCTTGGCGTACATCTCCAGCCAGTCGCCGATCTTGTCCTTGGGGGCGAACACCGGCCAGTTCTTTGGGAAGTCGATGTAGGGCAGGTGGTCGTACCAGACGGGGTCGTGCAGGCACAGCGATTTGTACCGGCCCCGCCACTGGTCACCGGGGCGGGCGTGGGTGTCGACGATGATGGTGGGCACGCCGAGCTGGCGCAGCCGGGCACCCAGCGCGATGCCGCCCTGTCCGCCGCCGACGATGAGCACGTAGGGCTGCTCGGTGCGGCCCCGGCGAGCTCGTGGTCGCGCTTCTCCAGCCACGACATGCGGCCCTTGTTGGTGCCGTGCTCGGCGCCCTTGGGCCGGTCGAACCCGGCGGGCTCCTTGTGGCCCTTGAGCTCGTACAGCGTGGTGAGCAGCGTGAACGCGCCCTCGTCGGTCAGCCGCAGGTGCCCGCGACCGCGACCCACCGCGGTGTCGAACTCGATCCACGCCGAAGTGACGCCGTCGGCTTCCGCTGGCGGCTCGGTGGTGTGGAAACCGCGGGGATCGGTGGAGTCCAGGGTGGACTGCAGCAGGCCGGTGACGCCGTCGCGGCCCTCCGCCGTGGTGATGTTCCAGGTGAAGGAGACCAGGTCGCGCCAGAAGCTGGTGGTGGCGAACATTCCGGCCGCCCGGTCCACGTCGCGGGCCACCAGCGCGTCCTCGAACTCTGCCAGCCAGGCGTTCACCCGGGCGGCCGGCGTCTCGACGGCGGGTGCCTCGTGCACAACGGTCATGGTTCCTCCTCGAGATGTGTGGTGAGCACCACTCAACTCGGGTTCCCGCGGTCGCAACAGGGTTGCACCAGGTTGCATGGAGCGCGCTACCCGGCCGACCCGGTTGCCAGTGCCACGAAGGCGGCGACGTCGAGCTGTTCGCCCCGGGTACGCGGATCGATGCCGGCCGCCCGCAGCCGCCGTTCCGCCTCGACCGGCGAACCCGCCCACCCGGCCAGCGCCGCGCGCAGAGTCTTGCGGCGCTGCGCGAACGCGGCGTCCACCACCGCGAACACCCGGCGGCGGGTGTCGGCGTCGGTGGGCCAGGGCGCCGAAGCGTGCCGATCCACCCGCACCAGCCCGGAGTCGACGCCGGGCACCGGCCAGAACACCGCGCGCGGAACCGATCCGGTACGCGCGACGCGACCGTGGAAAGACGCCTTGACGCTGGGCACCCCGTAGGTGCGGCTGCCGGGACCGGCCGCGAGCCGATCGGCCACCTCGGCCTGCACCATCACCAGGGCGCTGCGCAGGCTCGGCAGCTCGGCGAACAGGTGCAGCAGCACGGGGACCGCCACGTTGTAGGGCAGGTTGGCGACCAGCGCGGTCGGCGCCTGCGGCAGTTCGGCCGCCCGTACCCGCAGGGCATCGGCACCGAGCACGGTGAGTTTGGCCGCCAGCTCGGGTGCACGCTCGGCCACGGTGCGGGGCAGCCGTCCGGCGAGGACCGGGTCGATCTCCACGGCGATCACCGCGGCCGCCGGTTCCAGCAACGCCAGGGTCAGCGATCCGAGTCCGGGCCCGACCTCGAGCACCACGTCCGTGGGCCCGACGCCGGCAGTGCTCACGATGCGCCGCACCGTGTTGGCGTCGTGGACGAAGTTCTGCCCCAGGGTCTTGGTTGGACGCACGCCGAGCTCGGCGGCGAGGCTGCGCACCTCCGCCGGCCCCAGCAGCGCGGCGCTCCCCGGCACAGGCACGGTCCTCAACTCAATCCGTAGACACGATGCGCTGTGGCCGTGACCGCCGCCGCCAGTTCCTCCGGCGCCTGCCCGCGCAGCTGCGCCAGCGCGCGGACGGTGTAGGGCAGGCAGTAGGGCTCATTGGCCGTGCCCCGGTGCGGGTGGGGGGCGAGGAAGGGCGCGTCGGTCTCCACCATCAGTTGCGCATCTGGCACCAGCGGGGCGGCCTCGCGCAGGTCGTGGGCGTTGCGGAAGCTGACGGTGCCGGACAGGCTGAGCACGTAGCCGGCGTCCACGCATTCCCTGGCCATGGCGGCGTCACCGGAGAAGCAGTGGAAGATCACCAGCTCCGGCGCCCCCTCCGCACGCAGGATGCGCAGCACATCGCTGTGCGCGTCCCGGTCGTGCACCATCACCGGTTTGCCGACCCGCTTGGCCAGGTCGATGTGCCAGCGGAAGGCGTCCTCCTGTCTGCCGATATCGGCGCAGCCGTCCAGCTTGCCCGGCCAGTAGTGGTCCAGCCCGGTCTCCCCGACGGCGACCGTCCGCGGGTGCCGCGCAAGGCGTTCCAATTGGCTGCAGGACTGCTCGTCGAGCTTGTTCGCCCGGGTGGGGTGCAGTGCCGTGGCCGCCCACACCCGTTCGTCGGCCTCCGCGGCCTGGGTCACCCAGTGGGCGGAGGCCAGGTCGTCGGCCACGGTCACCACGGCGCCGACGCCGACCGCCTCTGCCCGATCGACGATCTGCCGCACACTGTCGGCATCGGTGGCGCCGCAGGCGTCGAGATGGGTGTGCGCGTCGACCAGGGGGCTCAGCGGTTGCGGCGCTGGTGCAGCGGCCCTCACGGGTTGACCGGAGCCCACTCCGGGCCCGTCTCGCCCAGTGTGGGGTCGAGCTTGCTGAACAGCGGGCTCGGCTTGGACAGCGGTGTGCCGGCCACGACTTGGCTGCGGGCCCACCGCGCCTGTTCGCCCGCGTAGTCGCCCATCAGCACCGGGTAGGGGTGGCCCTGCGCGGGAAGGCCGACGCCGACGGGCTCGGCGGGCTGGTCGTCGGTGACCTCTCGGATCTCGGGTTGGGACGCCCAGATGCCGCTGCCGCCGAGCGCGAGATGAACCTGCTGCGCGGAGTGCGGCAAGAACGGGGTGAGCAGGGCGTTGGCGTCGGAGACGACCTGCAGCGCGGTGTGCAGGACGGTGCCTTGCCGCTCCCGATCGTCCTTGAGCTTCCACGGCTCCGTGTCGGAGATGTAGCGGTTGGCCAGCGTGACCACCCGCATGGCCTCGCCGGCGGCCTGCTTGAACCGGCTGCGCCGCAACAGCGCGCCGACCGTGTCGAAGGCCTGTTCGGCGGCGCTCAGGAGGGTGACGTCAATCTCGGTGCGCGTGCCCGGCGTGGGGATGGCGCCGAAGTTCTTGTGCGCCATGGAGACCGAGCGGTTGACCAGGTTGCCCCACTCGTTGGCCAGCTCGAAGTTGATGCGCCGGACGAACTCGTCCCAGGTGAAGTCGGTGTCCTGGTTCTCCGGTCCGGCGACGGAAATGAAGTACCGCAGCGCATCGGGGCCGTACTCGCGCAGGAAGTCACGGACGTAGATCACCGTGCCGCGACTGGTGGAGAACTTCGAGCCGCTCATGGTGAGAAACTCGCTGCTCACCACCTCCGTCGGCAGGTTCAGTGTCCCCAGCGCCCCGGGTTTGCCGCCCAGTGACCCGGCACCGTTGTGCCCCAACAGCTCCGCCGGCCAGATCTGCGAGTGGAAGGTGATGTTGTCCTTGCCCATGAAGTAGTAGCTCAGCGCCTGCGGGTCGCACCACCACTCCCGCCAGGCCTCCGGGTTGCCGGTGCGGTGGGCCCACTCGATGCTGGCCGAGAGGTATCCGATGACCGCGTCGAACCAGACGTAGAGCTTCTTGTCGGGCCGGTCGGACCAGCCGTCCAGCGGGATGGGCACCCCCCAGTCGATGTCACGGCTCATGGCGCGGGGCCGCAGGTCCGCGATGAGGTTGAGGCTGAACCGCAGCACGTTGGGGCGCCAGTCGGTGCGACCTTTCAGCCACTCGCCCAGCGCGTCGGCCAGTGCCGGCAGATCGAGGAAGAAGTGCTCGGTCTCCACGAATTTCGGGGTCTCGCCGTTGATCCGGCTGCGCGGGTTGATGAGGTCGGCCGGGTCGAGCTGGTTGCCGCAGTTGTCGCACTGGTCGCCGCGGGCGCTGTCGTAGCCGCAGATGGGGCAGGTGCCCTCCACGTAACGGTCGGGCAGCGTCCGCCCGGTGGAGGGGCTGATGGCCCCGGTGGTGGTCTTGGGCACGAGGTAGCCGTTGGTGTGCAGGGTGCGGAAGAGCTCCTGCACCACCGCGTAATGGTTGCGGGTGGTCGTGCGGGTGAACAGGTCGTAGGACAGGCCAAGGCCCTGCAGGTCCTCGACGATGACCCGGTTGTAGCGGTCGGCCAGTTCGCGGGTGCTGACCCCCTCGTTCTCCGCCTGCACCAGGATCGGGGTGCCGTGCTCGTCGGTGCCGGACACCATGAGGACCTTGTTGCCCGCCATCCGCTGGTACCGGGAGAAGACGTCGGAGGGCACGCCGAAGCCGGACACGTGGCCGATGTGGCGGGGGCCGTTGGCGTAGGGCCAGGCGACGGCGGTCAGCACGGTGTTGGACATGATCCCCAGCCTATTGGTCGCGCCTGCGGGAGCTGCCGGACGTCCACGCGCCGAGCGCCACCCCCGACCACCTCACGTGTCCTCGATGTCGAATCCGCGCCTCGTGCCCCATGAATGCGGCTTTCACACAGGATCACCGCGTGAATGCGGCTCTCACACAACAACGCGGCTGCCCGCGGCGATCACCACCTTCACGACCGGGCGGCCAGCACCGCCTCGTAGAGCTCCCGCTTCGACCCGCCGTGCACCACCGTCACCTGGGCGCAGGCGTCTTTCAACCGGGCACCGTGCGCGACCAGCTCGTCCACCTGCTCCACCAGTACGTCCATCGACGGCGGCCCGGCCGGCACCGCTCCGGCCAGCACCACGGTGATCTCGCCGCGCACGCCCTGCGCCGCCCATTCCGCCAGCTCGCCCAGGGTCCCGCGGCGAACCTCCTCGTAGGTCTTGGTCAGCTCCCGGCACACTGCAGCCTGACGCTGCGCCCCCAGGACCGCGACGGCGTCGCTCAGGCAGGCCGCCAGCCGGTGCGGTGCCTCGAAGAACACGCAGGCCCGCTCCTCGGCCACCAGTCGCGCGAGCCAGCTGCGCCGGGCGCCCGGTTTTCGCGGGGGAAACCCGTCGAAACAGAATCGTTCGCACGGGATGCCGGAGACCGCCAACGCTGTGGTGACCGCCGAGGGCCCCGGCAGACAGGTGACGGCGAAGCCCTCCGCGACGCAGGCCGCCACCAGCCGGTATCCCGGATCGCTCACCGAGGGCATGCCGGCGTCGGTGACCAGCAGCACCGTCCTGCCCGCCGCCACGTCCGCGACCAGCCCCGGCAACCGGCTATTCTCCACCGCGTCGTAGAAGCTAACCACCCGACCGGAGATCCGCACGTCCAGCGCGGAGGCCAGGGCCTTCGTCCGCCGAGTGTCCTCCGCAGCCACCACATCCGCGGTGGCCAGCGCCTCCCGCAGCCGGGGCGAGGCGTCGCCGGCCTGGCCCATCGGGGTGGCGCCCAGCACCAGACATCCGGGCCGAGCGGGGTCGGTGTTCACGCGCCTCAGCCTACGATCGTGGTGTGACTCTGTTGGCCCAGCCGGTTCCGACCCGCGCCACCGTCACTCCTGTTCCGGCTGCGCCCCAGGACGGGCCGCCCACCGACCGGCTACGTGGCTGGTTGGTCACCGCTGTCATCACCGCGCTCGCCGCGCTCACCCGCTTCTACCGGCTGGGTTTTCCCACCGACGCCGGTACCCCCGTCTTCGACGAGAAGCACTACGTTCCGCAGGCCTATCAGGCGCTGACTAACGGTGGTCTCGTGGACAATCCGGGCTACGAGCTGGTGGTGCATCCGCCCGTCGCCAAACAGCTGATCGCCGTCGGCGAGTGGATGTTTGGCTACACCGGGGTGGGTTGGCGCTTCGCGTCCGCCGTGGCCGGGGTGGTGCTCGTCCTGCTCGTCACCCGCATCGTCCGACGAATGACCCGCTCCACGCTGCTCGGCGCCATCGCCGGTGTGCTGCTCATCTGCGACGGGATGAGTTTCGTGACGTCCCGGGTGGGGATGCTGGACATCTTCCTGACGGTGTTCGTGGTGGCTGCGTTGGGCTGTCTGGTGGTCGACCGCGACCAGGTCCGGGCGCGGATGCGGCTCGTGGTGGAGCAGGGGCGGCTGCACGACTCGCCGTTCGGCCCACGACTGGGCGTGCGGTGGTGGCGCTTCGGTGCCGGTGTCCTGCTCGGAATCTCCTGCGGCACCAAGTGGAACGGCGTCTTCTTCATCATCTGCTACGGCCTGCTGACGGTGGGCCTGGACGTGGCCGCGCGGCGCTCGGCCGGTGTGCAGCGGCCGTGGGTGGGCACCCTGGTGCGCGACGTGGGACCGGCGTTGTACGCCATGGTGCTCATTCCACTGTTGGTGTACCTGGCGACGTGGTGGGCGTGGTTTTCCAGCGAGACCGGGGTGGACCGCTGGGCGGTGGGCCAGAAGATCGGCGCGGACGGGCCATACAGCTTCGTGCCCGACGCGCTTCGCTCGCTGTGGTACTACAGCGCCCACGTTCTGAGCTTCCACGAGACCCTGGTGACGCCACCGGGGCACCCGCATCCCTACGAGTCCAAGCCGTGGACTTGGCCGATGGGTCTGCGGCCGATGCTCTACGCCTATTCCAGCGGACCGGAGGTCACCGGCTGCGGAGCCGCGACCTGCGTGGGTGCGGTGATGCTGGTGGGCACCCCGGCGATGTGGTGGCTGGCGGTCCCGGTGCTGGGTTGGTCGCTGTGGCGGGCGGTGTTCGGGCGCGACTGGCGCTACACGGTGGTGCTGGTCGGCTACGGTGCGGCATTTCTGCCCTGGTTCACCAACCTCGACCGGCAGATGTACTACTTCTACGCCGCCGCCATGGCGCCGTTCCTGATCATGGCCATCACGCTCATTCTGGGGGAGATTCTGGGTTCCGCCCGCGCCGGTGTGGAACGCCGCACGACGGGACTTCTCGTGGTGTGCCTGTACGTGGGGTTGGTGGTGGCCAACTTCGTGTGGCTGTACCCGATTCTCACCGGCACCCCGATCACCCCGGGCCACTGGCAGTCCGAACTCTGGCTACCGAGTTGGCGCTGACGCGCCTTGTGCGTGATAAAGGCCCACTGCCGCTACCTTTTCACGCACGGGGGCCGAAGGCCCCCAATATCGCCAGCCGGACGGCTTCGGCGGCGGCGGACTGCATGGCGATGAGCGCAATCACCCGACTGGCACGGTCGGGACCGGGCAGCACCACACCGCCGGTGGCCAGCGCGAAAACGGTGTCCCCATCGGCCAAGGTATGGGCGACGTCGAGCGCACGGGCCACACCGTCGTGCGCGGCGGTCGCGGTGCGCGAGGTCTCCGCCGGATCCAACTGAGCGTCTGTGGCCACTACTGCCAGCGTCGTGTTCAGCAGTCCACCGGTGGGTCCGTCCACGGGATGGAGATGGTCGGTCAGCGGTGTGCCCCGTGCATTGACCACGGCGAGCGCACCGACCACCGCGCCACCGGCCTCCTCCCCCAGGCGCATCGAGGCGGTGCCCACGCCACCGGCGAACTGCCCCTGGGAGACCTGCGCCCCGGTGCCCGCTCCCACCCGGCCCAGGTCCACCTGGCTGCCGGAGGCGGCGGCTGCCACGGCGGCGGCGTAGCCCATCTCGGCGTCGGGCCGGGCGGAGAAATCACCCCCGCGGCCGAGGTCGAAGATGGCCGCGGCCGGAACAATGGGCACGATTTCGTGTGCTTCTGCGCCGACGGGGAAGCCGCGACCGTGCTCCTCGCACCAACGCTGCGCGCCCAGAGCGCTGGCCAGCCCGTATGCGCTACCGCCGGTGAGCACCACGGCATCCACAGTGGATACCAGGGTGCGCGGGTCCAGCGCGTCGGTCTCGTGAGTGCCCGGTCCCCCGCCGCGGACGTCCACTCCGGCAACGGTTCCCGGCGGAGGCAACACCACGGTGACCCCGGTGAGCCAGCCGCCTCCGATCCGCTGGCTGTGCCCAACCTGGACACCGGCGACGTCGGCAATCGATCCTGCGTTCATCCAGCAGCTCCCTACCTTCGAAGTGCGATCGTGCCACCCACGGCGTAGGCATGGCGCATGCATGTCACTCGGCAAGGCTCGGGTAAGCCCCTGCTCCTCGTCCACGGCCTCGGCTCCAACGCGCACACCTGGGAACCGGTGCTACCGGCCCTGAGCGAGCAGCGCGAGGTTATCGCCGTCGACCTGCCCGGCTTTGGTGACACGCCCCCGTTGGCCGGAGAGATCAGCATCGCCACCCTCACCGACGCCGTCGCGGACTACATCTCCGACGAGCAGCTGACCGACGTCGACCTCGTCGGCAGCTCGATGGGGGGCCGCATCGTGCTCGAGCTGGCGCGTCGCGGACACGGGGGAACCGTGGTCGCGCTGGACCCCGGGGGCTTCTGGAACGACCGCCAGCTCACCGTCTTCGCCGTGTCGATACGGGCATCCTTCGCCCTGGTCAAGAAGCTGCAACCCGTCCTACCCGTGGTGACCAAGAACCCCGTGGGGCGTACGGCCCTGCTCGCCCAGTTTTCCGCGGCACCGTGGCGGCTGCCCCGGGACCTCGTGCTGGCGGAGCTGCGCAGCATCGACCAGTCAGGCTCGCTCTACCCGGCGCTGGATGCCCTGGTGCACGGGCCCCGCCAGGAGGGCGCCACCAAAGGCGCCTTGCGGGCCAAGGTCGTCATCGGCTGGGGACGGCACGACCGGGTGACCACCGCGGGCCAGGCGGCGACCGCCCAGGCGAAGTTCCCCGACGCCACGCTGCACTGGTTCGACAAGTCCGGGCACTTTCCGCACTGGGACCAGCCAGCCGACACCGCACGCCTCATCCTCGACGCCACGTCCTGATCCATGAGCGCGCTCCCACCGCTGCCCACCGACTGGGACCGCGCCCTGGCCGTCGTTGCCCATCCCGACGACCTGGAGTACGGCTGCGCCGGCGCCATCGCCGCGTGGACCGAGGCAGGCAAACAGGTGGCGTACCTGTTACAGCGGCGTTCGTGAGCTTGTGCGTGACCAGCGAAAATGCCCTGATACCAGCAATATTACGTCGAAGCGATGATAGACTCAAGTGGACAGAGACACCCATTCGTGCAACTAGGTATTGCACGATAGTCGCACGGAATCTGCAAGAAGGTTGCGCGCAGGTCTAGCGGGAAGGGACCGTGACGATGGCGAAGCGACGACAGCAGCGGCGCAGCTGGGGGCAGCTCCGCAAGCTCCCATCGGGCCGCTGGCAGGCGAAGTACACCGGCCTCGACCTGCGGGTGTACGCGGCGCCGCAGACGTTCGACTCCCGGGTCGACGCCGAAGGATTCCTGTCCGCTGTGCGCCGCACGATCGACCTGGGCACGTGGGTGCCACCCACGTCGAAGCCGTCGCCCGCGACACCGCGCACCGTGGGTCCGTACGCCGATCGCTGGTTGGAGTTGCGCAACCCGCTGAAGCCGAGGACGCGGGAGCTGTACGGCCGCCTGATCAAGAATCACATCGTGCCGAAGCTGGGGCACCTGCCGCTGAGTGAGGTCACCACAACCACGGTGCGTGAGTGGCACAGCACGTTCGACCCAAGCAAGCCGACGGTCCGGGCGCACGCCTACGGCCTGCTGCGCACCATTCTGGGCACCGCGGTCGTTGACGGTCTCATCCCCGCCAACCCGTGCCGGATTCGTGGTGGCGGGCAGACCAGCCGGGCGCACGAGATACGCCTGCTGTCGGCGCCCGAGCTGGTCGAGCTGGTCGCCGAGATGCCCGAGGAACTGCGCGCCGGGGTGCTGCTGAGCGCGTGGTGCGGGTTGCGGTACGGCGAGCTTGCCGAGCTGCGCCGCAAAGACATCGAGCCGGACGCGTCGGTGCTGCACGTGCGCCGCGGTGTCGTGTACGTCGGCGGCGAGCACCAGGTGTCGGCGCCCAAGAGCGCGGCCGGGGTGCGGGACGTTGCGGTGCCCCCGCACCTGGCGTCGGTCGTGGTCGAGCACCTGTCGGCGCATACCGGCAAGGCCAGGGACGCGCTGCTGTTCCCCGGCGCGGACGGTGAGCACCTTGCGCACTGGAAGTTCCGGCACCACCTCTACAAGGCCGCAAAGTCCATCGGCCGGGACGACCTGCACGTGCACGACCTGAGGCACCTGGGCGCGGTGTTGGCCGCGCAGAGCGGCGCCACGCTCCGGGAGTTGATGGGACGCCTGTGGCACACGAGCCCGGCAATGTCGATGCGCTACCAGCACGTCGCCGCCGGTCGAGATGCGCAGCTCGCGCGGCAATGTCGCGTGCTGCGGCGCTGTCAGTGCTGGCGGAGGCATCGAAGTGAGCGAGGAGCCGAGTTTCGAGACTGAACCCGCCGTGTGGGCGATGCAGCACCCGAAGGACAACATCGTGGTGTCGGTTCGGTGTCCGAGCAAGACGCGCCGGGCACGTCCGCCGCACGTCGTGGCCGAGATTCAACAAACACCCTTCGGGCGCCTGCTCAAGGTTTACCAGCGCGACGGTCGCCCGCGCTCCCCAATGGAGCCGACAGGGGAGCCCAACGATCTGAGTCGGCTCGTGAACAATCCCGGCTACGGGTACCTGGAACGGATACGCCGCGAGCGGCAGGACCACTTGCGCGATATCGGACAGGTACAGCAGGAGAAGCTGTACGGCGCCGGCCGGATGAGGTTCCGCGTGTACAACGCCGCCGGACGATTCCCGGACGACTGGACAGCCAGTGTGATCTGCCGGTGTACGGCCGGCGTGATCACTGGACGGATGCTCAACGATGCGGCGGCACGCGCGAAACGCGCTGGAGAGACGGAGTTCGTGTCCTTCGAGTAGGGACCTGCTAGACTTGGGCGACAAATCTTCATAAGACCCTGGCGCGCTCGCCTCCGAGATAGGTACTCGCTACTCCAAAGGGAGTACCGATGCCTGCTGTCTCAAATACCCGAGCGCCACGACGCCACTTGGTTTCGCTGGCCGAAGCCGCTGAACGCGCCGGATGCAACCCGAAGACCATCCGCCGTCGAATCTCTGACGGCTCCCTCACCGGCTACCGCATGGGTCCGCGCCTGATTCGCGTCGACGCCGATGAGCTGGACGCGTTGCTGCGCCCGATCCCCAGCGCTGGCGGTGCCGGGTGACAACCACCGCACGGTCTAACGCCCGGATGTTCCAAGAGGTCCGAGACGGGGAACGGGCACGCCTCAGTCCAGATGATCTAATCCGGGAGGCACACGCGGTGTTCGCCCGCTCCGGCGTCCCGGTGTCGCCGGGCCGCGTGATCAAACTCGTCCGCACCTACGTGCGTCGCGTCCAAGGAAACGGCTTAGCCCTCGGCGACTACCTAGACACACAGATCGTGATGCCGGAGCTGCAGCGCCGTGCCGGGGCCGACGAAATGCGCCGGGTCACGGCGCACCGCGACCCGACCGGTGAGCAGGCCGTGAATCGCGTGCTGCGAGGCGGTGCGAAGTGAGCTCACCCCAGCGAGAACGGCGCCCCCAGGCAGAGGCGCCGTCCGAAGGTTTTAGCCGCCACCAAGCCGCTTCACCTACCAGCCAGCCTACCGCAGAGCAGGCCATCGGCGCGTTGATCGCCCGCGATGGCGCGATCGCCGATTATCTCGGTCCGAAGATCGCCCAGTGCGAGGCACGGGGACCGATCCCGCAGCTTGGTACGGCTGAGTGGGAGCACCTGGACGACGGCGACCCCCGCAAGGTCGGCGCCGTGTTCGTGGCCGCCCGCGAGTGGACGACGATCACCAGCCTTCGTCGCTGGACCGTGCTCGACGCACCCCGGCAGGCTGAGGTCGAAAGGCTCACTCGGCAGCGGATCGCGTCCTACGCTGTCTCGTCGGCCTTGGACTGGACTAAGCAAGCCACCCGAACCTCGCACGGTGAGCTTGTTCGTCGTCGGTCGGTGATCGCATGACGATGGAAATCTTCAGCGGAGACGCCGAGCTGGTCGACCCGTACGCCCACGTTCCACCACCCAACGAGGAGCCCGACCAGGCCACACCGTCTCGGCTATCCACGATCAGGTTGTCCGATGTGCAGCCCGAGCGGGTGTCGTGGTTGTGGCCCGGTCGCATCCCTGCCGGCAAGCTGGTCACCCTGGACGGTGACCCGTCGCTCGGTAAATCCACCCTCTCCCTCGCGTTCGCGGCGGTCATCACCACGGGCGGCACCTGGCCGGACAACTCGCCCTGCGCCTTTCCCGGCGATGTGATCCTGTTGTCCGAGGAGGATGGTCTAGCTGACACCGTGCGGCCCCGCCTCGACGCGGCCGGTGCCGACGTGAGCCGGGTGCACGCGGTGCAGGGCGTGACCCTGCCCGATGGCAGCTTGCGGCCGCCGACGCTGGCCGACGTGGAGGAGCTGCACCAGCTGGTCACTGAGACGGGCGCCCGGCTGCTGATCGTGGACGTGTTGATGGCCTATTTGCCCAGCGGCGCCGATTCCCACAAGGACCAGGACATCCGGCGGGTGCTGTCCCGGCTGTCCGCCCTGGCTGATGCCACTGGGTGCACGGTGCTGCTGCTGCGGCACCTGAACAAGGCCAAGGGTGGCGACCCGATGTACCGGGGTGGCGGCTCCATCGGCATCGTCGGTGCCGTCCGCGCCGGGATGCTCGTGGCGAAAGATCCCGACGACGAAGATCTGCGGGTGCTCGCGTGCACCAAGAGCAACCTCGGACCGGAGCCGGAGGCGCTGACGTATCGACTCACCGACGCCGATGATCACGGGGTGGCGAGGGTCGAATGGATCGGGACCAGCAACCACGATGCCCGCGCCCTGCTGGAGGACCGCAGCGAAAGCCCCGACCGTCCCGAGCGGGATGAGGCCGCGGCTTGGCTGGAGGACTACCTCATCGAGAACGGCCACGCTCGGCGGAGGTAAAGACAGCCGCCAGCAAGGTGCGGATCTCTGAGCGCACCCTCAAGCGCGCTGCCGCCGAGCTTGGCGTCATCTACACCCCCGAGGGATTCCCCAGAGTGACAATCTGGCGGC
>JAABVA010002769.1_pt1 | contig 17158 bp, 21 predicted proteins | sample 5560331 | NCBI WGS metagenome assembly JAABVA01 (sample SAMN12812661, study PRJNA571458) | rock metagenome | isolation source: Antarctica rocks | place: Antarctica: Victoria Land, Mt New Zealand sud | collected 2016-01-07 | reverse complement strand
CCCTGCGGGTACGGGGTCGTCGAGGCGGCCGCGGCCGGGTCCAGTGACCTCCGCGGATCCGGGGTGGTCACCGAGGCCGCCGTCGCGGTCTGGTCGGGTGCGGCGGGCGGTGTGGTGGCCGTGGACCGGGTGGTGGGGGTGGGCGTCGAGGACGCCACCGACGAGGAAGGTCGAATCGAGCTGCCGGGCGCAGCCGGGCCGGTGGCCGTCGGGGCGGCGCAGCCGCCGGCCAGGACCAGCCCGGCCGCGGCCACGGCCAGTCCGCGGGCCCGGGTGACGTAGGCCCGGGTCACCGGTACCGCCGCACGGACCACAGGTAGGGCTGCCAGTAGCCCTCGGTGAGAGATTCGAGCTTCACCCCGCCGCCGGGGCCGGGGTGGGAGGCGTGCAGCAGCATCCCGCCACCCACGTAGATCCCGATGTGGCTGTAGTGGGCGCCCCCGTCGAGGTTGAACGCGACCACATCCCCCGGTTGCAGCAGCCCCAGGTTGATCGTCGAGCCCAGGCCGAGGGCGACCTGGATGCCGACCCGGCCCTGCACATCGGAGTCGTGCGGCAGGGTGATCGTCCCGCCGCTGGCGGCGTGAGCGGCGTAGAGGACCAGCCCGGAGCAGTCGAACCCGCCACCGGTGGGACCGGCGGTGGTCCCGCCGCCCCACACATACGGCAGCCCCAGTTCCGGTTCCGCGGCGGCGACCATCGCCGCCCCGAACGCCGACCCCGCCGTCCCACCCCTGCCGCCGGTGCCGGTGGTGGTGTTGGGGGCTGTGTAGCCGGCGGCGAGGGCGTTGATCTCGGCGACGTAGCCGGGGGTCTGCCCGTTGTCGGGGATACCCCGGGCGGTGAGCACCGCACCGGGGCCGGCGTTGTACGCGGCCAGCGCGGCGTCGGTCACCGACACCCCGCTGACCTGCCCGGCGGCGATCGCGGCGGCCATCTGCTGCGCGAGGGCGCAGTCGAAGCGGGCCTGGGCGGGGATCGCGTCGCCGGGGTCGAACGGGGAGCTTGTCCCGTTGCGGTTGCTGTCAGCCCCCCACGCAGCCCAGGTCGCGGGCTCGAACTGGCTGATCCCGTCCGCCCTGCCGGGGACACCGCGGCCGGGTTCCACCTGGACTCCGCCTGGATCTGCGCGGCGATCACCGCCGCCGGAAATGCCGGGCACACCGCCCCCGCCGCGCCCACCAGCGCCGTGTACGCGGCGGGCACCGTCCCGGCCTTCAGGCCGCCGGGCAGTCCCGCGGCGGTGGCCGCGGTCGGAGCTTGCAGGGAGCCGCCGACCATCGCGATCCCCAGGACCCCGGACAGGGTGATCCCCGCGGCGGCGGCCAGGACCCCGCTACCCGCCATCGCCCGGGTCCGAGGGGGCCGCAGCCGGGTTAGGCGTCTCGGTGGTGCCGTCGGCGGGCTCACTCGCGCCGGCGGCGTCGGTGGTGTCGGGGGTGCGGGTTCGGGCCGCGGTCTTCGGGGTGCGGGCCGGGACGGCCCGGGTCCGGTTCGGGGTGGCTTTGCCGGTGTCGACGCCGCGGGACCACTCCAGGACGGCTTCCCAGTTGATGAAGTAGCGGCGCCCGACCCGCCGGGCGGGGAACCCGCCCTCGGCGATGACCTTCAGCAGAAACGGCGGCCCCACCCCGAGCCGCTGCGCTGCCTCGTTGAGCGTCACGATGTCCTCACTCCGGGGCACTTTCCTCATCCGGACAGGTCCTCACAGTCGGGGGCAGGCTCGGGCGTGATCTTCCCAGCCCGATCTCCCGTGTCCCCGGTCCTGCACCGCGTCGGTCACGTCCACGCAGCTGCACAGCGCGTAGGGCTCCCGAACCCCGTCTCGTCACCGTGTGACAGCTGAACTGCACCACCGGTGGCGACCTATCGCCTACCTCAGTCTCGGATCGTGAGATTCAAAGCAGGTTCTAGCACGTCACACAATATCACGGAAGGTGACGGCAGTCACTAGCAGTCACTAACAGGCCGGATGACCCTCGGTACTCGTCTGGAACGTCGGAGAGGGCTACGGTACGGACTGCTTACCTTCGGTCACCCAAGAGGGGTACGCGATGAGTCCGCTGTTCGCCATCAACCGGTCCCGGCCCAGGAGCGCCGCCACCGCGGCGGCCCCGACCGGGTGCGACCCCACCGCCGGCGCCCCGGAGCTGGGGCTGCGGACCTGGGCGCGTCCGGTGACCACGGACCTCGGGGGCCCGGCCACCGACTGGCGGCACGCCGCGTTCTGGTGGGTCGGCGCTCACGGAGGGACTGGGCTGAGCACGCTGAAAGCCGCCGTCCCGGGAGGTGCTGACGCGAACCGGCGGTGGCCGGACCCGGCGTACGGCGGCCCCCACCTGGCCGTCCTCGTCGCCCGCGGGTCGGCTCACGGGCTGCGCTGTCTGCGGGCTGCGCTGCGCCAGCACGCGGGCGGGCACACCCCGCCCGGGCTGTACCTGGTCGGCGCCGCGGTCGTGGCCGACCGACCCGGCCGCCCCCCGCGGCACCTCCACCAGGAAATCCAGCTGCTCCACGGGATTGTGCCCGCCGTGTGGTGGATCCCGTGGATCACCGACCTCCTCGACAGCCCCGACCCGAGGTCGGTGGTCCTCCCGCCGGCCCTCGCCGCCCTCGACCGCGACCTGGGCTGTCTACGGCCCGCTTGACCTTCTCTCCGCTTGTCCTGGCCCCACGGCAGCGGCCGCCCGGCCGTTGTGTCCTGTCCTTGCTCGAAGGGAGCACCACCATGAACCACCTGACCCACCCCGGGCTGTCTCTGCTGGAGGCGGCGTTCTTCCCGAACCCGGTCGGGAAGCAGCCCCCCGGGGTCGCCGGGCTCGTTCTGCTCCTCAGCTACGCCGCCTGGGCATTCACCCTAGTCTGTATCGTCGCGTTGATTGCGGCCGCCGGGAAAATGGCCATTGCCCACCATCGGGTTGAGCCCATTGGACAGGGCCTGATCATGGTGCTCGTGGCGGCCGTTATCGGCAGCTCCGCAGGGCCCATTCTGACCGCTGTGACCGGCGGCTGATCCACCACACCATAGCATGAAGCTTCTCGAGAGAGGGGGCGGGAATGGCGTCTGATGACCACGGGGACAACCCGTGGACCCGGCCGTCGGTGTTCCTGTCGATCGCGTTCCTCGTGCTCGCGCTCGTCGCCGGGTCCATCGTGCTGATCCGGACCCATCCCGGCGGCGCCGCCGCCGCGACGGTGCCCTCAGCATCGGCGGCGGTCACCCCTGCCGGGGTCACGCCGTCGCCGGCCCCCTCGACCACTCCGACGAACCCGTCGACCGCTCCCACCGCGACAGCGCTGCCCGACCAGTCGGTCCCGGTCACCGCCCCGCCCGCGACGTGGATCACCGTGGCGACCCTGTCGCTGCCGACGTCCCCGCTGTATGGGCCGAAGGTCAACACCAACGGAACGGTGATGACCGGGTACGAGCACTCACCCACCGGCGCGCTGTTCGCCGCCGCCGACAACCGCGCGCGGTATGCGGCGGTGGCCGATTGGAGGGCGGCGACCCTGTCTGCGGTCGCCGACACCCCGGGCCGGGCGGCGTTCCTGGTGCTCCGCAAGGCCGACGGGGTCGTGGTCCCGACCCCGGGACAGTTCACCCAGTTGGCCGGGTTCACCTTTCTCAGCTACACCCCGGCCGAGGCCGTTATGCAGTTCCTCAACATGGGCTCCGACGGGAGCCTCGTGGTCACCGTAAACACCGTCGTCTGGCGGGACAACGACTGGAAGGTGCTCCTTCCCCCCTCCGGTGACCCACCGCCGGGCACCCAGGCCCAGTCCGCGGCTGGCTTCATCCCCTGGAAGGACAACCGGTGACCGGATCGTTGTTCGCCGCCGCGCACCTGACCGCGGCCCCGACCAGTGGCTGCCTCCCCGGTTTCTCATGGGCCTGCAAACTCCCAGGCACTATTGCTAGTGACGCTTGGGGTGCGGTGGTGGGGTCATTCACGAAGTCGGTGGGGACGACGTTGGCGCTGTTGTTCACGTTCTGGGAGAAGATTCCGTCGCCGTCGTTGAGTTCGGCGGCGGGGTCCCCGGTGGGGGATCTGCAGGGCGTGTTGTGGTGGGTGGTCGGTCCGATCGCGGTCCTGGGCGTGCTCGTCGGGGTGGGTCGGATGGCCTGGTCGCAGCGGGCGCAGCCGGGGATCGACACGGTGAAGTCGGTGGCGTTGCTGTCGGTGGTGATGGGCGGCGGGGTCGCGGTGGTCGCGGGTCTGGTCACCGCGGCGGACGCCCTGGCGGGGGCGATCCTGTCCCGGGCGTCGGGCGGGGACTTCCAGACCCGGCTGTCGGTGATCGGGCGGATCGACCTGGCGGCGAACACCCAGCTCGGGGGGGCCGATTCGGCGTTGGTGCTGCTGATCGCGCTGGTCGCGATCCTCGGCTCCCTGGTCCAGTGCGGGGTGCTCCTGCTGCGCGGGGCGCTGCTGGTGGTGATGGTCGCGACGTTGCCGTTGGCGGCGTCGGCGACGAACACCGAGACCGGGCGGGCGTGGTTCCGGAAGTCCACGGCGTGGCTGATCGCGTTCATCCTGATCAAGCCCGGGGCGGCGTTGGTGTATGCGACCGCGTTCTATCTGATCGGGGACGGCGCGGACGCGGCGTCGGAGGTCGGCGGGATGGTGCTGCTGGCCCTGTCGGCTCTCACCCTGCCGGCGCTGATGCGGCTGTTGGTGCCCGCGGTGGCGTCGGTGGCCAGTGGGGGCGGCGCGGGTGAAGCGATCGCCGGGCTGGGCGCGGTCGCCACCGGAGCCCTCGGGGGCGGGGGGAGCGGGAGCGGGAGCGGTGGGGGAGTGCCCGCGTTCGCGGGCGCCGCCGGCGCCGGCGGTGGCGGTGGCTCGAAGGCGGGGCTGGCGGCTCATCAGTCGTCTCCGCTGGCGGCGGCGGCGCTGTCGTCGCGCGGGGTCGGTGCTGGGGCGGCTGCCGGGGCGGGTGTAGCCGGGGCGACCGGCCAGGCGGGTGCCCCCGCGGGCGACGGCAGCAGCGGCAGCAGCGGCGGGGGGTCCGGCGGGGGGTTCGGCGGCGCCGGGTTGGCCGGTGCTTCGGGTGCGGCCGGTGCGGCCGGTGCTGCTGGGACGGCTGCGGCGGCGGCGGGTGGCCCGGCGGGGTTGGCCGCGCGGGCCGGGTTGAACGCGGCGGGGGAGGCCGCGAAGGGCGCCAAGGCCCTCGGTGACGCCGCCACCGGCACGGGCATCGGCGACGGGGATGGGGAGAAGGGCTGATGGCGGAGGCGCGGACCGGGGAGCGGACCCCGGACACCTTCGGGCACTGGCGTCGGCCGGCGAGCGCGGGCATCGGCGCCCTCGGGCTGGTCGGCACGGTGGTCCTGTTCGTGGGGCTGATCGTGTTCGTGCTGGCGCTGCACTTCTCCCTGGTCGCCGGCGGCGTGGTCGCGGTGGTCGTGGCGGGGCTGTTGGCGCCGCTGGTGGTCCGGGTCCACGGCCGGTCCGGTGCGCAGCGGGCCACCGGGTGGGTGGCGTGGTGGTGGGGTTGCCAGCGGCGGCGGCATCTGTACCGGTCGGGGATGACGTCCCCGGTGGGTGGGGGCACCCACCGCCTGCCCGGCCTCGCCGCGGGCACCCGGGTGTTCGACTGCGTCGACGCCTACGAACGCCCGTTCGGGATGGTGCATCTCCCCGCGACCCGGCACTGCTCGGTGAGCTTCGACTGCGCCGCCACCGGGGAGGCCCTGGTCGATGAGGCGCAGGTGTCGACGTGGGTGAAGGGCTGGGACCTGTTCCTGGCCGGGATGGGCCACGAACCGAACCTGGAGGCGGTGTCGGTGACGGTGGAGACCGCCCCGGACACCGGGAACCGCCTCCGCCGGGCGGTCGCGACCCGCGCGGACCCCGGGGCGCCGGGGTTCGCCCGGCAGGTGATGGCGCAGATCGTGGACACCTACCCGGGGACGTCGGCGCAGGTGTCGACCCGGGTGCAGCTGACCTACCGGATGAGTTCGGCCGGGGGGCTGCGGACGGTCCCGGAGATGGCGGTCGAGCTGGGCACCCGCCTCCCCGGGCTGGCCCAAGCCCTGGCCCGGACTGGGGCGGGGCATGTGCGGGCGATGACCACGGTGGACCTGGCCCGGGTGGTGCGGGTCGCCTACGACCCCGACGCCGCGGCCGCGGTCGAGGCGGACGCCGCCACCACCCCCGCGTCGGGTCCGGCGGCGGGCGGTGGCGGCCCTGGACGGACCCCCGGGCTGCACTCGGGGGAGCCGGGGGACGTCGATGAGGAGTGGGCGATGCTCACCGCCGACCTCACCGCCGACCTGGACCGCCCGGCCCTGGACCGCCCCGACCTGGACCGCCCCGACCTGGACCGCCCACACCCCGGCCGCCCGCTCGTCGACGGGCTGCCCACCGCCCACGTCGACCCGAAGGCGCCGCGGGAGCTGTCGGGGCGGGAGCTGTCGGGGGTGGAGTCCGGTGCGATCGGCTGGGAGAACGCGGGTCCGGTGTGGGCGGAGGAGCGGCGGGATCTGTATTTGCATGACGGGGCGGTGTCGACGTGTTGGGCGTGGTCGCAGGCCCCGCGGGGGGTGGTGACCGCCCGGGTGCTGCTGCCGCTGTTGAAGCCCCACCCGGACATTCCCCGCAAGCGGGTGACCCTGGTGTACCGGCCGCATGATGCGGGGCGGGCGGCGTCGATCGTGGAGTCCGACGTCCGCAACGCCCGGTTCAACGCGACCAAACGCTCCGGCGGGGTCCGCGCCGCCGACGACGTCGCCCTGTCGGCGGCGTTGCAGTCCGCGCGGGAGGAGGCCCGCGGGGCCGGGCTGACCCGGGTGTCGATGATCGTCACCGCGACGGTGACCGACCCGACCCCGCAGAAGATCCACCAGGCCCGGGTCACCGTCGAAGGCACCCTCGCGCCGGCGGCGCACCTGGGACTCCGCCGGGCACTCGGGGCGCAGGCCGCCACGTTCGCCGCGACCCTCCCGGTGGGAGTCGTGCTGGCGGCGCACTCCCGGGTCCCGGCCGGCTTCCGGGAGGCCCTGTGAGAACCGGGGTGCGGGCGCGGCGGGTGCAGCCGTCGGCGCCGGACTCCTACGCGGCGTTCGCCCCGGCCCCACCGGTCGGGCGCCCGGTCCGGGCGCCGCGGGAACGGGGCCTGGGGCCGCGGGGGTTCACCGGCCCCGCCCAGGGCGCGACGTCCTTCGTGGACGCCCCACCGGAGTGGCGGGGCACCTCGGTGCAGGTGTGCGGGTTGTGGCCGTTCGCCGCCGGGTCCGGGTCCCCGGTGGTGGGGGTGCCGCTGGGGCAGCACCTGGAGACCGGGGCCACCGTCTGCGGGGACCCGATCTCCTACTTCCGCGACGCCGGGCTGATCTCGAACCCGTCGATGTTCCTGCTCGCCCGGCCCGGGCTGGGGAAGTCCACGCTGATCCAGCGGATGTGCATCGGGCTGACCGCGCAGGGCGTCACCCCGCTGATCCTGGGTGACACCCGCCCGGACTACACCCCCGTCGTGGAAGCCCTCGGCGGGGGAGTCCACCGGATCGGGCGCGGGGTGGGCGGGTTGAACGTCGTCGACCCTGGCGGGCTGTCCGCGGTGATCCCCCGCCTTACCGGTGAGGCCCGGGGGAGGTTGGAGGCCGACCGGAAGGGCCGCCAGGAGACCGTGGTCGGGGCGCTGCTCGAGCTGGTGCTGCACCGCCCGTTGGACGCCCCGGAGGCGACCGCCCTGTCCACGGCGCTGGACCTGCTCAACGCGGCCACCGTGCGGGGGACCCTCCCCGAGGTGGCGGCGGTGATCGCCGCCGCGCCGGACCGGATCCGGTCGGCGGTCCTCGCCGACACCGACGCCGAGTACCGGGCCCTGACCGTGGGGGTGCTGCGCGCGTTCGGGACGGTGCTGTCCGGGACGTTCGGGGCGCTGTTCACCGGCACCGCCGACACCCGCCTCGACCTGGGCGCGTCGGCGCTGTCCCTGGACGTGTCCGCGATCCCCGACACCGACAGCCGGCTGCTCGGGGCGGCGCTGCTGGCGTGCTGGACCACCGGGTTCGCCGCGATTGCCGGCGCGCAGGCACTCGCCGACGCCGGCCTCGGCCCGCAGCGGTACTACTTCGCCGTGCTCGACGAGCTGTGGCTGGCGTTGCGGGCCGGGCAGGGGATGGCCGACCGGATCGACACGATCACCCGGCTCAACCGGAAGTTCGGCCTGGGGTGGGCGATGGTCACCCACTCCGCCGCGGACCTGCAGTCCCTGCCCCGGGAGGAGGACCGCCGCAAAGCCGCCGGGTTCATCGAACGCGCCGGGATGGTCATCATGGGCGGACTGTCGGAGCGGGAACTGGGCGCGCTGTCCGACATCACGCCGCTGTCCGGCGCGGAGCGGGCCCGGATCGCGGACTGGGGGTCGGCGGGCACCCTGAACCCGGTCACCGGCGCGGAGGACGACCCACCCGGGCGGGGCCACTTCCTCATCAAGGTCGGCGGGCACCCCGGCGTCCCGCTGCGGGTAAGCCTCACCCAAGCCGAGGCCGGGCTGCGGAACTCCAACGCCCTCTGGCACCCCCCCCCGCCGGACCTTCGGGACGCCGGCACGGTAGACACCGGAACCGGCGACGGGGCCGGTGACGGCGGGGGCGCCGCGGGCGCTGAAAGTGGTGACGGCGGGGACCGGTGGTGACCCGGACGCCGGCGCCGGGAGCGCCCCGGTGGACCCGCTGGACCGGGATGGCGCTGGTGTTCTGCACCCTCGGGCTGCTCGCGGAGGTCGCGAGCGTCGTCATCGACCTCGGCCCCTACGGCGCGTGGACCGCCGGGACCGGGGTCCGGGCGGTCACCGGGCTCGTCTACGCCGTCCTCATCGTCTGCCTGGTCGCCGACGCCACCGCGAAGGGCCGGCGCCGATGACCGCCGCCCCAACTCATCCGAACCGCGACTCCAATCCGGCCTCGACAGCACCCTCACGATCGGAGAACCCTCGATGACCATGCCGGACGCTGACCGGCCCACCGCACCCCCGCAGCGGGGGAGCTGGTGGACGCCGCTGACCCGGGTGCTGCTGCTGGTGGTCGGGACGGTGCTGCTGGCCGCCCTCGCGGGGAACATCACCGTCATCGTTCAGCTGACCGGGGCGTGGTCGGCGCGGTGCACCGTGGACCTGGTCGTGGCCACGGTGTACGCCGCGGTCCTGGTCCGCGCCGCGAACCGCCCCGTAGGGAAGGGCCGGGCGCGGTGACCGTCGCGCTGGTGGGCAACTACGGGGCGTGGGCCGCGACCCTGGTGTGCCTGGTCGCGGTCATCGCGGTCGCCGGGCGGGTGGCGACGCTGCACAGCTGCGGAACCGTCAGCGCCCTGACCGTGGAGGTGTTCCTGGCCGGGTTCGCGGGAACGGTGGTCCTGCCGGTCGTCCTCTACGCCGGAGCCCCGGGCTGGGTGCAGGTGGCGGTCGGCGCTGCGGTGCTGGTCGGGCTGCCGGTGCTGCTCGGCTCCCGCGAGTGGCGCCGGGCCCGCCGTGACCGCGAGAGCTGCCGAGTCAGCGCCGAGCGGTACGCCGCCGACGCTGCCGCTGCCGCGGGATTCGGGGGCGGGCGGTGACGCGGCCGGTGGTCGCGTGGGCCGCGACGGTGGTGTGCGTGCTGGCCGTGGTCGTCGCGGCCGGGATGGTCACCGTGCGCCGGCCCTGCGCCGGCGGGGGCCCGCGGGGGGGCGGGGTGATGCTGGTGCTGGTGGGTGCGGTGCTGGGCACCGCGGCCGGGCCGGTCGTGACCGCCCTCGGCGGCCCGGGGTGGGTGGACGTCGCGGCCACCGCCGCGGTGGTGGGTCCGCTGCTGGTCTACGGCGTGGTCAGCGGCGTCGCCTGGCTGCGCGACCGCCGCCAGTGGCGCACCGTGTACGTCCGGGCCGACCGGGACCGGGCGGGGGTCCGCTGATGGCGACCGCCGCCGCCAACGCTGCCGCCGCTGCCGCCGCTGCTGCTGCGGGATTTGGGGGCGGGCGGTGACGGGGCCGGTGGTCGCGTGGGCCGGGAGCGGGATCTGCGTGGTGGCGCTCGTCGTGGCCATGGCCCGCCAGTCGCCGTGTGACAACCCCGGCACCGAACCGCTGGTCGCGTTGGTGGTCGCGACGGTGGGCGGGTCCGTGCTGCCCGCGCTCGGGGCCCTGGCGGTCCCGCGGTGGGTCGACGTCACCGTCCTCGCCGCGGTGGTGGCTGTCCTGCTGGCCCTGGCCTGGTCCGGCTGGGACCGGTCGGGCTGGGACCCCCGGCGGTCGAGCCGGGTGGGGGTCCGCTGATGGCGACCCCGGTGGCCCGGCGGGGTCCGACCGCGGGGTCCGCGCTGGGCCCGGTCGCGGCGCTGATCGCCCTCGCCGGGGTGGGTGCGGTGTGGGTGGGGGCCACCGCCGGCGCGGTGCGCCACGGCACCAGGCGGCCAGGGAACCCGCTGGCGTACGTGATCGAACTGGCCCGGGGGACCGCGACCTGGCCGGGGCTGGTGGCGTCGGTGGTCACCGGGGTCCTGCTGCTGTTGCTCGCGACCCTCGTGGCGGTCGTCGCGGTGAAGAGATCCGGTGGGGTGTCGGATCGGGAGGTGCGGGGGAAGGCCCGCTACCTGGCCCAGGCCCGCGACCTCGACGGCCTCACGGCTCGCAGTGCGCTGGTCCGGGCCCGGGAGTTCCGCCCGTCCCTCCCGCGGCGCGGGAAGGTGCCGCTGGGGGCGATCGGGGTACTGCTCGGGCAGCTGCTCCCCGCCGGCGGGCAGGTCATCGCCTCCTGGGAGGACGTGATCCTCGCGGTGATGGCCCCGCGGTCGTGGAAGACGACCGCGATCGCGATTCCCGCGGTGCTCAACGCCCCCGGCGCGGTGGTCGCGACGTCGATGAAACCGGACCTGCACGACGCGACCGCCGCGTTGCGCGCCCAGCAGGGCCGGGTGTGGCGGTTCGACCCGCAGCACATCACCACCGGCGGGCAGCAGATGTGGTGGAACCCCCTCGCGGGGGTCACGTCGATCGACACCGCGCGGCTGCTCGCGGCGCACTTCTGCCAGGAGATCTCCGCCGGCGGCTCCGACGCGGACTTCTGGTCCAACGCCGCCCTCAACGTCCTCGCGAACCTCCTCCTCGCCGCCGGGGTCGCCGGCCGGAGCCTGCGGGAGGTGTGGGCCTGGGTGAACGACTCCACCGCCACCGAGCCCGTCGAGATCCTCAAGGAACACCGGCTGCGAGCGTCGGCGGCGGGACTGGAGGGAACGGGGTCGGGGGCGCCGGAAACCCGGGAGGGGATCTACGAGAACGTCCGCACCGCGTGCGCGTGCCTCGCCGACGAGGCGATCCTGCCGTGGGTCACCCCACCACCCGTGGACCCCGACGACCCGGACGCGGTCCCGGCGGTCGCGGAGTTCCGGCCGCAGGAGTTCGTGTCGTCGCGGGACACCCTGTATCTGCTGTCCCAGGACGACGCCGGCGCCGCGCAACCCCTGGTCGCGGCGCTGGTCGACGCGTTGGCGCGGACGGCGACGCAGACCGCGAACCGTCAACCCAATCGGCGCCTGGACCCCCCGCTGGTCCTGGTCCTCGACGAGGCCGCGAACATCTGCAAGATCCGCCGGCTGCCGCAGCTGTACTCCCACCTCGGGTCCCGGTCGGTGGTCCCGGTGACGATCCTGCAGTCCTACGACCAGGCCGAGCTCGTCTGGGGGGAGCGGGGCGCCCGGTCGCTGTGGTCGGCGGCCACGGTGAAACTGTTCGGGGCCGGGCTGGACTCCCCGACCCTCACCGACACCCTGTCCAAGCTCGTCGGGGACCACGATGTCACCACCACCTCCGTCGGCACCGGCGGCGGGAGCCGCAACGGCGGCGGGGGCCGGACGCAGAACACCAGCGTCACCCGGGAACGGATCCTCAGCGCCGGTGACGTCCGCAACCTCCCCAAGGGCTGCGCACTCCTCCTCGCGACCGGGCACCGCCCGGCGATGCTCCAACTCCAACCCTGGTACCGCGGCCCCCACAAGGACGCCGTGACCGCCGCGCTGAAGGCGGTCGCCGCGCAGGCGGCCGCCGACCTCGCCGCCACGAGAGCTGCCGCAGCAGCGGCCGCAGTAGGAAAGGCGGCGGGCGACACCGACCCGGCCGTTCCTGTCCCCGTCACCCCCGCCGGTCTCGACCGGGTCGGTGACCTCAACCTGGTCGGTGACCTCGACGTCGTCGGGGTCCCGGTCGACGCCGCCGCCGACACTTCGACCGCTGCCCCCGCGGTGCGCACCGGGGCCGCTGCACCGGCTCCCGCCGGCCCGGCCGCCGGTAATACCGCTGCTGTTCCGGCCGCTCCGCCCGCCGCGGCTGCGATCGACTGGGACACCCTGGACTGGGAGGCCCTGCGTTGACTGACCCCGAACTGCCCGGCCTCCCCGGCCTGCCGGGTGAGGACGACCTGGACGACGGCGGTGAGCTCGGGGACGGTGACGGGTTCGGGGACGGTGCCTCCGGCGGTGGTGATCGCAGCCTGGACGGGACCGGATTGCCCGATGCGGAGTTCTCCGAAGGCGGGTTCTCCGGGGCCGGGGCCGGGGGCCTCGGCCGCGATGATGGTGGGTTGTGGGCGACCGCGGCCGATGACCGGGCCCGGGCTGAGGCGTTCGAGCGGCGGCTGGTGGACCTCGAGGACCGTCTGGACGCCGCCGCCGAGGCGGCGGCGGAGCCCGCAGCAGCGGAGCCGGCGGCGGGGGTGGTGAAGGCCCCGACGTATGAGGCGCTGGCGGAGTTCGTGAAGGAGGAGTTCTGCCCCCGCTACACCCGCCGCCGCCACGGTGGGCGGTGGCGGTGGTGCCCGCAGTGGTGGGAACACTCCGAGGCGGTGTCCCGCCTGGACGCCCTCCACAAGGCGTGGGAGGCGATGCACGACGACGGCCCGAACGGGATGGGGGACTGGTACCGCAACCACCTCGACCACCAGCTGCCCATCCTCATGGGCGCCGACGGGCCGTTCCGCCGGTGCGGGAACCAGCACTACCCCGCCGACCCCGACGACGACCTCGGCACCGGGACCCCGCCCGCGGACAACATGGCCTGGCGGAACGCCTGACCGGCGGCAGCCCCGCCGGTAGGGGCGTCCTCCACCACATCGAGCTGTGGGTGCCCGACCTGACAGCGGCCCTGCCCCGCTGGGAGTGGCTCCTGACCGAGCTGGGCTACCGCCAGCATCAACGGTGGGAGCAGGGCGTCAGCTTTCTGCTCGACGCGACCTACCTCGTGCTCGAGCAGTCACCTGCACTGCTGCCCGGCCCGCATGAGCGCACCCGGGCGGGCCTGAACCACCTGGCCCTCCACGCCGGGAGCCGCGGAGAACTCGACGCACTCGTCGCCGCCGCCCCGCACTGTGGGTGGCGCCTGCTCTTCACCGACCGACATCCGTTCGCGGGCGGGCCGCAGCACTACGCGGCCTACCTCGAAGACGACGACGGGTTCGAAGTGGAACTGGTCGCCAGCTGACCGCCCAAGCCAGGTCGCGCCATAACCCCACCGGCACTGGAGCCAGATCAAGCCGTCCCGGTGGGCCACGTTGGGCTGACACAGCCACGGACGGACCCTCAGCTGCACGACGCCCTCACGCCCCCGGGTGCTGGACGGGACGCCGGACGTCACGGCCGGTCTGGGAGCTCTCGGCTGTAGCGGACCTCGAGGGCGCCGCGGGTGCCGCCGCGGGGGGTGAAGGTCTTCACCACCCCTGCGGGGAACTCGTCGGTGAAGCCGGCGGCGGTGTACACGCGGCGGGCGCGGGTGTTCCCAACGAGGGTCCACAGCCGCGCCACGGTGTAGCCGCGGGTGGTGAGCTCGGTGACGGCGTGGGCGAGCAGGGCACGGCCGATCCCGCGGCCATGGACGGCTGGGTCGACGTAGAGCGCGGCGACCTCCCCGGCGTTGGGGTCGGTGGGCCAGTCGGGCTGGTCACCCTCACCGCGGTAGGGGCCGGTGAGGACGAAGCCCGCGACCGAGCCGGCGACCACGGCGACGTCCGTGGCTCCCGGCCAGGCCGATGCACCCCATTCCCGGCGGCGACGTTCTGCTTCCGCGGCGGGGTCCATCGCGTCGAGGACCTGCCGTTCGAGAAGCCCGGTGTAGGCGACCCGCCAACCCGCGATCCGGATGTCCGCGATCGACCGGGCGTCGTCCGGGACAGCGGAGCGGATCAGCAGCTCAAGGCTCGACCTTCGGGCGGTAGGAGCAATGTCGGGTCAGCTCCTCAGATCGGCGGCGGCGCAGTGAACGGTGCCCAGCGCTTGACCTGGAAGGCGTTGCCTTGCCGAGCTACCTCGCTGGCGCCAGCTCCGCCGAAGTGGGCGGGCAGGACCAGCGCGCCGTTGTCCGCCGCCCAGCTGAGCAGTCGACGCCGGGTGGCGCGTGCGGCGGCCGGGTCCAGGCAGAAGCAGCTGTTGGCGTCGGGCTGGATGACCTGCACGGGGTTGTGGAGCACGTCGCCCACGAAGACGGCCTGATCGGTGCCCGAGTGCAGCTGCACGACACTGCTGCCCGGAGTGTGCCCGGGGGCACCCTCCAACGTCAGGTGCTCGTCGATGCGGTAAGGGTCGGCGAAGGTGACGGCCTGTCCTGCTTGCCGGACGGGCACGACGCTGTCGTCGATGTGCCGGCGTCTGGCCGGGTCGGTGCCGGCCGCTTCGAAGTACGCCAGGTCCTGCTCCGGGAGCAGGTAGGTGGCGTTGCGGAAGGTCGGCACCCACTCCCCGCCGTCCGGGACGGTGTTCCAACCGACGTGGTCGACGTGCAGGTGGGTGTTGACGACCACGTCGATGTCGTCGGGTTGCAGGCCGGCTGCGGCCAGCTGCTCGAGGAACTGGGTGTCGAGGTGGTCGAAGGCCGGGTTGCTCGGTCGGCTCTTGCCGTTGCCGCCGCCGGTGTCGATGAGGATGTTCTTGCCCTCACTCCGCAGCAGCCAGCTCTGCAGCGCCACCGGATGGGCGTCGTCCGCTGACCGCCAGAAGTCCGGGGCCAGCCAGTCCTGGTTGTCAGTCCAGGTCTTGGGTGCCACGTCGGGGAAGAAGGCGTCCACGGTCAGCACCGGGCCGGTCCACTCCACGAGGCGGGTGACCGTGACCGCGCCCAGCTCGAGGCTGTTCACCGTTGCGCCGACGGTGCCGCGGAACTGGGGGTCCGGTGTCCCGAGGCGCGTTGGGCTGAGTCCCCGGCGGCGGTGGGTTGGTCGTCCGGGAGGGCGTCGGCGATGGCCTGCGCATAGACGGTGAGGAATGCTTCGCCGTCGGTCGCCGACGCGGTGCGCGCGTCGCCGGCAACCCCGGACGGGGTGCGGTCAGGGAACGACCGCGGCGTGTAGATCAGCCCGGCCGGCTCCGTGGTCAGCCCCGGGGCGGCCCCGTGCGCGTCCCGGAGTCGCTCGTGGCGTACAAGGTCCGGGGCAACCGGCCTGATCATCGATGTCTGAGCCTCGCAGGCGTGTATCACGCTGTCTTGGTGCCGCAGGGTGCGCCGGGCCGTCTTCGGGGCCGCCAGCACAGAGATGGTGGAGGTGATCGTCGCGTCGAGTCCCCGGGTCAGCTCACTGGTGATGGCGGTCATGCCGGGGATGTTCTCACCGTGCCCGTTCACGATGAGAATGGTCGGAAGCCGGCGCGCACGACCCGAGGAGCACAGGCCCCACGGACCAGGGCACGCAGCGTGCACAGCTTGGTGAGCGGCACCGGCTCCGACCTGCAGAGCTCCCACCAGGCGACCGACTGAGACGCTTCCGTTGGGGGGTGCCGAGTGCCGCTTCCGCGGGCGTCGCTTCCATGATCACTCTGGGGAGAGTCTCACCAGGGCAACGGGCCGTCGTTCCCGACGAAGGTCCCGGTGGGGCCGTCCGGGCCGACGGTGGCCATCGCGACCAGGATGTCCACGGCCTCGTTCACCGTTCGTCCGCCGACACGGCGGAACGCCTCCAGGTCGACCGATTCGATGGGGCGGCCCGTGAACTCGGTGAGGGTCAGGCCGGGTGTCGCTGAGTTGACGCGCCAGCGAGGGAAGGCACGGGCGTACTGGATCGTGAGCATGTTCAGCGCAGCTTTGGACATCGGGTAGGCCACGAGCGACCAGATTGCGTCCGGCTGGGCGTTCAGCGTCAGGGATCCCACCGCGCTGCTGACGTTCACCACGACCGGGGCCGGACTGTTCTCCAGCAGGGGTGTGCACGCGGCGAGCACCCGGGTGGCGCCGACCACGTTCGTCGCGAGCACGGTCTCCAAGTCGTCGACGTCAGCCTCTGCGGGTGGTCGCTGGGTGCCGGAGATCCCGGCGTTGTTGACCAAGACGTCGAGCGCCTCGACCTCCTGCCGCAACTGGTCGACGGCCGCGCGAACTGACGCGTCGTCGGTGACATCGATCGCGATGGTCCGCGCGCCGATCGGATCGGCCGCCTGCCGGCCGCGGTCGAGGTCCCGCGCTCCGAGGTAGACGGTGTGGCCAGCCTCAACGAGGCGTCGGGAAAGCTCGAGGCCGACGCCTCGAGTACCTCCCGTGACGAGGGTGGTGGTCATCGCTGGAGCCTGGCATAGCGGCTCGGCTCGACCTGCGTGAAGGGGACGGCCTCCGGGAGGCCGTACACCTGCGGCGCTGACGCCCTATCGGGTCGGCGGGTCAGCGTCCGCGGTGCGGGGCCGGCGCGGGTGCGCGGGTGGGGGCGGTGCGGTGGTCGTCGGCCCGGTTGGGGGCCGCGGGGATGGCGGCGAGGGCGGCGGCGGTGGTGGGAATGAACCGCAGGGCCTGGGCGGCGGGGTTGACCGCCGCCGGGCGGGTCGCCGCCTGAGTGGGCTCAGCGGCGGCGGGGGCCGCTGCGGTGGTGGTCTGCTCGGTGGTGGGGGCCTGCACCGCGCCGGCGGTGAGGGCGGCCTGGGGGTCGCGCCCGCCGCGGGGGTGGGCGGCGGGGTTGGTGGCCGGGTCCCACCCGGCGGCCGCAGCCTGGGTGAGGGCGGTCTTCATGGCCGCGGCGGGGTGGAAGCCGACCTCGACCCGGAGCCGGTCGTAACGGTCGAGGACTGCGGCCAGCGGCCGCGCATCTCGTCCTCGGTGGACAGCATCACGTCGGCGGCTTTCGGGTCGTGGGCGGCCCAGGTGGTCGCCGCGGCCCACGCGGTGAGCAGGTCCAGTGGGGCCGCGTCCCGCCGCCACGTCGGGCCGGCCGCCGGGGTGTACGC
>JAABVA010002768.1_pt1 | contig 17160 bp, 20 predicted proteins | sample 5560331 | NCBI WGS metagenome assembly JAABVA01 (sample SAMN12812661, study PRJNA571458) | rock metagenome | isolation source: Antarctica rocks | place: Antarctica: Victoria Land, Mt New Zealand sud | collected 2016-01-07 | reverse complement strand
CCGGTTCGTCTACGGGATCAACACCGACTGGCTGGGCAAGGTGGTCGAGGCGGTCGCGGGCACCACGCTCGACGTCGTGGTCAAGGAGGGGATGACGGAGCCCCTCGGGATGGGCGACACGATGTTCCGGCTGGACGACGGCCGGAAGGAGAACGCCGTGACCGTCCACGTCAAGGACGACGGCGGGACGTGGACGTCGGCGGGAAACGTCATCAGCGAGAGCCCGGACTGGTGGGCCGGGGGGCACGGGCTGTACTCGACGCCCCGGGACTACATCCGGTTCGAGCGCGCGCTGCTGCGGGGCGGCGAGGGGGTGCGGATCCTGCGCCAGGACACCGTCGACGCCGCCTTCACCAACCAGATCGGCGACATCGACGTCCCGGCGAAGATCCCGACCGCCGACCCGGCGACCACCGACACCTTCCGTCCCGGACCGGGGTGGAAGTGGGGCTACGGGCTGCTCCTCAACACCGACGACATCCCCGGCATGCGCCGCGCGGGGACGGGCTCGTGGGCCGGCCTGTTCAACACGCACTTCTTCATCGACCGGACGACGGGGATCTGCGCGTCGCTCTACACCAACTCGCTGCCGTTCATCACCGAGCACGAGGCGTGGAAGCTCTACGTGGACTTCGAACAGGCGCTGTACGCCTCGCTCTGAGAGACCGAGCAGGACCGGACGCGACTCAGGCGGCGACGGGGTAGCGGCGCGGGCCGCGCAGGACCGTCGACACCTTCGGCACCATCCGCCCCGTCGCGCGCAGCCCAGGCATGCGTTCGGCCAGCATCCGCAGCGCCACCTCGCCCTCCATCCGCGCGAGCGGGGCCCCGAGGCAGTAGTGCGCGCCGCCGGAGAAGGCGAGGTGCGACACCGTCGGCTCCCGGCGCAGGTCGAACCGGTTGGGGTCGGGGTGAACCCCCGGGTCGCGCCCCGCGGCGGCGAGCAGAACGAGGACGCCGGAGTCGCGGCGCAGCGGCACGCCGTCGAGCTCGAGGTCGGCGTGGGCGATCCGCGCCGTGAGCTGCACCGGCGGGTCGTAGCGCAGGGTCTCCTCGACCGCGCCCGCCGCGAGCGACGGGTCGGCGACCAGCGCTTCCCACTGCCCGGGCGTGGACCGCAGCGCGCGGACGGCGTTGCCGAGGAGGTTGGTGGTGGTCTCGAAGCCGGCGACGAGCAGCAGCTGGGCGAGCGAGAGCAGCTCGTCGAGGGTCATCGTCCCGGCGTCGAGGGCGGCGACCAGGCCGGAGACGACGTCGTCGCCCGGCTCGACCCGACGCCGCTGCACGAGCTCGGAGAACAGCGCCCGGGCGTCGCGGGTCGCGGCGGCGAGCTCGTGGGCGTGGGCCGGCGACCGGACGCCGTCGAGCGCCGTCCCGAGCGCGCGGCCCCACCGGGTGAACCGTGCGGTGTCCACCCCGGGGATGGCGAGCAGCTCGCCGATGACGGTGATGGGCAGCGGGGACGCGAGGTCGGCGACGAGGTCGAAGTGCCCCCGGGCCGCGGCGTCATCGAGCAGGCGGGCCGTGACCCGTTCCGCGGTCGCCCGGTACTGCTCGAGCCGGCGCGGCGCGAACGTCGGCTGGGCCAGGCGGCGCAGGCGGGTGTGGTCGGGGGCGTCCAGCGCCAGGAGCGAGAGGTCGACGGGCTCGAGCAGGGAGGGGGAGCCGTCGGCGGGGGCGAATGGCAGGCGTCCGTCGGCGAGCCGGACGCCGAAGCGGCGGTCGCGCAGCACCGACTCGCAGAGCGCGTGCGTGGCCACGGCGGAGACGCCGGTGCGGCTGCGCATCACCCCGCCGGACGCGCGGACGGCGGCGTAGGTCGGATAGGGATCGAGCCGCCAGGGTCGGTGCATGAGCCGCGCGACGGGATCTCCGCGCATCGCCAGCGCCAGCCCGCCGAGGCGCATCGCCGCGATCCGGGCGCCCAGCGCGACGTCCTCGCGCACCGCCATGTCCGCGCCTCCCGCGCTCCTCGAGCTCCGTGCTACGTCTCACGCCCCGCCAGGTGGCAGGTCGTCGCCTCCGGGGCCCAGAGTGGTAGGGCCCAGAGTGGTCGCAACGTCCCCGGCATCACGATGCCACCGCGCGCCGATCGGCGTCGTCGCACGTCGGAGAGGAGCGGGACTTGATCATCGACAGCCCCGCCGTGGGAGAGCTGTCCGATCCGAACGCGCTCCTCGAGCGCTGGGTGCCCGGCGAGTCGGCCTGGTTCTCCGGACCCCGTGGGAGCCTGCTCGCCCACGGTTGCCACCGGCGCGTCGGCACCGCCGACCCGGTGGCTGTCGAGGCCCTCCTACGCGAGGTCGAGGCCGACGGCGTCGCTCCGCCCGTCGTCCTCGGCGCCCTGCCGTTCGACTCCGACGCCGCGCCCGCCCTCGTCGTCCCCGAGTCGGTGCGGCGGGGGACCGCGCTCTCCGACGCCGTGGTGACGCCCCCGTCAGCGCCGCGCAGTGCGGTCGTCGGGCGGATGCGGCCCTGCCCCGAGCCCGCGGGCTACGAGGCGATGGTCTCCGACGCCCTCGGCCGCATGGCCGCGGGCGAGCTGGACAAGGTGGTTCTCGCCCGCATCCTCGAGTTGACCGCGCGGACGCCGGTGGACATGCCCGTGATGCTGCGCGAGCTCGCGGCGCGCGACCCCCATGGGTACCTGTTCGCGGTCGGCCTGCCGACGCCCGGCCCCGGACCCCGCACCCTGATCGGGGCGAGCCCGGAGCTGCTGATCTCCCGCCGCGACGGCGTCGTGCTCGCCCAGCCGCTCGCCGGCTCGGCCCCGCGCCACCCCGATCCGATAGAGGACGAGCGGCTCGGCGCCGAGCTGCTCGCGTCGGCGAAGAACCGCCACGAGCACGCGCTGGTCGCCGACGCCGTGGCCGACGCGCTCGACCCACTGTGCGCGGATCTCGTCGTCCCCGACGTGCCGTCGCTGGTGCGCACCGAGACGCTGTGGCACCTGTCCACGCGCCTCGAGGGCCGGGTCGACCCGCGGCGTCCGGGGACCTCCGCGCTCGCCCTCGCCCGCGCGCTGCACCCGACGCCCGCCGTCTGCGGCGTCCCCCGCGACGCCGCGCGCGCCGCGATCGAGGAGATCGAGCCCTTCGACCGCGGCTTCTACGCCGGCACAGTGGGCTGGACCGACGCCACCGGCGACGGTGAGTGGGTCGTCGCGCTGCGCTGCGGGCAGGTCGAGGGTTCCTCGGTGCGGCTCTACGCGGGCGCCGGGATCGTCCCGGGCTCGTGCCCCGCGGCCGAGCTGGAGGAGACCGCGGTCAAGTTGCAGACCCAGCTCCGCGCGTTGCGTCTCGACGCCTCGGCCTGAGCCGGCCCGTGGAGACCTGGGCCGACATCCGCGCCGGGCGGGTGGTGCACTCCGGGGACGGCATGCTCGTGCTCGACAAGCCCGCGGGGTGGTCGGTCATGGGCGAGCGGCACGACACCGACCTCGTGCGTCTCGCGAAGGACGCCGGCGAGGAGCTCTGGCCCGCGCACCGCATCGACAAGGTCACCTCGGGTCTCGTCGTCCTCGCCACGGACCTCGCCCACCACGGCGACCTGACGCGCCAGTGGGCGGCCCGGACCGTCGAGAAGACCTATCTCGCGGTGACCGCCACCACCGGCCTCCCCACCTCGGCGACGATCGATCTGCCGTTGTCGACGGGTCGCAAGAACCGCGTCCGGGTCGCGGCGCCCCGCGAGGCGATCGTCCGCGACGGTGACGCGTGGACGGTGCCGTCGGAGCAGCTCTTCGACCACGTCGCCACGTACCCGTCCACGACCACGATCGAGCGCCTTGCCACCGACGACACCCACACCCTGCTCGCGGTCACCCCGCACACCGGGCGGCGTCACCAGATCCGCGTGCACCTGGCGTGGATCGGTCACCCCCTCGTCGGGGATCCGCTCTTCGACCCCCGCGCCACGACCCGTACCGGACTGCACGCCTGGCGGCTGGCCCTCGACGCCCCCGGCGGGCGTCGGCTGCACCTCGAGGCCGGGCCCCGCGACGACCTCCGGTCCCTCGCCCCCGGCGTGTTCGATGCCCTACTCGAGGGCCTCGGCGAGCAGGTCCAGTGATGCGGCGAGGCCGTCGGCGTCGACGACCGGCAGGGAGGGCAACAGGTGCTGCTGGGTGACCTGTGACCAGTCGTAGGTGTGGGTGACCCGCGTGCCGTCCCCCTCGGGCTCGAGCCGGTAGGTCCACGTCTGGCCGCCCGGGGTGCCGTCGGTGGAGGCGGGTGCCCAGCCGAGCGCGCGGTCGGGCTCGTACACGACGACCGTGTTCGCGACGGTGTAGTCGCCCCTGTCCGCGCCGTGCATGTCCATAGCGAACACGTCGCCGAGCTCGGTGATCGCCAGGTGCGTCCGGGAGGCGCGGACCATGCCGGAGGCGTCGAGGTCGGGGTGGCGGTCGGGGTCGGCGAGCAGCGCGAAGACCCGCTCGGGCGGGGCGTCCACGACACGGGACACGGTGATGGACTTGTTCTCCTCGGACACGGGCGAAGCGTGGCAGGTGGTCGTCGGGCGCTGCATGGGGGACCTCACTCGCCAACCCGATCACCGCACCGGTCCTCGAACCTCGGCGGCACCGGCCGGCGATATCGCGACCCGTGGGTGAGTGAGGGCGGGTCAGCTCGCCCTGCTTCGCCCGCGCAGTGACGGCGACCACCTCGTCGGCCGCGGCGGCCGACTGATCGACACCGCCGAGGACTGCGGAAGCAAGATCTCCTCGTCGCCAGGGCGCTGCGCACGCTCGCGACGAACACCTCGGGCATGAGAAGCGAACGAGGATCGCGTCATCGGGGGCCTTCCGGAGCGGTGGAAGCGGTCATCGCTCCGCTCATGCCCCCGCCGCCCGGCGGGTACTCGCCGGCCGTGACGACACCGCAGATCACGCTGGTCCAGGGCGACATCACACGGCAGGAGGTCGACGCCGTGGTGAACGCGGCCAACTCCCGCCTGCTCGGCGGGGGTGGTGTCGACGGCGCGATCCACCGCGCGGGCGGCCCGGCGATCCTCGCCGCCTGCCAGGAGCTGCGGGCGACCTCGCTCACCGACGGGCTCCCCGCCGGGCAGGCCGTCGCGACGACGGCGGGCTACCTCGCGGCCTCCCACGTGATCCACACCGTCGGACCGCGGTGGTCGACGAACCGGGACCGGTCGGAGACCCTCGCCTCGGCCTACCGTGAGTCGCTGCGGGTCGCCGACGAGGTGGGCGCCGCGACGGTCGCCTTCCCCGCGATCTCGGCCGGGGTGTACGGCTGGCCGATGGACGACGCCGCGCGGATCGCCGTGACCACCGTCCGCGAGACCCCGACCGCGGTGCGCGAGGTCCGCTTCGTGCTCTTCGGCGACGAGGCCTACGCCGCCTTCGCCCGCGCCGTCGGCTGATCCGCGCGCGTCCCGCCGGCCCTGCCGCACGGCGCCGTCGGGCGCTCAGGTGCGGCGGCGGGCGACCACGGTGACCGTGCCGGCGACCACCACCACGGCCACCAGCACGATGGCCCACGTCGGGACGCCGCCCCCGTCCGGGGGCGTCGACGGCGAGGACGACGCGACAGGCGAGGGCCCGGGTGCGGCCGGCGACGACGGTGCCGCCGGTGCCACGCCCGGACCGGGCGCGGTGAGGATGAACGCGACGGATCCCGCCACCGGGTGGCCGTCGTCGGACACGACGCGGTAGCCGATCTCGTAGGGCCCGGCCGGGCCGAGGGGGGCCACCGCGATCGAGACACGGGAGCCGTCGACGGTGACCTCGCCCCGCTCCCAGCGCGTCCCGCCGGGGCCGAGGACGGTGAGCGTCGTGAGGCCCGGTTGCGGGGTCTCGGCGAAGGTCAGGGTGACGCGGGCGGGGGTGGTGGCGAGCGCGGAGCCCTCAGCTGGGTCGCTGCCCACGAGGGCGTCGTGGGCGCTGGCCGGGGAGGCGAGCAACACGGTCAGCAGGGCGGAGAGCAGGGCGCCGACGCCGAGGGCGCGCAGCCGCGGGCGCGCGGTGGTGGGGGAGGTCATGGTGTCCGTTTCCGTCGCGGGGCCCGGGTCGGCCGGTCGGTCGCCGGGAGAGCGGGGGCGAGCACGACGGACGGGGGGCCGCGACGGGAGTGCGCGCGGGCCAGGAGGACCCCGACGGGGTCGTGGACCGGGACCGGGAGACGGATCGGGCGCCGATCCACCAGCACGAACGGGGGGGCCACGGCGACGGTGAGGCGTCGGACGAGGTCGTGCGCGGCGGCCGTCGCGGAGGTGCGCAGCGCGGCGCCCGCCCGGACGAGGTCCCGGTCGGCCCCGGCGACGAGCGCGGCGAGGACGACGGTGACCACCACGTGGGCGACGGTCATGGCGACCCCGCCCGCCGCCCCCTCCGCCGCCATCCCGGCCATGTCGTGCTCGTCGTGGCCGGTCAGCGCGAGGTGCAGCACGAGCTGACTTCCGCCGAGAACGGCGAGGGTCCGTCCCGGGGAGAGGGGCCGGGGCGTCACCCACATCGAGGAGACGACGCCGACGAGCACGGCGACGAGCAGCACGGTGGGCGTGGCGACGATCGCGCCGCCGGCCCCGGCGTGCGCCCCCACCCCGAGGACGACGGCGGTGGCGCCGAGCAGGATCCGTCGCGGCGTCGCACCGCCTCGCCCTCGGGACATCGGGCCCGACTGTAGGCGCCTCAGGAGCGTCGCGACGCGGAGGCGTGCACGCTGTGTGCGACCTCCCAGGCCGCCTGGTGCGCCGTGGTGGGGGCGAGCGCGGGCATCGAGAGGTAGCCGTGCGCGGCGCCCTGGTAGCAGGTGAGCCGGACGTCGACCGCGGCCGCGGCGAGCGCGTCGGCGTACCGCGCGCCGTGGTCGCGCAAGGGGTCGTGCTCGGCGATCTGGACCAGCGCCGGCGGTAGGTCGGTGAGGTCGGCGCGCAGGGGTGAGGCGTAGGGCTCGGTGCCGTCGGCTCCCGCGAGGTAGAGGCGGGAGAACCCGCGGATGTCGGAGGGGGCGAGGATCGGCGCGCGGGGGATGTCCCGCTCCGAGGGGAGCACGTCGATCATCTCGACCCCGGGGTAGACGAGCGCTTGGCCGGCGATGTGCGGCGCGTCGAGGCCCTGGCGGCGACGGTCCCGGGCCATGAGGCACGCGACGGTGGCCAGCGAGCCCCCTGCGCTGTCGCCCATGACGTGCAGGCGCGCCGCGTCGACGCCCCAGGCGCCGGGGTCCGCGGCGACCGCCGCCGTCGCGGCGTAGCAGTCGCGGGCCGGCGTCGGATACGGGTGCTCGGGGGCCAGCCGGTAGTCGACGGAGATGACGACGGCGCCCGCGAGCATGCTGACCTGACCGCAGAACCAGTCGGACTGGTCGAGGTCGCCCTGGACGTACCCGCCGCCGTGGAAGTTCATGACCACCGGAGGGGGCGTGGCCGAGGTCTGCGGCGGCCGGTAGACGCGAACGTCGAGCCGCACCCCGTCGGCGTCGACGGTGGTCTCCTCCGTGGCCACCTCGCGCGCATGGCGGAGGACGACGGCCCGGCCGAGCGGTCCGGCCTGGATGCGGCCGGACCGCTCGCGGGCGGCGGGGACCGCGGCCGGGTCGAGCGCGGCCACCGACCCGCCCAGTGCGGTACGCAGGTGACCGAGGAGCCGGATCCGGAGGGGGAGGCGCACCGGCCGAGCGTAGGTCCCTGCGGGCGTCACACCTGGGCGGACACCGAGTTCACGACGGCCAGCGCGCCGCCCGCTTCTGGACGAAGGACGCGATGCCCTCCCGGCCCTCCGGTGAGGAGCCGCGCTCGCCGATGCTCGCGGACTCCGCGTCGAGGTGAGCGTCGAGGTGGGCCTCGGTGAGCGCCCCGGCGGCGGCGCGGACGAGGCGCTTGGTCGCTGCGAGGGCCTGCGGCGGGCCCGCGGCGACGACGGCGGCGAGGGCGTCGGTCTCGGCACGAAGGTCGGCGTCGGGGACCACGCGCGCGGCGAGGCCCGCGCCCAGCGCCTCCTCGGCGCCCATCGGGCGGTTGGTGAGGAACATGTCCAGCGCCCGGGCCCGGCCGACCGCGGCGGGCAGCAGAGCGGTCATGCCCCCATCGGGGGTCAGCGCGATCGCGGTGTACGCCGGGCGCACCCGCGCCGAGGAGCCCATGACCAGGACGTCGGCGGTCAGCGCGAGCGAGAGCCCGATGCCCGCCGCCCAGCCCTGCACGCCGATCACCACGGGCGCGGAGAGGGCGAGCAGGGCGCGCTCGCCGGCGTGGAAGTGGTCGGCGAGCTCGGAGAGGCTGCGGTCGGGGCTCGCGGCGAACCCGCGGACGTCGCCGCCCACACAGAAGTTCGCGCCCTCGGCCACGATCTCCACGCAGCGCGCCGCCGTCGCCGGGCCGGTCACCGCGGCGAGGAACTCCTCCCCGAAGGGATGGTCGACGACGTTGTTCCCGGCCGCGTTGGCGAGGACGAGCCGGACGACCCCGTCGGCCTCCTCCACCCGGATTCGACTCCCTGCGCTCACCGGTACCTCCAGGCCCTCGTCGGCGGGGACCCGGCGAGCCTGCCACGCTCGGGGCCTCGCGTCCGTCGCGTCCCGCCGCCACCCGCGCACCAGGAGCCGCCCCGTGCCCGATCTCCACATCCCCGCGTCCGCCGGCAGCCACCAGCAGGCCTACCTCGCTGTCCCCCCGGTCGGTGCGGGCCCGTGGCCCGGAGTCGTGGTGCTGCAGGATGTCTTCGGCATGAACGAGAACCTGCGCGAGCACACCGATCGCCTCGCCGCCGCCGGCTACGTCGCCGTGGCCCCCCGGCTCTACAGCGCGCGGGGCGGCGGCCCCCGCTGCGTCGCCGCCGTGATGCGGTCGATAGGCAGCAACGAGGGCCCGGTGTTCTCCGACATCGACGCCGCCCGGGGTTGGCTCGCCGGCCGCGAGGAGTGCAGCGGCACGGTCGGCGTCATCGGGTTCTGCATGGGCGGGGGGTTCGCGCTGCTCTCCGCCGCCCGCTACGACTTCGCCGCGGCCGCCCCCAACTACGGGCAGGTCCCCACCGAGGCCGAGCGCGAGCTCGAGGGCGTCTGCCCGGTGGTGGCGAGCTTCGGCGGGCGCGACTCGTCCCTGCGGGGGCACCCCGAGCGGCTCGAGGCGACGCTGGACCGGCTCGGCGTTCAGCACGACATCCGGACCTACCCGGACGCCGGGCACAGCTTCTTCGAGCGGTTGCCCGCGCAGTCGGTGGTGCGGCTCGCGGGCTTCGGGCACCACCAACCCTCCGCCGAGGACGCCTGGGGTCGCATCCTGCGCTTCTTCGACGCCCACCTGCGCCCGGCCGTGGGGGACCGTCCGTGACCGCCGGGGACGCCCACGAGGCGGGCATCGAGCACTATCTCATCGACATGGACGGCGTGCTCGTCCACGAGCAGAACGCACTGCCGGGGGCGAACGACTTCCTGCGGCGGGTGTCCGAGGCGGGCCTGCGCTATCTGGTGCTCACCAACAACTCGATCTACACCCCGCGCGACCTGCAAGCACGCCTGTCGGCCAGCGGCATCGACATCCCGGCGTCGTCGTTGTGGACCTCGGCGCTGGCCACGGCGCAGTTCCTCGTCGACCAGCGGCCGGGCGGGACCGCGTTCGTCGTCGGCGAGGCGGGGCTGACCACCGCGCTGCACGACGCCGGCTACATCCTCACCGACCGCCACCCCGACTACGTCGTGATCGGCGAGACGCGCACCTACTCGTTCGAGGCGATCACCCGCGCGATCCGCCTGGTCGACAGCGGCGCCCGCTACATCGTGACCAACCCGGACGCCACCGGGCCGTCGTCGGAGGGCGTGCTACCTGCGGCCGGATCGGTCGCCGCGCTCATCACCCACGCGACCGGCAAGCGGCCCTACTTCGTCGGCAAGCCGAACCCCCTGATGATCCGCGCCGGCCTCAACACGATCGGGGCGCACTCGGAGACCACCGCGATGATCGGCGACCGGATGGACACCGACATCGTCGCCGGGATGGAGGCCGGGCTGCACACCGTCCTCGTGCTCTCCGGGGTCACGACGGCGGCCGAGTTGGAGCGCTTCCCCTACCGCGCCTCGCAGGTGGTGGAGAGCGTTGCGGACCTGGTGGTGGGGCAACGGGGTGCCACGGGGAGTGGCACCGGTGCCGGCAACGGGTAGAACAGCAGGATGCCCGACGACGTCGAGGACCTGCCGTCCACCCTGCAGCGCTCCCCGGAGAGCGCTCGCAAGACGTTCGCCGAGACCAAGGCCTCCGCGGAGGAGACCTACGGCCCCGGCGAGCGGGCGAACCGCACCGCGTACTCCGCGCTGAAGCACAAGCACGAGAAGGTGGGCGACCACTGGGAGCCCAAGGAGCGCACGGGCCCCTCGGACTCGCGCGCCGAGAGCGGCGGCCCGAATCCCGACGGCGAGTCCGCCGGTGGCGTCGACGCCAACGCCACCAAGGAGCACCTCTACGAGCGGGCGAAGCAGCTCGACGTCGAGGGCCGCTCGTCGATGACGAAGGACGAGCTCGTCGAGGCGATCGGCAAGGCCAACGACCGCGCGACGCGCAAGGCCCGCGACTCGTGACGACGCCGGCGGCCGCATCCGGGCTGCCTCCGGGTGGGTTCGCGGACGACCCGACCGGCCCGGTCGGTCCGCTGCCCCCGGCCGTTCCGCCGGTGCCGCCGCTGGGACGCGGTCGAGCCGACCGGCCCTCCCTGGGCTGGGCCGAGATCGGTGTCGCCGCGGCCGTGTACCTCGAGGCACAGTTGGTCCTGGGCGGGCTCCTCGTCGTCGCCTACGGCTTCTCCCGCGGCGGCGGTGCCGCCGTCCTCGGTGGCAGCTCTGCGGCTTCCCTGCCCCCAGCGTCCCTGCCCCCGGCACCCCTGCTGGTCGCGGTCTCCGCAGTGGCCGCCTTCGCCGCCGCGGGGACCGCGGTGGCGATCCGAGCGGGCGCGACGGTGGCCCTCGGGCTGCGTCGCGTGTCGTGGCGGGTGGTGCTCGCGGCGATCGGGATCGGGATCGGTGTCTGGGCGGCGAGCCGGATCGTGATCCTCGCCTACGTTGAGATCACGGGAGACATCTCCGACCCGCAGGAGGAGCTGCGCTTCGCCGGCCCGGTGGCCGCGGCGCTCATGCTCGTGCTCGCGGGCGTCGTGGTCCCCTGCGGTGAGGAGCTGCTCTTCCGCGGGGTCCTCTTCGGCGCGCTGCGCCGCTACGGGTTCGTCATCGCCGCGGCCACGAGCGGCCTCGTCTTCGGCCTCGCCCACGGGCTCAACGCCGTGCTCCCCGCCGCGGCCCTGCTCGGCGTGGTCAACTGCCTGCTCTACGAGCGCACCCGGTCCGTGGTTCCGGGGATGCTGGTCCACATCCTGTTCAACCTGCTGTCGCTGGTCCTCTTCCTGGTGCTGGGCTGACATGCCCGGCGACGGTGTCGGCGGAACTGAGACGTGGGCCAGTCTTACCCGTCGTCAGGCGTCGGACAGTCCGAGGAGGAGCACCGCGTGACCGGGACGGCACCCCAGTTCGACGACGTGAGCGGCGACATCGAGGTCCACGACCCCGCCATACCCCGCCACCGGTGAGCTCGTCGGCCGGGTGCGACCGGCCGGGCCCGACGAGGTCGACGACGCCGTGGGCCGCGCGGTCGCGGCGTCCCGCGCCTGGGCGCGGACGGCCCCCGCCGAGCGCGCGGGGATGGTCCGCGACGCGGCGGGCGCGCTGCGGGAGCTCGCCGAGGAGCTCGCCCGGCTCAACGAGACCGAGACCGGGCGTCCCTACGACGACGGGCTGGGCGGCGTGCTCGCCGCGGCCGGGACGCTGGAGCAGTACGCCGAGCTCGGTCCGCTGCACCGGGGCCGCTCCCTGCAGGGCGGCTGGGGGGCCACCGACCTGATGGTGTTCCAACCGCGCGGCGTCGCCGCCGTGCTGACGCCGTGGAACGACCCCGTGGCCGTCGCCGCCGGGCTGATCGTGGCCGCGTTGGTCACCGGGAACACCGTCGTCCACAAGCCCTCGGAACGCTGCCCGCACCTCGGGCGCCGCGTCGCCGATCTCGTCGCCTCGTTCCTGACCGACGACGTCCTCACCGTCGTCGACGGGGCGGGCCCGACCGGCGCGCTGCTCTCCGGGCACGCCGCGATCGACGTCATCGCCCACGTCGGGTCGATCGGCGCGGGCCGCGCCATCGCGCAGGCGGCCGCCGGGACGGGCGCGAAAGTGCTGCTGGAGCGGCGGCAACGACCCGCTGATCGTCGACGCCGGCGTCGACCCGGTGTGGGCCGCCGAGCAGGTGGCGCTGGGCTCGTTCGCCAACGGCGGGCAGGTCTGCGTCTCGGTGGAGCGCGTGTACTGCCACCGTGACGTCGCCCAGCCCTTCCTCGCCGCCCTCGCGGAGGGGGAGAAGGCCCTCGGGCCGCTCGTGGACCGCCGCCACCGCGAGCACGTGCACGCCCACGTTGCCGCCGCGCTGGCCGCCGGGGCGACCGCGCACGTCGGCGGCGTTGTTCCCGACGGCCCGGGAGCGTTCTACCCGGCGACGGTGCTCTCCGGGCTCACGCCGGAGATGGCGATCCTGCGAGAGGAGACCTTCGGGCCGGTGGCCGGGGTGCGCGTGGTCGACGACTTCAACGCCGCGCTGGCCGAGGCGATCAACGACCCGCACGGTCTCGCCGCCACCGTCCTCACCCCCGACATGGAGCATGCCCAGCGCGCGTGGCGCGAGATCCCAGCGGGCACGGTGAAGATCAACGCCGCGTTCGGCGGGGCGCCGGGCGGAGCGGCCGAGCCGCGCGGGATCTCCGGGTCCGGGTTCGGCTACGGGCCGGAGCTGCTCGACGAGTTCGCGACGACGAAGGTCGTCCACATAGCCCCGCTGCCCGCTCGCTGAGCCCTCGCTGAGCCCACCACCGCTCCCCGGACGGGGGAGCGAACGGCACGTTCGTTCCGTTCTTGCGGAACGAACGTGCCGTTCGCTCGGCGGGGCGGGGCGGGGCGGGGCGGGGGTGCCGGCGCCGGCTCGTTCACCCCGCCGGCAGCGCTTCGCGGCGGAGCAGACGGCGCGCGGCGTCGGCGACTTCGGAGGGCGCGATGTCCAGGCACTCCTGGTCGAACGGGCACACCAGCTGCCGACACGGTGCGCACGTGGTCGGCCGGGTGAGCACCGTCGCGGGGACCGAGCGCGGCGCGTACTGGCCGACGGTCTCGGTGCCGGCGAAGAGGTCGACGACCGGGGTGCCGACGGCGTCGGCGAGGTGCACGCCACCGGAGTTGTTGGTCACGACCACCTCGGCGCCGGCGAGGAGCGCGGCGAGCCCGGCGAGGTCGAGGTCCCCCGCGAGGACGACGGCGTCGGGCACGCCCCGCGCGGCCTCGGCCACCAGATCGGCCTCCTTCGCCGTGCCGCTGACCACCACCCGCAGGCCCCCCGCGGCGAGGGCGCGCCCCGTCGAGGCGAACCGGCCGGCCGGGTAGCGACGCGAGGGGCAGCTCGCCCCGGGGGCGACGACGGCGTACGGACGGTCCCCGATCCGCGTCGCCACCTCCGTCGGGAGGCCCCGGTCGACCCGCGCGTGCAGCGTGGCGTCCTCGGTCAGGACACCCACGCCCCGCAGGATCGCGAGCATCCGGTCGACCTGATGACCCTCGTCGGGCGGGGCGGGGACCCAGTGGGTCAGCGCCGCGCCGCCGAACTCCTTGCTCGTCCCCACCCGGACACCGATCCCGGCCCGCCGACACAGCTCCGCGGCGGGCCACGGCGACTGCGAGAACGAGGTGAGCACCACCGCGGCGTCGTATCCGCGAGAGGTGAGCTCGGCGACGAGGCCGGCGTCCGGGTCGGTGTCCACCGTGCTCCCGGCGCCCGTCGAAGGCAGCTGCTGCCACGACACCGAGGCGACGACGGTTCCGTGCACCTCCGGGAGCAGGCCCGAGGCCGCGGCGCCGGCGGGGGAGGCGAGCAGGTCGATCCGGGCGCCCGGTGCGACCGCCGCGAGGGCCCGCAGCGCGGGGCCGGCCATGAGCACGTCGCCGACGTTGTCCGGGCGGACGACGAGCACGCGGTGCATCGACGCCCAGTGCGGGTCGCCGTGTCCGGGCCGGTGCGCGGCGGGATGGGCGAGGGTGGCGGGACCTGGCTGCACGGGGAGCAGGTACCCGCGGCGGGAAGGACGCATCCCCGTGCAACATCCGCCGCCACCGGCGCAGATCTTGCGGCGTGAGCCCGTCGAGCGGTCTCCTGAGCCGATGAGCCGTTGCTGGGTGGCCGACGTGGGTGTCGAGAACGCCGCCTACCTCTCCACCCGGAGCCGGACCGCGCTGCTCGCCCCCGAATACCGCCCCCGCGACCTCGGCGACGGGCGGGTCGTCCTCGACGAGCGTGCGCTGGGGGCGTCTCGGGAGCTGTCGGAGGAGGAGGACGGCGCGATCACCGACGACGGCGACGGTCTGCGCATCTGGGTCGGTGCGGACGCCTACGACCTGGACGAGGGCTGACGCGGGCGACGAGTCGGAGGGCGGACGATGCCGTGGCTGCCGCGCGGCGCGACGGTGAACCCCAAGATCGCCCAGGGCCTACTGTCGGGCCGTTCGAGTGAGCGGTGGCAGAACGTCGTCACCGCGACGCCGTCGGCTGCGGAGCCGGGCTCGAGGTTCCTGCGCCTCCCGGTGCGCCGGAGTCGTGATGCCCCGACCACGCGGCACCCGAGGTAGATCGCGAACACGATCGAGGTGACGTAGGGGCTGATGGGTAAACCCGGAGCGAGCGAGAGCACGATGCCGGCCAGCACCGCAACCTCCGCGAAGACCACCGAGAGAACGGTGACCGCCACCGGGTTCGCTGTGACCTGGCTGGCGGCGGCCGCGGGGGTGATCATGAGGGCGAGCACCAGCAGCGCTCCCACGATCTGCACGCCGAGTGCTGTGGTGACACCGAGCATGACGGCGAAGACCACGGCGAGTTGCCGTACCGGCACCCCGCGCGCGACAGCCATGTCCGGATCGAGGCTGGCGAACATCAGCGGTCGGTAGACGGCACCGAGGACGATGACGACCGCGATGCCGGCGCCGCCCAGGACGTAGACGTCGGCGGTGTCGACGCCGACGATCTGCCCGACGAGCAGGCTGAACTTGTTCGAGGTCCGCCCCTTGTAGAGGGCCTGGAACAGCACTCCGAGACCGAGCCCGAACGCGAGCACGACGCCGATCACGGAGTCGTTGGCCCGCCGGGAGCGGCCCAGCGTGGCGAAGACGACCGCGACGAGGACCCCGCCGACGAGCGCACCGAGCCCGACGGCCGCGGTCCCGGCCAGCAGCAGGGCGCCGGCGGCCCCGGCGAAGGACAGCTCGCTGACGCCGTGAACGGCGAAGGCCATGCCCCTGCCGATGACCAGGGGGCCGAGCAGGCCCGCGAGCAGCGCGAGGATCGCGCCGGCGATCAGCGCGGACTGTACGAACGGCAGACCGAGGAGCATCCCTGCCTGCGAGAGGTCGAGGATGTCGCTCACGGTCGTACCTTCGCAGGCGTTGCGCGCCCCTGCCCGCCCGCACCGGTGGCGTCGGTGTGCGCGCCGACGCCGCCTCCGGTCACTGGGGCGCGCCGACAGCCGTGGCGATCTGCGACCGGTACCCGTCGAGCCAGCCCAGGTAGTCGGTGCCCGGCGGGAGCGTCTCGGTCACGTTCACGATGGGGATGTTGGCCGCCTGGGCCGCGCTCCGCAGTTTCTCCGTCACGGGGCTCTCGGTCTGCGGATTGAAGAACAGGACGTTGACGCCCCGGGAGGTGATCAGGTCGGTCGTCTCGGCGACGGCGGCGGCAGGCGGGTCGGTCTCCCCCTCGATTGCCTTGGTGAAGGCCTCGGGGGTCACGTCGGCCAGGCCGGCCCTGGTCTCGAGGTAGCGCGGGACCGGTTCCGTCGCCGCGCCGCGCTGTCCGGGCCTGGCCTGGCCGATCGCAGCGATGCGTTGTCCGATCTGGTCGACCTGGCCCGCGAAGGCCTCCGCCCGCTGGCTGATCTGGGCGGCCTGGGCGGGCTCGGCCTGCCCGAGACGCTGGGCGACCTGGCGGACCACGCCGACCACCGCGGTGGTGTCGAACCACACGTGCTCGTTGTCGTCGGCCTGATCCGGGCGGAACCCGAACGCCTCGATCGACTTACCCTTCGCCGCCGGGTCCGCGTCGAGTGCCTTCGTGACGAACTCGTCGTAGCCACCACCGTTGTAGACCACCACGTCCGCCGAACTGATGGCCGCGGCGTCGTTCGGGGTGCTCTCGTAGGAGTGGGGGTCGGCGTTGGGGTCGTTGATGATCGACCTGACCTGGACGCCCGGGCCGGCGATCTTCGAGACGACGTCGCCCCACACGTTGGTCGAGGCGAGCACGGTGAGCGTGCGTGTGGGCGCCGTCGAGGGCGCGCTCGCCGCGGGCTCGGCGGCGGGTGCGGCGGGTGCGGCCCCGCCGGAGCTGCACGCCGTCGCGAGGGCCGCGGCGGCGAGACCGGCCCCGAGCACCGCGGCGCGACGGCGGTGGTGGTGGACTCCCATCTCCCGGGGTGAGTGACGGGTGGCTCCGGCGGCCATCAGGACCTCCTCCTTCTCGACTACCGGTGATGATAACGATTATCACCTGCATGGACAGTCGGGGGGAGAAGTCTCGGAGGGGTGGTGGGTCGCGGTCAGGTCCCTCGCCTGTGACCGGCGCACCGAGCACAGGTGCCGAAGACCTCGACCCGCTGGCGGACGTCTGAGAACGCGTGCGCTTCGCTCATCTCCTGGGCCCAGCGGTCGACGACTGCCCCTTCGATCTCGACCGAGGCTCCGCAGTGCCGGCAGACGAGGTGGGCGGGCCGGGTGGTGGTCTCGCACCGTCGGTAGAGCGCCTCGTCCTGCTCGGAGACGACGACATCGGCGAGTCAGGCTCGGTAGGTGTCGCCGCGTGATCGGCCATCTCGGTGCCGAGAGCTCGAGGTCGGCGACGACCGAGATGCGATGGGTGACCAGATCCCGACCCGACCGGCAGGAGTGCTGGTGGGTTCGCCGACCGGACCTCAGCTTGGCGTTTAACCCCGCCGGTCCGGGCTGAGGTTGGTTGATGCAGGTCGGACGGCGTGTTATCGGGACGTAGAGCAGCCACCGCCTGATCCTCTTCGGGTTCCTCTCACAGAGCTCGAAGACGAAGGCGGTGGCCGTGGTGGGCAGTGTGCTGCAAGCAGTGGGC
>JAABVA010002767.1_pt1 | contig 17160 bp, 15 predicted proteins | sample 5560331 | NCBI WGS metagenome assembly JAABVA01 (sample SAMN12812661, study PRJNA571458) | rock metagenome | isolation source: Antarctica rocks | place: Antarctica: Victoria Land, Mt New Zealand sud | collected 2016-01-07 | reverse complement strand
CTCCTTGCCGGCGATGGACGCGACGTGCAGGACGCGCCCGTAGCCGCGCGATGCCATCGCGGGGATCACCGCCCGCGACAGCAGGAACGCCCCGCGCAGGTTGATGGCGTGCACGAGGTCCCCAGTCGTCGAGGTCGACGTCCTGGCTGAGCCGGTTGGTCACCCCAGTGATGCCCGCGCAGTTGACGAGCACCGAGATGCCGCCGAGCCCCGCCTCGGCCTGCGCCACGGCGGCGGTGACGGCGACCGCGTCCGTGACGTCCATCTGCACCGCCAACCCCTCCGGGGCCTGCCCGTCCAGGCCGTCGAGGGTCTCGTGGCATCCCTCGAGGTTGCGGTCCAGGGCCGCGACTCGCGCCCCACGGGACGCCAGCAGCGTCGCGGTGGCGCGGCCCACGCCGTCGGCTGCGCCGACGACGACGACCCCCTGTCCGGCGAACTGCTGCTCTGCGGGGGTCATGCCTACCTCCTGGGTCCGCGGCGTGGCCGTGCATGGTGGGTGTACGGGTGGTGTTAGGCGGGTCTGGTGTAGGCGGATTTGGTGTGGTGCGGCGTCACCGGTTGTAGGCCGGGGCGGCGCCGCGCAGCGACGCCCAGACGTCGTCGCACGCGGACAGGACGTCCGGCCCGAGGGCAGGCCCGTTGGCGGCCGCCAGGTTGGCCTCGAGCTGGTCGAGCCGCGAGGCGCCGAGCAGGATGCTGTCGACCAGCGGGCGGCCCATCAGCCACCGGAAGGCCAGTTCGACGAGGGTGAGGCCGGCGTTGGCCGCTACCTTGCGCAGGGCCTCCACGGCGTGGAACTGCGCCTGGTTCCAGTAGCGGTCGCGGTACATCGGGCCGAGCTCACCGGCGAAGCGGCCTCCCGCCTCGGGTCGCACGGCGTCGTTGTGTTTGCCGCTGAGCAGGCCGCCGGCGAGCGGGTTGTACACGACGTTGTGCATGGCGTAGTGCTCGGAGAACTCCGCGTACTCGTCCTCGACCCGGCGGGACAGCAGGTTGTACAGCGGCTGGGAGAGATGTACCGCCGGCCAGCCGTGCGACCCGGTGAGGCACCGCGCCTCCGCTATCTGCCACGCCGCGTAGTTCGACATCCCGACGTGGCGCACTTTGCCGGCGGCCACGGCGGCGGCCATCGCTGCGAGCGCCTCCTCGATCGGTGCCGAGCGGTCCGGCGCGTGGAGGTAGTAAATGTCGAGGTGGTCGGTGCCCAGCCGCCGCAGCGTGGCGTCGAGCGCCTTCTCGATCGCGGGGCAGCGCAGGCCGCAGTCGTTTGGCCCGTCGCCCATCCGGTTGAAGACCTTGCTGGCGATCAGCACCTCGTCGCGGTACGGCGCCACCACTTCCCCGAGCAGCCGTTCGGCGACGCCGCTGCCGTAGGAGTTGGCGGTGTCGAACATCGTGACGCCGGCCTCCCGGCAGCGCGCCACCATGGCGGCCGCCGTCTCGCGGTTCACCTGCGCCCCGAAGGTCATCGTCCCAAGGACCAGACGCGGGACGGCGAGGTCGGTGCCGTGCGGTGTGCGGTACTCCATCGACTTCCTCCTGGCCGGTCCGGGGATGGGCGATGGAGCGCTACATCACCGCGCCGAGTTGCCAGGGCACGAACTCCTCCTGGCCGAAGCCGAGCTCCTCGCTCTTGGTCCTGCGGCCCGAGGCGGTCTCCAGGATCAGCTCGAACAGCTGCTGCCCGAGCTCCTGCACCGACGCGCCGCCGTCCATGATGACGCCGGCGTTGACGTCCATGTCTTCGGACATGCGCGCGTACATCTCGCTGTTGGTCGCGAGCTTCAGACTCGGCGTGGGTTTGCAGCCGAGCACCGACCCGCGTCCGGTGGTGAAGCACATCACGTTGGCGCCGCCGGCGACGATGCCGGTCACGGAGACGGGGTCGTAGCCGGGCGTGTCCATGAAGACGAAGCCCTTGGCGGTGACCTGCTCGGCGTAGCGGTAGACCTCCGTGAGGTTGGTCGTGCCGCCCTTCGCCACGGCGCCGAGCGACTTCTCCAGAATCGTCGTCAGCCCACCGGCCTTGTTACCCGGCGACGGGTTGTTGTCCATGGAGCCGTCGTTGTCGGCGGTGTACTTCTCCCACCAGCGGATCAGGTCGACCAGCTTCTCCCCCACCGGCACGCTGACGGCCCGGCGGGTCAGCAGGTGCTCGGCGCCGTAGATCTCCGGGGTCTCGCCGAGCACCGCGGTGCCGCCGTGGCGAACCACGAGGTCCGCGGCTGCACCGAGCGCCGGGTTCGCTGTGATCCCGGAGTACGCGTCGGAGCCGCCGCAGTTGAGCCCGAGGATCAGTTCGCTGGCCGGCACCGGCACGCGCGAGACCCGGTCCACCTCCGGAAGCATGTCGCGGATCAGCGACACGGCGCGGCGCACGGTCGCCGCCGTGCCACCCTCGTCCTGGATGTTCATGGTGTGGACGATCTTGGTGGGGTCGAGGCTCCACGTCTGCGTCAGACCCTGGATCTGGTTGACCTCGCAGCCCAGGCCGAGCAGCAGGAAGCCGGCGAAGTTGGGGTGCGCGGCGTAGCCGCTCAGCGTGCGCTGCAGGACGTCGAAGCCCTCGCCGCTGCCCGCCATGCCGCAGCCAGTGCCGTGCGTGAGGGCAACGACGCCGTCCACGTTCGGGAACCCGTCGAGCAGCCCGCAGGAGCGGACGGACTCCGCGATGAACTTGGCGGTGGTGGCGGAGCAGTTGACCGAGGTGAGGATGCCGATGTAGTTGCGGGTCGCCACCCGGCCGTCCGCGCGCACGATGCCCTGGAAGGTGGCCTGCTCCTGCGGCGGCACGAAGGCGGTCGGGGTCACGTCGGCGCCGAACGCGAAGTCGCGCTCGAAGGCCCGGAACTCGGTGTTGTGGGTGTGGACGTGGTCGCCGCGGGCGATGTCGGTCGTCGCGAAGCCGATGACCTGGTTGTACTTCCGGATGACCTCCCCGGCCGCGACCGGCGCGGTCGCGAGCTTGTGCCCGCGTGGCACGGCGCCGCGCACGGTGAGGCCCGCCGCGGTGCTGCCCGCGGGCAGGTCCGTCGTCGCGACCACGACGTTGTCGGCTGGGTGCAGCCGGACGCCGATGGTGTCGAGAGCGGGTGCGGTCATGGAGTCCTCCTCCTGCTGCGGGGCAGCAGATTTGGGTCGAGGTCTTGCCGGGGTGGGTCCGGGGGATGGGTCGGGGGGCCGCGGCAGGAGGTTCAGCCGGGGGTTTCAGCCGCGGGGCGGGCCGTCCACTGCTCGAACACGCGCAGGATGCCGGAGTCGTCCTCGCCGCCGTAGCCGAGCGCGGCTCCCATGAGGAACAGCGAGTTGGCGGTGGCCGCCATCGTCGCGGGGAAGCGCTGCGCGGCCGCGGACGACGTCACGAGGCCGAGGTCCTTGACGAAGATGTCCAGCGCGCTCTTCACGGCGCCAAACTCGCGTCCGATCATGCGGCTGCCGCGGTCGTCCAGCATGAAGGAGCCGGCCGCGCCGTGCCGGACCGTCTCGTAGACCGCCGCGGGGTCCAGGCCGAGCGCCTGCGCGTAGGCCAGCGCCTCCCCCGCCGCGGCAATGTGCACGCCGCACAGCAGCTGGTTGACCAGCTTCACGGACTGGCCGTCCCCGGCCGTCTCGCCGCACACGACGACGGTCGACCCGATCAGGTCCAGGGCCGGCCGCGCCCGCTCCACCGCGGCGGGCCGGCCACTGGCCATGATCAGCAGGTCGCCGGCTGCGGCGCGGCCCACTCCGCCGCTGACCGGCGCGTCGACCAGCTCGACGTCGGCCTCGGCGAGGGCCGTGGCGAGTCGCCGCACCGCGTCCGGGCCGACGGTGCTCATGAGGACGACCACCGCGCCCGGCGCGAGCACCGGCGCGGCGCCGTCGGGACCGAGCAGCGCCTGCCAGCACTGCGCCTCGTCGAGGACCATGACGAAGAGCAGGTCGGCCTCCTTCGCGGCCTCGGCCGCCGTGGCGGCGGGGACCGCGCCGCCACCGGCCAGTTCGTCGCGGCGAGCCGCGACCGGGTCGAACACGGACAGCGTGCCCGGGCCGGCGAGCAGCCGCGCCGCCATGGGTGCGCCCATGGCGCCGAGGCCAATGAAGCCGATCCGCTGGTCGGTCACCGGCGGTCCGTCCGTGTCGGGCCGCGAAGGGCGCTCACAGCCACTTGCCCAGCGTGCCGTCCGCGTCGAAGGACATCGGCACCGCGTCGCCTAGCACCTCGAGCCGGGGGTCGGCGTCGACCTCGGCGCGCATGGATTCTGCGACGAGGAGCTCCGACAGGTCCAGTGTGTCCGGCATCCGCACCAGCCGGCACTGCTCGAGGTCGGCGCGGCCGCAGGTGAGGATCGCCGCGGCGACCGCGTCGCGGTCGGTCGGCATCGCCATGGGGATCTGGCCGCGCTGCGGGCCGCCGAGGCCGGACGTCATGGCGTTGATGTAGCTGCTGCGCAGGTCCATCTTCTCCAGCAGCCGGAACGGGATGAAGTCCGCCAGACCGATCCCGATGCAGTTGCCGTGCGAGGCGTCGCTGACGTCCAGCACCGCGATGTTGGTGATGTTCGGCCGGGGAAACTCGGCGCTGCCCCGGATCATCATGCGGCCGATGACGTTGGTGTCCATGCCGGCCCCAGACTTGTCCTTGCCCATCACGTCGATCACCGCGACGTCGATGGCGTCGAAGGGCAGCTGCCCCATCAGCTGCTTGGCCTCCTCCAGCAACCGGCGCTCGACGTCGCCGCCGATGCCCTCGGGCTCGACCAGCTCGATGTGGGCCGCCCGGTCATGGGCGTTCTCGACGATGGCGATGCCGCCCAGGATCTTGCCGGTGTCGATGATGCGGCGGGCCACGAGCGGGATCCAGGTGCCGAGGTTGGCGGGGCCGTAGAGGTGGATGCCCTCGGCACCCCGCTGCTTGCCCAGCCCGATGGCGGTAATCTTGGCCAGACCGCTCTCGACCTCGCCCTTGAAGTCGGTGTGCGCCTTGACGCGGTTGATGACCAGGATGCCGTCGGCACCAGCCGCATTGCGGTCTAGGTGGGCCATGGGGCCGCCGTCGACGTGACCCAGCTCGACGGTGTCCATCGTGGAGCGGATCTCCATGCCGAGCGTCTCCTCGGTCATGCCGAGCTCGGCCAGCATGGTGATCTGGCCCTCCGCAGTCGCGCCGCCGTGGGACCCCATGGCGGGGACGACGAACGGCTGGGCACCGGCGGCGCGCAGCCAGGCCCCCGCCGACCGCACCACCGTCGGCATGTCGTGGATGCCCCGGCTGCCGGCGGTCAGGGCGACCGTCATCCCCGGCGTGATGCGGCTGCGCAACGGCTCCAGCGCGGCCGCGGTGGCCGCGGCCACGTCCGGCACCTGGGGCGCCTGAATGCGCTGCCGCACCGGCAGCAGTCGCGGGAAGGGCGCGTCGTAGCTGAGCTCGCGGACGGCCTCGAAGGGTCCGAGGTCGGTTCGTCGGGTCTGCCTCATGCCGTCTCCTCCAGGGCGGTCCCGGAGGGGGTCGCGGGCGCGGCCGCCCGGTCGCGAAGTCCGGCCTGGAGCCGGGCGGACGCCATGGCGGCCCCGACCTGGATCGCCTCCACCAAGCTGCCGTGCCCGGCGGTCCCGGTGCCGGCGATGTCGAAGGCGGTCCCGTGGTCGACGCTCGTGCGCACGATCGGCAGCCCGATTGTGGCGTTGACGCCGGTCTCGAAGCCCAGCACCTTGACCGCGATGTGCCCCTGGTCGTGGAACATCGCGATCGCGACGTCGAAGTCGCCGTGGACGGCGCGGCCGAAAAGCGTGTCCGCTGGCCAGGGGCCGGTCGCGTCGATGCCCTCGGCCCGTGCCCGCTCGATCGCGGGGAGAATGGTGGTCAGCTCCTCGTCGCCGAACAGCCCGCGTTCACCGGCGTGCGGGTTGAGGCCCGCCACCCCGACCGACGGCGCCTCCAGTCCCATGTCCAGCAGTGCGCGATGGGCCAGCCTGATCGTCGTGAGGACCCGATCCGTGGTCACCCGCTCCAGCACCTGCCGGATGCCGATGTGCGTGGTGACGTGGACCACGCGCAGCCGGTGCGCCGTCAGCATCATCGCGAAGTCCCGGGTGCCGGTGAGGTCGGCGAGGATCTCGGTGTGGCCGGGGTACGGGTGGCCGGCCAGGGCGATCGCCTCCTTGTTCAGCGGGGCGGTGACGATTCCGTCGATCTCTCCCGCGACCGCGAGGGACACGGCCCGCTCGACGCCCTCGTACGCGATCTGGCCCGCCGCGCCGGACAGCTCCCCCACGGCAACGACCTGGTCGGATGGGACGACCAGGACGTCGAGGACGCCCGGCTCAAAGCGCGCCTTGGCCGGCGATCCGACGACCCGCAGCTCCGGCGGGTCGGTCACGACGGCCCGGGCCCGCTCCAGCGCGACGCGGCTCCCGATCGCCAGCAGACGGGCGACGCCGGCCCGCGGGTCCCTGGCCGCCATGAGGCAGACCTCGGGTCCGATGCCGGCGGGGTCGCCGACCGTAAGGCCCAGCAGCGGCCGGTCCGGCACCGGGCCGCGGACCGGACTCTCGTTGGCGTTCATGCGCACTCCTCCAGGTGCTCCACGGCGCGCAGCAGCGCCTCGGGTGCGCCGAACCCGCCCGACTTGGTGATCGTCGGTATCGGGCGGTCGCCCACTCTCAGCTCTCCCAGCGCCACCCCGGCGGCGACCTCGCCCAGCAGCCGCAGCGACCCGGCGCCGAGGACGTCCGCGACGGCGAGCGCGGTCGAGCCGCCGGTGACCACCAGGGCACTGCCCGGCGCGGCCGAGAGCAAATCCCGCGCCACGCCGGCCAGGGTGGCCGCCATCGCCTGCGCCCGGGGGCTGTCGCCCTCCACGTCGGCCGCCATGTCGGTCGTCACCAACACGCGGCCACCCCGAGTCAGTTCGACGGCCAGCGGGTCGATCGCGGTGGGCGCTGCCGGGCCGACGACAAGGCACACCACGCCGGCGGACCGCAGCACCGCCGACTGCGCCCGGCTGGCCGGGTGGGTGGTGCCGACCACGACTAGCACCCCGGTCACCGGGACCGACGGACGCCGCAGGGGCGGGGCCGCCGGCACCAGCACCTCCGCCAGCGCAGAGGCCAGCCCGGCCGAGCCGACGGCGACCTTTCCGTCGCGCACCACCCGCCGGCCGAGCGCGAGCAGGTCCATGTCGTCCAGCGCGTCGCTGACCTCCACGCCGTCCGGGAACAGGGCGGCCACCTGGGCGGTGTGCGGCTCGCCGTGCACCAGCAGCCCCCCGTTGCGCACGACGCGGCCCTGTGCTGGGAAGGCCGGGGTCGCCACCGCCGTCGCGTCGCCCCAGGCCGACAGCGCCGCGGTCACCTCGGCGAGCACGCTGCCGCGCAGGGTGGAGTCCACCTTGACGAACAGCCGGTCAGCGCCCCACGCGCGGGCGGCCGTGACGGCCTGCCCGACCCGAGCCCCGGCGGTCGCCGGGTCACGCCAGCGGCCGTCGGTCACCAGCGCCAGGACCTCGAGGCCGTCGGGAGGCGGCCAGCGCAGCACGATGCTGACCTCGGCTCCGCGCGCGGCGAACGGTGCCGCCGCGTCCGCAGCGCCGGTGAGGTCGTCCGCAACGACGGCCAGGGTCCCCCACCCACCGGGCGCCCCGCCGGGGCCCGGCGGCGCGGCGCGGGGAGCTCGGGCGCGCTGGGTCACGTCTGCGGCCCGTCCTGGTTCATGTGCGACGGGAGAGCTGCGGCGCAGGCGCTCTCGCCGCTCGACATGCCCGGGGCGGCGTCCGCGTTCGCACCGAGGTACGCCGCGCGCATCTTGTCGTCGTCAAGCAGTTCGGACGCGCGGCCGTTGAGCGCCACCTTGCCGGTCTCGTAGACGTAGCCGCGGTCGGCGACCTTGAGCGCCTGGTAGGCATTCTGCTCCACCAGCAGCACGGTGGTCCCGCTGGCATGCACCTGCCGGATGGTCCGGAACACCTCTCGGACGATGATCGGCGCCAGCCCCAGCGAGGGCTCGTCAAGCATCAGCAGCTTGGGCTGCGCCATGAGCCCGCGACCGATGGCGAGCATCTGCTGCTCGCCGCCGGACAGGCTCCAGCCCAGGCTCGCGGACAGGTCCTTCAGCCGCGGAAAGGTCTCATAGACGCGCTCCAAGCCGGCTGAGAGGTCCTTGCCCTTGAACCGGCCGTTGGACGTACCGAGCCGGAGGTTGTCGAGCACACTCAGGCCCGGGATCACCTGCCGGCCCTCCGGCACGTGCACGATCCCGGTGCGCGCGATGTCCTCCGGGGACTTCCCCAGCAGCGACTCGCCCTCAAAGGTGATCGAGCCGCTTTGCGCCCGGATCAGGCCGCTGATAGTGCGCAGCGTCGTGGACTTGCCCGCACCGTTGCCACCCAGCAACGTCACGACCTCGCCCTGCGCCACCTCGAACGACACGCCGCGCAGCGCGCGGATCTGGCCGTACCGGACGTCGAGGTCCTCAACGTTGAGCATCGTCGTCCTCCACCTCGTCGGTCCCCAGGTAGGCCGAGATCACATCGGGGTCGCTCTGCACCTGCTCCGGCCGGCCTTCGGAGATCTTCTTGCCGAAGTTCAGCACGGTCAGGTAGTCGCTGATCCCCATCACCAGGTTCATGTCGTGCTCGACCAGCATGACGGTGATCCCCCGCGTGACGATGTTGCGCAGAACGACGTCCAGCAGCTCAGTCTCGATCGGGTTGAGGCCCGCGGCGGGCTCATCCAGCAGCAGCAGTGTCGGGTCCGTCGCCAGGGCACGGGCGATCTCCACCAGCCGCTGACGGCCGTACGAGAGGCCGCCCGCGAGCAGGTCATCGGCGCCCGCCATCCCGACGAAGTCCAGCTCCGCCAGGGCCCGCTGCTGCGTCGCCTCGTCCTCCTTGCGGGCCGCCGGCGACGCAAGCACCCGGAAGAACCCGGACCGGGTCCGCGCGTGCTGCCCGATCATGACGTTGTCCAGGACGGGCAACTCCTTGAAGAGCCGGATGTTCTGGAACGTCCGGGCCAGGCCGTACTTCACGCGATCGTGCGGCTTGCTGCGCGTGATGTCCCGGCCCTGCAAGGTGACGCTGCCGCGCGTGGCGTCGTACAGGCCAGTGAGCACGTTGATCATCGTCGACTTGCCCGAGCCGTTCGGTCCGATGAGCGAATGGATGTGGCCGGCCCGGATCTCGAAGCTCACGTCGTCGACGGCCTTGACGCCGCCGAAGTGCTTCGCGAGCTTGTCGACCCGGAGCACCACCTCGTCCTGCGGGGCGGCGGCGGGCGCACCGGCGGCCGTCGGCACAGCCGCGTGCGCGGCGGGGGATGTCATACCTGCTGCTCCGTGGCGGCCGGCACGGGAAACCCGGGCTGCCCGTCCGCCATCGGTGTTCCGGCTCCGGTCCTGCCGGACCCGCCGGCCTTCGCGGCCTTGTGCTTGGCGACCTGGTTCTCGAGCAGCCCCCAGAGCCCCTGCGGCAGGTAGATAACCAGCAGGATGACCAGGGCGCCGTAGACGACCAGGTAGTACTGCCCCAGGAACCGCAGGCCCTCCGGCAGGGCCGTGACGACCAGCGCGCCAATAATGGCCCCGGTGACGCTGCCCTGGCCGCCCAGCAGCAGCATCACGAGCATCGTGACCGACAGGTCGAAGACGAAGTCGTCGGCGCTGATGTAGTGCGTGAGGCCGTGGGCGAACAGGCCGCCGGCGATGCAGCCGTAGACCGTCGAGAGGGTGAACGCCAGCACCTTGTAGTTCAGGACGTCGATGCCGGTCGCGGAGGCTGCCAGCTCGTCCTGGCGGATCGCGAGCCAGGCGCGGCCGACCCGGCTTCGCTTGAGCTTCCAGCCCACCAGTGCGAGAACCACCAGGAAGGCCCACACGATGTAGTAGTAGTAGAAGTTCTGGTCGAAGACCAGGTTGCCGATGGTCGGCGGGACCGTGCCGCTGATGCCGTCGGGGCCGTTGGTCACCGGCCTCCACTGCAGGAAGACGATGTGGGCGATGACCGCGAAGCCGATCGTGGCCAGCGCGAGGTAGTGCCCGGTGAGGCGCAGGGTTGCGTATCCCAGCGCCACCCCGATGAGCACGCCCGCCACGACCGTCGCCGCCATGGTCCCGTAGAACGGCACGTGGTAGCGCGTCGACAAGATCGCGGCTGTGTAGGCCCCGAGTCCGAAGAACGCCCCCTGTGCCAGGCACAGCTGGCCGCTCAGCCCCATGATGAAGTGCAGCCCAACGATGGCCACGGCGTAGATGACGCCGAGGACCACCACTCCCAGGTAGAAGGGGTTGACCATGAACGGCAGGGTCGCCAACAGAGCGAGGAGCACCAGCAGCACCCATGGCCGCTCCCGAGTCCGCGAGGCGCTTCCTCGGCCGGCCCGCGCTGTGGTGGCGGCGACGTGATCGATGACGACGGACATGTCGGTGTCTCCTGTCTTCCGGCTCAGGCCTTCTGCCGGACCTTCTCGCCGAAGAACCCTTGGGGTCGGACCAGGAGAACCACGATGAGGATGAGGAACGCGAACGCGTCCTTGTAGTCCGCGCTGATGTAGGCGGCGCCGAAGATCTCGACGATGCCGAGGAATACCGCCCCGGCCACCGCGCCGGGCACCGACCCGAAGCCGCCGATGACCGTGGCCGCGAAGGCCTTGAGCGAGATGAGGACGCCCAGCTCCGTCGTCACGCCGAACAGCGGCGCGACGAGCACGCCAGCGACCGCGCCCAGCACCGCGCTGTACGCGAACGTCCCGGCGATCATGCGCCCGGTCCGGATGCCGAGCAGCGACGCCATCTCCCGGTTCTGCGCCGTGGCCTGGAGCTGCTTACCCACCAGGGTCCGGTCAAAGACCAGGTACTGCAGGACCAGCAGCACCAGGGTGACGCCGATGATGACGAGGTACTGCGCGTTGACCGTGACGCCGAACAGGTTCACGACGCCGCTGACCAGCGGCTCCACCTTGCGCGGGTCGGCGCCGAACAGCACCAGGGCGATGTTCCGCAGGAACACCGACACCCCGATCGTGGCGATGATCACCGGTACGAAGTTCCGTTTGCGCAGCGGGAAGTAGACCAGCCTGTTGAACACCAGGCCGAAGACCGCGGCGAACGCCAGCGTTCCCAGGATCGCCAGCGGCATCGGGAGCCCGGACGTCACCAGCAGGAAGGAGACGACGAACGCGGGAAACATCGCGAAGTCGCCCTGGGCGAAGTTGACCACGTTGACGGCGTTGAAGATCAGCACGAAACCCAAGGCGACGAGCGCGTAGATCATCCCGATCGCAAGACCGGCCACCCCGAGTTGGATGATGACCTCCATCCGACGGCTCCTTCCGTTGTTGTGTGAAGAGGTGCTGCGGCCGGGGCCGAACGCGCGGATTGCGCGCGCCGGCCGCCGCGCTCAGCTGCTACTGGGCCTCGATCTTCTTGACCAGGGTGGCCTGGCCGCCCTTGACCTGCACCGCGTACAGGTTGGTGTTCATATCGCCCTTGTCGTTCGCCTTCAGCGGGCCCTGGACGCCGTCGATCGTCACCTCGTGCATCGCCTTGGCGAAGGCCTGCCTGTCGCAGCCGGACTTCTCCAGAGCGGCCTTCATGAAGTACATGGCGTCGCGCTGCCACGCCCCGAACAGGTCCGGCTTGGCGTTGTACGTAGCCTCGTACTCCGCGGCCCACTTCTTGTTGACATCGTTGGAGTCCAGCAGGAAGTCCACGACCGCATACCAGCCCTGGATGTACTGCTTGCCGAGGTCGAACGTCACCTGCGAGGTCACTGACGGCGAGCCGACGACGGGAGGCTTGATTCCCAGCTCCTGCATCTGCCGGGAGAAGACCGCCAGGTCCTCGGAGTTGGTCGCGTAGGTGACGAAGACGTCCGGGCCGAAGGACTTGAGCGACGTGAGCTGCGCCGTGTAGTCCTTGTCGCCGGTCGTGTACGACGCCTTCTTCGTCTCGATGCCGGCCTCCTTCGCGGCGGCCTCGACCACTGCCGTCCCACCGCTGCCGAAGGCGTCGGAGTCGTGCAGGATCGCGATCTTCTTGGGCGAGGCCTTCTCCTTGGCGAAGGCAACGATCGCGCGCCCGGTCAGCGAGTCCGGCGGCCGGAAGCGGAAGAGCAGACCGCCGCCATTCGCGGTGAGCTTGGGGTTGGTCCCGCCGATCATCATCGGGACCTTGCTCTGCTGGATCGTCTGGTTCATCGCCTGGATCTGGTTGGAGCGGATCGGCCCCAGGATCGCGAACACGTTGTCCTGCGAGAGCGACTTGTTGAGCGCGTTGACCGCGCCCGGGTTCGTCGACTGGTTGTCCTCGTAGACGACCTCCACCTGCTTGCCGAGGATCCCACCGTCCTTGTTCAGGTCCTTGACGGTCATGTCGAGCGAGCGCTTGGCGCTCGCGCCAGACAGCGCCGCCTTGCCGGTCAGCTCCGCGTTGACCCCGAAGCGGATCATCTTGTCCGTCACGCCCGGGCCGGTCTTGCAGATGGCCTTGCCGGAGGCGTCGCTCTGTGCCTGGCCGCCACTACTGCCGGCGGTCGTTGTGGTTGCGGGCGGAGCGCCGCCGCACGCGGCCAGCAGGACCAGTGGGACACCCGCCAGCCCTGTCTTGAGGGTGCTACCTCGGGTCATTGCACGCATCTCGCTCCTCGGGTGTGGCGGCTGGGACGGGGTGGGAATCGGCACCGGAATGTCGCGGGAGGGGCTCACGACGCGGATCCGGCGCTCCGGCCGGCAGGCACCGGGCGCATGCCCTCGACCCAGTCGTCAAGCGCCCGGCGGGCGGCTGGGTCGGCCTGGTGCGCCGCCCGCACGACGGGGCGGACCGGCAGTCCGTGCGCGGCGCCCAGCGCCTTGAGCGCCAGCACCGGCGGGTTGGCCTGGAAGTACACGGGGAACAGCCGCATCACCTCGCGATGCGCCGTCGCGGCCGCCTCCAGGTCACCGCGGCGGGCCGCCGCTACCAGCTCCACGAGGGTCGGAGCGAGGAAGTTGGCCATGCCGCTGATGGCGCCGTCGCCGCCAGCGAGCACGGCGGACAGTGCCAGGTCCTCAAAGCCGACCGTGACGCTGAAGTCCGGTCGCACCGGCTTGACGGCGCTGAGGACCGCGGAAACCGACGCGAAGTCGGCGACTGTGAGCTTGATGCCGACGACCTGTGGCAATTCCTGCGCCACCCGGCGGACCAGCTGCGCGGACAGCCGCGCACCCACGAACAGCGGGATGTCGTAGAGCAGCACGGGCAGCTCTGTCGCCGCGGCGACCGCAGCGAAGTGGGCGAACAGCCCCTCGTCGTCGAGCTTCCAGAACAGCGGCGGCAGCGCCAGCACCAGGTCGGCGCCGGCCTGCTCGGCGCGGGCGGCGTTGCGGCAGGCCTCAGCCGTGCCCAGGGCGCCGATGCCGGCGACGACGGGCACGCGGCCTCCTACCGCGGCCACGGTCGTCCGGACGACCAGCGCGCGGTCCTCGTCACCCAAGTCGGCGAATTCGCCGGTGGTGCCGAGCGCCACGACGCCATCGACCCCGGCCCCGAGGACGTGCTCGACGAGGGCCGACAGCGCCGCGGTGTCCACCGCCCCGGTGTCCTCGAACGGCGTCAGGAGCGCGACGTAGAGGCCTTCGACGTGCACAGGCCGGTCGGGCGACGTGCGGCTCGAAGCGGAAGTCACGCGCGAGATCCCCCCTCAAGGGCTGCGGATGTGGCCTGTCGATGCGGGGCGCTGCGGGATGCGGCAGCGCCCGGCGACGGGTCGAGGTCGCCGTGCGGGAAGTTCCTCGCACAGCAGCGCCGGCTCCTGTGAGGTGCGTCACTGCGGTGGAATGAGCCGACCGTAAGGGCCGGATCGGTGCTGCGTCAAGAACTCATCCGACCTCTGATGAAACAACATCCGGATGGTGGGGGTCCGGCGGCACGATGCCTAGATGCCGCGCCAGCCACATCTCGGCCTCCGCCACGTGGGCGGTCGCGGTGGCCAGCGCCAGCTGGGGGTCGCGGGCGGCGACGGCGCGGTAGATCGCCTCGTGCTGCATGCGGGTCCAGTCGTCGACGCCGTCGACAGCCGCCAGCCGCCAGACGCGAACCCGGACCGTCTGTAGGCAGAAGCTGCGTGCCAGGGCCGCGAGGGTGGCGTTGCCGCCGGCCCGTACCAGGCGGTCGTGGAACTCCAGGTCCATCGCGACGAAGGCCTCGGGGTCGGTCAGGGCCTCCATGGCCCGCAGGCAGCCGGCCACGTCCCGCAGCTCCTCGGCGGTGATACGCGTCGCGGCCAGCGCTGTGCCTGCGGGCTCCAGCACCCGGCGCAACTCGAACACCTCGAGCAGCGTGCCGTCCTGCAGCAGGTCGACGGCCGACTCCAGGACCCCGACGAGCAGCTCCGGGTGCAGGCTGCTGACGTAGGTGCCGTCGCCGTGCCGGACGTCCAGCACGCGCAGCTGGGACAGCGCCCGCACCGCCTCGCGCAGCGAGCTGCGCGACAGTCCAAGCTGGACCGACAGCTCCTTCTCGGACGGGAGCCGGCCGCCCGGCAGCACCTGGCCGGTGACGATGAGCTGTTTGATCTCATGGATTGCGTCGTCGGTGACGCTGCGGGCGCCTGCCCGGCGGGGCGCCGGATCCGCCTCGCTGCCCCACGGCTCCACTCGCCCAACTCCCTCCGCGGCTCCGGCGCCGAAGAGCGGCCGGCGCGTGGCAGTGTGACACCTGACACGTCCGAGGTCTGACCCGTCCGCTGGCGCAGCCTTCCTGGTACTAGGTTCCGCTCAGCCAGCCGTCCCTGGGACGTTGGGAGAGACGACATGCCGGCCCCGCCGCACCTGCCGAACCAGCCCGGCCCCACGCTCGGCGCCGTCGCCGACGACGTCACCGGCGGCACCGACCTCGCGAGCGCGTTCGTCCGCGCTGGGCTGCGCACTGTGCAGACGCTTGGCCTGCCAGCTGGTCCGCTCGCCGCCGTCACCGCCGGTGAGGAGGTCGACGCCCTGGTCGTCGCCCTCAGGACCCGCACAGCGCCGGTCGGCTCCGCCGTCGCGGAGTCTCGGGCGGCTGCGCGCTGGCTGCTCGACGCCGGCTGCACCCAGCTGTACGAGAAGTACTGCTCGACCTTCGACTCGACCCCCGACGGCAACATCGGCCCCATCACCGATGCCCTGCTGGAGGAGACCGGCAGCGACCTGACGGTCGTATGCCCCGCCTTCCCGGCGACCGGGCGCACCGTATACCGCTCCCACCTGTTCGTCGGGGACCAGCTGCTGTCGGACTCCGGCATGCGTGTTCACCCGCTGACCCCCATGACCGACAGCGACCTGCGGCGGCTCCTCCAGGCACAGACCCCCTCCCCGGTCGGTGCCCTGACGGTCGACGTGGTGCGCTCCGGCGCCGACGCGGTGCGCGATGGACTCGCCCGGCTGCGGTCGCAGGGCGTGCGGATGGTCGTCGTCGACGCGATCAACGACGCCGACCTCGACGTGCTGGCGGACGCCACCCGCGAGTTGGCCCTGCTGACCGGCGGCAGCGGCCTCGGCCAGGCGCTCCGGTCGCACGCCCGGGCGGCCAGCGGCGGCGCGGCGGCCTCGGCGCTGCCCGACGTCGACGGATCCTCGGCGGTCCTCGCCGGCAGCTGCTCGGGCGCGACGCTGGCGCAGCTCGAGCATGTCCGCGACCGCTACCCGACGTGGCAGCTTGACCCCCTGCGGCTGGCCGAGGCGCCCGACGTCGTCGTCGGGCAGGTCACTTCGTGGGCGGTGCCGCGGCTCGCCGACGGTCCGGTCGTCGTCGCCGCCAGCGCGGCGCCGGAGCAGGTTGGCGTGGTGCAGGTGGCCCTCGGCGCTGCGGCGGCGGGCGCACTGGTGGAGCGGGCGCTGGCGGACATCGGGAGCCGGCTGGTCGCTGCGGGCGTGCGCCGTCTCGTCGTGGCGGGCGGGGAGACAGCCGGCGCGGTGACCGCCGCGCTCGGCGTGCAGGCGCTGCGGATCGGTCCCATCATCGACCTGGGCGTGCCGTGGACGGCGGGGCGCACGGCGGACGGTTCGCGCCTGCACCTCGCCCTGAAGTCCGGCAACTTCGGCGGCCCGGACTTTTTCGAGCGGTGCTGGCGGATCCCGGCGTGAGCGCTCCCCCCGACGCCGCGGCCGAGCGGGACGCCGCGGCCGAGCGGGACGCCGCGGCCGGGCAGCTGGTGCTGGCCGGACGCCGGCTCGCCGACAGGGGGTTCAGCCCCGGCACCAGCGGCAACCTCAGCGTGCGCACCTCCGGCGGGTTCCTCGCCACCCCGACGGGCGCCGACCTCGCGGCTCTCGACGGCTCTCGGCTGGCGGTGCTGGGCCCCGACGGGCGGCATGTCACCGGCCCGCCGCCCACCAAGGAGACGTTCTTCCATGTGGCCTGCTACCGAGCCCGCCGGACACCGGCGCGGTGGTGCACCTGCATTCCCGCGCGGCCACCGCCGTGTCCTGCCTGGCGGGGCTCGACCCGCGCAGCACTCTGCCCCCGCTCACGCCGTACTTCGTCATGCGCGCTGCCGCTGGTGCCCTACTTCCGCCCGGGCGACGAGCGGCTGGGCCCGGCGGTCGAGCAGGTGGCGCGCGGCTCGGCTTGCCTGCTACTGGCGAACCACGGCTCGGTCGTCACCGGTCCCGACCTGGCCTCGGCGACAGCCGCCGCCGAGGAGCTCGAGGAGGCCGCTGCGCTGTTCTTGCTGCTGTTCGGACACCCCGTCCGGCCGCTCGACCCCGACCAGACCACTGAGCTGGAGCGCGTCTTCGGCGCCTCCTGGGAGTGACCGTGCCCCGCTTCGCCGCCAATCTCAGCATGCTGTTCACCGAACACCCGTTCCTGTCGCGCTTCGCAGCCGCGTCGGCGGCCGGCTTCTCCGCCGTCGAGTACCTATGGCCCTACGCGCACCCGGCCGACGTGCTGGCCGGACGGCTCGCGGACGCCGGGCTGGAGCAGGTGCTGTTCAACAGCCCGTCCGGCGACACGGACGCCGGCGAGCGGGGCCTGGGGGCCCTGCCGGGGCGGGAGGCGGAGTTCCGCGGCGGCATCGCCACCGCGCTGGAGTACGCCCAGGCCCTGCGCTGCCCGCGCGTGCACGTGATGGCCGGCATCCTGCCCCCCGACCTCGATCGGGACCGCGCGCAGGAGACCTACCTGGACAACCTGCGGGCGGCGCTGGACACCGCCCGCGGCAGCGG
>JAABVA010002766.1_pt1 | contig 17161 bp, 16 predicted proteins | sample 5560331 | NCBI WGS metagenome assembly JAABVA01 (sample SAMN12812661, study PRJNA571458) | rock metagenome | isolation source: Antarctica rocks | place: Antarctica: Victoria Land, Mt New Zealand sud | collected 2016-01-07 | reverse complement strand
AGGAGGGTCATCATGCGATAGACTGCGGGTGGCATCGGGAGGCTCCTTCCGGACGATATGGTGTCAGCACCCCTATCCTACCAAAGCCCTCCCGATTGCCCCCTTGTTAGCGAAAACTAGAGTGTAATGATAGATAAATTATACACCAAGCTGGATGTCACGCGTGAAGGCCGCGTAGAGTTCGCGGAAGTGGCGCGCGGGGTCGTCGTAGTAGTCGGGCGGGATGTCCAGCGTCAGCGGGGGCGGGTCCTGCACCCCCTGTCCTTTGAGTGCGAGGAACGCCGCGAGGCACGGCTTGGCCTGCCCATCGTGGCGCGTCAAGCCGAAGTAGCGCTCGTGGACCATCGTGTCGAAGGGCGGCGTATCGTAGAGCGAGGGGTCGTAGTCCGAGAAGATCCACGCCAGCGCCCCGATTGCCCCCACGCGCGACAGACCCGCTCCGACGGCGTTGTAGTAGGCGGTGGCCTGCTCATCGCTGGCGAACAATTGCCGCCACGAACGTCCGCCCATCGTCATTGTGCGCGTGTATGACTCTCGGCCGTCCGGCGATGTGCAGACACCGAACTCCTCGGCCATCACCTCCTCGCCGCCCAACGCGCGGGCCAACGCGACGCTGAAGGGCACGACAGCGGGGTCGAGCGGATCGCGCGCCCACTTGGTATACAGCGAGTAGGCGTGAATTGAGAGGTAGTCGTTGCCCTGAGCCAGGTCGGCCGGCCGGAAGTTGCGATAGCGGTCGTAGTCCTCAATGTGTAGGCCCGCCGTCACGGGATGAGTGGGGTCGAGGCGGCGCGCCTCGTCACATAGCAGCAGGTTCCATAGCCACGCCGCGTCAGGGCTCGGCGGCGTCAAGAAGTTGTCGTTCTCGTTGGTGATGTTCCAGGCATAGACCGCGGGGTGGCCCGCGTACGGCCCCACGACCGCGCGCAGCCCATAGACCTGCGCGCGTAGCAACGGAGGCGCCTCGTAGAGGTCGGCCGGCGCGCGGTCAACAGGAACGCCGTCCGACCAGGTGGGGATCGCCCCGGGCTTGGCGGCGCCGCCGAGCGCCCAGCCCGGCGCCCAATTGATCCCGCTCATATGGCCCACGAAGAAGGTGACGATGACGCGTAGACCGTTATCGCGCGCGCTGTCGAGAACCGTACCGAGGTCGGCGAGAGCTTGCTGAGATATCTCGAATGGTCCCGGCTGGAAATCTTCCCACATCAGCATCACGCGCACGAGGTCAAGCCCCCAGGATGCAATCTCGGCGAACTCAGCGCGTACCTCGCCCGCGTCGAAGCGACGCCACCAGAACATAGCCTTCTTGCGCGGCCAGTAGTTGACGCCGAGCAAGAACGGCCTTGGGATTATCGGGATAGTGTCCATCGTTCGTCCCCTACTCGTCACTCGTCACTCGTCACTCGTCACTCGTCACTCGTCACTCGTCACTCGTCACTCGTCACTACCTACCGCGCGGCCCCAGTGACCTCAGAAACTTGGCGAATCAGGTCGTCGTAGCGCTCGGCCACACGCGCCCAACTCATTTCACGTCCATAAGCGTAGGCTTGATCCTGCATGTGCTCTTTGAGCCCAGGGGTACCCAGGATCTGGTTGACGCAGTTGGCGATGGAGTCGCCCGAGCGGAACTCGGCTAGCAGCCCGCGTCCCTCGGCCAGGGCTTCTTGCGCATACAGATACGGCGTGCTGATGATGGCCTTGCCCGCGCCCAACGCGTAGGCCAGCGTGCCGCTAGTGATCTGGTTGCGGTTCGGATACGGCGTGATGTAGACGTCGATGCTCTTGAGGTGCGCCACCAACTCGCCCTGCGGCAAGAAACGGTTGTTGAAGCGCACATGCTTCTGTACGCCGAGCTGACGGGCCAGATCCATCAGGTAGTCGCGGTAGCGCTCACCCTCGCGCCGGCGCACGTCGGGGTGCGTGGCGCCCAGGATCAGGTAGGCCGAGTTAGGGTGCTGGGCGATGACCTGCGGCATGGCCTGGACGACATACTCCAGCCCCTTGCCGGACGAGATCAGGCCGAAGGTGCCGATCAAGTTTTGCTCTTTGAGCGCCTTCTTGAAATTATACGCGCGGCGCGGCATCTCTACCTGCGGCACGCCGTGGGGGATCGTGTGAATCTTACGCGGCAGCACGAAGGGCTCGTCAGGCTTGTTCTCGGCCAACCCGTAGTCTTCGGCCAGGATCAGCGCGGCCACATTGACCATCACGACGATGGCGGCGCTGCGCTCATAGACCTCGCGCACCCAGGCTTTGAGGCTCTCGGACGGCTGCGGCAGCACCGTATGCATGGTCACGATGGCCGGCTTCTTGAGCTCACGCAGCATCGGCAGCAGATGGTCCTCGGTGACCTCTCCGTCCTTGAGGGCGCCGAAGCGGCCAAACTCGTGCTGGATGCTGACGACCTGCACGCGGCTGCGGTTGAGATAGCGCGCCGCCTCGACGTAGCTGTGCGGGTCAGACTGGTCGATCTGGAAGACGACGCGCCGCGCGTAGGCGTACTCCGCGTCCTGGTCATTGATGGCCACGATCAGGCTCTGCTGGCCGTGGCGTACCTGGTCGAGGCCCGTGTGCAGGTCGCGCGTGAACGTGGCGATGCCGCACTCGCGCGGCACGTACGAAGAAACGAAGGCGACGATGGGGCCGCCGTGGCTCGCTCCACGCGTCCGCGCCGTATCACCTTGCGCCTGCGCGGCGCCGGCCGTGCGTTTAGCGACGCTCTCCGTCTCGTTTGTGGCTGTTGTAACCATATGTATCTACGCGGGCGCCCTGCTGGAGCGCTGGGGGAGCCGCGTACCTCCTCTCGGCTAGGCGTTATCCATCGGCGCCTGCGTGTGGCGCGGATTGTCATTCTTGACGTAACACTACCTGTATAGTACTCGACGGCGCGATACCGCCCGTGTCACGCCGTCCCGTTCCAGGCCACGACGATGAGGGCGATACCAACCACGACGGCGACGCCGATGAAACGGCCGGCGCGGCTACCCTGTCCGTGGACCGCCAGCACGATCGCTCCCACTGCAAGGATCGTTCCCGCCACAACCAATCCGATGCGCGCCGCAGGCGACAGGGTGCGTCGTGAACGGCGCGCCGCTGCAGGCCGCTGGGCGGCTCGCGTGGCTCGCCGCCGCGCCCGCCTATTCATATTCCTGGACATGGTATTATGCGTCCTGGGTCCAAAGGCGCTGTTCGAGCACCTGACCGGGCGCGAGAGCGTCGATTTGCAGGAAGGCTCCCGCGGCGTCGAGCAGCGCCGCGAGGGGGATCAGCCCCACGACCTCCGCGCGCGTCACAGCGGCGCCGTGGCGCGCCGCCTCCGCCCGGATAATGTCCATCACCGTTACAATCGAACTGGCCCGGTAGTCCGTTAGGTTCATCGAGACCTGCGTCTCGCCCGTGCCTTTGAGTTCCAACCCCAACGCCTTGACGTAGCGCAGGCCGCCCGAACTCGCGCGCAGCCGCCGGGCGATGCGTGTTGCCAACGCGGGATCAGCGGTCCCCAGGTAGACGTTGTAGGCAATCAGGATGCGCCGCGCCCCTATCTCGATCGCCCCCGCTGTCGGGTGGACGGCGCGCGGCCCCACGTCCGGCGCGTAAGCGGGGTCTACGCCAATCAGTTCACGCAGCCGCTCGAACCCGACGCGCCGGATCGTCTCCAGGGCGCGGCGCTCCTCGCGTCGCGCCGCCGCCTCGTAGTAGTACGCTGGCACGCCGAGTTCGGCGGCGACGCGCTCGCCCAGGGCGTGAGCCAGCTCCACGCAGCGCGCCATCGGTGTGTCGCCCAGCGGAACGAACGGGAAGACATCGAGCGCGCCGATGCGCGGATGCGCGCCGTCGTGCCCGCGCAAGTCGATGCGCTCGACCGCGGCCCGCACGACAGCGAACGCCGCCTCAAGCGCCTGGGCGGGCGGCGCGACGTAGGTCAGCACCGCGCGGTTGTGGTCGGGGTTGCTGTGTACGTCGAGCACGCGCACGCCCGGCACAGCGCGCGCCGCGTCCACAATCGCCGCGATAACTTCGGGGCGACGCCCCTCCGAGAAGTTCGGCACGCACTCGACGAGTTCCACCGCTATCCGTTCCCCGCCCTCTAGCTTTGCGACGATGTCGCGCGGGGCGTCGCATTGGGCTCCCGTGGCGCGGCGTATGCCCTGGCGGTCTCCGCCGCGCTCGCCGCTGTCGGCAGGATCACGCGCTCGTGGATGCGCACGCCGAGCGCGTCGACCACGGCCTGGACGCGTGTCAGGTTGGCCCCGGCGTAGCGCGTCGCCTCGTAGCGCTGGATCTGCTGCTCCTTGAGCCCCAGGCGGCGACCCAGTTCCTTCTGCGTCAAGCCGGCCGCTTTGCGCGCACGGACCAGCGCCTCCGGCAACTGCGTCAGTGAGTCCAGTTCGAGCACCGCGATGTGGTTGTCGCGCAGGGCTTCGTACTCGGCCAATTGATCATGTTGATCATGCAGTTCCTGTAATTGGCTCTCGATGCCTTCGCGCATTGCCTGTTTGATGCGCGGGTGCAAATGCGCGCCTTGTTCATCGGCATGGGCTAACGCCTCGGCAAACTCGGCGGCCGCTGCTTGGGTTATGTGATACTCACGCTCATTTGCAATCACGGAAGCCCCTTATACGGTTGAGAGACTGCGCAGCTTGGTGACGACGGCGGGCAGCACCGCCAGCGCGCGGTCGATGTGCGCGTCGGTGGTGCCACGGCCGACGGACAGGCGCAGCGAGCCCTGCGCCAACTCGCGCGACAGCCCAAGCGCCGTGAGCACATGCGAGGGGTCGAGCGAGCCGGCCGTGCAGGCCGAGCCGCTGGAGGCGGCGATGCCGTGCATATCCAGGTTGAGCAGCAACGACTCGCCATCGACGCCGCGGAACGATAGGTTGAGGTTGTTGGGCAGGCGCTCCGTAGGGTGTCCGTTGAGCGACACGTCGGAGATAGCGCGCGCGAGTTCATCGCGCAGGCGATCGCGCCGTCGCGCGCAGTGCGCCGCCGCGCGCTCCATCGACTCGACGGACAGGCGTAGCGCCGTGGCCAGCCCCACGATCCCCGCGGTGTTCTCCGTCCCCGAACGCCGCCCGCGCTCCTGCCCCCCGCCCGGCTGCTGCGGCAGCCACGGCGTACCGCGCCGCGCGTAGAGCACGCCGGAGCCCTTCGGTCCGTAGAACTTGTGCGCGGATAGGCTGAGCAGGTCTACCCCCAGCGTGTCGACGTCGATCGGCAGCGCGCCGCCCGCCTGCACCGCATCGGTATGGAAAGTCACGTCGCGCCGCTTCGCTATGGCGCCAATCGCGGCCAACGGGTGGACCGTGCCGATCTCGTTGTTGGCGTACATCAGCGTGATGAGCGTCGTGGTAGGGCGGATGGCGCGCTCCACCTCATCCGGGTCGACCTGCCCATAGCGGTCTACCGGCAGCACCGTCGTCTCGAAGCCCAGGCGCTCCAGCCACTCGCACGTATGCAGGACGGCGTGGTGTTCGGTCGCGGCCGTGATGATGTGGTTGCCCTCGTGCTGACGGGCCATAGCCACGCCCTTGATAGCGGCGTTGTCGCTCTCGGTGCCGCCGCTGGTAAAGACAATCTCGGTCGGACGCGCTCCGAGCGCCGCGGCCACGTCCTCGCGGGCGCGGTCGATCGCCGCGCGCGCCGTGCGCCCGACGCCGTACATGCTGGACGGGTTGCCGAAGTGCTCGTAGAGGTACGGCAGCATTGCCTCGACCACGCGGGCGTCCATCGGCGTCGTCGCCGCATGATCCAGATACACCGTGTCCATACTCATCTGCTCCATCGGCCTGTCCCCCCTTTTTCTCCTTAAAGGATACCTGACCGCTCGATCCATCGGCCTTGAGCGACGGAATGGAGAAATGTTGACCGCGTGCTGTTACTATAGGGATGATGAACCCCATACGTGGAATGCTCTTTGACCTCGACGGCACGCTGGTCGACTCGATCGACCTGATCGTGGCCTGCTTCGACCACACCTACCATACCCACCTCGGCGCGACCTTGCCACGCGAGCGGATCGTGGCTACGATTGGACGCCCCCTCATCGAGGCGCTAGAAGACACCGCGCCCGGTCGCGGCTCTGAACTCTTCGCCACCTATGGCGCCTTTAACGACGCCCACCACGACGACCTGCTGCGGCCCTACCCCGCCGCGCTCGACGCGGCGCGCGCCCTCCACGCGCGCGGCCTACCGCTCGGTGTCGTCACCTCCAAGCGCCGCGCCGGCGCCCTGCGCGCTCTGCGGCTCTACGACATTGAATCCCTCTTCCCCGTGCTCGTGGCCCTGGAGGATACGCAGCGGCACAAGCCCGCGCCCGACCCGCTGCTCGAAGGAGCGCGACGACTCGGCCTCGCGCCCGCCGACACGCTCTACGTCGGTGACAGCGTCTACGACGTGCGCGCCGCGCAGGCCGCCGGCATGCCCGTCGCCGCCGTACTATGGGGCGCGGGCACGGCCAGCGAGTTGCGCGCCCTCACGCCCGACCTGCTGCTGGCCGAGCCGGGCGAGTTGCTAGCCGCTCCTCTTCAAGCGCCCGGTACGCTTGGCGTAGCGCTCGGCGCGCTGGAAAACGAGGAAGCCGAGCGGGATGGTCAGCGCGCCGATGAGCGCCAGCGGCCAGATGTCCGGCCATAGCGCGCCCAGCCCCGCGCCGCGCATCACGGCGCGCCGAATCGCGTCGAGGGCGTAGTTGGCCGGGCTGATCGTGGCGAGCAGTTGCATCCAGCGCGGCAGCACCGACACCGGATAGTACACGCCCGAGATCAGTAGCAGCACCGCCGACGCGACCAGGGTCATCTGTGTGCCGCGCTCGGTGAACAGCAACGGCAGCGCCGCCGCCATGATGCCGATGCCCAGGAAGCTCAACGACGAGAGCAAGATCACCACGACGGTCGCCCCAAGATTGGTATGCCGCAGGTCGAGGTGGAAGAACAACCCCAGCACGACCAGAATGACCACCGTGCGCAGCAGGCTGTAGGTCACGCTGTACAAACTCGAACCGAGCAGGTGCGTCACGCGCGAGATCGGCGCCATCAAGGTGTACTCGATGGTGCCCTCCCAGCGCTCCCACGTAATCGTCTCACTGATGGCCTCGAACACGACGCTCAAATAGCTCCACAACAAGGCCCCGATCGCCAAATAGAGAATCATTTCGTTGTGTTGGGCTGCCCCCACGGCGCCCGTCCCGCCACCGAACGAGGCGCCGATGTACAAAATCGACAGCGACTGCGCGACGTTATACAAGAGGAACACGACCTCCCAGCCGAGGTAGCGTTTACTCAGATTGAAGTTGCGTTCGACGAAGGCGTAACTTGCCCGCGCTTCACGCCGCGCCGCCGTGACCATACTCATACACTCGCCTCCTCTTTCGCCTTCTCATCGCTCTTGTCGTCGTCCTCCTCGTAGTCCGCGTCGCCCAGCGAGCGGCCCACCACCTCCAGGAACACATCCTCCAGCGATGGCAGCGTATCGCCCATGTCGTGCCGCCGCGCGTAATCCTGCTTCAGGGCGAGTGGGGTGTCCTCGCGCACGAGCCGGCCACCGTCGATAAAGGCGATGCGGTCGCACAGGCGGTCGGACTCCTCCATGTCGTGGCTGGTCAGCACGATCGTGGCGCCGTGCTCCTCGCGCACGCGCAGGATAAACTCCTGCACGTCCTTCTTGGAGCGCGGGTCAAGCCCGGTCGTCGGCTCGTCGAGCAGCAGCAAAATGGGCGAGGTCAGCAGCGCGCGGGCGATGGCGACCTTCTGCTGCATGCCGCGCGACATCTTCTCCAGCGGCTCTCCGATGCGTGACGTCTTGATGCCGAGCGCGTTGAGGATACGCACGATCTCGCGCCGCGCGTAGGCAGGGTCGACATTGTAGAGCCGCGCCGCGTAGATCAAGTTCTCCATCGGGCTCAGTTTCTTAAAGAACGCCGCCTCCACACTGACGCGGTTGATCATGCGCTTGACCGCGGCCTCCTGCGTCACCACATCGTGTCCGAACACGGTGATGACGCCTGCGTCGGGCAGGAGCAGCGTCGAGACGAGACGTATCAACGTCGACTTGCCGGAGCCGTTCGAGCCCAGCAGGCCGTAGATCTCGCCCTTGCGCACGGTCAGGGACACGTCATCGACGGCGCGGGCATCCTCAACCGTGCGCGTCGCCTTACCGCGCGCGATGGCCCACCAGGAACCGGACCGTTTCGCGCCGCGGAACGACTTGCGCGCGCCGTCGATCACCAGAGCGTCTTCGCTACCCATCATTCCCTCCAAGTCGTGAGTCGTGAATCGTGAGTCGTGAGTCGTGAGTGCGCATATGAGTGGTATCTAAAGACGATCGTTGAGCGATTTTCAGCGACGACCGGGTGACTCACGACTCACGACTCACGACTCACGACTTTCGACTACATAAAAAAAGACCGTGGACAGAACTCCTCGCTCTGCCCACGGCCATCGCGTTCGCGACGATGCATTATGTCAGGTGACTGGCGGACCAAACCTGGGCAGAGTGAGACATGGTCCTCCTACGGCGAAGACGCGGCGCGCGCGCGGCTTCACGCTAGCGGTCGCCACGGCCTTGGTGTTAGTCATCCACGTCATAATCCACTCTCCTCGGAGACTCAGATTGCTCCAACGGTAGCATAGGGTGTCGCAGGGTGTGTTGTCAAGGCGGCTCCTGATTGTTGGCGGCGGCGCGCTATCATGGAGAGGGGATGTGATGACGATAGGACAGGATGAGCGGACGAGCATGGGCGTGGGCGATGGGCGTCCGCTGGCGGGCCAGCGCGTGCTGGTGACGCGCACGGGTTCGCAGGCTGGCGGACTGGCCGACCTGCTGCGGCGAGCGGGGGCCGCGCCCGTGCTGTTTCCTACCATCACCATCGAACCCGCCGGCGACTATACCGCCCTCGACCAAGCCCTGCGCATGGCTGAACGCTACGACTGGATCATCTTCACCAGCGCCAACACGGTGACGCACGTCGAACACCGCCTGCGCGCGATCAGCCGCGATTGGGCCGCCCTATCGTCGCTGAAGGTAGCGGCGGTTGGCCCTAAGGTGGCCGAGGCGTTGCACGCGCGCGGCGTCAAGACCACGTTCGTGCCCACGCCGTACACCGGAGCGGCCCTCGCCGCGTCCCTGCCCTTACGCCATGACGAGCGCGTGCTTCTGCCGCAAGCCGACCTCGCCGGCCCCGCGCTGGCCGAGGCGCTGCACGCGCACGGCGTGCGCGTCGATGTGTTCGTAGCCTATCGCACGACGCTGCCCCATCAAGACGCCGCCGTGTCGCGGCGCCTGCTCGCCGCCCGCGAGATCGACGCCGTGACCTTCGCGAGCCCGTCCAGCGTCCACAACCTGTGCGCCATCCTCGGCGACGACGCGGCGGCCCTACTATCCAAAACTGTTATCGCCTGTATCGGTCCCTCGACCGCGGCGGCCGTCCACGCCCAGGGGTTACGCCCAACGGTCGTGGCGTCCACGCACACGGTCGAAGGGCTGATCAGAGCGCTGGAGGATTACGCTATGTCTACGACAAATCGGGACGACCTCACCGGGTCGTCGCACCCCACCGAGTCACCCGCCGCGGGGCCGCGCGACGCCGAATCGCCGCTGGAGCGCTCGCGCGACGCGCGCTCGGCGGAACTGTTCGCCGAGGCCCAGCGCTATATCCCGGGCGGGGTCGATTCGCCCGTGCGCGCCTTCAAGGCGGTCGGCGGCTCGCCGCGCTTCATCGAGCGCGGGGCCGGCGCCCATATCTACGACGCCGACGGCAACCGCTACATCGACTACGTGCTCTCCTACGGGCCGCTCATCACTGGGCACGCCCAGCTGGAGATCGTGGCGGCGATCCAGGACGCCGCTACGCGCGGGACCAGCTATGGCGCGCCGACTCGTCTGGAAACGGAACTGGCACGCCGCATCAACGCGGCCGTGCCGTCGATGGAGCTGACGCGCTTCGTGTCGTCGGGCACCGAGGCGACGATGAGCGCGCTACGCGTGGCCCGCGCCTACACCAAGCGCGACGTGATCGTGAAGGTCGAAGGCGGCTACCATGGCCACTCCGATGGCCTACTGGCGCGCGCTGGCTCGGCCGCGACGACGCTCGGCGTGCCAGACTCCCCGGGCGTCCCCGCCGCCGTCGCCGCTACCACGGTCAATGTGCCGCTCAACGACCTCGACGCGCTGGAGACAGCGCTGCGACAGTTCGATGTCGCCGCGTTTATGCTGGAGCCAGTCCCCGCCAACATGGGCGTGGTCCCGGCCGCGCCGGGGTACCTGGAGGGCGCGCGCGCCCTCACGGAGCAGTACGGCGCGCTGCTTATCCTCGACGAGGTGATTACGGGTTTTCGCGTGGCCTACGGCGGCGCGCAGGGCCTCTACGGGGTTACGCCCGACCTGACCTGCCTCGGCAAGATTATCGGCGGCGGCCTGCCCGTCGGCGCCTACGGCGGACGGCGCGACGTGATGTCACTGGTGGCGCCGCTCGGTCCTGTCTACCAGGCCGGCACGCTCTCGGGCAACCCGCTGGCAATGAGCGCCGGTATCGCTATGCTCGATACCCTGGTCAGACCGGGCGTCTATGAGTATCTGGAGGACAAGAGTAAGGCGCTGCACGAGGGGCTGCTAGAGCGCGCGCGCCGTCACGATATAGCGGCCTATGGCGCGCGCGTGGGGTCAATCGGTACGCTATTCTTCACGCCTGGCCCGGTCATGGACTACACGGGCGCGCGCGCGTCGGACACAACGCGTTACGCGCGCTTCTTCCACGGCATGCTCGAACGCGGCGTCTACCTAGCCCCCGCGCAATTCGAGGCCGTCTTCATCTCGACCGCGCACGGCGACGACGACATCGAGGTGACCCTGCGCGCCGCCGACGAGGTATTCACAACGCTGTAACCCTTTAAGCAGCTTCTTGTTACAATAGCGCCAGGAGGACGACGACGAATGATACATAAAAAGGGGTCTTCGCGGACGCGCGCGCTAGTGGTTCCCGTGGTTGCTGTCGTGTGCCTGGGCGGTGTCGCCGTGGGCTACGGCGCGCTGCACGCGACGGCGGGGACGCGCACGGCGCCGGCGGCGTCCAAGGGACGCGTGTCCGCCGCGACGACAGCCGGACAAGTGGCGCCGGCGGCGGTCACCGGCTCCTGGGTCTACCGTGACGCGCTGACGTATGAGTTGTTGCGCCTGAAGGTGAACGCGAAAGGCGTCGTCAGCGGCGACGGGACATCCACGGTGAAGTCCGCCACGAATCCACGCCAGACGGGGCAATTCACGATCAGCGTGCACGATGGGCGCCTGCGCGGCAACACGCTCACCGTCTCCCTCTACGTGCAGCAGCAGTTCGGCAACTATCTCACGGTGGATGAGGATCTTCGCTGCGCCCCCACGACACGCGCCCTGCGCTGCGGCATGAGTTTGCCGTTGTACCGGAACGTACGCAACGTGCCGCAGAACTTCTATCGGCGCTAGTAGTTCGTCAAGCGTCGTCTTGACGGTTGTCTACTGGGACCGCCGCCGTCCCGGCGGCCACCGTTGCCGGCGGGCCTCTCGGTGGACCCGCGCTGTGCCGGTGCGACCACAAGCCGCCGGGACGGCGGCGGTCCCAGTAGGCACGCGCGAACGGTCTATTTCAGCCTTGACAGACTACTAGGCGTCATCGAAAACCTCACGGGATACCCCTGCCTTCAGGCGTGGGGAGGAACCCGGCCCCCGCAGGGGAGGGCGCACCGATGGGCCGCGACAAGCGACATATCGCCCGGTCAATTCATGATAAAATAGACGTAGCACCACGGGAAAGGCACGCAGCCCTTCGGGGTGGACACGGTTTGGGCCTGTGCGGCAGCGCCAGCGGGTCACGCCGCCATCGGCGTCGGGGAAGGATTGGTAGGGAGAACCTACGGGATGACGGATACATGGTCCTGACTCCTTCCTACTGGGGGACTACACCTTCGGGTGGCGGCAGTATCGCCGTTGTAATGGGACCCCGAGGTCCGCTGTTGTGTTGCTTGGATCAACCCGATAGCAGGGCTGCTGAAAGCCTCCGCGTTCAGGCGTGGGGTACATTACAAACGGCTGTGGCGCTCACGCGGCGGGACCGTAGACGCTCCGGCTCTGTCCGAAGTATGAATCGTAGACGTGCCGGTAGATGGCGGCGCACTTCTGCTCATAGAGATCGGTCGTATACGCCTCCGGCAGGCCGCGATCCAGCGCGGTCTCTATCGTGTCGCGCACCTGGGCGCGCGCCTGCTGGCGCTTGCGCCAGTCGAGCGTCAACGTCTCCCGCTTCAACGTTTCCAGCAGATCGCGCGCCGCCCGTTTAGTGCGGACACGCTCCTCTTCGGTCAACTCCGGCGCCGGCTTGGTCAGCAGGTCGAACACGGCCAACTCCTCCTCGGTCAGATTCTCGGCGATGGCGCGCCGCTCCTCGCCGTCGAGCTTGCCATTGAACACCTGCAGCAGGGAGAACATCAACTCGACGTCGACCGCGCCGCTGTTATAGTCGTTGATCAGCCCCTGGAACTCCACCAGGTAGTCGGTCCGGCTCTTGTTGGCGCGGACCATGCGTTGCAGGCGGCTGTTGATGGCGCCCCTCAACTGCTCCGTCGCGGTGTGCGCGCGGCCCGCGGCGAACCGCGCCTTGAGCGCCGCGACGTCGATCGCGGCCAGGTCGATGCGGCCGCCCGCGTCGGTCGCGTAGGCCACGGCCGGGTCGCGGATGATATAGCCCTCCGTGGCAATGGACGCGTCGAGCAGCCCGGCCACATCGTCCATCACGCCCGACATATCGACCTCCGGCCGCAGCGCCAGCAGCTTGGCGGCGAGCACCCCGTAGAGCGTGACCAGCGGACCGAAAGGGTTGGCCGCCGTGTCGGGCAGGACCGCGCGATATAGTCGATTCACGGTCGCGGCCAGCGCGAGGTAGAGGTTTCGGCGCGTCCCCTTCTCCTCGCCTGCCGCGTCGGCGGCCAGGATCGCCTCCACGGCGTCGTCCAGCCCCCTGATTTTGTCGAAGCCTGCCGATGCGAGGATGACCTGCGGGTCGATCCGCAACGGCGCGCAGAACGCCCCGATGTCGTCGAGCGCCACGCGCAGGTCCGCCACGAGCGCGCCTTTGTCCTTGACCGGCGTCTCACCCTCGACGGAGCCGCCGCCCTGATCGGTCCCATAGATCGCCAGGGCCTTTTGCAGATTGCCAAAGACGCCGACGTAGTCGACAATCAGGCCGTTAGCCTTGCCCGCGAAGACGCGATTAGCGCGGGCGATGGTCTGCATCAACGTGTGGTTGCGCATCGGTTTGTCAAGGTAGATGGTCGAAACGCTCGGCGCGTCGAAGCCGGTCATCCACATCGCGCAGACGAACACGATGCGCAGCGGACTGTTGGGGTCCTTGAACGCGCCGGCCAGATCCTGCGTGTCCATGCGCTTGCGATGCCCCGTGATGTCGAGCCCTTTATCCTGGAAGTCCCGCGCCTCGTTTTGCGCCGGCGAAACGACGACCGCCATATCGGTCTCTTCCATGTACGCGATCCTGGCGGCGATGCTCACGCGGGCCTCGTCCGCGCCGCTCTCCCATAACTCGGCGCGCAGGCGCGCCAGATAGAGGTTCCAATAGCGCCGTACCTTATCGTACATGCGCACGGCGGTGGCCTTGTCGATCGAGACCACCATGGCCTTGCCGGGCTGCCCGCGTCCCATGACATGGGCCACGATGTCCTCAGCGATCTTCTCCAGCCGCTCGTCGCGCGTGATCAGGTGGTACTGGCGCGCGAACTCGCGTTCGAGCCGCCGCTCCTGGTCCTCGTCGAGGTCGGCCGCCTCGATCACCGCCGCCATGTCCTGGTTGAGGTCGTCGTTGGTCAGCTGCAGCTCGGGGATACGATTTTCGTAGTACAGCGGCACGGTTGCGCCGTCGTCGACGACTGCTTGAAGTTGTAGACGCTGACGTAGTCGCCGAAGACCTCGCGCGTCCGCTCCTCGCCGGCCATTAGTGGCGTCCCCGTAAAGCCGATAAACAGGGCGTTGGGCAGGGCATTACGCATATTGAGCGCGAAGGTGTCGTACTGGCTGCGGTGCGCCTCGTCGGCGATGACGATGATGTCGGAGCGGCCGGAGAGCGCGGGGTATGTCGCGCCCTTGTCGACGCGGAACTTCTGGATCAGCGTGAAGACCGTGCGGTGATCCTCGCGCAAGAGCCGGCGCAGATGCTCCGCGCTATCCGCCTGCACGTCGCGGCGCGGCTCGGTGATGGCGCCCGTCGCGGCGAAGGTCCTGTAGATCTGCTCGTCGAGGTCCTGGCGGTCGGTAACAATCAGGAAAGTCCAACGACCCGGTAGCGTGCGCAGCACTTTCCGGGCGAAGAAGACCATCGAGTAGCTCTTACCGCTGCCCTGTGTGTGCCAGAAAACGCCCAAACGGCCGCCGTTGTCGCGCCGATGCGCGACCGCGTCCACGGCGCGGTTGACGCCCAGGTACTGGTGGTTCCGGGCGATGATCTTGACGAGCGTGCCGCCGGCGTCGCTGAAGAGCGTGTAGTTCTCGACCAGGTCGAGCAGCCGCGCGGGCGCGCAGGTCCCGCGGATCACCGTATCGAGCGAAACGACGCCGGTCTCGCCCTCCGCGTTGATGCGCTTCCACTCGGCGAAATAATCCCACGAGGCGGTCATGCCGCCGATGCGGCTCTTGCTACCGTTAGAGAGGATGATGAGGGCGTTGTACCAGAAGATCTGTGGGACACTCTCGCGATAGTCACGCAGGTTATGGTTATAGGCGTCCTCAAGCCGTTTGTGCGTCGCCTTGAGCTCGACGAACACGAGGGGTAGGCCGTTGACGAAGCCCACGAGGTCGGCGCGCCGCCGGTCCATGGCGCCAGAGATCCATAGCTGCGAGGCCAGCAGATAATCGTTCCGCGCCGGATCGTTCCAGTCGATCACCCGCACCGTCTCAGCGACCTCCCCGCCCGCGTCGCCGCCATCATCGCCGTCATCGCCGTCGTGCCGATAGGAGACCTTGACCCCATCCGTGAGCAGGCGGTAGACCGCGCGGTTGGCCTCGCCCGGACTGAGCGCGCTACGGTCCAGGGTCAGCGCCTCGACGGCCAGGCGCAGCGCCTCACGCCCGATGCCCGGGTTGAGCCGGCGCAGCGCCGCGCGCAGGTGCGGGACGATCACGACCTCGGCGGACGTCTCGCGACCAACCGTGCCCGCGCCCTCTGGCCCGAACTTCTCGTTGAATAGGTTGACCGTCTCCCACCCGAGCTCAGCGAAGACGGCGATGGCCGGCTGCTCGACCAGGGCATCCTCGGAATAGTCGTTCATCGTACAGGGCGCCTCACGTCATCAAAATTTGTTTAGTCCAACACTGCCGCGCAGCCGTAAAGCGGCCTCGATCTCGTAGATATGCTGGCGGTCACCCGGCCGATCCACGATGACTTTACTGACCAGAATGTCCGGCAAGTCGAGAGCAAGGATGGACAGGGCGCCACTCACATACACCACGCTGGCCGCCGCGCGCACGGCATAGTAGTCGCCCACGCCCAGGACCGTCACAAACAGGTCAACATCACCGGCGTCGGTGTGCAGCGATAGCGGGTCATCGGAGTGCAGGACAGCATCCGGCCAGGTGTGAAACTCCGCATCGCGCCCTAATTGATCATCGTTGTCTAGCTCTGGATTGAGGGGGGAAAGGGCAGCGACAATGGCACAGCGGTTCTGGTCTGACGGATCGTAGCAAAAGTCGAGATCACGCGTCACGTATGGCGCCCCGCGCAGCGACGCCGCCATGCCGCCGATTAGCACCGCGTGGACGTCGTGGTCGTTGAAGGAACGGAACACGTCCACGGGGCGAGGGGCGATGTCCGCGAACACGGGCTGGCCCGTCTGGGGGTCACGAATCCGCGACCGGAGGGAGAGTATATCGACTGTTTCGGCGAGTTGGGCGGAGGGCGCGGAGGCCAGTGTCGAGCGCGTGAGACCAAGGTCGACACCATAGCGCGCCAGGAGTTCCAGGCGTGCGCGCGTTTCCTTGTGGTCGAGATCGAAATCAAGCGGCCCCGGTCGGGCAAGCAAATCTTCCACGTATGCTACCAATCCTCCATCTCAGTTATCAGTATATGACGCAACATCTCTACGAGCTAGGGCCATCATCGGCAGGCATGCGATCCTCATCCGTCGTGTTTTGTTGCTTCCGCAGGCGCTGCCGAATCGTCCAACCCCTCTTTCCGCAAACGTGGATTGTACGGAGCCAGAGCAGCCACGATCTTACCCTTATTTTCGGGGGCCGGATTATAGCAAAAGTCGATGTCCTGTGTTTGCGTAGGCGCGCCGCGCGCCTGGGCCGCCATTGCTCCGACAAGCACGGCCTCGACGCCGTTTTCCGCGAGACAACGGATCAAATGCGTCGGGTTCATAAAATCTCGACCTCTATCACACTTCGATATGCTCGATGACAAAACGTACGGCGTCTTGATTGTAAAGGCTGCTGATGCCCTTTGGCTCGGCGCCGGTAGCCATATGTTTCGTTTCCTGTTGTTTTGATGTAAAGCTATAAGTTGAGTATTTGGGGTTGTTCTTTAGCTTATGCTCTCTAATCACTTTATCCACCTGGTGTTGTTTGACGCCAGGTTTAGCTTTACGGACCTGCGCCAACAATTCGTTATAAGAAACCGGATATTTATCGATCAAACGCTGCATTTGTATGATCACTGGCGTGTCTGGATTCAGGCTGGAATCAATCAGCGTCGTGAAGTCGGCATCACCGACAAACTTCTTAGCTGACCTTATTTGCGTGGTCACTTCACAAACAAAATAGAATTCACCTGACTGATCTATCGTCGACCGGGTTGCAGCCACAGTTTTTATGAGGTTAGAAATAATTTCAGGCTCTGTCTCTACCTGAAGCAACGACAGCGTCTGGAAGTTGTAGGCAAATCCAAGAGGAAGGATATAGAAATTGTATTCAACTCTAGTTTTCGCTAACAAGGGGGCAATCGGGAGGGCTTTGGTAGGATAGGGGTGCTGACACCATATCGTCCGGAAGGAGCCTCCCGATGCCACCTGCAGTCTATCGCATGATGACCCTCCTGTGCAGCCTTGTCGTGACCCTGCCCGTCGGCACAAACCTGGGCCTGTTGCATCTCCTATGGATGCTGGTGAGCGGGCAATTGCTCGGCGCGCGCGGGGCG
>JAABVA010002765.1_pt1 | contig 17163 bp, 17 predicted proteins | sample 5560331 | NCBI WGS metagenome assembly JAABVA01 (sample SAMN12812661, study PRJNA571458) | rock metagenome | isolation source: Antarctica rocks | place: Antarctica: Victoria Land, Mt New Zealand sud | collected 2016-01-07 | reverse complement strand
TCACCGTCGCCGCGGCAGGGGTCAACTACATCGACACCTACGTGCGGACCGGGCTCTACCCGCGCGCCGTGCCGTTCGTCCCGGGCCTCGAGGGTGCCGGAACCGTCCGCGCGGTCGGCTCCGGGGTGGGCGACCTCGCCGTCGGGGACAGGGTCGCCTTCGCGGAGGCGCCCGGGGCCTACGCCGAGCGGGTCGTCGTCCGCGCCGACCGCGTGGTGCGGATCCCGGACGGCGTCGACGTCGCCACCGCGGCCGCCGTGACGCTGCAGGGCATGACCGCGCACTACCTCGTGCACGACACCCACCCCGTCGCTCCCGGCGACGCGGTGCTCGTGCACGCCGGGGCCGGCGGCACGGGGCTGCTGCTCTGTCAGATGGCCCGCGCCCTCGGCGCCACGGTCATCACCACCACCTCCTCGGCCGAGAAGGACGACCTCGCCCGGGAGGCGGGCGCGCACCACACGCTGCGCTACGCCGCCGACCTCGCCGACCGCGTCCGTGACCTCACCGACGACGAGGGCGTGGCCGTGGTCTACGACGGGGTCGGCGCCTCGACCTTCGATCTGTCGCTCGCGTCGCTCCGCGTGCGCGGCCTCCTCGCCCTCTACGGCGCCGCGAGCGGCCCCGTCCCGCCCGTCGACCCCCAGCGACTCAACTCGGCGGGCTCGCTCTACCTCACCCGACCCTCGCTGGCGTGGCACGTGCGCACCACCTCCGAGCTGCGCTCCCGCGCCGGCGAGGTCTTCGCCTCGGTGGCGTCCGGGGCTCTTCGGGTGCGGGTGGGCGTGCGGTACGCCCTCGACGAAGCCGCCTCGGCACACCGCGATCTCGAGGGCCGCCGGACCACCGGCAAGCTCCTGCTGACGCCGTGAGCGGGGAGGACGACGCCGGACCTAGAACGGCCAGCCGAGGACGGGCCACCCCACCGCGGAATCGATCGCGACCGCGACGAACAGGCCGGTGAGGTAGGTGTTCGACAGGTGGAACAGCCGCATCGAGTTCACCGTCTCCTCGCGGTGCACCGCCGCGTCGAGGCGATGGGCGGCCACGAGGAACCACCCGCCACCGAGGACCGCGACCGCGAGGTAGATCCAGGAGGTGGCCGGCACCAACAGGAAGGACACCGCGGCCATGGCCCAGGCGTAGGCGACGATCTGGCGGCTGACCCGCTGTGGGGACGCCACCACGGGGAGCATCGGGACGCCGGCGGCCGCGTACTCGTCGCGGTAGCGCATGGCGAGGGCCCAGAAGTGCGGGGGCGTCCAGAAGAAGATGATCGCGAAGAGCACGAGCGCGGGCCAGCCGACCGAGCCGGTGACCGCCGCCCAGCCGATCACCACGGGCATGCAGCCCGCGGCGCCGCCCCAGACGATGTTCTGGCTGGTCCGGCGCTTGAGCACCAGCGTGTAGACGACGATGTAGAAGGCGATCGCGGCGACCGAGAGCCCGGCGGCCACCCAGTTGGCCGTGACGCCGAGCCAGACCGAGGACGCGACGCCGAGGACCAGGCCGAACACCAGGGCGTGGCCGCGCGGCACGGCGTCCCGGGCGAGGGGACGCCCGCGGGTGCGCGCCATCTTCGCGTCGATGTCGGCGTCGATCACGCAGTTGAGCGAGTGGGCGCTCGCCGCCGCCAGGGCACCGCCGAAGAGTACGGAGAGGATCAGGCCCAGCGAGGGGACGTCGCGCTGCGCCAGCATCATCGCCGGGACCGTCACCACGAGCAGCTGCTCGATGATCCGGGCCTTCGTCAGGGCGAGGTAGGCCATCAGCGTCGTGCGCATCCGGCCGAGGCGTCCGCGCCCGGTCGGTGTCGTCGACCCCGCCGAACCGGTCGGCCCGACCGCCGTGCTCACCCGATCACCCGGTCCCTCTCGGACAACGCATCTCCTACACCGTGTCGTGGGCAAGTCTGCACCCTGGCGGCGGGTGGCGCTCGTGGGGCCCGGCCGATGATAGGGCGGCGGTGTCCCGCGCGCGGGGAGCGGGTAGTCAGCCGAACGGCACCCTGATCGATCCCGAAACTCCGAGGAGGGCACGGCCGTGACCGCGACCGATGTCGACAGCACCCAGCCGGCGAGCGAATCGCCGGAGGAGATCGCCGCGCTGACCACGCCGCAGATGCCCGACGACTGGACCGACCTCGACCAGCGGGCGGTGGACACCATCCGGGTCCTCGCCGCCGACGCCGTGCAGAAGGTTGGGAACGGTCACCCCGGGACGGCGATGGCCCTGGCGCCCCTCGCCTACACCCTTTTCCAGCACACGATGCGACACGACCCCGCCGACCCGGGATGGCAGGGCCGCGATCGGTTCGTGCTCTCGGCCGGGCACTCGAGCCTGACGCTCTACATCCAGCTCTTCCTCGCCGGCTACGGGCTGGAGATGCGCGACCTCGAGGAGCTGCGCACCTGGAACTCGGCCACGCCCGGCCACCCCGAGTACTCGCACACCCCCGGCGTCGAGATCACCACCGGCCCGCTCGGCCAGGGCCTGGCCTCCGCCGTGGGCATGGCCATGGCCGCCCGCCGCGAGCGCGGGCTCTACGACCCGCACGCCGAGGTCGGCGAGAGCCCGTTCGACCACCACATCTACGTCATCGCCTCCGACGGCGACATCGAGGAGGGTGTCACCTCCGAGGCGTCATCGATCGCGGGCCGCCAGCAGCTGGGGAACCTCGTCGTCATCTACGACGACAACCACATCTCCATCGAGGACGACACCACGATCGCCATCGACGAGGACACCGTCGCCCGCTACGAGGCCTACGGCTGGCACACCCAGGTCGTGCGCGGCGGGGAGAACGTCGTGGGCATCCGGGAGGCCCTGGCCAACGCCAAGGCCGAGACCGACCGGCCCTCGTTCATCGCGCTGCGCACCATCATCGGCTATCCCGCGCCCGAGAAGATGAACACCGGCGCGGCCCACGGGTCGGCGCTGGGCGAGGACGAGGTCGCCGAGGTCAAGCGGATCCTCGGCTTCGACCCCGAGCAGCACTTCGTGATCGACGGCGAGGTGCTCGCCCACACCCGCGAGCTCATGGGCCGGGGCAAGGCCGAGCACGAGCAGTGGACGAAGCGCTACGACGACTGGGCGCAGGCCCACCCGGACGAGAAGGCGCTGCTCGAGCGGATGGCCCGCCGCGAGCTCCCCGACGACTGGCACTCCTCGCTCCCCACCTGGAGCACCGACGACGACGCGCTCGCCACCCGCAAGGCGCTCCAGAAGATCCTCGCCCGGATCGGGCCCGTGCTGCCTGAGCTCTGGGGCGGTTCGGCCGACCTCGCCGAGAGCAACAACACCACCATCGAGGGCTCCGACTCGTTCGGACCCTCGTCGGTGAAGACCAACAACTGGGGGCAGGCCAGCCCCTACGGCCGGACCCTGCACTTCGGCGTCCGCGAGCACGCGATGGGCTCGATCCTCAACGGGATCGCGCTGCACGGCGGGACGCGGGTCTACGGCGGCACGTTCCTCATCTTCTCCGACTACATGCGGCCCCCGGTCCGCCTGGCGGCGCTGATGAAGCTGCCCACGACCTACATCTGGACCCACGACTCGATCGGCCTCGGTGAGGACGGCCCGACGCATCAGCCGATCGAGCAGCTCGCCTCGCTGCGGGCGGTCCCGGGCCTGTCGATCGTGCGGCCCGGCGACGCCAACGAGACCACCCACGCGGTCCGGGCGATCCTCGACAACCCCACCGGCCCGGCCGGGCTGGCGCTGACCCGCCAGGGCCTGCCGATCCTCGCGGGCACCAGCGCCGAGGGCGTGGCGCACGGCGGATACGTGCTCGCCGACGCCTCCGACGGGTCCCCGCAGGTGGTCATCATCGGGACCGGCTCGGAGCTCGTCCTGGCCGTCGAGGCCCGCAAGGTCCTCGAGGCCGACGGCGTTCCCACCCGCGTGGTCTCCATGCCGTGCGTGGAGTGGTTCGACGCGCAGGACCGGTCCTACAAGCGCACGGTGATCCCGCCCGAGGTCAAGGCCCGCGTCTCGGTCGAGGCCGCGGTCGCGCAGACATGGCACCGCTTCGTCGGGGACGACGGGGAGTGCGTCTCCATCGAGCACTTCGGCGCCAGCGCCGACTACAAGACCCTGTTCCAGCAGTTCGGCTTCACCACCGAAGCCGTCGTCGAGGCCGGCCGTCGGACCCTCGCCCGCGCGCAGGAACGCTCGGCCTGACCCGTCACGCCCCCAGGAGGACACCATGACCAGCACCCCCCTCGCCGACACTCCCCTCGCCTCTCTGGCCGCGGCCGGCGTGTCCATCTGGCTCGACGACCTCTCCCGCCAGCGCATCGAGTCCGGCAACCTCTCCTCGCTCATCGAGGAGAAGAACGTCGTCGGGGCCACCAGCAACCCGACGATCTTCGCGAGCGCGTTCGCCGACGCCGACCACTACGCCGAGGACCTGGACGGCTTCGCGGCCCGCGGCGCGTCGGTCGAGGACGCCATCCGGGAGCTCACCACCGAGGACGTCCGGCGGGCGTGTGACGTGTTCCGCTCGGTGTGGCAGGCGACCGGCGGCAAGGACGGTCGCGTGTCGCTCGAGGTCGACCCCGGGAAGGCCCACGACACCGAGGCCACCGTGGCCGAGGCCGCGGACCTGTGGAAGACCGTCGACCGCCCGAACCTGATGATCAAGATTCCGGCCACCCCGGAGGGCCTGCCGGCCATCACCCGCACCCTCGCCGAGGGGATCAGCGTCAACGTCACGCTGATCTTCTCCGTCGAGCGCTACCGCGCGGTGATGGACGCCTTCCTCTCGGGCATGGAGCAGGCCCGCGCCCACGGTCACGACCTGTCCGCGATGGCCTCGGTGGCGTCGTTCTTCGTCTCGCGCGTCGACTCCGAGGTCGACAAGCGCCTCGAGAAGATCGGCACCGACGCCGCACTCGCCCTGCGCGGCACGGCCGCGGTGGCCAACGCCCGTCTGGCCTTCGCCGCCTACGAGGACGTCGTCGCCACCGAGCGCTGGAAGACCCTCGCCACCGCCGGCGCCCACCCCCAGCGGCCGCTCTGGGCGTCGACGGGCACGAAGAACAAGGCCTACTCCGACACCCTCTACGTGACCGAGCTGGTCGGTCCGGGCACCGTCAACACGATGCCCGAGGCGACGCTCGACGCCGTCGCCGACCACGGCGAGATCCACGGCGACTTGGTGAGCGGGACCGGCGCGGCGGCCGCCGAGGTGTTCCGGGCGCTCGGCGAGGTCGGGATCGACATCGAGGACGTCTACCGGATCCTCGAGGAGGAGGGCGTCTCCAAATTCGCGGACTCGTGGGAGGAGCTGACCGCAACCGTGTCCGACCAGCTCACCCGCCGCAGCCCGGAGCAGGCGTGAGGGCCCCAGGACCGTTCGGGGTGGAGGTTCACGACGCCCGGCTCGCCGAGGCGGCCCGCCCGCTGGTCGAGAAGCTGGTCGCCGACGGCGTCGCCTCCAGGCTCGCCGCGCAGGACCCCACATTGTGGGGGTCCGACGCCGAGTCCGAGGCGTCGACACGGCTGTCGTGGGTCTCGTTGCACGACACCTCGACGCCGCTGGTGCCCCAGCTCGCGACGCTGCGCCGCGAACTGCACTCCGAGGGCGTCGACCGTGTCGTGCTCGCGGGCATGGGTGGCTCGTCGCTCGCCCCCGAGGTCATCTGCCACACGGCGTCGGGGACCGCGATCGGAGGGGAGCACCCGATCGTCGTGCTCGACACGACCGACCCCGCTCAGGTGTCCGACGCGCTCGCCGGTGACCTCTCGCGGACCGTGCTGGTGGTGTCGTCGAAGTCCGGCTCGACGGTGGAGACCGACAGCCAGCGCCGCGTGTTCGCCGAGGTCTTCGCGGCCAACGGTATCGATGCCCCGTCGCGCATGGTCGTCGTCACCGACCCGGGGACCGGGCTCGCCGACCTCGGCCGCAGCGAGGGTTACCGCCACGTCGTGGAGGCCGACCCGGGGGTGGGCGGGCGCTACTCGGCGCTCACCGCGTTCGGGCTGGTCCCCTCGTCGCTGGCCGGGGTGGACGTGGCCGCGCTGCTCTCCGAGGCCGGGGAGATCGTCCCCGAGCTCGCCCGCGACGCCGAGGACAACCCGGCGGTCGTCCTCGCGGCGGCGCTGGCCGCCGCGCACGGCGCCGGTGCGGAGAAGGTGGTCCTCGCCGACACCGGGTCCGGGCTCGTGGGCTTCGGTGACTGGGCCGAGCAGCTCATCGCCGAGTCCACCGGCAAGCAGGGCACGGGCCTGCTCCCCGTCGTCGTCGAGGGCATCGACGCGCCGGGCACCGGCGCGGCCGACGCCACCACGGTCGCGATCGGCCCGGCCTCGGGGCCCGCACAGATCTCCGTGCAGGGCCCGCTCGGGGCACAGTTCCTGCTGTGGGAGACCGCGGTGGCCCTCGTGGGCCGGCTGATCGGCATCAACCCGTTCGACCAGCCCGACGTCGAGTCGGCGAAGCAGGCGACCCGCGACCTGCTCGTCAATGCCGGGTCCTCCGGCTCGGCCGGGTCCTCCGACGACGACCCGGTCGTCGTCGAGGGCGCCGTGGAGGTGCGCGCCGACGGCTCCTGGATCGGGACGCCGATCACGGTCGCCGACGCGGTCCGGGCCCTGGTCGCGGCGGCACCCGAGCACGGGTACATCGGTGTGCAGGCCTACCTCGACCGGCTCGACGACGCGTCCGCGGCGACGCTGCGCCCGGTCCTCGCGCGCCGTTCCGGCCTGCAGACCACGTTCGGGTGGGGCCCGCGCTTCCTGCACTCGACCGGGCAGTACCACAAGGGCGGCCACCAGAACGGCGTGTTCCTGCAGCTCACCGGCTCGGTCGCCGACGACCTGGCCATCCCCGAGAGGCCCTTCACCTTCGGGGTCCTCCAGCACGCTCAGGCCCGCGGGGACGCCGGCGTCCTCAGCGACCCCTCCCGCACCGGCGGGGGCCGGCCGGTGCTGCGCCTGCACCTCGCCGACCGGGCGGCCGGGCTCGTCACCCTGATGAACGCGCTCGACGGCCTGGGAGGAGGGTGAGTCCATGACCCCTTCGCCCATGGGGCGGGACACCGGTGGGGCCAACCCGCTGCGCGATCCGCGGGACAAGCGCCTCCCGCGCATCGCCGGCCCGAGCGGGCTGGTGCTGTTCGGGGTCACGGGTGACCTCGCCCGCAAGAAGCTGATGCCGGCCATCTACGACCTCGCGAACCGCGGCCTGCTGCCTGCGGGCTTCGCGCTCGTCGGGTTCGCCCGGCGGGCATGGGGGCACGAGGACTTCGCCGAGGTCGTCTACGAGGCGGTGCGCCAGCACGCCCGCACCCCCTTCCGCCAGGAGGTGTGGGACCGCCTGGCGGAGGGTCTGCGCTTCGTGCAGGGCACCTTCGACGACGACGACGCGTTCGACCGCCTCGCCGACACCGTCCACGAGCTCGACAACGACCGCGGGACCAACGGCAACCACGCGTTCTACCTGTCCGTCCCGCCCGACGCCTTCCCCACGGTGTGCAAGCAGCTCTCGCGCTCCGGGCTCGCCGACGGCCCGGAGGGCGCGTGGCGCCGTGTGGTCATCGAGAAGCCCTTCGGACACGACCTGCGCTCGGCGCGGGAGCTCAACGACATCGTCAACGACGTGTTCTCCGAGGACTCGGTGTTCCGCATCGACCACTACCTCGGGAAGGAGACCGTCCAGAACCTGCTCGCGCTCCGGTTCGCCAATGAGATGTTCGAGCCGATCTGGAACTCCCATCACGTCGACCACGTGCAGATCACGATGGCCGAGGACATCGGCGTCGGCGGCCGGGCCGGGTACTACGACGGCATCGGCGCCGCGCGCGACGTCATCCAGAACCACCTGCTGCAGCTGCTCGCGCTCACCGCGATGGAGGAGCCGCTCTCCTTCTCCCCCGACGACCTGCGGGCCGAGAAGATCAAGGTGCTGTCGGCGACGAAGCTCGCCGAGCCGATCGACGAGACCACCGCCCGCGGCCAGTACGCCGCCGGATGGCAGGGGTCGTCGCAGGTCCGGGGCCTGCAGCAGGAGGACGGCTTCCCGTCGGACTCGGTCACCGAGACCTACGCGGCGATCACCTGCTCCGTCGACACCCGGCGGTGGGCGGGCGTGCCGTTCTACCTGCGCACCGGCAAGCGCCTGGGCCGGCGCGTGACCGAGCTCGCCATCGTGTTCACGCGGGCCCCGCACTTGCCCTTCGAGCAGACGATGACCGAGGAGCTCGGTCAGAACGCGCTGGTCGTGCGGGTCCAGCCGGACGAGGGCGTGACCCTGCGCTTCGGCTCCAAGGTGCCGGGGTCGGGCATGGAGGTCCGCGACGTCACCATGGACTTCGGCTACGGCACGGCCTTCACCGAGGCCTCCCCCGAGGCCTACGAGCGCCTGCTTCTCGACGTCCTGCTCGGCGAGCCGTCGCTCTTCCCCACCAACCGCGAGGTCGAGATGTCGTGGGAGATCCTCGACCCGGTGATCGAGAAGTGGCACCGCGAGGGATCGCCCGACGCGTACGCGGCCGGCACCTGGGGGCCGGGCTCGGCCGACACGCTGCTCGCCCGCACCGGCCGCGTCTGGAGGCGTCCTTAGGCCGACGGGCTCGGGACCAAGGGCTCGTCCCCGCACGCGTCGACGAAGGAGACAACGTGATCGTGGACCTGCCGTCGACCGACACGTCGGCGGTCAACCGCAAGATGGTCGACCTGCGCGAGAGCGCCGGCGCCGTCGCCCTCGGGCGGGTGCTGACCCTGGTGATCTCCACCGAGGACGGCCCCGAGGCCGAGGCCGCCATCCAGGCCGCGAACGACGCCAGCCGCGAGCACCCCTGCCGCGTCCTGGTGCTCGCCCGCGGGGTCCGCCGTGCGGCGTCACGCCTGGACGCGCAGATCCGCATCGGCGGCGACGCGGGAGCGAGCGAGGTGATCGTCCTGCGCATGTACGGCCCGCTCGCCGACCAGGGCGGCAGCATCGTGGTGCCGCTGCTGCTCCCCGACGCACCCATCGTCGCGTGGTGGCCCGGCGAGCCGCCGCCGGCTCCCGGGGAGGATCCGATCGGGGCGGTGGCCGCCCGGCGCATCACCGACGTCGGGTCGAGCCGCGCCCCCGCGAAGGCCCTCGCCCGGCTCGGCACCCACTACTCCCCCGGGGACACCGACCTGGCGTGGAGCCGCGTCACCAGTTGGCGCGCGCTGCTCACCTCCGCCCTCGACGAGCCGCCGTACGAGCCGGTGATCTCCGCCGCCGTCGACGGGGTGGCCGATTCTCCCTCGGCCGACCTCATCGCCGGCTGGCTCTCGTCGCGGCTCGGCGTTCCCGTGACCCGGTCGGTGGTCGATGTCCCCGGCGGCAACATCGGCGCGGTCCGGATCGAGCGGGCCTCGGGCACGGTCGAGCTGCGGCGCCTGGACGGCAAGAACGCCCGCCTCTCGCAGCCGGGCCAGCCCGACCGCCGCGTCGCCCTCGCGCGGCGCACGGCCCGCGAGTGCCTCGCCGAGGAACTGCGTCGCCTCGACCCGGACGAGACGTTCCACGAGGCCCTGGTCGCCGTCCCGAACGCCCGGTCGGGCTCGAAGGGCCGCTCCCGCCGGCCGTCGTCATCATCGAAGGCTTCGGCGTGAGTGCGGACCGGGACGTGGTCGTCGTCGACGACCCTGACGCCGTCGCATCGGACGCCGCCGCCCGCCTCGTCGCCGCCCTCGCCGTCGCCCAGGCGGCCCGCGGGGTCGCGTCGGTGGTGCTCACCGGAGGTGGTGTCGGGATCGCGACGCTCGCCGCGGTGGTGACGACCCCCCGCCGCGACGACGTCGACTGGTCGGCGGTCGAGGTGTTCTGGGGCGACGAGCGCTTCGTCCCCGCGGGCGACGACGAGCGCAACGACCGCCAGGCCCGCGACGCCCTGCTCGACGCCCTGCCCCTCGACTCCGGACGCGTGCACCCGGTGCCGGCCTCCGACGGCGAGCTCGGCGACGACCCGGACGCCGCGGCCGAGCGCTACGCGCAGGACCTCGCCGACGCCGCGGGCCGGCTCGGGCACGACCAGGGTGTCCCCGCCTTCGACGTCCTGCTCGCCGGCTGCGGGCCGGAAGGCCACACGCTGTCGGTGTTCCCCGACTCACCGGCCGTGCACGCGGGCGGCGCGGGGGTGGTGGCCGTGCGGGACTGCCCCAAGCCGCCACCCACCCGTGTCTCGCTGACGCTGCCCGCCGCCCGCCGCGCCCGTGAGGTGTGGCTGGTGGCCACGGGGTCGGGGAAGGCCGAGGTGCTCGCGCGCGCCGCGAGAGGGGCCTCGGAGGTCGAGGTGCCCCTGGCCGGCCTGGCCGGGAGCGAGCGCACCCTCTGGCTGCTCGACACCGAGGCGGCCGCGAAGCTCTGACGCCCCGAACCCGGCCCTGACCCCTCTAGCTGGCCCCCAGCCGCAAGGTAGGCACGGCGTGGGGCCTCCTGCCGCGGGGTGAGCTTGGGCTGCCCAGCACCTACCGGCGCCACGCGGCGCGTGCGACGGCGGGGATGCCGCCGTGCGTGGCGAAACAGGTGACCAGACCGATCAGGAATCGAGAAGCGCCGGTCATCGAGCCGCACCTAGCGTGACCGCGATGGACATCACCGTTCACGGGACCTCCCTCCCGCACAACGACCCGGACGCCTCCCTGGTCTATCGCGACACCCTCGGCTTCCAGGTTCGCAACGACGTCGGATACGGCGGGATGCACTGGATCACGGTCGGCCCCGCCGACCAGCCCGACACGTCGATTTCCGCGCTTCCCGTTCGTCTCCTAGGCCCGACAATCCCACCGGGTCGATGTGACCCACGACTTCAGGAGTGACCATGACCGGCTCTTCCACCCAGGGAATCAAGACCGTCCTGCATCCCGTGTCCGACCTGGCGACGGCCAAGGCGGTGTACGCCGCTCTGCTCGGCGTACCGCCGCAGACCGACGAGTCCTACTACGTCGGCTTCGAGGCCGCGGGCCAGCACATCGGGCTGGTGCCGGGCGGTGGACCGCAGGGCATGACCTCACCGGTCGCCTACTGGCACGTGCCGGACATCGAGGCGAAGCTGGCCGAGGTGACCGCCGCGGGTGCCACCGTGACGGAGCCCGCGCACGACGTCGGTGGCGGCCGTCTGGTGGCCACCGTCACCGACCCCGATGACAACGTCCTCGGGCTGCTTCAGGACCGATGAGTCCCGACCCCGCTCCCGCGCTCAGCGTCGTCGCGACACCGGCCAGAGGCTCCACGGGCCGAAGCGAAGGAGAACCAGACGTACTGCTCGAAGCTGGTCAGATCGAGCCAGGCGATGCCGACGGAGACCGCGATGGCGGCCCCCGCCGAACAGATGGAGACACTATGAGCATGGCCACGAGGACGGACCCGCAGTCGCCTGCGCTGCACGCTGCCGACAGCCACGATCTGATCCGCGTGCACGGCGCGCGCGTGAACAACCTCTCCGACGTCAGCGTCGAGATCCCGAAGCGCCGGCTGACGGTGTTCACCGGCGTCTCCGGCTCGGGCAAGAGCTCGCTGGTGTTCCACACGATCGCCGCGGAGTCGCAGCGGATGATCAACGAGACATACAGCTCCTTCGTGCAGGGCTTCATGCCGACGCTGGCGCGGCCCGATGTCGACGTCCTCGACGGGCTGACGACCGCGATCATCGTCGACCAGCAGCGGATGGGTACCGACCCCCGCTCCACCGTCGGCACCGCCACCGACGCCAACGCGATGCTGCGCATCCTCTTCAGCCGGCTCGGGCAGCCGCACATCGGCTCGCCCCAGGCGTTCTCGTTCAACGTCGCCTCTATCGCGGGCGCGGGGGCGGTCACCATCGAGCGAGGCGGCACCACCACGAAGGAGCGACGGAGCTTCAGCATCACCGGCGGCATGTGTCCACGCTGCGAGGGCCGCGGAGCCGTCAACGACATCGACCTCACGGCGCTGTACGACGACAGCAAGGCGCTCAACGAGGGTGCGCTCACCATCCCCGGCTACAGCATGGACGGCTGGTACGGCCGGATCTTCAGCGGCTGCGGCTTCTTCGACCCGGACAAGCCGATCAAGAAATTCACCAAGAAGGAACTGCACGATCTCCTCCACAAGGAGCCGACCAAGATCAAGGTCGACGGCATCAACCTCACCTACGAGGGCCTGATCCCGAAGATCCAGAAGTCGATGCTGTCCAAGGACGTCGACGCGATGCAGCCGCACGTTCGCGCCTTCGTGGAGCGCGCTGTCACCTTTGCCACGTGCCCCGAGTGCGACGGCACCCGGCTCAGTGCCGCGGCCCGTTCGTCGAAGATCAAGGGCAAGAACATCGCCGACCTCTGCGCGATGCAGATCAGCGACCTCGCCGCATGGGTCCATGGCCTGGACGAGCCGTCGAAGGGAGACGGAGCGCAGCGGAGCTCGACCGTCGCCGGGGTAGCGCCGCTGCTCGCGACGCTGCAGCACACCCTCCAGTCGTTCGTGGAGATCGGGCTGGGATACCTCTCGCTCGATCGGCCGTCGGGCACGCTGTCGGGAGGGGAGTCCCAGCGCACCAAGATGATCCGCCACCTCGGGTCGTCGCTGACCGATGTCACCTATGTCTTCGATGAGCCAACGATCGGGCTGCACCCCCACGACATTCAGCGGATGAACGACCTGCTGCTGCAGCTACGCGACAAGGGCAACACCGTGCTGGTTGTGGAGCACAAGCCGGAGGCGATCGCGATCGCCGACCACGCCGTCGACCTCGGCCCGGGCGCCGGAACCGAAGGTGGCGAGGTGGTGTTCGAGGGCACCGTCGAGGGGCTGCGGGCCAGCGACACGCTCACCGGGCGACACCTCGACGACCGCGCCGCGCTGAAGCCCTCGGTGCGGACGCCGTCGGGGGTGCTGGAGGTGCGCGGCGCCAGCACCCACAACCTGCAGGACGTCGACGTCGACATCCCGCTCGGGGTGCTTGTCGTCGTCACCGGCGTCGCCGGCTCCGGCAAGAGCTCGCTCGTGCACGGGTCGATCCCCGCCGGCGCGGGTGTGGTGTCGATCGATCAGGGCCCGATCCGCGGCTCGCGACGGAGCAACCCGGCGACGTACACCGGACTGCTCGACCCGATCCGCAAGGCGTTCGCGAAGGCCAACGGCGTGAAGCCGGCGCTGTTCAGCGCCAACTCTGAGGGCGCCTGCCCCAACTGCAACGGCGCCGGCGTCATCTACACCGACCTGGCGATGATGGCCGGTGTCGCCACCACCTGCGAGGAGTGCGAGGGGAAGCGGTTCCAGGCCGAGGTCCTGGAGTACGAGCTCGGCGGGAAGGACATCAGCGAGGTGCTCGCGATGCCGGTCACCGAGGCCGAGGCGTTCTTCGTCGCCGGCGAAGCGAAGACGCCGGCAGCGCACAAGATCCTCACCCGACTCGTAGACGTCGGCCTCGGGTACCTCAGCCTCGGCCAGCCGCTCACCACGCTATCCGGCGGCGAACGGCAGCGACTCAAGCTCGCCATCCACATGGCCGAGAAGGGCGACGTCTACGTCCTGGACGAGCCGACCACCGGCCTGCACCTCGCCGACGTCGAGCAGCTGCTCGGCCTGCTCGGTGGCCTCGTTGACTCCGGCAAATCAGTCATCGTCATCGCGCACCACCAGGCGGTCATGGCGCACGCCGACTGGATCATCGACCTCGGCCCCGGCGCCGGCCACGACGGCGGCCGGATCGTCTTCGAGGGCACACCTGCCGACCTCGTCGCCGCCCGCTCCACCCTCACCGGCGAGCACCTCGCGGCCTACGTCGGCACCTGACCGAGACCGTTTCGAACGTCCCACTCAACTGGCAGGCGCGGGAGTGGACGAGCCGGGAGTCGGCTCGGGAAAATGCGGACGTGCGACACAACCACTCGACGCCCGAGGAGGTCGTGATCCCGCAGCGCCTGCGCGACCTCGCGCGGCTGCGCCGCGTCCGCGACCGGATCGACCGGGAGTACGCGCAGCCGCTGGACGTCGAGGCGCTCGCCCGCGGCGCGCACATGTCGGCCGGGCACCTCAGCCGCGAGTTCCGGCTCGCCTACGGCGAGTCGCCGTACGCCTATCTGATGACGCGGCGCATCGAGCGCGCGATGGCGCTGCTGCGTCGTGGCGACCTCAGCGTCACCGAGGCCTGTTTCGCGGTGGGCTGCGCGTCGCTGGGCACCTTCAGCACTCGCTTCACCGAGTTGGTCGGTGTGCCGCCCAGCACCTACCGGCGCCACGCGGCGCGCGCGACGGCGGGGATGCCGCCGTGCGTGGCGAAACAGGTGACCAGACCGATCAGGAATCGAGAAGCGCCGGTCAACGAGCCGCACCTAGCGTGACCGCCCATGGACATCACCATCCACTCGACCTTCCTCCCGCACAACGACCCCGACGCCTCCCTGGCCTTCTATCGCGACACCCTTGGCTTCGAGGTCCGCAACGACGTCGGATACGGCGGGATGCGCTGGATCACGGTCGGCCCCGCCGACCAGCCCGACACGTCCGTCGTCCTGCACCCGCCGGCCGCCGACCCCGGCATCACCGATGACGAGCGCAGCACCATCGCCGAGATGATGGCCAAGGGCACCTACGCCCACATCATCCTGGCCACCAAGGACCTCGACGGCACCTTCGCGCGGCTACAGGCCAGCGACGCCGACGTCGTCCAGGAGCCGACCGAGCAGCCGTACGGGGTTCGTGACTGCGCCTTCCGCGATCCTGCGGGCAACCTCGTCCGCATCAACGAGCTGCGCTGAACCGTCCGGCGATCGCTGCCTTGTCAATTTCCGAAGTGGGCTGCACATGTACTCGTAGTGGGCCACACGAGCGTGTCGCCTCCCCAGGCTCGCACGCGCGCGTGTGTGAACTCGTGGAGACTGGACCGACGAGAAGTAGTGTTTCCGTGAGTTTCGTGGTCTCGGCCTTACGACCGATGGGACCTTAGGGCGTGACCCGCGCGCCTTCGGGCTCGGCGATCTTCGCGTGTGAGGCGGCCCTGTCACCAGGCCTTGGCGGTTCATCGATGCCCTTGGGCACACGGCGAGTGGCTCATGGGGTCTGCTCGGGTCCGGTGAAGAAGTTGATCAGGCTGTGGGGTGCGTTGTCGCCGTAGCAGGCGAAGATGATGGCGGCCTCGGCGGCGGCTGCGGCGCTGCGGGGGAACAGGGCCTGCTCGTATTCGGTGAGTGCGGCCTCGACATCATCAGGTTGCGACAACAGTCAGCCGAGCGAAACTTCTGCGGAGCGCGACTCGACGGCGTCGAGCGCCGCGAGGGTCGCGCCCTCGAGCGTGATCGCGCCCGCAGCCAGGTTCGCCTCGAGGTGCTCGGCGTCGGCCGTGCCCGCGATGAGCAGGACGTTCGGGGCGTGACGCAGCAGCCAGGCGAGACCGACCTGCGACGGGGTGACGCCCACCGAGCGCGCCGCAGCCCGGACCGCCGGCTCGTCGGTCACCTTAGGCACGCCGGGGAACGCACCACCGAGCGGGAAGTACGGCACCCAGGCGATCCCGTGGGCGAGGCACAGCCCGAGCATGTCCTCGTCGCCCCGCGTGACGAGGCTGTAAGCGTTCTGCACGCAGACGATGCCCGTCGGGATCGCCCGACGCAGTCCGTCGGGGGTCACGCTGCTCAGCCCGATCCCGCCGATCTTGCCTTCGTCGCGCATCAGGGTCATCACCGCGAGCTGGTCGTCGATGTCGACCACCTGGTCCCGTTCGGCCCGGAGCCCGGGCCCGGCATCGAGGCGCCGGAGGTTCACGACCGGGAGCTGGTCGAGACCGAGGCTCCTGAGGTTGTCCTCGACGCTGGCCCGCAGCTGCTGCGCTGCGCGGGGCGAAGCGGCAGAGGGCCGTCCGGGTCGGGATCGGCGCCGACCTTGCTCACGACGAGGACGCCGTCCTCGGGGCGAAGCGCCTCACGCAGGAGCCCGTTGACGAGGCCGTCACCGTAGAACTGGGCCGTGTCGACGTGGTCGACCCCGAGCTCGACCGCGCGCCGCAGGAGGGCGATGGCCGCGCCGCGGTCTCCCTCCAGGCGCTCGAGCTGCATCGCGCCGTAGCCGATGCGGGAGACGATGCGGCCGGCGAGCAGGCCGCCGCCGCCCGGGCGCGGAACGCCGGTGGCGGTGGAGTGGGGGGTGGACGCGCCGGTGGACACCATCGGACTCCTGTCCGTGAGACGATGAGGAAGCGGAGGACCCTCCGCACGCGTCGACTCTAGCACTACCGGAGGAGCCTCCGCTTTGGGTCCGCCCGAACCGACGCCCGACGCCGTGCACACCGATCCGCCGGCTCGCGCCGAACGCCCTCGCCGCGTCGATGCGCGCCGCAACCGCGAGAACCTCGTCGCGGTCGCGCGAGCCGCGTTCGCCGCCGCCGCCGGCACCGTCCCGCTCGAGGGCATCGCCCGCGAGGCCGGAGTCGGGATCGGCACCCTCTACCGCCACTTCCCGACGCGTGAGGCACTCGTCGAAGCCGTGTACGCCGCCGAACTCGATGACGTCACGAGCAGCGCCCGCACCCTGCTCGACGAGCTACCGCCCGACGCCGCGCTCCGTGCCTGGATCGACCGCTACGCGGAGTTCGTCGCGACCAAACGCGGAGTGGTCGAGACCCTCCGCGCCGGTTGGGCGTCGGGACGGATCCCGACACCGACGACGCGGGAGCGCATCACCGCCGCGATCGGGACGATCCTCACGGCCGGAGCACGGGCAGGGTCGCTCCGCGCGGATGTCGCCCCCGAGGACGTCACCGCCATGCTCCTCGGCGTGTTCCTGTCCACGGCGGGCAACAGCACCTCAGAGCAGACTCGCCGACTGCTCGACCTCGTCGTCGACGGCCTACGCCCTCAACGCGAAGCCCACGGACCGACCAGGAGCTGAGGCGGCGACCGACCACGAGGGTGTCCGCGACCCGGATGGTTCCGGGGCGCGGCGCCACCGGACCGGTTCGCTGGGCGTGTGCCGGTGCAGGCTGGTCGAGGTGGGGGCGTCGGCGGCGGCGAGGGCCATGTGCGCCGATCCGCGGCCGAGCCCGTCGGCCACGCCGAGAACGTCCAGCCAGGGCTGCATCGTCTCGACCGGTTGGCACGGCAGCGAGCCGGCCCGCCGGGTCGCCGGCGTTGGTCTGCGCCAGGCTGGGTCGACTCGCGTGGTGTAAGTACGTGTTGGGAAAGTTGATCTGGTTCGGCGTGTCGGCT
>JAABVA010002764.1_pt1 | contig 17164 bp, 14 predicted proteins | sample 5560331 | NCBI WGS metagenome assembly JAABVA01 (sample SAMN12812661, study PRJNA571458) | rock metagenome | isolation source: Antarctica rocks | place: Antarctica: Victoria Land, Mt New Zealand sud | collected 2016-01-07 | reverse complement strand
ATCTCGTCATTCCAGTGCCCAGGATCGATGCCACGCCGACCGAAACCGCTCCGTCATAAGGAAAGTTGCTACAACTTTTTCAGGTCGAAGTAGCTAGCGACCGCCCTGTGGGAGTGGCTCCTAGCGCAGTTGATCTAATGGCGCATCGGAGCAACGCCGTCTCTCATGCCACTTTGATCGCCAGCTTGCCGGTGTGGTTGCCGCCGCGGAGCATGCCGAGGAAGGCGTCGAAGCTGCGCCCGATGCCGTCCACGATCGTTTCGGGGTAGACGACCGCTTGCGAGCGCAGCAGCGTGGCGATGTGGCGCTCGCAGGCCGCGGTCCGGTGCGCATGGTCGCTCACGATGAAGCCGCGTACAGTCAGGCTTTTGCTGACGATGAGGGAGAGGTTGTCCGGACCGGTCTGGCGCTCGTTGTAGTCGGAGATTCGGCCGCAGGCCGCGACTCGGCCGAACGGCCGAAGCGTTGTAAGCGCGGCTTGCAGGTGGTTGCCGCCGACGTTGTCGAAGTAGACGTCGATGCCGTCAGGCGCTGCTGCGTGCAGCTGGCTTTCAAGGTGACCCGCTTGGTAGTCGATGCCTGCGTCGAAGCCGAGGTGCTCAACCAGCGCCTGTGCCTTGTGGGCTCCGCCGGCGCTGCCGATCACCGTGCAGCCGATCTGCTTTGCGAGTTGGCCGGCGAGGCTGCCGACGGCCCCGGACGCGGCGCTCACCCAGACGGTCTCGCCGGGCCGTACCCCGGCGATGTCGAACAGCCCTACCCAGGCGGTCAGGCCGGGCATGCCGAGGACCCCGAGGTACGCGGTGAGCGGCGCTGCCTCCTCGTCGACGAGTTCCAGCTCGGTCGTGGGGACGGCAGCGTGCGTGCGCCAGCCTTGGCCATGTCGCACTGCGGCGCCCACCCTGAACCGCTCATCTATGGACGCGACGACGTGCCCGACGGCGCCGCCCCACATGGCCTCGCCAACCCGGTAGGACGCGGCGTACGACGCCGCCTCGTTCATGCGGCCGCGCATGTAGGGGTCGACGGAGTTGTACATGTTGCGTACCAGCACCTCACCGGGCCGCGGCTCGGGTACCGGGACGTCGACGAGTTCGACGTCCTCGGCGACCGGGTAGCCGTCAGGGCGTTGGACCAGCCGCCACTCCTGTGCCTGTTCAGCCATGCATCTCCTTAAGGTCGGTGCGGTGTCGCACGGCGACGTCTCAGCAAAGGGGCTGAGCTCGGCCAGGCGGGTGCGCACTGGGCGGCGCGGTTGTGCGCCCCAAGCGCAGCGGAACTTCCGATGGTGCGCTCAGCCATCTTGCACAAGCTGGGTGCGCAGGCGGGCGCCCGGTCGGCGCTACCTCCTCATCGGCTGCTGGCTGCCGGTTGTCTCATCGGGCGATTTCGAACAGCCCGGCGGCGCCCATGCCGCCGCCGACGCACATTGACACGACAGCGAACTGCACGTCCCGTCGTCGTGCCTCGAGGAGCGCGTGACCTACTGCGCGTGAACCGGTCATCCCGTAGGGGTGCCCGACGGCGATGGCACCTCCGTTCACGTTCATCCGTGTCGGGTCGATGCCCAGGACGTCGCGGCAGTACAGCGCTTGGGAGGCGAACGCCTCGTTGAGCTCCCACACGCCGATGTCCTCGACGGTCAAGCCGTGCCGTTCGAGCAGGCGGGGGACTGCGGTGATCGGCCCGACGCCCATCTCGTCCGGTTCACAGCCGGTCACGGCGATTCCCATGTAGTACCCGAGCGGTTGGATGCCCAGGGACGTGGCGTAGGCGCTGTCCATGAGGACGTTGGCGGACGCGCCGTCGCTGAGCTGTGAGGCGTTGCCGGCAGTGACGGTCGGGACGGCGGTCACTTCGCCGGGCTGGAGGACCGTTCTGAGGGCTGCCAGGCCTTCCGCGGTCGTCTCCGGGCGGACGCCCTCGTCGGCCGACACAGTCTGCTCGAGCAGGCTGACGGCGCCGGTTGCCTTGTCGGTCACCTGCCGCTGGACGGTGATGGGCACGATCTCGTCGTTGAAGATCCCGGCCTTCTGGGCTGCCGAGGCGCGCTGGACCGATGCGAGGCCCATCGCGTCCTGACGTTGCCGGGTGACCCCGTATCGGGCCGCCACGATCTCGGCTGTGTGCAGCATGGGGAGATACAGGCCCGGAACGTTCTCACGCAACCAGTCATCGCCGGCGCGGAAGGTGTTTGAGTGGTCGTTCTGCACGAGGGAGATCGACTCGACCCCGCCGCCGACGGCCACACGCATGCCGTCGACGATGATCTGCTTGGCGGCCGTGGCCACCGCCATGAGCCCGGAGGAGCACTGGCGGTCGATGGTCGCGCCGGGCACCGTCACCGGCAGGCCGGCGCGCATGGCGGCCTGACGAGCGACGTTGCCTCCTGTTGCGCCCTCGGGCATAGCGCAGCCGAGGATGACGTCCTCGACGTCGCTCGGGTCCACACCGGCCCTGCTGACCGCGTGCGCGATTGCGTGACCGGCGAGCTCGGCTCCCGAGGTGTTGTTGAAGGCGCCTCGATACGCCTTGCCGATAGGTGTTCGAGCGGTCGCGACGATGGCTGCTCGGGACATGGGCACTCCTGACAGGTCCTAGGTGATTGACGGGGCTCTCACTGTTGTTCTGTCCGCGCACCACGAGAAGTCGGTGCCCGGGAGGCCGGTCGAGGACGTCGCGCAGTCACATGCCGTGAGCCACGGCGTCGTCCGGCCCGCCGGCCCGACCGCGGTTCGGACAGTGGCCGGGGGTGGGACTCCGTGTCCGGCACGCTGCGGGTCTGCAACTGCGGCGGCGCCGCATGGCGGCCCTCGGGCTTAAGCGTCTGCCTAGGCCTTGCCCGGGCTGCGATTGCCTTGACTGCTGATGTTCTGCGGTCCTGCTTGAGCAGGCTCCGCAGCGGGTGCAGGGCCGACTCTGAACGATCTGGCTCAGCAGGCGGCCGGGGAGTCTCAGATGAGACCCCTTATCGGCCGTTCTAGGCGTTCTCACCCGGTGGGAATCCCACGTAGGACGTGCTGAGGGACGAGGGAGCCCGCTTTGACTTCACGCGGTTCGCGGCGAACTCATCGTCCGGGTACCCGAGAGCGACGCAGGTGAGCAACTTGTGCTGGTCCGCGATTCCGGCGTGCTGGCGCACGACGTGCGCCTGCATCGCACCCTGGCCGTTGATGACGGTCCCCAGGCCCTTGGCCCAGGCGGCCAGGACGAGCCCGTAGGTCACGGCGCCGAGGTCGAAGTGTGCGATCGGAGCGATCTGATCGAGGACGCGGTCGTAGGTGATCGCGATCGATACCGGCGCGTCGAACTGCCGGAACCCGCGCATGGTCCAGTCCTGACGACGAGCGCGGTCGCCCCGCTCGATACCCATCGACGCGAATAGGTCGATGGCTACTTCGACCTGCCGCTGGCGATGGATCCCGCTGTACGCCTCGACGACGTCGATGTCGCGGGCGACCGGCGTGCCGGCGCGCATCAGTTCGCTGTTGCCGCTGCGGATCTCGTCTAACGGCTCACCGGTGATCACGTAGAAGTGCCACGGCTGGGTGTTCATCGATGACGGGCATGCGCACGCCACCTCGATGATCTCGCTGATGACCTCCTGCGGCACGGGGTCCGGCCGGTACCCGCGGATGCTTCGTCGCGACAGCATCAGCTCGCGCAGCCAGTCCAGGTCAGGGTGGACGTCAGCGCCCTCCTGACCGTTGGCGCCCGCTCGTTCCATCCTGTCGCCCTTCGTTGGGGGGGACATCGCCGCGCTTGACACTGGCGATCGCCCGCTGCCGCCTATGTTACACATCGCGAACCGTACCACGTAGCGCGGACCTGTGTAGTCAAGGAAGCAGCAATGGCACATGTGGCTGTCAACGGAGATGTCCTGCACTACGACGACGTGGGCGAAGTCGACGCTCCTGCCGTGATCTGGGGGCACGGCTTCACCTTGGCCGCCGGGTCCCTCCGGCCAGTCGTCAACGCTATGCCGACGTTTCGCCACGTGATCGTCGACTTCCGTGGTCATGGTCGGTCCGCGGCCGTGACGTCGGACCCGACGTTGTGGCGCATGGCGGACGACACGTGGGAGATCGCACAGCACCTCGGCCTGGACCGGTTCTTCTACGTCGGACACTCGATGGGTAGCGCGGTGGGAATGCGTCTCGCGGCCCGCCACCCCTTGGCGGTCGTCGCCGGCGTCGGACTGGCTGCGGTTCAGGGCGGCGGCAACCCCGAGGTGGACCGACAGGTGCCGGAAGCGTTGGCGGCACTGGTCGGGAACCAAGAGGCCATGGCCGCCGCCCTGAGCGGACTGTTCGCGCACCCAGGCAATAAGGACCTCGCCGCCCAGATGGGGCGGGCGGCGGCCCTGCTCGATGCCGGGCCGTTAAGGACTATCGCGACAAGGGAGCTGTTCCTCGACGAGGCAGATGGCATCTTCCGGCACCTGCATCAGCCGTGGCTCTTCGTCGTTCCGAGCGAGGACAAGGCAATCTCGCCCGACCACCAGTTCGAGTGGGCGAGGGCAGTGCCGAACAGCCGGGTCCTGTGGCTAGAGGGCGAGGGGCACGTCTTCCCCCAGGAGATCCCCGACGAGACCGCCGCCTTCGTCAAGAGCTTCCTCACGCGGCACATCTAAGGCCAAGCAGGGTCGGTCGGCGCTCGTACGGCCGCACCGGCAGCTGCTTGACATCGCTGTGACCCGCGTTACGTTACATCCTACGACGTGTAACAGCCTTGGCTCCGCCGGTGCCCCACCCGATCCGGCAGCGCTACGACGATGTGCGCACGTCCAGTGGATCACGCCGACCCATGACTCGAGCAAAGGACCTCCAGCGATGACCCGTGCGCGCCAGCTGACCACGCTCCTAGTTGGGGTATCCGTCCTCGCGGTGACCGCAGCGTGCGGCAGCTCGAGCACCGCCAGCACGTCGTCGAAGGTCGTCAAGACCTCCGCCGAGGTCACCCGCCTGGAGCAGGACCCCACCGGCATCCCGGTGACCACCCCGCTGCCGCAGAAGCCGACGCCCGGTGCCACGGTGGCGTTCCTCAAGTGCGAAGTGCCGCAGTGCGCCCAGCAAGCGGAGGGTTTCGACACTGCCGCGAAGGCCGTCGGCTGGAAGGTCGTCGACATCCCGTTCGTCACAACCGACCCGGCCACATTGGCCCCGGCGTTCCGGCAGGCGCTCGACCTCAAGCCCGTCGCAGTGGCTCTAGGGGGCATGCCGTACGAGCTCTGGTCCCGGTACATCCCGGACTTTGAGAAGATCGGTGCGATCATCGTGCCGAACTACATCGGGCCGGCTCCGGAGAGCGCCACGGTGCCAGTGATCGCTGCGGGGCCGGTGAACGACGAGGCCATGGCCAAATCCGTTGCCCGCTGGGTGGCCGACGACTCGGGGGGCGACGCTCACCTGCTGGTGCAGAAGATCGGCGCGTACAAGGCGGTGGTCGGCTGGGCCGACGACGTCAAGACCGAGCTCGGCAAGATCTGCCCGAAGTGCAAGGTCAGTGAGATCGAGAACTCCGCCACGCAGATCACTGGGGCAGGCGCCACGCAGTCGATCGTCTCTGAGGTCCGCCGCGACCCCAGCATCGACTACTTCGTCGGGTACAACGGCGCCTTCTTCGGTGGTCTCAACCAGGCGCTGAAGAACGCGCAGCGCGACGTCAAGGTCGGCGGACTGTTCCCGCTTCCGCAGAACGTCCAGGACGTCACCAACGGCTCAGGTGGTGCCTTCCTCGCCGTCAACAACCAGTATGCCGCGTGGTTCTCCATGGATGCCGCCCTTCGCCACGCCCAGGGCGCGCCGGCTCTGCCCGCGGGGCAGCAGGTCTTCCCGGCCAAGCTGGTCACGAAGACGTCCGCCAAGCCCTCTGACGGTGACTTCGCTGGTCCTGCCAGTTTCCAGCAGCAGTTCTTCAAGCTGTGGAACGTCGGCTAGAGACATGGCTGCATCGGTGATGGTCGCGCCGTCCGCGCACGCCGGTGGCGGGGTGTCGATCAGGAACGTGTCGAAGTCGTTCCCGGGAACCGTTGCCCTTCGGGGCGTCGACCTGGACCTGCGGCCGGGCGAGGTGCACGCCCTGCTCGGGGCCAACGGCTGCGGCAAGTCGACGCTGGTGAAGATCCTGTCCGGCTACCAGGACGCAGACCCGGGCAGCGAGGTCTTCGTCTCCGGGGTCCCGCTCCCCTTGGACTCGCCGCGGGCGACGTTCGCCGCGGGCCTGCGGTTCGTGCACCAGGACCTCGCCCTGGTGAACGAGCTGTCGGTGGCGGACAACGTGCTGCTCACGACCGGCTGGCCGACGCGCTACGGGGCGATCAGCCGTCGTCGCGTCGAGGCGCAGGTCCGGGCGGCACTGCAGACCCTAGGGACAGAGGTGACGCCCGACACCGTGGTGGGCTCGCTGTCCCCCGCGATGCGTACGATCGTCGCGATGGCCCGCGCGCTCCTGCAGGACGGCCCGTCCGGCAGGGCCATCTCGGCACTCGTCTTGGACGAGCCGACGGCGACCCTTCCTCAGCACGAGGTCGCGGGGCTGACCCGGGTGATCCGCCAGGTCGCTCGCCGGGGAACGGCCGTCCTGATCATCAGCCACCATCTGCAGGAGGCGCTGGACCTGGCTGACGTCGTGACGGTCCTGCGCGACGGGCGGAAGGTGCTGACGGAGCCGGCCCGTTCCCTGACCCGCAGCGCGGTCATCGCCGCGATGATGGGCGAGGACTACGAGGAGCAGCAGCACACGTCAGCCGCCGTAGCCTCGGACGAGGTCGTCCTTCGCTGCGAGAACGTGTGCGGGCCGACCCTTGCCGACGTGTCCTTGACCGTGCGTGCCGGCGAGGTGGTCGGTGTCGCTGGACTCGAGGGCTCGGGCCGTGATGACCTGCTGGCGGCGATCTTCGGTGCGGGCGGTCGGCTGGCTGGGTCGGTCTCGGTCGGTGACACCGCGCTCGTGCCCGGAGACATCCGGGGGGCGATCGCGGCCGGCCTCGCGTACGTGCCCGCCGACCGGGCGCGGTCCGCGGCGATCCCGGAGCTGACCGGCCGCGAGAACCTCACGGTCGCCGATCTCGCTGCCTGCTCCCGCCACGGGTTGATCGACCGTGCCGGTGAGCGCCGCACAGCCGGCGAGTGGTTCGACCGCGTAGGCGTACGGCCGGCTCGGGCGATCGAGCAACGGCTCGCCGACTTCAGCGGAGGCAACCAGCAGAAGATCATGCTGGGGCGGTGCATGCGCCTGGAGCCGCGGGTCCTGCTTCTGGACGAGCCGACGCAGGGCATCGACGTCGCCGCCCAGGCCAGGCTGCACGCCGCTCTGCTCGAGTCGGCCCAGCGCGAGCAGATCGGCATCGTCGTCAGCTCCTCAGATGAGGAGGAGCTGGCCGCCATCTGCCACCGGGTCGTGATCCTGCGGCACGGGCGTCTCGTTGCCGAGCTGACCGGATCAATCAGCCCAGACGTGATCGCCCAGCACGCCGCCTACATTGATACCAGGGAGCCAGCATGAAGGTGACCGCTCGTCCCACGTTGCAGTTCGACCGCTTCTCCGGGCTGTACCTGTGGCTGACCTTCCTTGTCGTCTTCGGTGCGTGGAAGCCGGACCTGTTCCTCACCACAGCCACGCTGCACAGCGTGGCCTCGGCGAACGCCGCCACGGCCCTGCTCGCTCTCGCCGTGCTGATCCCGCTGTGCGCCGGGGCCTACGACCTCTCGGCCGGCGCGACCATGAACCTGGCGACCGTCGTCGCGGTCTGGTTGCAGACCAACCGTGGGGTGTCGATGGTGCCCGCCATCGTCGCGGCGGTGCTCGTCGGAGCCACCGTCGGAGCGCTCAACGGCTTTCTGGTCGTCAAGCTGCACGTGAACTCGTTCATCGCCACGCTCGGCACGTCGTCCGTGGTGCTTGCCGTGCAGGCGATGATCGTCGGCGCCACGCAACCGGTGCCGCCGGAGTCCAGCGCCTGGGCGCAGATCACGACGACCACGATCTTCGGTTTCCAGGTCGTCGTGCTGTACGTGCTGATCATCGCCGGGGCGGTGTGGTGGCTGCTCACGCGCATGACGGCAGGGCGCTACATCTACGCCGTCGGCGGTAACCCGATCGCCTCGCGGCTAGCAGGCGTCCCGGTCGGCCGCCACGTGTCCTTGAGCTTCGTGCTGTCAGGCCTCATCGCAGGTGTCGGGGGAGTGCTGTACGGCTCGCTGTACGGTCCTTCGCTCACCTACGGCTCGGCGCTGCTTCTTCCGGCGTTCGCCGCAGCGTTCCTCGGCTCAGTCCTTCTCCGCGGCAAGTTCAACGTGTGGGGCACGGTGGCTGCGGTCTACATTCTGGCCACCGGGATCCAGGGTCTGCAGTTCGTCACCAGCGCACAGTGGCTCGGCAGCCTGTTCAACGGCGTGGTCCTGGTGGTAGCCGTCGCGTTCGCGATGTGGCGGCAGAGCGTGGCCGGCACCAAGCGCGCGCAGACCAAGGCGGACGAGCTCCGCCAGGACAAGACACCCGACCTGCCCCTGGGCGAACCGGTCGGTCGGTGAGTCCCGCGGCTGTCGCGCCCACGACCATGCCCACATCTGATGACGCCGTGACCAGCCCCCCGACCCCCGCCAGGTTCAGGAACCGCGGTCAGCATCTACGAGGAGGAGCGCTGTCCGCGGCTGGCGGCCGGCGTCGCTCCCTCCAGACGCTGCGGGCCGCGAGTGCGGCCCCGGTACCGCCGCCGCTCCTGCCCGTTGCTCGTGAGGACCGCACAGCGACAACCGGTAGGGCATCCGAGGCACTGGAGCGGTGGCAGGGCGACGACACCATGGCGGGGGAGACCGGCCCGCAAGCCGACAGCAGTCGCATCCCGAAGCCCGCGCGGGGTTGTCTGACGACGTTGACCGGGCGACTGCGGGCGGGGCCATGTCGAACCTGTCGATGATGATCGACGCCGCGGCCGAGCGGCACGGCGACCGGGTCGCCATCGTCGATGGTGCGCGCCGGCTGACCTTCGCCGACCTGCGCGGACGGGCCGGACAACTAGCGCGCGTGCTCGGCGACGCCGGCGTCGGCCCAGCGTCGAAGGTCGCACTCACGTGCCCGAACGTCCCCGAGTTCACCATCGCGTACTGGGCCATCCTCATCGCCGGCGGAGTCGTCGTGCCGCTGAACGTCATGCTGCGGGCCCGCGAGATCGCCCAGCACCTCGACGACAGCAACGCCGTCGCGTACATCGCGCACGAGGAGCCACAGAACGCACAGCCCGCGCCCGCGGCGCGGGCCGCCTTCGACCAGGTCGCGGGCTGCCGTGAGCTCTGGAGCATAGGTGCGGCCGAGGACGGAGCGACTCGCTGGCGTGGGCGACCGCTGGCAGGTGCGCGACCTCTCAACACCGTCTCCCGCGAGGACGACGCGACAGCCGTGATCATCTACACCTCCGGGACGACGGGTACGCCCAAGGGTGCCGAGCTAACCCACCGGAACCTGCGCCTGAACGCCCATGCTGCCGCGGCGGTCTACGGCATCGACCCCGACCGGCCAGACACCTATCTGCTGGCGGCCCCACTGTTCCACTCCCTCGCCCAGACCTGCATCCAGAACGCCGCAACGGCCACCGGATGCTCGCTCGTCATGCAGCGCAGGTTCGACGCCGCCGCCGCAGTGCGCCTCATGATCGACGAAGGAGTCACGATCTTCGCCGGCGTCCCGACCATGTACTGGGCGTTGCTCGAGGCCCAGGAGCGCGCTGCCGACGGCCAACGGCTCCAGGGTCGGCTCCGGGTCGCCGCCTCCGGCGGGGCAGCCATGCCCCTGGAGCTCCACCGCGCGGTAGAGACTCGACTCGGGGTCGCGGTGCTCGAGGGGTACGGGTTGTCGGAGACGTCGCCGATGGCCAGTTCCGGGGCACTGGGCGAGCCACGTCGGGTGGGGTCGATCGGCCGCCCGATCCCCGGGGTCGAGATGAGGCTCATCGATGAGGACTGGTCCGACGTCGCCGACGGGGCCGAGGTCGTGGGCGAGATCGCCATCAGGGGCCACAACGTCATGAAGGGCTATTACGGACGTCCGGACGCCACCGCAGCAGCGATCCGCGCCGGCTGGTTCCGCACGGGAGATCTCGCGCGCAAGGACGGCGACGACTACTACTACATCGTCGGACGCTCCAAAGATGTGATCATCCGCGGTGGCTACAACGTCTACCCCCGTGAGCTCGAAGAGGTGCTGATGGCGCACCCTGCCGTGTCGCTGGTCGCCGTGGTCGGTGTTCCGCACCCCTCCCACGGCCAGGAGATCAAGGCCGTCGTCGTCAAGCGTGACGGGCACGAGTCACTGACCGCCGGGCAGCTCGTTGCCTGGGGGCGCGAGCAGGTCGCGCCGTACAAGTACCCCCGGATCGTGGAGTTCCGGCAGAGCCTGCCGATGACCGCCACCGGCAAGATCCTCAAGCGGGAGATCTCCTGAGTGCTTGCGCTTCAGACGGCGTGTGACGTACGTTACAGACTCTGATTCGTAACTTTGGAGGGTTCGATGCCAGTCACCAACAACGGGATGCACTACCAAGAGCAGGGCATGGGTGCGCGCACCATCGTGCTGCTCCCTGGGTTCGGATGCTCCATCGCGTGCTGGGCCGAGGTCGCGCCGCACCTCGACGGCTTCCGGGTGATCCTGATGGACCTCCCCGGGCATGCCGGCTCCACCAGCGCGACGGCGGACGGTGACCTGCGCGGCCTCGCCGACACGGTCTTCGACGCCTGCAGCGAGATCGGACTGGACCACTACGTCGTCAGTGGCCTGTCGCTCGGCGGCGCGATGGCCCTGCGACTTGCCCTGGATCACCCGGACGAGGTGACTGGTGTCATCGGTGTGATGCCGTGGAATGCTGGCGGCACCACCAGCGGCGAGGACGCCGGCGTCAAGGCGTTTCACGACGCGTTCGCGGACCTGGACGCGATCAAGGCCGGGGTCGCAGCGATCTCGCAGGTGCCCGAGAAGACCACCGACCTCGTGCAGACGATGCCCACGGTCACCGAGCAGATGTGGCGTGGGTGGCTGGGCGGTGGCACCTACACGAGCATGGCCGACGAGCTGCCAAGTCTGCGGGTCCCGGCGCTGTACCTGGTGGGCGGCCACGACTTCGTGGTCGAGCTGCACAAGCAGATCGAGGACGTCCGGTCCATCCCTGGCGCCAAGCTCGTGATGATCGCGGACGCTGGCCACCTCGCCTGCTACGAGGACCCCGAGACGGTGGCGTTCGAGATGTCCCACTTCCTGGACCGGCACGTCCCGGCTGCGGTCTGACGCGTTGCGGGCTGCCGAAGGCTGCCGCTGGCGGACATGTGCCGTCAGGACAGCAGCGCGCGGATGGCGACGCCCACCTTCGTCGCGTCCGGCTCGCCGCCCGTGATCATGTCGACATAGCAGAACGACTCCGCGATGCGCGCAATCAGGTAGGCGAGATCCTCCACCGGCATGCCGACAGGAGTGTCGGTGAGCTCCTCCCGCAGCAGGGTGCTCACGAAGTCGATGAAGTGCTGCTGGAGCTTGCTGCTGCGGGTGGTCACGATCCGGAGCGCGATCTCTCCCTCCTGGTGCAGGAACAACTGCATGAAGGGCGACTCAAGCACCGTAGCGATGAAGCCCTCGACGGTACCGGCGACGACGTCGACGCCCGAGCCCCGAGCCCGCTCCCGGCTGTCACGCAGTGCCTTGTGCGCGAACGTCCAGTTCACGTCGCCCACGAGCTGGTCCCGGCTCCCGACCCAACGGTTGAGCGTCATCCGGCTGACACCCAGCTCCTGCGCCAGCAAAGTCATCTCGATCCGCCGGCCGGCTATGAAGTGCCGGCGAGCCAGCATGATCGCCCGGTCGCGTCCCCGCGGCTCCACCAGGTCGGCGGTGGACCGGCCGCCGTTCGCTTGCGGGACATCAACGGCGTGGTCCACGTGACGGAGTCTAGCCAGCGCTCTTTCAGAGCTACGTGACACATAGCCGAGTGTAACGCCAATGGGCTACGGTTGTGACGCCGAAGCAAGCAGGGAGGTGCGCTATGGAACCGGGCCTTGACGTGCCGCTCTGGGTTCCCGGCGAGGGGGCGGAGTCCTCGCGACTGGCGGAGTTCTCCCGCTGGGTGCAGGGTCGGCGAGGTTTGGCTTTCGCCGGCTACCACGACCTGTGGCGCTGGTCGGTCCACGACCTGTCGGCCTTCTGGGCGGACGTCGCCGAGTTCTTCGGGGTCGCCGACGACGTGGCTGCGGACCGCGTTCTCACCGACGAGCGGATGCCCGGCGCGATCTGGTTCCCCGACGAGTCGGTCAACTTCGCCGCTCACGTCCTCGCCGCGTTCGACGACGACGACGTCGCGATCATCGCGACGACCGAGCGGGGCCCCATCGGGCGGCTCGACGGGCGCGAGCTCCGCCGCCAGGTCGGTGCGCTTGCGTCGACGCTGCGTGGAATGGGGGTCGAGCCCGGCGATAGGGTCGCCGGCTACCTGCCCAACATCCCGCAGGCGGTGGTCGCCTTCCTGGCGACCGCCAGTCTGGGCGCCGTGTGGACCGTCTGCGCCCCGGACTTCGGCGTGCAGAGCGTCCTGGACCGACTCGCCCAGACCGAGCCCAAGGTGCTCGTGGCCGCCGACGGCTACCACTTCGGCGGTCGCGTGCACGACCGGACGGCCGCGGCGCTCGAGGTGCTCGCCGGTCTGCCGAGTTCACCGCGGTGCATCTGGGTCGACCACGTAGGCCCCCCGCAGGTCCCTGAGCCGAGCGTGCTGTTGTGGGACGCCGCGACGGCCGGCTACGAGCAGGTGTCCTGCCTCGCGCTTCCGTTCGACCACCCGCTGTGGATCCTGTTCTCCTCGGGCACGACCGGGGTGCCGAAGGGCATCGTCCACGGGCACGGCGGTGTTCTGCTTGAGCAGCTCAAGATGCTCGGGCTGCTCAGTGACGTCCGGCGCGGCGACACGTTCTTCTGGTACACCTCCACCGCCTGGATGATGTGGAACGTCGTCGTCTCGTCCCTTCTGCTCGGCGCTCGCGCGGTGCTCCATGACGGGAGCCCACAGCACCCGGGGCTGGACGCGCAGTGGGCGTTGGCGGAGAGACTGGGCGTCACGCACCTGGGCACGAGCGCCGGCTACCTGACCGCGTGCGCCCTGGGCGGCCTGGACCCAGGGTCGTCCTTCGACCTGTCATCGGTCAGGTACATCGGCTCCACCGGGTCACCCCTGCCAGCCGACACGGCCCGTTGGGTCTACGGCCATGTGCTCGAAGACGTGCACCTGGTCTCGTCCACCGGCGGGACCGACGTCGCCACCGGCTTCCTCGCCGGCGCGCCCACCCTGCCGGTGTGGGCCGGGGAGCTGTCCGGGCCGATGCTCGGCGTCGCCGTCGACTCCTACGATGAGCAAGGTCTGCCCGTCCGGTCCCGGGACGGCGAGCTGGTCGTGACCCGGCCCATGCCCAGCATGCCGCTGTACTTCTGGAACGACCCGGACGGTTCCCGCTACCACGACGCCTACTTCTCCACCTACCCCGGTGTGTGGAGGCACGGCGACTGGCTGGAGCTCACCGACAGGGGGACCGCCGTCGTCTCCGGTCGATCCGACTCCACGCTCAACCGGGGCGGCGTCCGGCTCGGCACCGCCGACGTGTACTCCGCCCTCGGCGCTGTCACCGGTGTTGTCGACTCCCTGATGCTGGGCGTCGAGCAGGCCGACGGGACCTACTGGATGCCGCTGTTCGTCCAGCTCGCCGACGGCACCGTCCTCGACGAGGATCTCACTCAATCGATCCGCAGCGCCATCACCACGCACGCCAGCCGACGGCACCTCCCCGACGAGATCATCCCTGTCCCGGGGATCCCCTACACCAGAACCGGCAAGCGGCTCGAGGTGCCGATCAAGCACCTGTTCCAGGGACGTCCCGTCGCCCAGGTCGTGAGCGCAGGCAGCATCAGCGATCCCTCGCTGATCGAGGTCTTCCGCCGCCTTGCGCAGTCCAGAGGCGGGATCTCGTGACGTCGGCGGCCTCCCCGCCGTACCCCCCCTGCTCGAATCGGGGAGGATCGGCCCGACCGGCGCCGGCCGCCTGCGCGGGCTCCGGGCGAGCGCCGGGTAACGCCATGAGCCGCAGCGGGATGAACACGACGTTCGCGGTGAACGGCGTGGAGCTCGCTGCCCGGGTCGCGGGCAAGGGACCGCTCGTGGTCCTGGCGCACGGGTTCCCAGACCTCGGGTACTCCTGGAGGCACCAGGTACCGTCGCTCGTCGCGGCAGGGTTTCGCGTTGTAGCTCCCGACATGCGCGGGTACGGCGGAAGCACCAGACCGACCGACAGCGACAGTTACGACGTCCTCACCGTCGCCCGCGACCTCACAGGGATCCTCGACGCGCTCGGCGAGGACCAAGCCACCTTCATCGGGCACGACTGGGGTGCGGCCGTTGTCTGGGCAGTCGCCGCCGCGTACCCCGAGCGCGTCCGCGCAGTCGCGGGGCTGAGCGTGCCGTTCACCGGCTCCGGGGCGACCGCGCCGACCAGCGTCTTTCGACGGCGGTTCGGCCCTGACTTCTACATGCTGTGGTTCCAGAACGTCGGCGAGGCCGACCTGGCGATGGCCGCCAACGTGCCTGGAGCACTCACCGGGAGCCTCGGGCGCTCCGGCAACTGGCTGATGACCGACGCCAGGTACGCCGGCAAGCACCCATGGCTCAGTGATGAGGAGTTCGACGTCTACGTGGCTGCCTACAAGCAGACCGGCTTCACCGGCGGCCTCAACTACTACCGGAACGTGGACCGGAACTGGACGCTGCTCAAGCAGTTCGGTGATCGCATCGACCTCCCCGCGTTGTTCGTCACCGGGTCGGCTGACCCAGTCAGGACCTTCCGGTCGGCCCGCAATCTCGAACAACGCCTGACCGACCTGCGCGGGAACATCGTGCTCGAAGGCGCCGGTCACTGGATCCAGCACGAACGCACCGCCGAGGTCAACGAAGCGCTCCTGGCCTTCTTGCGCGATGTGCATCCGTAGGCAACCCAGCGCCCCACACCGTTGGACAGCACCACGTCCGCCTGCAGGCCGCCCGTCTTCCAGAAGTTCGCGGTACGTCATCCCGTCGCCGTGCCCGCAGCGCCGCCCGGCAGGACGTGCCACTGCCCGCTCACCACATCCGCTACCGCCCGGAGGACACGTGCCAGAACACCAGAGCCAGGTGGCCCGCGGGCCGCTGCGGACGGCCTTCACCGACATGTTCGGGGTCGAGCACCCACTGCTCTGCGGCGGGATGACAGGGCTCGGGACCGCCAAGCTCATCTCGGCCGTCGCCAACGCCGGGGCGCTGGGGTTCCTCACGGCTCTGACGCAGCCGACTCCGGAGGCGCTCGTACGCGAGATCGAACGCACCCGCGACCTGACCGACAAGCCCTTCGGCGTCAACCTCACGATTCTCCCGACGATCACGCCCGCCCCGTACGACGAGTATCGGGCGGCGATCATCGAATCCGGGGTGCGTGTGGTCGAGACGGCCGGCTCAGATCCCCAGCCGCACCTGCCGGACTTCCACGCAGCCGGCGTGAAGGTCATCCACAAGGCCACGAGCGTGCGTCACGCGCTGTCGGCGCAGCGCAAGGGCGTGAACGCGGTCAGCATCGACGGCTTCGAGTGCGCCGGCCACCCCGGCGAAGACGACGTGCCCGGGTTGGTGCTCATTCCCGCCGCGGCGCGGGCGCTGTCCATCCCGGTGATCGCGTCAGGCGGGCTGGCCACCGGCGCAGGCCTGGTGGCCGCACTGGCGCTGGGCGCCTGCGCGGCGAACATGGGGACACGCTTCATGGCGACCGCAGAGGCCCCGATCCACGACAACGTCAAACGGCAGATCGTGCGAAACACCGAACGCGACACCGTGCTGGTGTTCCGCGGGTTCCACAACACCGCCCGGGTCGTCCGCAACTCCGTCTCCGAGCGCATCGCCGAGCTCGAGCAGCGCCCCGGGGCCACCTTCGACGACGTCGCCGAGCTCGCCTCCGGTCGCCGAGGGCGAACAAGCGTCTACACCGAAGGCGACGTCGAGGGCGGCATGTGGTGGGCCGGCCAGGTGCAGGGCCTTATCGACGACATCGACACCTGCGCCGCCGTCGTGCAGGCCATCGTCGCTGAAGCCCAGTCAGTCATCACGCAGCGGCTCACCACGATGACGCTGTGAACGCCCGTGCCGCGCTCGGCGCTCGACCACCCCGGGCCGGCGCGCGAACAAGACATGCTCCGGCAGCACCACCGCACGCACCACTGACAGCACAGGAGGGGCCGAGGATGCCTACACGCGTGACCACTGCTCGACACGGCGCAGTCCTGCTGATCGGGGTCGACCGGCCGGCAAAGCTCAACGCCTGGGACTTGCAGACGATCGACGAGGTGAGTCGAGCCTACGAGCGACTGGGCGCCGACGACGCTCTTCGCGCAGGCGTCCTGCACGGGCACGGCGAGCACTTCTCGGCCGGCCTGGACCTCGCCGAAGTGCTACCCGCCGTCAAGGAGCGCGGAGGTGAAGTCCTGGCGGGACCAGGCCCCTACGACCCGTTCGGGCTGTGGAGAGCGCCGGTGCCCAAACCTGTCGTCCTGGCCGTCCAGGGCATCGCCTTCACGTTGTCGATCGAGCTGGCGCTCGCCTGCGACATCGTCGTCGCCGCCGACACCGTCCGCTTCCGCCAGCTGGAGGTCGCCCGCGGGATCATGCCCTTCGGCGGCGCGACGGTGCGAGCGCCCGCTCGCCTGGGCTGGGGGAACGCCATGCGGTTCCTGCTGACGGCGGAGGAGTTCGGTGCCGCAGAAGCCCTTCGGATCGGGCTGGTGCAGGAGGTCGTGCCGCACGGCCAGCAGCTCCACCGAGCCGTCGCCCTGGCCACCCTGATCGCAGCCCAAGCCCCGCTCGGGATTCAGGGCACGCTGGCGAACGCACGTGAGGCCGTCGGGGACACACAGGGTGCGCGCCAGCACCTGACCCGACTGCTCCCCCATCTGGTGTCGAGCCAAGACGCCGCCGAGGGCGTACGGAGCTTCCTGGAACGCCGAGACGCCATCTTCCAGGGTGCCTGATGCGAACAGGTACTCGTCAGGAAGGCGCTCCTGCACGAACGCTGCTGCACGAAGGGAGCCTTCGATGACGCAGCGGACAACGCCCAACGCTTCCAGT
>JAABVA010002763.1_pt1 | contig 17165 bp, 15 predicted proteins | sample 5560331 | NCBI WGS metagenome assembly JAABVA01 (sample SAMN12812661, study PRJNA571458) | rock metagenome | isolation source: Antarctica rocks | place: Antarctica: Victoria Land, Mt New Zealand sud | collected 2016-01-07 | reverse complement strand
GAGAACCGCATACGCCTGCTCCGCGAGGTCGTCGAGGCTGTGGTCGGTGTGTGGGGGGCTGATCGCGTCGGCGTGCGTCTCTCTCCCGGTGGGACGTTCAACGATATGAGCGACGCCAATCCCGTCGAGACCTTTACGGCGGCGGCGCGGGCGTTGAACCCGTTCGGCCTGGCCTACCTGCACGTCATCGAGTCCGCCTTGGGCGACGCCTCGGCGTGGCGCGAGGGACGCCCGATGGGCGCGACGGAACTTATGCGCGGGACGTTCGACGGGAAGATTATCAGCGCCGGGGGCTACACGCGAGAGACGGCTGAGGCGGCTCTACAGGCCGGCCTGGCAGACCTCATCGCTTTTGGGCGCCTGTTCATCGCCAACCCCAATCTGGTCGAGCGTTTTACCGCGGGCTTACCGCTCAACGAGCCCGACCAGACGACTTTCTACGGAGGCGACGCGCACGGCTACACCGACTATCCCACGGCAACGGCTGTTCCCGTCAACGCGTAACGCGGGGCGCGCATGACCTTGTAGGCGAGCGCGGCGACGCCGGCGACGAGCAGCAGGTCGCCAACGCTGTAGACGTTGCCCGGCCCGTGGGGAATCTTCAGCGGGATGCCATCGCCCGCGCGTGGGCCACGGCGATGGCAAGGAACAGGGGGATCAACATCAGCATAGTCGCGCCCCTTTCGTCCTCTCTATTGTCAATCCGCCCACGTTGTCACGAGTTGTCGTATCGACGCGACAGCCGTATTAGGCGATAGCCGGATCGGGGAGCCCAAAAGGCGATAGCCTGTTCGTAGTATAGTGCTCATGTATGTAGGTGATGCCCATGAGAAATGAACAGTAGCCGTGATTGTCATCGACGCCAGTCCTTTACAAACCGCGCACAAGTACCGCGGCATCGGCGCGTATACGGGTGGTTTGCTTGATGCGCTGACGCGTCTGCGCCAACCAGAGGCGCTTGGCCTGCTCGCGGAGCCGGCGCGCCCGGATGACCTGCCGCTGCTGGCGGACTTGCTCGCGCGGCCCGGTGTCACTAAGGTCACGCTACCCCGACCAGAGTGGCGGCGTAGCCGGTTGCAGTGGGTGGTGGGGCTGGCGGCGGTGTATCCGACGATCCTGCGCACGCGTCCGCGCATCTACCATGCGACCGAGGGGAGTGGGTTGGTACGAGTCCCCGGTGTCACGACGGTCGCCACGCTCTACGATCTCATCCCGCTCCACGACGAGGCCGCGCATTTCCCCCTGAGCCGCGTCGACCAGCGCATTGGCTACGCGCGCTACCTGCGCCTGCTACAGCGCGTCGACCACCTGATCGCCATCTCCGAAGCGACCAAGCGGGACGCGGTGGAGCGGCTGCGTATTCCGCCTGAGCGCATCACGGTTACACCCCTCGCCGTCGACGCGCGCCGCTTCTACCCGCGGGCCGCCGCTGAGATCGACCGCGTCCTGGCGCGTTATCGCCTACGCCGGCCCTACTTTCTACATATCGGCTCCAGCGATCCTAACAAGAACACGGCAAACATCCTGCGCGCCTTCGCAGCCTTCTCACGCCATGGTCACTCCGAGCGCGTCCTCTGTATCGTCGGCAAGTGGCCCGCGCAGGCCCTCGCGCAGCTGGAGCGGTCGCATCCCGGTCTCCTAGCGAGCGGGCGCCTGCGCATGCTGGGTTACGTGCCCGACGACGACCTGCCCGCCCTCTACGGCGGGGCCGACCTTTTCGTCTACCCCTCGCTGTTGGAAGGCTTCGGGCTGCCGATTCTGGAGGCGATGCGCTGCGCCTGCCCCGTGCTCACCTCGACTGTCTCCTCGCTGCCTGAGGCCGCGGGCGACGCCGCGCTGCTGGTTGACCCCCACGACACCGAGGCGATGTCCGAGGCGATGGCGCGGCTGGCCGGCGACGCGGCGTTGCGGGCGGACCTCGTCCAGCGCGGCCTGCAACGGGCCCAGGAATTCAGCTGGACCCGTACTGCTGAACGTACCTTGCGGATATACCAGTCGCTCTTGTAGCATGAGAGCCATAGGTGGGAGGTGGGCCTGCGACTGCGGTCGCATGGCAGACCACGGACACTGCGGTGTCAGGACGAGGGGGACGTGGCCGGCGCACTGACCCGCCCCCGACCGCAGTCGGCGTACGCTGCCATGCGACCGCAGTCGCAGGCCCACGAGCGCCGATAATGCACGAGCCTTGGGTAGGAGGTGGGGCAGGTGGAGATAGACGCGCGGGCGGGGCTGGCGGCGCTCTACGCGCGGCGGTCGGGGCAAGAGTCGTGATCGTCGTCGACGCGACGCCCTTGCAGACGGGCCACCGTGTGCGCGGCATCGGAACCTATACCGGTGGTCTCCTGGACGCGCTGACGCGCTTGCCGCGCCCCATGCCGCTCAGCCTGTTGCGGCAGCCGCCACAACCGACCGACGCGCCGGCGCTCGCCGATGTGCTGGCGCGCCCCAGTATCACGACCGTGCCTCTACTCAAGCCGCCGTGGCGCAAGGACCGCCTGCAGTGGCTCGTCAGCCAGCCGGCGATCGCGCTCGCCCTACGCCACGCGGGGGCGCGGCTCTACCACGCCACTGATTCGAACGGCCTGGTGCTCGTGCCCCGTGTGACGACCGTGGCGATGGTGTATGACCTGATCCCCTTGCACAACCCCGCTGTGCTATTCCCACCGCGCTGGCTCGACCAGCGCATCGGCTACGCGCGCTACCTGCGCCTGCTGCGGCGCGTCGACCACCTGATCGCCATCTCCGAGGCGACCAAGCGGGATGTGGTGGAGCGGCTGCGCATCCCGCCTGAGCGCATCACGGTCACGCCCCTAGCCGTCGACGCGCGCCGCTTCTACCCGCGGCCCGCCGCTGAGATCGACCGCGTCCTGGCGCGCTATCGCCTGCGCCGGCCCTACTTTCTGCACGTTGGGTCATACGTCGGCCCCTCTGATCAGAATAAGAACACGGCGAACATCCTGCGCGCCTTCGACTTGTTCTCGCGCGACCCCAACGCCACGCATAGCCTCTACCTCGCGGGGAAGTGGTCCCCGTCGGCCATGCAAGAGATCTACGCGGCCTACCCGCGCCTGGCGGACAGCGGGCGCCTGCGTGCGCTGGGCTATGTGCCCGACGACGACCTGTCCGCTCTCTACGGTGGGGCCGACCTCTTCGTCTACCCCTCGCTGTTGGAAGGCTTCGGGCTGCCGATTCTGGAGGCGATGCGCTGCGCCTGCCCCGTGCTCACCTCGACCGTGTCGTCGCTGCCCGAGGTCGCGGGCGACGCCGCGCTGCTGGTCGACCCGCGCGGCACCGAGGCGATGGCCGAGGCGATGGCGCGGCTAGCCGGTGACACGGAGCTGCGGGCTGACCTCGTCCGGCGCGGCCAGACGCGCGCGGCGCTGTTCTCGTGGGAGCGCACCGCCCGGCTCACGCTGGAGGTGTACCGCGCGCTGTCATAGTTCGGGCGAGGGGGGCGCCGCGCGGCCGCGCGGTGTGCGATATAGACGCCCACGAATGGCTTTAATCAGCAACCCGCCTCTGTAGGACAGAACTTGATGTAGATGGTACTTCCGCGACAGCACCAGACCCACCTTGCAGGATAAGGAGAGACGCCCCAGCCATCCGCTGGATCGATACACTGGCGAGGCCCAGGCGATATCTTTGCACGCGCCCAGGAGGACACTGAGCACGGGATGCCTCGCCTGAAACGGGGGCAAGCCGACAACTTGCACGATGCGCTCAACGCTCGCGCTCGCCCCGGTACCGACGGACTTATACATAGCCGTCGTTTCCACCGTCTTGATCTTCCCCAAAAACGCAAGCGACGCGATGTAGAGCCAGTCGCCGGCCATGGTGTCGCGCATCGGCGGCACGGTAGCCAGCAGCGCTCGACGGCTTATGCCGTAAAATGGGACGTTGTCGAAGACGTCTCTATAGTAGGCCAGCACACGCTCAGCGCCGGTCTCTTGCAGCAGCGTCGTGATGACCCCTTCGGACAGAGGACGGCCACTTTGATACAGAAAGGGTCTTCCGCAGACCACGGCGAACTCCGGCTCCGCGAGCAGTACGCGCATGCACGTCGAAACGTAGGATGGATCAATCCAATCGTCGTCCCCAAGCACCATATAGTAGTCCCCGCGGGCGTGCTTAAAGGCCGCGATGTGGTTTCCCGCCATCCCACTATTGGTCGATTGGCGGATATAACGGATGCGGCTATCGCGCCGGCAGAGCTCTTCACACAGAGGTTGCGTCCCATCGGTGGAGGCATTATCGGAAATCACCACTTCAATGTTGGGATAATCCTGCGCAAGGGCCGACTCTATCGCGCGCTTGATCTGCTCCGCGCGATTGTAGGTGGGTAGGCCAATGCTGACCAGAGGTCCGCTATCCATCATGAGGGCTCCTTCGACGTCATCCACGTTTGCGTTGTACGTTCCGACGCGCTACACTTTTGCCATTCCATGCCGCCGAGCCGCCGATCCACGCGTTGTGCCGCGCACGCGCACGGCGTACACGAGAGTACAGGTGTCATTATAGCAATCGGCGTAAAACCCACGGCTTTAGTGGAGTGTCAAATGCCAAACCCGGCTTGCGGTATGTTAAACCCGGCTGGCGCTTCGCCGTCCTTTCCCCGTAGGCGCGCACTCCTTGCAGGAGTGCGCGCCGCGGGATGGCGCGACAAACGTGGCTGAGAGGCGCGCACAAGCCGTCGCGGCGACAGCGCGTGACGCTGATCCGCCCGCGCCACGCGACGACGCTGGCGGACGCACGCGCCCGCTCACCAATGCTGCGTATCTCGTCGCGGCTAACCTGGGCGGACGCGTCCTCACGTTACTGCTCGTGCTCTACACGACCCGGCGGCTCGACACCCTGTACGGCAACTACGTCGCGGTCATCAATTTCGTGGGCCTTTTCTCGGTCGTCACCGACCTGGGCCTGAGCACCATCGCCGTCCGCGATGTCGTGCAGGATCGCTCTCTGGCGGTGCGCTACATCTCGAACACGCTCCCGTTGCGGCTCCTATTGACGCTGCTTGACATCGTCCTGATCGTCGCGCTGGCCCAGAGATTGATACAACCGGATCTGCGCGACGCGCTCTACGTCTACGCCCTCTCGCTGATCCCGCTGACGGTGTCGGGGACGCTACAGCTGGCGTTCCAATTCGCCGAGCGCCAGGCTCCGGGGGCGATTCTCTCCATCGGCACGACGCTCCTGCGCGTCGTGCTGGGCTTCGCCGTGCTCTACACCGGCCATCATGTTCTCGCGCTCACGATCGTGTATACGCTCGTGGCAATCGTCGGCGCGGTCGCGACGGCCTGGATCGTCTATACGCGGTTCCTGCCCCTCCGGATGGAGTTTGACCTGTCGTGGTGGCCCGTGTTGCTGCGGCGGGCGGCGCCGTTCGCGGTCCTGTTGCTGCTCAACTACGTCTACGCTAGCGTCGACATGCAGATCCTGTACAATCTGAGCGGGTGTCAAAACCTGCCGGCAGGGACCGCGTGCAAACCGGTGGCGCAGTACGGCGTGGCCTATCAGGGGCTCAACGTCGTGACCGCCATCTTCACGACTGCTATCGGCGCCGCCATCCTCCCGGCGATCAATCGCGTCGCCACGGAGTCGCACGCGGCCCTGGGGCGGATGGTGCGGTCAGCGTACACGCTGATGGTCGTCTGCGCGATTCCGATCGCCCTGTTCACCACCTTTTACGCCCCCGAGGCTGTGCATGTGCTCGCGGGTCGACACAACACCGCCGACTTCGCCGCGGCGGCCCCGGCCTTGGCGATCCTCATGTGGGACGTGCCGTGTTTCCTCGTCGTCAACATGCTCGGTACGGCGCTGCTGGCGGTGCATCGCCAGACCACGCTGATGGTGTCGTTCGCGGTGACGCTGGTCTTCAATGTCGTGTTCAATCTGTGGCTGATCCCGCACTACTCGTACATGGCCTCCAGTGTCCTGACGGTGGCTTCGGAGTTCGTGAACGGGGCGATCATCCTATGGGCGTTACGGCGCGCTATTGGCCCACTGCGGCTTGAAGCGACGACCATGAAGGTCGCGGCCATGACGGCGGCGACAGCGGCCGTGCTGTGGGCGCTGCACCCGTTCGGTATCGTGGTGAGTTTGCCCATCGGGGTGGTCGTCGCGCTGCTAAGCGTGCGTGCGGCGCGTGTCTTCGGCGTGACTGAGCGCGAGGTGCTCGGCCGCCTACCGCTCGTCGGGCGCTACGTCGGGTTGCTGTAGGATATGGAGGATATGGCGCCCCCGCGCATCGCGCTCGATATGCGGCCGGTCGTGACGAACCGCGCGGGTGTCGGCGTCTATTGTCGTGGCTTGCTGCGCGGGCTCGCCGCTGTGGCGGGCGATGAGCGCTTCCTGCTCTACGCCAAGACCCCGCCGCCGCCCGACCTGGACCTTGGCGCCTCTTTCCGGTGGCGGACCATGCCCGCGCCGCTGTGGCTGCCGCTGGCCGTCCCGCGCGCGCTCCACGCCGGCCGCGTCGATCTCTTCCACGGGACCAACCACATGGCGCCGCCGCTCAGCGCGACGCCGACCGTGGTCACGATCCATGATCTCGGCGTGCTCACGCGGCCCCACTACCACACCTGGCGCAACCGCCTGCTGACGCTGCCGCAGATGCTGCTCTCGCTGCACCGCGCGCGTCGCCTGATCGCCGATTCGCACTACACAGCGGGGGAACTCGCGCGCGTGCCGGGGATCGACCCCGCACGCATCCGTGTCGTTCCGCTCGCCCCGAATCCGCATCTGACGCCCGCCACGCCGGATGCCGTACGCGCGCTGAGAGGGCGGCTGGGACTGCCGGGCGCCTTCTTCCTGACTCTGAGCGCGCTTGGACCCAATAAGAATGTCGCGACGTTGTTACGCGCCCTCGGGGCGATGGCAGCGGCGGGGGACGAGCGCGCCCACCTTGTCATCGCCGGCGCGGAAAGCCCGCACGCCGCCGACGCGCGCCGGGAGGCGCAACGGCTCGGGCTCGAGGCGCGCGTGCGCTTCACGGGTTACGTCGCGTCGGAGGACCTGCCGGCGCTCTTCGGCGCGGCTACGGCCTTCGTCTTCCCGTCGCTTTTCGAGGGCTTCGGGCTGCCGCCGCTCGAGGCGATGGCCTGCGGCGCCCCGGTCATCTGCTCCAACGCCGCCTCACTGCCCGAGGTTGTCGGCGACGCGGCGCTGCTGATCGACCCGCTATCCGCCGATGACCTCGCCGCGGCGCTACGCCGGCTGCTCGACGACGCGGACCTGTGCGCGCGTTTGGGCGCGGCGGGGCTGGCCCGCGCGGGGCTGTTCTCCTGGCAGCGCACCGCCCGTGAGACGCTGGCGGTCTACCGTGAGGCGCTTAACGAGCGGGGACGGGGCGTGTAGGGCGATGAGAGGGACCGTCGCTTTCGACGTCACCACCGCGCTCACGCAGCGCGCCGGGGTGGGGCGCTATACGCGTGAGCTTTTCGAGGCGCTGGCCGCGCTGCCGGATTGCCCCGACCTGCGCCCGTTCTACGTGGCGCCGGCGGCGACGTATCCCCTCGCCGCCGCGCCCTCGCCGCTCCACGTCAACAGGTCCATCCGCGGCTGGCGCCTGCGCATGTTGACGCGGCGTCTGCTGCACGCGCCCGCGCGCGGCCCGTGGGATGGCGCGGACCTCTATCATGCGCCCGACGTGGTCTATCCGCCCGTGCGCGTGCCCGTGGTGATGACGGCGCATGACCTCTCGTACCTTGTCTATCCGCGGTACCACACGCGGCTCAATGGCGGGTACCTACGCCTGATGACGCCGGCCGTCACGCGCGACGCCCGTCTCATCATCGCCGACTCGGACGCGACCAAGCGCGACCTCATCGAGCGAGCCGGGGCGCCCGCGCGCAAGGTGCGCGTGGTCTACCCAGGCGTCGGCGCGGTGTTCCGCCAGCCGCTGACCCCTGAGCGTATTGACGCGGCGCGTGCGCGCTACGGACTGACCAGCCCGTTTATCTTGTCGGTCGGCACACTGGAGCCGCGCAAGAACCTGGCCGGGACGCTGGGCGCCTACCGGCTGCTGCGTGAACGCTTGGGCGACGCGCCGCCGCTCGCGCTGGTCGGGGACGCCGGGTGGCGTTTGGACGAAGCGGCGATTGTCGGCGCCGCTCATGGGACGGCGCTGCGCCGCCTAGGCTTTGTGCCCGATGCGGACCTGGCGGCGCTCTACGCCGCGTGCGACGCCTTCGTGTACCCGTCGTTCTACGAAGGCTTTGGGTTACCCGTCGCCGAGGCGCTGGCGCTCGGCGCGCCCGTCGTGACGTCCAATGTGTCGTCGCTGCCGGAGGTGACGGGGGACGCGGCGTTGCTGGTGGACCCGCGGAGCGTCGAAGAGATCGCGGCGGCGCTCGCGCGCATCCTGGAGGACAAAGGGCTGGCGGACCGTCTGCGGGCGGAGGGGCCGCGCCGGGCGGCGCGCTTCACCTACGAGGCGTGCGCCCAGCACACCGTGGAGGTCTATCGCGAGGCGATGGACGGCTGACGGCGCGGCCCTCACCAAAAAAGGTCATGGCAGGGCATGGACCTTAAAAGGTCGGCTTGGGCGCCACACCCGCGCCTATCGTCGGTCGGCCAGCGGCCGTGCTGGTCGCGCGAGAGACCTTTCAAGGTCCGTTGTCTGCCATGGTCTTTTAAGGCCAGGCCAGCGGCGCACCCCATCACAATCGCGGGGCGCACCCCATAGTCCATAGACAGAGACGAGGATTAACGCTACAATATAGGTGTTAATGAACGCTGGTAGGGGAAGACACGAGAGATGGCAGAAGCGGTGGCATGGCGCAGCCAGTTGGCGCGCGCGATGCGCGCGTCGGAGGAGAGCGCCGATGTCGCGATCGCATGGCGCGGCTTCCTGGAGTATATGGCCCGAACAGCGCCGCCCGGTGGTCCCACACAAGCGGCATTCGATCTATCGGACGACGAAGCCGCCGTGCTCGAACGAGGGACGGCCGACCTGACCGTGTCACCGGGCAAGGCCGCGCGCGTCCTAGGCCACTCGGCCGCGGCGTGGGTCGATTTGGTGGGGGATTGTCTCACCGCGACCACAGCCGCTGAAATATTGAACGTGCGGGAAAGCCGCATCCGCCAACGGCTTGCTGATCGCACGTTGTATGGCTTCAAGTATGAAGGCGCGTGGCGTCTCCCGCGCGTACAGTTCGATGATGAACTCTCGGACGCCGTACCGGGTATCGCGACGGTATTTCCCTGGCTGCCGGAGGGGATCAATCCGCTGGCTGTCGTGCGCTGGTTCACGCTCCCGACTTGGGAATTAGTGCGGGAGGATAAGCCGACAAGCCCACGACGGTGGCTGCTGATGGGCGGCGATCCCTCCAGCGTCGCCGCCCTCGCGGCCTTACTGTGAACTCGCGTCCTTGCTGTGGAAGGGACCTCTATGAGCCTGGGCGCCGGCTTTACCCCTGAGGAGTTGGCGAGTAAATTCCCGCCTCCACCTGACATAGCGATCCTCCAGGACCGCTTGCGAACGGGGGATATCGTCGTCCGGACCGCTTCTACGGAGTTGTGGCACATTTACAAGCGGGGCGGGAAGCATCCCGCCAACTGGAACGCAATGCGTCATTTTGGCCCCGTCGACGCACGGTTCGATCATCACGAGCCGCCTCCGCACGAACAAGCGCGCGGCATCCTATATCTCGCGACGCTCCTGGGGACGTGCCTCGCGGAAGTATTTCAGGCGACGAAGATTATCGATCGCGGGCGCGACCAGCCATGGGCCGTCGCTCACACCGCGCGCCGTGCCATGCGGCTACTTGATCTCACAGGCGCCTGGCCGACGCGGGTTGGCGCATCAATGCTCATCAATGATGGGCCGCGTGTGTTATCGCGCGCGTGGTCCACGGCCATCTACGCCGCATATCCCGATGTCGATGGGCTCCTGTACGCATCGTCCATGTATAAGCACGAGCCATGTATCGCCCTCTATGAGCGCGGCGCCGACAGCTTGCCGGCACGTCCCCGCTTCAATCGCGCCTTGATGGAACCTGTCTTGCTCAATGCGTTAGCCACTGTGGGCGACGAGATTGGCTACGATCTCGTCTGAATGGAGCCAGCAGATCAGCTTGTTCCAATCCGTTGGCTGTCGAACCTTGGCTATGCCTCGAGCAGGTTGGCGTCGCCCTCTTCCTCGGCTTCTGAGACTGGGCGCAGACGCGCGTCGGGGGCCATGCGGTCCGTATAGAGGATGCCGTCGAGATGGTCGAGTTCATGCTGGAAGCAGCGCGCCAGCAGGTCTTCGGCCTCGATCGTCACGGACTTGCCACGGCGGTCCTGGCCGCGCACCGTCACGCGGACGCGGCGTTCGACGGCGCCGCAGTAGCCGGGCAGGCTCAAGCACCCTTCGTCGCTGACGTCGGTCTCGGCGGACGCGCGCACGACACGCGGGTTGATCAGCACGTACACCTCGTCGTCGAGCTCGGCGACAAATAGGCGCTGTGAGACCCCGATTTGTGGGGCGGCCAGACCCATGCCGTCAGCCGCGCGCATCGTGTCGATCATGTCGTCGATGAGGCGACGCGTCGCGCGGTCGATGCGTTCGACCGGCTGCCCCTTGCGGCGCAGCACTGGGTCGGCAAACGTGTAGATGCGGCGAACGGCCATGGAAATGATAGGTCCATTTTCTAAGCAATTGACGAACGACGATTAGAAACGGTGTCTAGCGCAAAGCTTCTATGCCTCTATACTACTATATCAGACCTTTTCCGGCGGTTTCGGCGCCACTCTTGCCTTAGTAGCCCGACAGGAGCCGTGACGACACACTACGGCTATGCCGCTTTGACGCCCCGCGGCGCGGCCTGCTACTATTAGGACCGGGTACCGTGTCGATTCAGACAGGCGCGCGATGATAAAAACGATGTCGAGGGGAGCAGTGATGACGGTGGGTGGATCATGAGTATGCCGCGCTGGTTGCATATCGGGATGAGTATTAAGCGCTGGCTGGTCCTCCTCATCGTCGGCATCACATTGATCAGCTTGAGCGCGGGTTATTATCTCAGAGCCCTTTATGACGCGCATTTCAGATGGCCCTGGTGGGTGAAATATCTGACCTTGCAGGACCTGCCGCGTGAGATGCGTGGGAGCCTTTTCCTCCTGGCCGGTTGCGTGATTATCGTGATAGCGCTCTTCCGCCTGAACCGCACCGTCATCAACGCGCTTTTCCCGCAGGGTAACGCCCGCGTCGTGGACCTGCTCTACCAGAAGCGGAAGCTCAAGCATGGCCCGCGCATCGTCGCCATCGGCGGTGGGACAGGTCTCTCCATCCTGCTCTCCGGCCTCAAGCGCTACACAGGTAACCTGACGGCGATCGTGACCGTGGCCGACGATGGCGGCAGCTCAGGCCGCCTGCGCCGTGAATTCGGCATCCTGCCGCCGGGCGACTTCCGCCAGTGCATCGTCGCGCTGGCCGATGTCGAACCGCTCATGGGTAAGCTGCTCGAGTACCGCTTCAAGGAGGGCTCCGGCCTCGAAGGCCACAACCTCGGCAACTTGCTGCTCGCGGCCATGGCCGATATTACTGGCGACTTCGACCAGGCCCTGGTCGAGATGGGCCATATCCTGGCTGTACAGGGGCAGATCCTGCCCTCGACGCTCGATGACGTGGCGCTCGTGGCCGAACTGCGCGACAAGTCACGCGTGCATGGCGAGTCCAATATGCACCAGGACCACGCGTCGGGCGCCGTCGATCTTGACGGCCGCGCGCCGATCGAGCGCGTCTTCCTCAAGCCGGCCAACGCCGTGGGCTACCCTGAGGCGGTACAGGCGATCCTCGACGCCGACATCGTGGTGGTCGGGCCGGGCAGCCTCTACACCAGCGTGTTGCCCAACCTGCTGGTCAAAGACATCGCACGGGCGCTGGACGCGTCGGCCGCCTATAAGGTGTTCGTGTGCAACGTGGCGACCGAGCCGGGTGAGACCGACGCGTACCAGGCGGAGGATTTCCTGGCCGCGGTGGAGCGGCACATCGGCGCGCAGGTATTCGACGCCATCATCACCAACACGCGGCTGGACGCGGCGCAACCGCCATACTGGCACAGCGATGTCGTGGCCGCCGAGTGGCGCGACGCGCACGGCGCGACCCTCATCACGTCCGACGTAGTGGACCAGACCAACGCGATCCGCCACGACCCGACCAAGCTCGCGCGCTCCGTCATCCGCTCCTGGGCGCGCCACACGCGCGGTGAGCGACACGCCGCGAACGACGAGGCGAGAGACGAGAGGCGAGAGGCGAGCGTATCCTGACGAGTAGTCAGAAGTCAGTACTCTCGGTCCGCTCAAATATGGCCGTGTTGGCGCGGCCGTGCGTCACGCTCACACGTCCGCTGTATAGGCGAAATCGGTGGCGAACCCGCATCGACCAGTCACTTCCCACCGCAAGGGCGCGTCTTCCACCCGGAATAGCTCAGCGACGACTTCCCGGCCCGGTCGGTCATGCCCGGGTATGCCGCATGACACCGCTTCATCGCTGCGCACTGGCGTCACGGTGCGCGCGACGACGAAGTCTCCCGCTTGCATGCGCTCTCGATCACGCCGGTGATCCAGTGTGATGCGCGCCTGACGGACGGCGTACACTTCGCCAATAGCCACGGCGAAGTTTCGCAGCGTGGCGCCGCCTAGGCGCCCGAGGAAAATCGCGGCCAGCGCGTCGTGCTGATCCGGGTGAGCCCGCTCGTCCACATACAGGATGACGCGCCAGGGCGCGCCTGGTTCATCATCATCGTAGCAGCCCACAAGGACCACCGGCTGATCCGTCAGGTCGACGCTTCCGCAATGTCCCTCGCGGATATGCCACGAGAGAGCAAACGCACAGATGCCGTAGGTCGAGCGCCCTCCGGGCCTATCTCCCTGGCGACGGCAGGGACAGATGGCTTCGCAGTTGCAGACCTCGTAATAGGATCCGGCTACCCTCCAGGGTATGATGTCGGCCACGCTAGCCCTCCCACGCCGCTTGGCGGCGCTATGATAGGTGGATGCGCACGGCGCCCACGCGTCCATCGACGTTGATACGGACGACATACGCACCCGGCATCAGCCGAACCGTCGTCGCATAGCGGCCTGCGATCCTCCCGTTCGGCTCGCTGAGCGCTGGCACGGCCACCGGACTCCTGGGCGCGCCCATGCCGCTGAACCGCAGGAAGACACGCACCCTCGCCACGGCTATGCCCGTAGCGCGGTCGGCCACGCCCACCGTGAAGCGACCCTGTGGCCGCACGGTCAGCGTGAGCGCGTAGGGCCCCGCTACCGCGGTGTAGTGATGCATACCGGGCGACGGCGCTGTCTGGGTCATGCCCACCATGGGCCTGACGGCGGCGGGTTGGAGCCCTGACGCGGGAAACAGATGGGGTCGCGCGGCCATGCACACGCCAAGTGCGATGAACAGCACGCCAATCAGGCGGCCGACGGCCACCCCCCAGGGCGCCAGCTTCTCCACCACGATCAGCACGCTGAGGGCCGCCATCCAGGCGAGATTCATCAGCCCGACCACGAAGAGCACCGCCATGATGCCCCAGCAGCAGCCAAGGCAGTAGGCGCCCTGGGACGCCCCCATGCGTAGCGCCCCCCATCGCCCCTCGCGCCAGCCGTGCAGGATGACGTGGAAGGGCGATCGACAATGCGCTAGGCAGGCGTACTTGAGCGGCGAGCACTGATAGAGTCCGGCCAGCACGAGGATCCCACCCTCGACGTACGGAAGGGCGTCCGCGTCGGCCTGCAACCGGTCGCCCGCGGCCTGCGCCGCCAGATAGACGCGGTCGGCGAGTACGCCGGCAAGAGCCCAGACCACCAGGTAGCCAGCCACGAACGCGGCGGTGGGAACTGCCGGGCGGCCATTTGCCCCGCGTCCCCGCTGAATCGTGCGGAAAAGCAGCACGATCGGGGTCACCGCGGGCAGCATCATCGCGGCCATCATCAGCAGCCACATCCCCGCGAACAGCGCCGCGCCGGCGAGCGTGGCCTGACCAGGCATGGCGTCCATCATGGCAGGCGACCGCACCCAGAGGATGACCGCCGCCCAGGCCAGGACGGCGAGCAGCGCCAGGGTCGCGATCGCGGGGACCCGACCATGATCAGGCGCTGCCGCGACGCCGGGCGGGAGCGACGGGCTCATGGAACCGGCGTCGCGCTAGCTGTGGGCATTGAGGTCAGGTGTGGGTTGACGGACGCCAGGCAAGGGCATATGACATCACACATGCAGGTCTCGACGTAGTCAGCTCTGATCCACCAGCCAGTCCGCGGTGGGACCATGCGGTACCTCCAATCGGCGCTCGCACCCGGAATGCCCGTCCTCCTCGCGACGTAGGCGACAGCTTACAAGCTCGATTATAGCACCGCCGTCAAGCACGCCGTCAAGCACATAGACAGCCGGCACGCTCACCCTCCTACGCGCAGGCTCTGATTGTGAACGGCAGGCAACGGTTGAGTCAAGGGAGCGCGAACGGGACGGTCAGTAGTCAGAGAGTTGTGCCTACATCGTGCTTGGTCATACCGCGCCGGTTATCGTACTTTTCTAACTACTGACTACTACGTGAGTTCCAGCGCTCCGGCGGCGAGCGAGACGGCTCCGACGAGGCCGGCGTTGTCTCCGAAGCTCGCTGGCGTGACGCGCACGTCCAACGCGGTCAGGCGCATCGCGCGCGCCGCGATTGCCGCGCGGACTGGGTCGAAGAGCAGTGGACCTGCTTGCGCCACGCCGCCGCCGATGACGACGACCTCCGGGTTGAAGATATTGACGATGTTGACGACGCCCGCGCCGAGGGCTGTCGCGGCGCGCGCGACGATGCCTGCTGCGATAGCGTCACCCTGACGCGCCGCGACGACCACGTCGATGGCTGTTACCGCCCGTGGCAGCGCGCGGAGCGTCGTGTCGCTCCCCGCGTCCAGGGCTTCGCGGGCCATGCGCGCGATTGCCGTCCCCGAGCACAGCGATTCCAGATCACCGCGGTTGCCACAGCGACAGGCGGGGCCGTCGAGGTCGACCGTCATGTGCCCGAGTTCGCCGGCGGCGCCTCGTCGCCCCACCAGCAGCCGCCCTCCAGCGATGATGCCGCCGCCAACCCCCGTGCTGACCGTCAGGTAGACGACATCGTTTGCACCTACGGCCGCGCCGTGCCGCCACTCCGCCACGGCGGCGAGGTTGGCGTCGTTGCCGACCCTGACCAACTTACCCGTGCGCTCGGCCAGCAATGCGCGCAAAGGGACTGTGCGCCAGCCGGGTAGGTTTGGCGGGTCGTAGACAGAGCCGTCGTGGCGGTCGACGGGACCGGGCGCCGCGACCCCCCAGCCCTCGATCGCGTCGGGTGAGACGCCGGCGCGCTGGCAGGCTTGACGCGCCGTCTCGATGATTCCAGCGATGACGCCTTCCATGCCGCCCTCGCCAGCTGTGGGTGCCTTGTAGGTCGCCAAGAGGGAGCCGTCGCGTAGGCCGACGGCCGCGCGGGTCGAGGTGCCGCCGAGATCGACGCCTACGTAGACGTGGGATGTGTCCATATGTTGGAAGTATAATAGATAGATACGGTAACGGTAGCGGTTAGCCCCGAAAGGATGACTATGAGCGAGACGACGACGGCGCCCCCCGACTGCCTCTTCTGCAAGGTCGCGGCGGGGCGCATCCCGGCGGAGATCGTGTACCAGGACGACGAGACGGTCGCCTTCCGCGATATCAACCCACAAGCGCCCACCCATGTGCTGGTGATCCCGCGCCGGCACGTCCCCAACGCCACCGAGGCCGCTGATGCTAACGTGTGGGAGGCGGTGATGGGCGCGGCGGCGCGCGTGGCCCGCCAGGAGGGCGTGCACGACCCCGGCTACCGCCTGGTCGTCAACTGCGGGCCCGAGGCGGGGCAAACCGTCGATCATCTGCACGTCCACGTCCTGGGCGGACGGTCCTTGACATGGCCTCCCGGCTAGGGGCGCCCGGCGCGCGCCTCCATTCGCGCCGTGGCCGCGCCGACGAGTCGCTGTCGCCGGAACATGACGCGGTCGCGGAGGATAGGGCTGGACGTGTGAATGGTTCGCGCGCCGACGCGGCTGGCGAGAAGGTGTGGGCGCGTCAGGAGTCAAGCGGGCTTACGCCGGGGACGCTCTACGTCGTGGGCACCCCCATCGGCAACCTTGAGGACATCACTCTGCGCGCCCTGCGGGTCCTGCGTGAGGCCGATGTCGTGGCGGCCGAGGACACGCGGCACACCCGCGCGCTGCTGACCCACTATGGCATCAATCGGCCGCTGGTGAGCTACCGTGAGCAGAACAGGGCGAGTAGCGCGCCTCTGTTGTTGGCACGGCTGGACACGGGCTCCGTCGCGCTCGTGTCGGATGCCGGGATGCCCGCCATCGCCGACCCAGGGGCAGCGCTCATCGCGGACGTCATCGCGCGCGGGGGGCGCGTCGAGGTCGTGCCGGGGCCCAACGCCGCCCTCGCCGCCCTCGTGTGCAGTGGGCTGCCGCCGGCGCCCTTCCTGTTCGCTGGCTTCCTGTCCCGTCAGCGCGGCGACCGCCGGCGGCAACTACAGGCCCTCGCGACACGTCCCGAGACCCTCGTCTTCTACGAGGCTCCGCACCGCGTCGTCGAGACCCTGACGGACCTCCTGGCGGTCCTGGGCGACCGTCCCGCGGCGGCGTGCCGTGAGCTGACCAAACTGCACGAGGAGGTGCGCCGCGCCCCTCTTAGCGTGTTGCTGGAGCGCTTCACGGCCACGGCGCCGCGCGGCGAGTTCGTGCTCGTGGTGGAAGGCGGCGGGCGGGGTGTCAATCCCGCCGGGAGTGAGGGAACGCTCTCCGACGACGATGTCGATCGGCTGCTCATGGAGGCGATGGCGCGCGGCGAGCGTATGCGCGTTGTCGTGGCCGACCTCGCGGCGCGGAGCGGCCGCTCACGGCGCGATGTGTACGCGCGCTGGCAAGCGCTGCGTCATGATGAGGAGGCCCTCACCCCCGACCCCTCTCCCTGACGCGAAGGGCGCCCCTCCCATGCTGGTGGAACTCGGCCTGACCTTTTAAGGTCAGGCCGCAGAGCAGCCCGCAGGCCGAGAACATGCCTGTGGTATCATTAATAGGTTCCTTATTTGTGTCACAGGCTCTATGGTGTGGCGCATAACATGATAATGATGGGTGGAGGAGAGAGCGACACCGTGCATTCCCCTGGGGCAGATGAGACGCCC
>JAABVA010002760.1_pt1 | contig 17171 bp, 16 predicted proteins | sample 5560331 | NCBI WGS metagenome assembly JAABVA01 (sample SAMN12812661, study PRJNA571458) | rock metagenome | isolation source: Antarctica rocks | place: Antarctica: Victoria Land, Mt New Zealand sud | collected 2016-01-07 | reverse complement strand
ACGGGCTCATCAACGCGACGAGCCGCCTCCCCTACGGCCAGTCGGGGCTCGGCCAACTCCACCTGCTGCTCATCGTGGGCGTCCCCGCGCTGCTGGCCCTCCTGGTCGTGACCTTCGCCGGCAGCGGGAGCGTCGAGCCCTACGCGCGCCAACTCACCGGCTATCTGTGGCGCACCACCCTGGCCCTCCCGCGCCGCCTGGCCTATCGCGCCGTCCGGCTCGCCCGCCGCCCGCGCACGCCCCATGTCTACGGCCCGATCCTCGTCGCCGCTGAGACGAGCGCCGCCCCCGGCGCGGAGCGCGCGCCCGTGGCCACGGCGATCCGCCCTGTCCCCGCGCCCTACGTCGCGCCGGTGCTCATGACCACGCCCGTCGCGCAGACCCAGCGCGCGCGGCTCCTGGCCTGGCTCGCCGCCCATCCGTGCGTCACCGACGAGGAGATCGCCGAGGGCGCCGGCATGAACCCCTCGGCCGCGCGCCCGCGCCGCCGCGAGCTGGTCGAGGCCGGCGTGGTCCGCAAGGTGGACCTGGACGGCCGCACCCGCGCTGGCCGCCGCGCCGCCCGGTGGGAGGTGATCGCCCATGGTGCCGACTAAGCTGCTGCGCGCGCACCGCGAACGGTGGACGCACGAGGAACGCGGCGCCAGCCCGGTCCAGCCCGCGCGCCTGCACGAGCCGCCACGTCGGGAGCGCGGTCCCCGCTCCGAGCGGGTGGCGATCGCGGACGACGGGACGCGCACCGAGAAGGGCCAGGATGCGTGCGTCTGGCTCGAACTCGACGGCGTGCAGTTGTTCAGCCTGCCCGGTGAGCTGCTCGACAAGTTCACCGACGGCGCGGCCGACGCCTTCACGCCCCCGGTCCCGTACAAGATGCAGGTCAGCGTGCTCTCCACGCCGACCTCCGCCGAGGCGTCCGTGGCCCGTGCCTTCGCCGATGCCCGCCCGCCCACGCCCGCGCTCCGGGACCTGAGCGGACGCCTGCGCGCCTGGTGGGAGGAGTACCTGGGCGGGGAATACGTCCCCACGCACCGTTTCCTGCTGGCGATCTCCGGCCCGATCCGCGCGCCGCAGGGCACCACCCTGGCCCGCGTGGTGGGCGAGGTCGAGCGCACCCTGCACCGCCTCGGCGTCGCCGCCCGCCGTCTCGACGGCGCCGCCGTGCGCGCTCTGATCGCGGCGTTCCCCGATCCGCTCGCCGACCCCGCCGCGCACGAGACCATCGACGGGGTGTACACGCCGGGCCAGGGCGCGCGCTCCTGGGCGCGCACGTTCTACGTCCGCGTGCCCTCCATCGTCACGCAGCCCGGCTGGCCCGCCCCCCTGCTCGCCTTCCCCGCCCCGCTGCGCCTGACTATCCACGTCGCCGGCCTCGATCAGGACAAGGAGCGCACCCGCGCCAAGAAGCGCGGGCGCTCCCTGGGCGACCTGGTGGTGGGCGCCGGCGCGCAGGGCCGCGAGGCCGACGGGGACATCGGCGACGCGCGGGCCGAGGCGCGCGCCCAGACGAAGAAAATGCGCACGGGCGGCCTGACCGTGGTGCGCGCCGGCATCTACGTGACCGTGTTCGCGCCCGATCGGGCCGCGCTCGACGTGCGCGCCGATGCGCTGTGGGGCCTGCTGACCGGCACGGGCGCGATGGATACCCAGGCCGCCCGCGCGCGCGGACCCCAGGGGCCGCTCCTGCGCGCGACGCGCCCGCTCGGCCGTAACGACGCCCCGCGCTACACGACCTACCGCATGTACGCCGAGACCGTGGGCAACGCCTGGCCGGCCATCGTGCGCTCGCCCGGCACCGCCGGCGGCGTGCTCATCGGCCGCGCCGCCGCCGACGGCGCGCTCGTCCGCCTCGACATCGGCGACCGCAGCTTCAAGAACCGCCTGATCGACGTGTTCGGCGGGAGCGGCCAGGGCAAGTCGTTCTTCGCGCAGAAGGTCATGCTGTGGTTCCTCTTGTGGGACGCCTGGGCCACGGCGGTCGATACGGTGGGCGGCTACGAGACGCTGTGCGCCATCGCCGGCGGTAAGACGATCCGCCTGGGGGGGCCGCGCACCGCCGCCATCAACATCTGGGACGGCCCCCGCGCGACGGACGAGGACCTGGCCGCGCGCGTGCGCTTCGTGGTGCGCGCGCACGAGGTGCTGCTGGCCGAGAGCGGGCAGTCCATCACCGGCCGCATCCGCTCCGTCGTCGGTCAGGGCGTCCGCGAGGTCTACAAGGCGTGCCGCCGCGGCGAGACCCCCACGGAGCGCCGCCTGGTGGATTGGCTGGAGGCGCAGGCCACGCACCAGGAGGACCACGAGGACAAGCGCCTGTATAAGGACGTGGCCGCCGACCTCTACCCCTACGTGCGCGACGGCGAGCATGCCGCGCTCGTGGACCGGCCCACCAGTTTCGGCTTCGACACACGGTTGCTGGCTTTCCACATCGACCCCAAGGAGCTACGCCCCGACACGCCGATCTATGCCTTCGTCATGTTCGCCATGACCGACATCGCCGACCGCCGCGACGCGCTCGCGCAGGCGTGGGGCCGGCGCGCGGGACGGGGCACCGTGCAGCACCTCCTCGCCATAGATGAGGGCTGGAACATCCTGCGCCACGAGGCCGGCCAGGACTGGGTGGCGGGCATCGGCCGCACCGGGCGGCACTCCGGCATGGTCCCCATGTTCGTCAGCCAGAAGCTCTCCGACCTGACGGCCAATAAAGCGGCCGCGGCCTACTTCGACCAGACCTCGCTCCATTTCATCTTCAACATGCACGACACCAACGACGAGTCGGGCATCGATCCCCGCCTGTGGGTCGCGCGCAAGCTGGGCCTGACCGAGGGCGAGGCTGCGCAGATCGGCGACCTGGCCGGCAAAGTCGCCCCCGACAAGAAAAAGCTCGAATACGCGCAGATGTTCATGGTCCGCACGACCAAGACGGCCAGCCGCTCGGCGCGCGGGGTGGTCAACGTGCCCTCGTCGCCAGAGGAGGCGTGGCTGTTCGCCTCCGACCCCGACGACAAGGAGTACCGGGCACAGATGGTCCGCGCCGTCGCCACCGACCCGGAGGACCCGACCGGTGAGGAGGTGTACCAGGCGGTGTGCCTGCTCGCCGAGGGCGCCACCCCCGAGGAGGTCTACGCCGCGCGCCTGGCCCCCGCACCCGGCGTCACGGGCGACGCCGGCGACGGGGCCGACATCACCGCGCCCAACGGGGCTGAGAGAGGGGCGGGGGCATGGGCCGCCGCACGCTAACCGCCGCGCCGCACACCACGGCGCGTGTCGAGAGAGGAGATCGTCCAATGGACCGGAGTCGTCACGGGCGCCGCCTGACCGCCGTGCGGACGCTGGGCGTTGCCCTGGGCCTCGTCGCCCTGGTGCTCGGGGGCGTGGCGGTGCGGGCGTTCGCGCTCGTCGTCGCGGGCGTCCAGGCCGTCCCCTTCTGGCCGGCCGCACGCCTGTCTCCCCTGTGGGCCGTCCTGCGCGCGCTGCTGGGGGATCGGGCTCGCCTGCGCCTACGGGGCGCTGCGCCTGGCCCTGCTGTCCCGCGCGCTGCTTGTCGCGCCCGCGCCCTATCTGCGCGCCCTCGACGCCCAACGCGTGACGAAGGAGACCCCATGCGCCGACTAATCGCCCCCCTGGCGGCCGTCGTCCTGCTCGCCCTGAGCCTGGGCGGGGGGAGCGCCCGCGCCGCGTCGGCCCCCCCGCCCACACAGACACCCCCGGCGACGCAGACACCCTACCCGACGTACACGCCGGCGCCGGCCCCGACCGCGACGCACCACCCCGCGCTCGCGCTCTCGGCGAGCCAGGGCATGCCCGCTACCCCCCTCGTCGTCGTCGGCAGCGACTTCCCCGATGGGTCCGTCACGCTGTCCTGGGACGGGGCCTATCTGGCGCGCGGCACGAGCGCGGACAGTTACGTACACATCGACACGCGGGTCCCGGCCACGGGCGCCGCCGCCGCGTTGGGGCCGCACGAGGTGCGCGCCGTCGGCCCCGACCGCACCTCGGCCTCCGCGTTCTTCACCATCGCGCGGACCTATCAGCCCAAAGTCACGCTAACGCCCACGCACAGCGCGGCCGCGCCCGGCACGGTGGTCAGGGTGGACGTGTCCGGCTTCGCGCCCAACCAGACCGTCAATTTCTCCTGGGATCGCGCCGGCGGCGCGCACATCTTCGCGCACGGGAGCGTCGCCGACGACAACGGGGACACCAGCGCCGATATCATCCTGGGGACCGATCCCACGCCCGGCGTCGGCACGCACCGTCTCTATGCGGCGGGGACCACCCCCACGCTCTCCACGTCGGCGTCGTTCACGGTGGACCCGCCCCCGCCCGCCTGCGGCGGCGTGTCCATCCCCATCCCCTTCAGCGCCCCGTTCTGTTTCGACCCCTTCGGCTGGGCCGGCTCCTGGCTGAGGACCGGAGCCACCGCCGGGGCCGACGCGATCGGCGCGCAGGTCGCCACGGACCTGACCACGCAGCAGGACTACACGCAGATCGCGGAGCTGCAACTCGTGTTCGGCACGATGCAGGACTTCGCGCGCGACCTGTTCGGGGTGCTCTTCCTGGCCGGCGCGACGGCCTGGTACGCGCGCCGCCTGGGGCTGGGGCCGGGCGGCGAGGCGGCCACGCAGATGGTCGAGGGCGGGCTGGGCCTCGCCCTCACCCTGTCGCTGCCGAGGCTGATGCACCTCTACATCGTGGCCGTCAACGCCGCGTCCGGGCAGATCCTGGCCGATCCCCACCACACGCAGGGCGGGGCCACCATCGGTCTATTGGTGACGCGCCTCATCAGCGGCGACCTGCTCACGGTCGTCGCCGTCAATCCCGTGTTCCTGGGCGTGATCGTGGGCTTCGTCGTCCTCTTCTTCGTGCTGCTCGTGCTCATCGCCATCACGCGCACCATCGGCACCATGTACGGCGCGGCGGTCTACATGGCCGCGCCCGTGTGCGCGATCTGCATGGTGACGCCGCTCACGCGCGGGGTGGCCGTGGCCTGGGCGCGGCTGTGGTTCAGCCTCACGTTGTGGGGGGTGAGCTACGCCGTCGCGCTCGTGGCCGTGCGGGTCATGCTCGCGGTCTTCGCCCACAGCGGCGGCCTGCAATCACTGGCCGCAGCGCTGGCCGGCGCCCTGGTGCTCTACGGGGCGCCGCGCCTGGGCGACGCCCTGCTCGGCGGCGGTGCCTCGCGCGCCCTGGGCATCGGCAACGTGCCGATGCTCGGCACCGCCGCGCGCATGGGCTTGGCGGCGGCCACAGGCGGGGCCGCCGGCGGTGCTGTCGCGGCGGGTGCTGAGCGCACTGTAGCGGGGCTTGGAGCAGCGGCCGGTCCAACAGTAACAGAGATGCCCACCGCTAGCGTCACCGAGATAGCGTCGATCGCCCCACCGATCAACGCCGAGTGGGGGCTGATCGAATGAGGATAAAGAGCGGGATCAAGCGGGCGGCGCGCGCGACGGGGCGGGGCGTGTACGTCCTGGCCGTGCCTCGCACGGTACGCCGCTCGACGGACGAGTTGCGCTCCGTGGAGATGTCGCCGGCGCTGGGGCTCGTGCTGCGGCTCACCGCGCTCCTCGTGCTCGCGGGGACGGTCCTGGCGGTCCACGCCGTCGGTCATCCTCTCCTGGGCCTCGCCCGCGCTGTTTTGCTGCTCGTCGGGGCCGTCGTGATCCTGGCCCTCTCGGGCACGCTCGCGCCGCAAGGGCGCTTGGTGGGGCGGCTCTTGCTGTCCTATGCCAAGCGGGAGAGCGCACGCCGAGGATTGACGTGGCGGGGCCGGCTCTTCCACGCCCTCGTGCGGCGCTTGGAACCCGCCACGTCGGAAAACAAGAAGGGGAAGACCAATGTCCGCTAACCAGAACGATCCGCAACGCCCGCGCATCTCGATGGTCGTAGAAGCTCCACAGAAATGGGAGTACCGCCAGGAGTTCGACTGCACCCCGACACACCTCAATCAGTATGGGTATGACGGCTGGCGGTTGGTCGGGCCGCCTGTCATCGCCAAGATGTCGCTCGGGTCGTCCGGGCGGCTGCTCTACGTGTTTGAGCGCCCCCTACAGACACCGCGACGGTAACGAGAGAGGAGCGCCGGCTGGGATAGAGGACCCCAACCGGACTCCCACACGCAAGAAAGAGAAGGAGAGAGACATGTCCATGACGGATCGCTGCCACGACATCTTGCGGGCGCTCGCCGATGGGGAGGAGCGCCACGGCTACGCCATCCTGGAGGCCGTCGAAGAGCGCACCAACGGGAAGGTCATCCTGGCGCCCGGCACGCTGTACCGCGCCATCGGGCGCCTGCTGGACGATGGCCTGATCGTGCAGACCGACCGGCGGCCCGATCCCGCGCGGGAGGACGAGCGCCGGCGCTACTACCGCATCACCGCGCGCGGCTACGCCCTGCTCGCCCATCCGGGGACGCCGCTCGCCCCGCTCGCCCCGCCCGACCCCGGCCCCGCCTACCGGCAACGCGACGTGCTGCGCGTGCTCGCGGACGGCCAGGAACGCCACGGGCACGCCCTCATGCAGGCCGTGCGGGCTGTCCCCGGCGCGGCCCCCTTCGGCCCGACGGGGCTCTACCGCACGATCCGCTCCCTGCTGACGACCGGCCTGATCGTCCAGACCGCCGCGCGGCCCGACCGCGCGCTGGGCGATGAGCCGCGCGACTACTACCGCATCACGCCCCAGGGGGAGGAGGCCCTGCGCACGCCGGGGCTGCTGCCCCTGCCCCCGCGCACCGCCGCCCAGCAGCGGCACTACGCCGTCCTGTGCGCCCTCGCCGACGGCGCGGAGCACCACGGCTATGGCCTCATCACGGCCCTGCGCACGGTCCCCGACGGCGCGGGGCGCGTCGGGAGTGGCACGGTCTACCGCATCCTCGACGGGCTGGTGGCGGACGGCCTGGTGGTCGAGACCGGGGAGCGGGTCGATCCCGCCGTCAACCCCACCGCGCCCCGCCACCACTTTCGCCTCACCCCGCGCGGGGAGGAGGCCCGCCGGATGCTCGCCACGCTGGGGCCGCGCCCCGCACAGGGCGCGGTCCCGTGGCGCGGCGCGGTGTCGTTCGGGGTGACGTGGGGCGCGGCCACGGGCGGCCTGCTACTCCTGCTGGGCGCGGGCGGCGCGGGCTGGGCGACGGGCGCGGTGGCCACGGTCGTCACGACGGGCGCGGGATTGCTGCGCCGCGCTGAGGCGGCGTAGCGCGCCGTCAGGGACACACAGAGAAGAGAGAGAGGAGCGGACACATGACGGACGAGAAGGGCGAGAAGACGGGAGCCGGGGCCGGCAAGAAGCGACCGGGGTACTACTTCTCCGACGAGATGATCCAGGTGGTCAAGGACCACGCCACGCGCGGGGGCCTCTCCGAGTCGGCGGCGGCCGAGGACCTGATCGCGCGCGGCGCGGTCGCCGTCTCGGCGCAGGCCGCGGGCGCGCAGGCGGTCCCGGCCATCGCGGCGGCCGTGGGCCGCACGGTGGAAGAGGTGCTGCGCGCCGTCGTGGTGCAACCGTTCGGCGCGGAACTGGCGGCGATCCACCACGAGGCGACGCTGGCCCGCCTGGAAGGCTTCGCGCACATTTACAACGACTACGGAGCGGAGGTCGCCGAACGGCTCGAAGCGGCGGCCGAGGAGCGCGCCACGGCGGCCCGCGCGGCGGGCGAGATCGCGCGGCTGTACAGGCGCGTGACCGAGGAGCAGGTGGCGTGATGACGACGACGACGCGGACGTTCGTGGAGGGGCGCTACGTGCCGGCCGGGCCGTGGGCGGACGCCAAGATCAAGAGTCAGGTCCAGCACCTCACGTCCAGTTTCCGCACAGGGGAGAAAAGGGAGGAGGAGCGGACCCTGTTCGACGCCCACGGCACGGTCGCCGATGTGGCGGCGGCACGGGCCATCCTGACAGCCGTGATCGGCCCCAAGGTGGTGTTCCACCGGCTCGTCCTCTCGCCGGGGTCGCGCGCGGGCGTGGTGCGCCCGATCGACCTGCGCACCTGGACGCGGCTGCTCCTGATGGACCTGGGCCACGACCTGGGCCAGCAGCTCGTGTGGGTGGCCGCCGCCCACCGCAACACCGACGATCCACACGTCCATGTGTTGCTCGCCGGCGCGGCCCCGCGGACTCAGTGGCCGCGCGAGGGACAGATGGTGAGCGTGGAACTGCGGACGCCACAGTACGCCCTCTTACGCGAGCGCGGGGACGTGCGCGCGGCCGAGATTCGCGCGTTGAATAGGGAAGGGACTGCGTAATGAACCTAGCGTTACCTGTCCACCTGACCACGGCCCAACTCGTCGCCCTGACGGTGGGCCTCACCCTCGGGATCGCCCTCGGCGCCATCACCGGCGTCCTCATGACCGTGGAGAACCGCGATCGGGCGCTGGCCCGCCGATTCGACCTGTTCGAGCGCCTGCTGCCCGGCTCGCCGCGGACGGCCGAGGTGTCCGCTGTCGCCTGGGAGTGGTACCGCGCGCTCCAGGAGGAGAAGACGCGCGCCGACCGGGCCGAGCGGCACGTCGCCGCCCTCACGGCGCGCAGCGGCGATGACGCGACGGGGCCGAACGGCAGGGAGGAGTGTGGCGGATGAACACAGCGATCGTGAGGCGCGGCGGACCAGCGGCGGGCACGCTCGCCTACACCATCGACGGCCAGGGCCGCGTGCTCCGCGTGCGGGAGGCACCACCCCCTGACGCGCCCACGGCGCGCGCGGACACCCCGCCGCCCGTCGCACTGCGGACCCTCGTGGCCCCGCTGACGTGGGAGCCGGTGCACCGCCTGCTCGCCTGGGGCGCACACGAAGGGATGACCGCGGCCGAACTACTCGATACCTGCCGGGCGGCGACACGCCCGACGACACAGGCACGACGCATGGACGAGAAAGGAGGTGTGAAACGATGACAGATTATAGCCGCGACGAGAGGCTCCTCACGCCGTTCGATGGGACGCTCGCCGGCGACGGTCCCGACCGGCTGGCGTTCGCGCCGACGGCGACGGAGACCGGCGACCGGGAGGTGACGTATTACACGCGGGAGCCGGACGGCTTCGGCCCGGACGACGTGCGCTGGCAGGCGATCACCGACCCCGCCGAGATCGCCACGATCGAGGGTGCGCTGGCGCGGGGCAGCGACCCGCCCTATGAGGTGTGGGTGGACCAGGCGCCGGCCGCGCTCGACCCTGGACACCTGACCCCCGCCGAGGAGGGGACGACCGTGTACGCCTGGGAGCAGACCGGCCCCGCCGTGGGCGACGGTCAACTCTACGAGATCACCGATCCGGTGGTCATCGCCGCCTATGAGGAGGCGCATCCCGCCCAAGGTGCCATCGAGATCATCACCCCAGCCGACTTTTACGATGCGGCGTGGGCGACCGACGCGGCGAGGGCGACCGACCCCGGCGCGGCCCTCGACCGAGACCGGGACCTGACGCCGGCCCTCGACCTGTAGGAGCCAGGAGACACCGACCATGAGCACACCCGCCAGCCCGCCTATCACCGCCCGCACCGTGGCGCGCGCCGGCCACGCCGCGCGCCGCCTGGCCCGGCTCTCACGCGCGCTCGTGCACACCCTGTTGCGCACCGTGCGCCGGCTACTCGCCCGCCTGCTGTGGCTGTTGCGCGGGTGGGCGGGCCTCATCGCCGGCCTGCTCGCCGTGCTGGCCCTGTGGCTCGGGCCACTCGCTGGCGCGTGGTGGATCGTTGCCACCGCCACGGCCCTCTCTCACCACGCAGCCGCGGCGGTGACGCTGTGGTATCAGACGGCCTACGACGCGGTGGCCTGGCCGGCGGCTACGGGGGTGGCTGCTTTACGCGCGACGCAAGCGTGGGTGCGCCACGGCTACCACGGGCTCGCCCCCACGATCCACACGAGCACCTGGGCCTTCTGGATGCGCCACGGCGCGGCCTGGCGCTACACGAACCTGCACAGTCGGGCTGGGGCGCCCGTGCGCGCGGCGATCCCGTTGGAGATAGGCGGCGCGCTCGCGCTCCTGGCGCTGTTCGGCGTCTTCATCATGATCGGACGGCGGACGCGCGCCCTCGACCCGACGCGGGCCAACACCTACGGCGGCGCGCGCTGGCAAACCTGGGACGAGCTGAAGCGGCGGCGGGCCAAGCCCGGTGACATGGTCCTGGGGACGGCGCGGCGTGGGCTCAGACGGATCACGATTGGCGTGCGGTCGGCGCTGCTCCTGGAAGGCGTGGCCATCGACGCGCCGACCGGCCTGGGCAAGTCGAATGCCTTTTTCAAGACACAACTGTTGGAGCCCGACCCCGCCGTGGATTACGTCGCTACCGACAACAAAGGCGACGGGTGGAACCAGACGGCCGCGGCGATGAGCCGGACGCACGACGTCTACCGGCTGGACATGCAGAACCCGGCCAACAGCGTGACGTGGGCGCCGCTCGCCCTGGTGCGCACACCGGCCAAGGCCGAGGACTGGGCGCGCGCGTGGCTGCACAACTCCAAGCCGGCCGACAGCGCCCCGCCCCAGCCCTACTTCGAGCAGGCCGTCCTCTTGCTCATGGCGGCGGGCGTGATGCACGTCCACGCCGTTGCCGCCGCGGCCGGCCGCCCGAGCGGCACGCTTGACGAGCTGCTGGCTCTGCTGCTGCAGCCGAACGTGGAGGCCATCGAGAAGGCGTTGAAGAACGGGCCATCGGGCGCGGAGACGGGGCCGGCGGCGCAGTTCCTCGGGCTCATCGCCGAGCACCGCGACCTGCGCTCCTCCATCCCCTCGGGGCTGGCCCCGCGCCTCTCCGCGCTCGCCGACCCCGCCATCAAGGCCGTCGTCGGCGGCCAGGGCACGCTCGACCTCGACCGCCTCGGGCGCGCGGGGCGGCGGCCGGTGGCCCTCTACATCGTGATCCCGGCCGGCGACGACACACTGCGGCCCCTCGTCGCGGCGCTCTTCACGACGATGTTCACCGTGTTGCTCGACCGCGCGCGCGCACTGCCCAACGGCGAGCTGGCGCGCGAGGTGCGGATGCTCCTGGATGAGTTCGGGACGATGGGGGCGATCCCCAACGCGCCCAAGTGGTTCAACATCTGCCGGCAGCCGCGCATCTCCCGCGTCATCAGCTTCCAGTCCTTCTCTCAACTCGTGGACGACTACGGGGAGCTGGGGGCCAAGGCCATCATCGACTCGTGCAACGTGCTCGCCTGGCTGGGCGGGACGCGCGGCGACGACGCCAAGTGGGCGAGCGACGCGCTGGGCAACCGCACCGTGCTGGCCCACGGCGAGGGCGACTCGGCCGCGCCGGGCGGCTTGTTCGGCCGCCGCCCCGATCGGGGTAGCCAATCGGTGAGCGAGACCGGCGTGCCCCTCCTGTTCCCCGACGACCTGGCGGCCTCGTCACGGCGGCGTGTCGTGGCCATCGCGCGCGAGGCGCGACCGATGGACCTGCGCACGCGGCCCATGTGGTCCGTGCGGGCCATGCGCCGGTTAATGAAGCGCCCGGCGCCGCGCGCGTGCCTCGAAGCTCCCCTGCCGTCCCACCCCGCGCCGGTGGCCACCGCGGCCGCACGGACTCCCGTGAGCGAGGAGGCACGGGTGGTCCCTGTAGCTCCCCCAGCCCCGGCGCGGGGAGCCGCGCCGGCCGCGCCGCCCCACGCGCCGGTACGTGTGCTGGCGAAGCCGACCCCCACGCCCCCCCCCCCAGCAGCCACAGCGGCGGTGGCGGCGACGGACCCGGCGAGGCCGGCACGGCTGCCCACGGCCCCGGTGAAGCATGGCACGGCGTACGATTGGACGGGCCTGCCATGACCGCACGCATGAGGCCCCGGATAGCGCCATGTAGGGAGGGACAGGGCGTGCGTGCGCGCGCCGCCTTTACGCGGGGGGAGTATGTGGGCTACAATGCTCATCATGAAGGAGTGCGCCATGTAGCACGATGCACGGCCGTTACGGCCGCAAAAGGTAGAGGCCCACCGGTTTCCACCCGGTGAGCCTCTACCTTGCCAAAGACGAACTATCTATATCATCCGGCGCTGGTGTCCCCGCACTAGAAAGCGATCACCAGAGCCACCAACACGGAGGCCGCAGCCCCGACGGAGTTACCAGCTCCGAACCGGGTTGCGGACCTGCACGGAGGCGTTTTATGCTTCAGAGCACCCCCATGCCCTGTACAGAGGATAACGCGAATGCGCGCCCCTGTCAAAGGGTTGACCCTATCCACGCGTGGACAGGCGCCGGGACGGTCGATACGCGGTCCCTCATCGCGGCCGTGGCCCGCGCCTATAACGACGTGTACTACCTCGCAACCGACGTGACCCCCGCCGCGATCCTGGGGCCGGGCCGCACGCCCGCCGTGGCTCAGGCACGCCACCTCTGCGTCTACGTGCTCGTGGAGGACTACCACCTCACGAACGCGGCGGCGGCGCGAGTCCTCGGACGCGGCGATCATTCCACGTCCGTCAACAGCCGCGCGCGGATCAGCGCGGCCCTGCCCCACGACCCCCGCCTGGCCCGCGTGCTCGACCGCGCCCGCGCGGACCTGGCCGGCACCCGCCACGCCAGCGACGAGGGTCTGCGCGCGCGGCGCGACGCGGGCCGCCGGCGCGCCCTGGCCGAGACCTCCGCGCGGGAGTGGGACGAGTACCGCTACTGGCGGCTGCGCGCCCTGCGGGCGGGGGGCGCCTGGTGAGCGCGCGCACGACCGCCACGACCGCCACGACCGCGCGGGTGGAGCGGCCCGCCGTCCCGGTCCGGCGCGACGGGTGGGTGCAGGTCGCCAACGCCTTCATCGACGAGCGGCCGCTCGACAACGAGCGCCTGGCGCACGTCATCCTGATGAGCTACGCCTGGGACGACGAGAGTTGCCACCCCTATCAGGAGGAGTTGGCCGCGCGGCTGGGGGTCTCGGTGCGCACGATCAAGCGGCGCGTCGGTGAGCTGCGCGCGGCGGCGCTGGTCACGGTGGAGCGTGGCGGGGGGCAGGACCACCCCAACGTCTACCATCTCCACGTCCGGCCCGTGCGCGACGACGACGACGTGCGCTTCACCACGATCCTGCACCGCGTCCTGGACGACGCGACGCTCTCGCAGGGGGCCAGGCGCGCGTACATCGTCCTGTGTCGCCGCGCCGGCGGCAACGGGTGGTGCCCGTGCAGCCACACGACCCTCGGGGAGCGCATCGGGGCCAGGCCGCGCGCGGTGTACAACTACGTGCGCGAGTTGGAGGAGGCCGGCCATCTGCGCATCACCGGACGCCAGGGCCGGAGCAATCGCTACTCCGTCGAGACACCCGAACGGCGCAAGCGAGCGGCGGGGCACGGCACGACGCCGCCGCTGGCCGTCGTCCCCGCCCCGCTGCCTGAGGCGGCCGCCGCGGACAGGCGTTGGCGGGCGCTCTACCGCGCGCTGATGCGGGCGGAGCCGGCCCACCGCGTCGCGCGGGGCGTGCGGACGCTGCTCGCCGACGTGGGCGAGGCCACGGTGTTGGAGGCGATCCGGGGGGGCGCGGAGTGGTGCGCCCGCGCGCATCGGCGCATCCTGACCATCGGGACGATCCGCACCGAGGTCGGGAAGATCCGGGGCGAGGAGGGGCTGCCGGCGCTGAACGCGCGGCCCGCCGTCGAGACCGAAACGGTGGAGATCGCGCCGCCGCCGCCGGGCATGGAGCCGGCCTGGCGCGACACCCTAAACGAGTTGCGCGGAGAGTTCACGCCGGAGAACTACAAGAGGTGGTTGGAGGCCACGACGGTCGCGGGCTTCGATGGCGGGCTGCTGCGCGTCGGCGTGCCCGACCGCGTCGACCAGCAGTGGTTAGACAAGCGACTGCGCGGGCCAATCGAGCGGGCGCTCGCCCGTGTCGCGCCGGGCGTGCGCGTCGCGTTCGAGGTGCGGGAGGAGGCTTCGGCCGCGGATGAGGCGCCGCGCACGCCGCCGGCGGCGTCGCCGTCGCGGGCCTCGCCCTCCCCACCCGAGCGCCTGACCATCGCACGCTGCGCCCACTGTCACTTCGCGCCTTGCCGCTGCCCCCGTAAGGAACGGCGGGCGCGCGAGCGCGCGGCCGAGAGGAGCAGGAACGGCGCGCCTCATTCATGCTGACACGTCGTTGTAGAACTTTAATCTCAAATATCAGCACAACATCAGCACAAACGAAGGGGAGCTAATGAGTTGGGATATTATTGACGGACTCGACCGTAATGATACCGAGGTGCGTCAGTTAACACGCGTTGAGCAAGCAGGAACTGCTGATTTTCTGACCGATCTCGTGGCGCATCTATTTGTTGGTTTGCAGCGGCGCGGTAGCCGTGGTCTTATGAGTGAGGCGGAGCAGTGGGCCGCTATCTTCCTTGCCCACGCCGCCGCGTCGATAAAATGCGCTTTCGACCAACTCCTCGGAGGGTACTACAGCCAGTCTATGGGTGGATTGCGCAATGTCATGGAGGACGCGATCGTGGTTGCCAATCTCTCTCACCATCCAGAGGAGGCTGCCAAGTACACGGCCGCGCGCGCGCGATTGGACGAGGACATCGCGGCGGGGAAGGTAAAAACCGGCGCCTACCGCATTAAGCTGGCCGCGCTTGGCGATGTGGCGCTCACCGCTGGCATGGATAAGGCTAAGGAAATGGTCGACGTCCTCCATCAGTATGCCCATCCTTCCCTCTACGCCGTCACCCTAGCCCTAACCGACGAAGGCTTGTCTACGGCTGGGTACTACGCAACGGAGGACTTCGCTCAGGCGGCGTACATGTTTATCTCGACCTTCCACTTCGTCGCGGCGGCCGCCGCGACGCTCATCGGCGTGTCAGACCCTCGCTGGACGGAGGACAACGCGTCACTTATCGAACGCAGCGCCGAATGGACCGCACGCGCGAACTTGGGGATGGGGGTGCCCCTGTCAGACGATAGTGCGTGAGCTAGTAGCCCTGTCTCGCGGGTTTATAAGCAGAGCTTTTGAGGGAGCGATGACCCATGGTAACAAAAGACCTCATGACGCCCACGATTGGCGTGCTCGACGTGGACGGCTTGCACCTGACCGGACAACCCCTCGTCCCCATTCGAGGGGCGATCCGGCACGTCGGCGACCTCTACGCCGGCGCGCGCCGGCACGGCCTGGCCCAGTTGTGGGTGACGGCGGCGTGGGCGCGCACGGCGGGGCTGCCGGAGCCGGCCACGGTGGTTAAGGCGGCGAGCGGCACGCCCCGGCACCTGCGCCACCCCTTCGTCGGCGACGCGCTCGGCGACCTGCACGCCTTCCCCGAGGGGCTGGCGCCGTGGGTCTCGCTCGACAAGAAGGGCGAGGCCGGGGCGGGGCTCGCCGTGGCGTTCCCCGCCTACGACGAGAACGCGACGTGGGGCGAGGGTACGGACACGGGCACGTTGCTGGCGGCGCTGACCGCGTACGCCGCGGCGGTGGGCACGCCCTACGTGCGCTCGCCGGGCAAGACCGGGACGGACCTGCTGGTGGCCTTGGGCCGGCGCGGGGGCCGACGCGACCCGGTGACGGAGTGGCCGGCGCCGGCGCGCGAGACGACGACGGTGCGCGATACCGTCTGGATGCGCACGCTGGCCCCGGCCGAGCGGGGCCACGCCTACCTCCACTCCTACGATAAGAACGCGGCGTGGCTGGGGGCCTGTGCCAACGTGGAGCTGGGCCTGGGCGACCTGGAGGAGCGCACGGCCGGCGGCGACGCGGGTGCCGGGGGCGGCGTGCCCTTCGACCCCAAGTTGCCGGGCTACTGGTGCGCGCGCGTCGCCGGCGCGGCCGAGGGGTGGTACTGCACGCCGACCATCGTGCGGGCGCTGGAGCGGGGTCAGGCCGTCGCGATCAGCCAGGCTTACGTCTGGACGCGCCACAGTCGCGCGTTGGCGTCGTGGTACGCCCGGCTGCGGGACGCGCGGGCGACGCTCTACGCGGACACGACGCCGGCGGGGCGGCTCGCGCTCGACGTGTTCAAGCTTACCTACGCGGTCACGATCAGCAGCCTGGCGGGGCAGTGGCACCGGCGGGACAGCACGCTCTACCGGCCCGACTGGCGGCACGCCATCCTGGCGCAGGGGGCGGCCAACCTCTCGCGGGCGATTGAACGCATGGACGCGGCCGGCTGCACGCCCGTCGCCGTCAACATCGACTGCGTGTACATCGTGTCCGACGAGCCCGACGCGGTGGCGGCGTGCCCGCCGACGATCACGCTGGGAACCGGATTGGGTCACTTCAAGGTCCACGACGCCGGGGTGCCCCTGGCCCCGCTGCTGCCGGCGTTCGGGCTGCGCGACGAGGGGCGCGCGACGCTGGGCGTGGGCATGAAGCGCCTGCTCGCCCTCATCCGCGACACGACGGGAGCCGAGGGGGACGAGGGGCCGGAGACACAGGCGCCGTCGGATGGGGAGGGGGACTGACGTGCCGGCCCTGGCGGAGCTGCTGACGGAGCGCCTGAGCGCGCTGGTGGCGGCCGAGGTGACGCTGACGCCGGCGGCGGTGCGTTCCGTCGTGGAGACGCTGGGCGGGGGCAGCGGACGGCGCGAGATCGCCGCGGGCAATCGGCTGCTCGCCGCACAGGTGGGCGTCAACGTGCGCACCGTGCAGCGGTGGCAGAAGGAGCCGGGAGCGGGCGAGACGCGCGACGTGACGCGGACGCGCGTGGAGGGGGTGACGGCGGCGGTGCAAGGGATCGCCAACGCGCAGCAGCGGGTCGCTAACGTGCAGCGGCTGCGCGACGACGGGCTAACCGTGGACTACGCGGAGGGGCCGGTGCGCGTGTCCAACGACAAGGTGGCGCGGGTGCGGCGGATCAGCCAGACGGCCGAGGGCGACAAGGTTCACCTCGACGGGGCGGCGATGGGGGCGGTGCTCGACGCGTGGAACGACGGGGCGACGGCCCAGGCACGGGCAGAAGCGGCCGACGTGTTTGGGAGTAACGTGCTGGACCAGTACGGGATCGCGGCGAGCGCGGAGTTCACCGACATGCGCGCCCTCGACATCAGCTACTGATGACGCCGGTGTTGGACGTCCTGCAAGTGGGCGACAGGGTGGGGGTAACCGAGGCGTTCGGGGTCGCGTGGCTCCAAGCGTACTGGACTCGGCCACATGACCGTGGCTCTCCCGCAGCCTCGATGATAGAGAGAGAGTAGTAAACTTAGGGTAAGTTAACCCATTTGGCAACAACGTGCTGCCAGGAAAGCCTCCATGCTCACCAAAAAGCTGTTCCCACACCTAAAATCGTTACGCCTCGACAATGTCACTAT
>JAABVA010002759.1_pt1 | contig 17177 bp, 18 predicted proteins | sample 5560331 | NCBI WGS metagenome assembly JAABVA01 (sample SAMN12812661, study PRJNA571458) | rock metagenome | isolation source: Antarctica rocks | place: Antarctica: Victoria Land, Mt New Zealand sud | collected 2016-01-07 | reverse complement strand
TGCCTGCGGCCACGCGTCGAGCACGCGTGGCCCCGGATCGTGCGCCTTACCGGACTGCGGCACTCCGTCGCGCAGGCCATCGCGTCGTTCTCTCCGACAGACTGCTAGGAGGCTCCCCTTGTCCGTGCCCGTGCATCCGCGAACCGCGCCGTCCCTCCTTGCTCCCGACGCCGCCATCGACCTGCAGCTCCACTCCGCGTACAGCGATGGGGTGTGGGACGCCAAGGAACTTCTCGATCACGTCGCCGCAGAGGGATTCGTCGTCGTCGCGGTGACGGATCACGATCGCCCGGATACGACTGCGGAGGTCCAGCGCCTCGCGGCCGAGCGGGGGGTCCGGGCAGTGCCTGCCACAGAGATGACGACGCTCTGGGATGGAGAGCCCGTCGATGTGCTCTGCTATGGCTTCGACCCTGCACGGGGAGCCCTCGGTGCGCTCGCCGCGGCAACCCGACGCGCCGAGTGGGAGAACACGGAGGTGGTGTACGCGAACGTGTTACGCGCCGGCTATCGCTTCCCCGACGCAGGCGAACTCCTGCCCGTGAGCGAGGGCCAGCCCCGCCACTTCGCCGATATCATCGCGCTCCTCCGGGGGCATGGCCATGCGGACAGACTCCGCGCAATCGTTCTCGAGGCGGGCCACCGCTGGGTCGGAGCGGAGCTCGCCGCGGTCGTCGCAGCCGCCCACGCCGACGGCGGTGTCTGCCTCATCGCGCATCCGGGGCGGGGAGCGCCGTATGTGTCCTTCGACGCGCCCCACCTCGACCGGTTGCGCGCAGCCGTACAGATCGATGGATTGGAAGTCTGCCATCCCTCCCACCCCCCGGAATTGACGGCGACCTACTTCTCCTATGCGCGGACGCATCACTTGCTGGTCAGCACGGGCTCGGACTCCCATGGCACACCCGATCAGATGCCCATCAAGTATCGGGCCGAGATGAGCCGGCATCTGCTAGCGCGGGTCGGTATCCAGGTGCGCTAGAACGGCCGCGCTGCATCCCGCACGGCCCACGCCCCCTCCGCCCGCACTACCATCTCGGGTCGCTCGCCGCCCTCGTGATGGATTATCCCGTGTAGACAGAGCGAGCAAGGAGGATGCGCGCCCCAAAAAAGACAACGGTCACGTGAGCCAGTCCACGCCGTCGAGCAGGTGACCGGGCGGAAGCCGCGCACGCTGGACGCCTATCTCGCGGAGAACATCGCGCTGTTCCAGGGCAGTTAGTCGTCCTCTTGTCGCCCGATGAGCTCGACCGCCGCGGCCAGCGCGTCGGGGTCGACGTTGCCACCGCTGAGCACGAGCGCGACGGGGCCGTCGCCGGGCGGCAAGAGTCCCTGCAGGACGGCGGCGACGGCGACGGCCGCCGAGCCCTCGACGGCGAGGTGTTCGCGCACGAGGGTCTCGCCGATGGCCGGCAGGATCGTGTCCTCGGGCACGAGGCGGACGGGGACATCAAGCGCGCGGCACAGGTCGAGCGTGGCCTGGCACACCTCTCCGGCGAGCCCGTCGGCGAGGGTCGGCGGCGTCGCTACCGGGACCAGCCGCCCTGCCCCCAGCGCGTCGTGCATGGCCTTCGTCCGATCGCTCTGTACCCCGAGGACGCCGACACGCGGCGCGCGGCCGGACATGGCGAGGGCGACCCCCGAAACGAGTCCGCCGCCCCCGACGGGCACAACCAGGAGCGCGATGTCCGGCTGTTGCTCCAGGATCTCCAGCGCCACCGTGCCCTGCCCGGCTATCACCCAGGGGTGGTCGAAGGCCGGGACGTAGACCATGCCTGTTTCCGCGGCGAGATTTTCCGCATAGCCGTGCGCCTCGTCGTAGCCGTGGCCGTGCTCGACGACCGTCGCGCCCCACGAGCGCGTCCGCGCGACTTTCACCGGCACGGCGTCGAGCGGCAGCGCCACGGTAGCCGGGATGCCTAGGCGCGCCGCGGCCCAGGCCACGGCCTGCCCATGGTTCCCGGCCGAGGCGGTCACGACGCCGCGCTCGCGCTCGTCCGGCGAGAGTTGCAGCAAAAAGTTGAGCGCGCCGCGCGCCTTGAACGAGCCGGTTTCCTGGCGGTTCTCGCATTTGAGCAGGACGGGCCGTCCGACAGCCTCCGAGAGCCAAGCCGAGGGGGCCAACGGTGTCTGCCAGACCCACCCGCGGATACGCTCGCGGGCCGCCTCGACATCTATATTCATGTCCGCGGGGACAAGGCTAGTGGAGGTCGTCAACGTTCAAGCCCGTGTCTCGTAAGATTTGACGTAGCGTTCCTTTTGGGAGGTCGCGCCCTTTATGAAAAGGGATTGTCGTCCAACGGCCATCGTCGTGTCTCATGAGATGTGGCTCCCGCTTTGTCTGCTTCTTCCTCGGTATCCCCTGCCGTGTTACACCCCGGTATGGCCGGCGCCGTAACGATGTAAACTCCGTCCTCGTCTCTTTCGATAACAACGGTAAATTCGTATTGCATTCCGCACCTCGTAGATGAACAAGAGAGGAGTTTGCGCCTCGGCACTCATTGGTCCATCGACAACGAGACGCGGATCAGTGGGATGGCGCGGGGTTGTTGACCGCGTTGGTGCTGCCGCTGCGGAAGCCGTCGAGGTCGAGCGTGACGTAGCGGTAGCCGAGCGCGTGCAGCTTGGCGCTGACTTTCGCGCGGATCTCGGGCTGCGCCAGCAGCGGCAGGCTCTCCGCGTCGACCTCGATGCGTGCGGTCCCTTCATGCGAGCGCACGCGCAGATCGTACACGCCCAGTCCCCGGATAAACGCCTCGGCCTCTTCGATCATGCGGATGGCTTCCACGCTGATGGCCTGGCCGTGCGGGATGCGCGAGGAGAGGCAGGCCATGGCCGGTTTGTTCCAGGTCGGCAGCCCAAGTTGGCGCGAGAGTTGGCGGATCTCACTCTTGTTCAGACCGGCTTCGAGCAGCGGCCCCCCGACGGACCACTCGCCCGCGGCGACCTGCCCCGGGCGGTGGTCGCCCACGTCGTCCGCGTTGATGCCGTAGGCGAGGTGCGCGATGCCCAGGCGGTCGGCCAGGGGGCGCAATTTGGTGAAGAGCTCCGTCTTGCAGTGGTAGCAGCGGTCGGCGTCGTTCTTGCGGAAGGCGGCGCTGAGCATCTCCTCGGTATGGACCGTGTACAGACGCGCCCCGATCGCCGTCGCCAGATCCGTGGCCGCCTGTACCTCGGCGGCGGGGATCGTTTCGGAGAGCGCGATGGCCCCGACGGCCCGCTCGCCCAACACGTCGTGGGCGACCTTGAGCAGCAGAGCACTGTCTACCCCGCCGCTGAAAGCGACCATGACCGTGCCGAGGCCGCGCAGGACGTCCTCCAGCCTCCGGTGTTTCGCCACGAGGCTCTCCGGTGTCGTCAGAGGCCTGATCTGGGTGAGCACAGGGTGTCCTTTCAGCGAGCGATTAGCAATTAGCCTTTAGCGGTTAGCCGTTAGCGCCTGGTTGGCGGTTGCCACTGTTGAATTGCCGTGCGAGACTGGGGCCGCCACTGTTGTCGCGCGACCGAAAGCTAAAGGCTAAAGGCTAAAGGCTAAAACCGATAGATCCGCGTCAGGCGACGGCGGCGCCGGCGCGGACGGGCCAGCAGGTAGACCGCGAGTATGACCACCGCGACTGGAGCGAACGTGGCAACCAGCCCCAAGACGACGGCGATGGCCGCGACGAGGAAAGCGACAGCCGCGACCAACGCAAGGGCGGCGCCGTCGCCGTACACCATGATGCGCCCTTTATTGGACCTGACCCACTCCAGCGCGAGCCCGCGCGTCAGGGCGCTCATGGCCTGATCGCTGCCGTCGCCCACGACGTACGGCGTCGTCACGCCTGGCATACTAGCGGCCGGCGCGTGGGCCGCGCCCGGGACTCCGCGTGGAAGCAGCGCGCCGCAGACATGGCAGTATCGCTGCCCCGCGGCAACCGCCGCCGCGCCACACTCCGAACACGCCGTGTTCATGGTCTACCTCCCTATCCCGACGCGCCGGGCGCCAACTCGCCAACTACAACTGCTCGGGGATTGCCCGCCCGCGTTGCCAGGATCGTCCCTTTCGCCTCGTCTATTGTGCCCCGCCGGCGGCGTCGCGCGTCGCGCTCTCGTCCTCGAATGCGTCGCGCAGGAGCGCGTAACTGCTCTCGAGCGACTGTGAGAGCACGCGAGTGTCGCCCAGGACGGGCATGAAGTTGGTATCGCCCGTCCAACGCGGCACGATGTGTAGGTGGATGTGGTCGGCGATGCCGGCCCCGGCGGGGCGGCCGAGATTCATACCCATGTTGAAAGCCTCCGGCCGCATCGTCGCGCGCAGGGCGTGCACGCAACGTTGGGCGACGCTCATCATCTCCGCCAGCGTGGCGGCCTCGGCGCGCTCCAGGTCGCCCACATGGGTGTAGGGCACGACCATCAGGTGCCCGTTGTTGTAGGGGTAGGCGTTGAGGATGACGAAGACGCGCTCGGCGCGGTACACGATATAGTTGTCCGCATCGCGATCCTCGCGCGGCTTCGCGCAGAAGATGCATCCTTGCGACGCCTCCTGTGATGTCTCCGGTGGGGCCGACACGTACGCGTCGCGCCACGGCGCCCACAATCGCTCCGACATCCCCTACCAGCCCCCCTGCGCCCCAGTTCCTATGTATGTATCATAGCATTATGGGCCTACGTGAGGACGGTGAGGACGGTGAGGACGGTGAGGACGGCTATGCGCGCTTCGATATAGCCAACCGTGGGCGCGTGGGGGAACTAGTTCCTATCCTGATCCTGCAGGGACTAGACTCGCTACGTGGCTATAGCCAGCCCAGCGCCTGGAGCGCCTGGTCACCGAGCTTGCCGGCCACGACGGCGCCGGATACGGGCCGATACTCCAGGCGCGCGTTGCGGAAGTACTGTACCAGCAGCGACTGCCCGGTCCCGTCGTTGATCGGCCTGTTGAGCAGGGACGAAACGGGGGGACCGAAGACCTCCTGGCCGCCATGCGCGTCGTAGTACGCCTTGAAGTGGGCGTCGAGGGGATAACCAGCGTGCGCTCCGACACCGCCGGGCTGCTGCTCGACACCTAAGGGGACCGGCGTCACCCCCCTGTCCCCCTGCAGCAACTCCATGTTCTGGAAGTACTGTACGGACGCGCCGCCGCGTTTCGGGTCCTGGAACACCTGTGTTTCGGGGAGGCCGAGCGCGTCCTGGTGGCCCTGGTAGTAGGCGAGGAATGCTCCGGTCAGGGTGTGGCTGTTGATGTAGCGCACGCCGTCCTTCTGCGGATCTTGCACGGCGTCGACCGGCAGTTGCACCCGCTGCACGGTCGCAACGGCGCGGATCGGGTTGCCGTCGTTGCCCGCGACGGCGCCGCCAAGGACCCTCCAGGACTGGCCACCGTCATTGCTCCAGTGTACCGTCCCGGCTTTGTCGCCTATGGCGAGCATGTTCTGTTGTTGCGGGTCCTGCGCCAGCGCCGTGACCGCCCCCATGAGACCACGGACGGACAGGGCGCTCCAGGTCTGACCGCCGTCGCTCGATGCGTAGAGGCCGTCGTCGGTGACCAGCGCCACGATGCGCCCGTTGCTCACGGCGACGCCTGTCGCCGCTTTGGCCGGCAGGCCGCGTAGCGGCGCCCAGACGCCGTTGGCCCATTGCCACACCCCCTGGCTCGTGGCCGCGTAGACGATGGCCCCGTTCATGGCGAGGCTGTTGATGGCGAGGTCGTCCGGCAACCCCTTACGGATCAGGGTCCAGCGCCTCCCGTCGCGGCTGACCCAGGCGCGTCCGGCGCCCGCCGCGTAGACGGTCTGCGACCCTGCGCCCCCCTGAACCAGGGCGCTGATGGGCCGCGTGATGCCGCTATATAGCCACGTCTTGCCGCCGTCGTCGCTGCGGTAGAGGCGCTCGGCCCCCGCGAAGACACGCGCGCTCCCGGGTCCGACGAGCACGGCGTGGACCGTATGGCCGGGCAGCCCCGTACTCCAGCTCGCGCCGCCGTCGTGGCTGCTGTAGACGCCGCCCTCGGACCCGGCGTAGACATCGCGCCAGTGGCCGCTGTCGCCGGTCGCCAGCGCCAGCGCGCTGGTCGCGGACGGTAGGGCCGTCAGCCCGGCCCACGAGTCGGTCGGACCAGTATCCTTGAACGCGCCGACGTTGTTCACGCCGGCGTAGACCGCCGAGGGCGGCGGCGCAAGGGTATCATCCCGCGCGCCCGCGGCCCGCGCGGGATTGGGATGGCAAAGAGCGATAGCGAATAGCAGCGCGACCGATAGGCGAGCAAGGCGCATCGAAGCAGGGTCCTCTCCCGTGGGTACGGGAACGCGATATACATAACGACGCTATCAGTGTATGGCGTCCATGCGTTGCTCGCATGATGCAAAACTCACAGGGTAGGTAACAGAAGTGGTCGTGACCGGCAAAGGCCCTGCGCGCCGCATGGCCAAGCGGTGGGATCGAGTCGCTTACGAAGACTTGCCGCGACGGAACCGGGCCAGCGCGAGCGTTCGCGCGGTGGTCAACTCGGGGGCGTCGAGCAGGTGTGACCAGCCGGCGTAGACGGCGACGCCGAGCGGCACGGCGATGGCGAGCAGCAGCGTGTCGCCGGCCGGGCTGGCCGGGGCCAAGCCGAGGTGATGCCACAGGAGGAGCAGCGCCAGCAGCGCCACCCCCATGACCTCGCTGGCCACGAGCGAGCGCAGCAGCGAGAGCCCCAGCTCGCGCAGGCCCAGCGTGGTGAGGCGTCGCCGCAGGATCAGCCCCAGCCACGCCACCTCCAGCAGCACCGTCAGCGAGAGCGCGCCGGAGATCAGGCCCAGCCCGAGGACGCTGTCGCCGTGCGCGAGGTACACGGCGAGGACGCTGAGCGCGCAGGCCGTGACCAGTGTGACGAGGTTGACCAGCACGGGGGTCCACGTGTCCTTGAGCGCGAAGAAGGCGCGCGGCAGCAGTTCGACCGCAGTCCAGACCGGCACGCCCAGCCCATAGCCCACCAGCGCGGCGGCGACGAGATCGGTGTCGTGAGCCGTGAACTTGACGCCATGGTAGAGCACGTCGACGATGGGGTAGCGCAGCACCGCGAGGGCCACGGCGGCCGGCATGGCCAGGAACATCATGGTGCGCAGCGTGCGCGACACGAGTTCGCCGAGAGCGGCCAGCTCGCCGCGCGCCGCCTGGCCCGTCATAGTTGGGAAGGAGGCCGTGGCGACGGCAACGCCGATGATGCCGACGGGGAGGGCCATCAGGTTGGCGGCCAGGCGGATCGAGGGGGCAGGCTTGTCGGCGAAGAACCGGCTGGACAGGGCAATCACCACCAACCCCGTCCCCTGGATGCCGGCCTGCCCAATGATGCGTGGGACCATCAGGCGCCCGACCTCGCGCGTCCCGGGCTCGTCGAGCCCGACCCCTGGCCGAACGCGCCGCCAGAAGAGGGTGAGCCCCGGCGCCATCACCACGACCTGCAACAGGGCGCCGATCGTTACGCCCCAGGCGGCGAGCGCGATGGCCCCGTGCGCGATTGGCACGAGCAGCAGGCCGGCGATGTTGGCCAGATTGTAGATGAGCGGGGCCAGCGCGGGCAGGATGAAGCGGTGGTAGGAATTGTATAGGCTCATCAGGATGCCGCTGACTGCCAGGAAGAGCGGCTGCAGCAGCATGATGCGCGTGAGCGTGACGGCCAGGGGATCGTTCGACTGCGTCACGGCGATCACGATCCACGGCGCCGCGATCTCGGCCACGACGACGGCGGCCAGCAGCACCGCCAGGACACCGTTGAGCACGCCCGAGGCGACGCGCCAGGCGCGCCCCTCGTCGCCCGCCGCGAGCAGGCCAGCGAAGACCGGGATGAAGGAGGAGCCGAGCGCGCCGCCCGACACGATCGTGAACACAGTGTCGGGGACGGCGATGGCCGCGGTAAAGGCCGTGGCGTCGTGCCCCGAGCCCGACAGCACGCGCGCCTGGATGGAGACGCGTAGCAGCCCCAGCAGGCGGCTGAGCACGAAGCTGACCATTAGGATGCCCGCAGCCGAGGCTACGCTCGTCCGCCCTGGCGCGCGCGCCACACCTGTCCCCGTCGTGGCTATGCTCTCCCGCCCGGACGCCCTCATGCTTCAGAGGGGACGGCGCACTTCAAATTACTCAACGCGTTGTCGTAAACAGCCTCATCGACCGCCCCCCTATCTACCGCCATTTTGCGGGTAGCTGCAAGGCGCATCACGTATAGCCAATAGGCAACGTCCGACTGGGCATCGTATACTATCAGGATATACGGTACGGGCTCACGCAACCAGAGTTCGAGATCTGGGTGTTGCACAGGGAAGGCAATCGTCAGTTGATCCCGGAGGACACTGTTCTAACCGGTCCCGTCGGCCCCCGCGCGGATGGCGAGCTGTCGCAGCCGGCCAGACCCGGCCTGCTCCCGTTCCTGCGCAACCGCGTGATGGGGCCCAACGGTGTCGCCGCCGCGCTCTACCTCGCCCTCTCGGCCTGGATCTGGCGCAACCCCGATCGCGCTGCCCGCGCCTGGCGACGGCTGCAAGGAGAGGAGTAGCGCCCCGCGCCCCTCGATGTGAGTTGTCGTCGATCCACTACCCCAAGTCGACCTCTACCCGTCGCGCGCGCCCAAATACTCCGGCGCGATGGGCGTTTCTGTCGCGCCATCGGCCGTCCGCTCCATGCGATACGCCCTGGCCGACGGGCGCGCGCTTACGACCCGCGCCAGGCGCTCGCCCACGAAATGCAGCGCCACGCCGTCGTCGCAGGCGTAGCCGTCGGCGATGCGCCCCTCGGCGACGAGGCGGTGGTAGGCAGGGCGCCGCTCGGGCTCGCTGTCGTAGTGGGGGCAGTTGCTGCCGGGGAGCAGGCCGAGGCAGGGCAGGGGGGTGAGCGCGCCCGGAATCGAGTCGGTCACGCCCTGTTCGAACCAGCAGATCGAGCCCGCGCTCAGGCCGGCGAGGATACCGCCCGCCTCCCAGAACGCGCGGACGACGCGGTCGAAGCCCCATTCGCGCCACAGGGCCAGCATGCTCCGGGTGTTGCCGCCCCCGACGTAGATGATGTCTTGGGCGAACACCAACGTGCGCAGGTCGGCCGTCGGGGGGTTATACAGGGATAGGTGCGACGGCGCGCAGGGCAGGCGAGCGAACGCCGCGTAGAACCGCTCGACATAACCCTGGGCGTCGCCGCTCGGCGGGACGAAGCACACGCGCGGGTTGTCTTTAGCCGCGAGACCCAAGACATAACGGTCCAGCAGGGGGTTGTCGGGCTCCATGGAGAAGCCGCCGCCGCCCATGGCGACGATATGACCGGGAGAAGGATCGCCTGGCATACAGCAATGATACAACGTTGCAGCGGGCGCGAGGGCGGCTCGCGCTACCTGCATCGTATCGGCGCGCGTTGGGACTAGAGCCGGGTAGCGAGCTACTCTTGACGTTATAAGGCTGTGCTACACGATGGCTTGCGGGGGCTGGGTTTCGGCCAGGATGGCGGCGATGCGCCCGCGCGCGTCCGCCAGCACCTGACGGATCTGCCGCACTTGATCGGCGCTGGGCGCGCCATGCCGCCGTGCGTCGCGCAGCAGCGCGATCAGCCCGCCGATCTCGGCCCGTAGGCCGCGCCCATCCTCGGGCGCGCCGTCGCGGCCATGCCCGTGACCCCGGCCGCCGCGCCCCCACGGGCCGCCGAAGCCGCGCTCGTCGCCACGGGGCGCTCGCCAGTCTTCCCGGCCACGTCCCCCTGGCCCGCGCCGGCCCTCGTGATGGTGTGGGGCATGCCGCAGCGCCGCGCGTGCGAGCAGCGCGGCCGCGAGCAAGGGCAGGACGCGCCCGGGGCCGGATGGACCCCACGGACCGTGGCCGCGCCCTCCCCATGGACCCTGTTGATGTGCGTGAGCGTGATAGGGCGGGTAGCCGCCGTCGAGCGGCCTAAAGCGATTGTGAGACATGATGTTGTTCTCTCCTCTCCATCTATCTGCGATAAATCACGATATATCGTGATCTATCGTTATTGTAGCCGTTGGACGGCGCGATGGGAACCGCCTGTTCGAGGGGGTAGGTCGGGACATGCCCCGGCCATTTCGGCAGGCGCCGCGCACCGTCGATGAACGATCCGCGCCCTCTGCGCATCTCCGCCCACGGAGCGGCGGCCGCCAGGAGATAACGTCGGCGCCAACAGGCCAGAGGCCCGACGCGGCTGCGCGGCTGCCTCCGCACACTTCCGGCGGACAGCCGCGTCGCCCGATGTTAGACCGTCAGCCCGTCATAGGCAGGGTCTGTGAAAAGTCGCCCTTACCTCTCCTCGCCCCCTCCGCCCCTGGCTACCTGGCCACTTCCCACTTCGTGGGGTCCCCGCTACGGCCGACGTTGGGGCGCGCCTCCGGGGAAACCTGGGGAGATGCCTCCCCCCAGACCCCCGCCAACCACCGCGCGTGCCGGCGGACGGGATCGGCCCCCCGACACTGCACAGACCCTGCCGTCATAGGGTCATAGGCGACGTCGTACCCCGTATTGCGATCTTGTGCGACAATGAGGAGGAGGGCAAAATACGACTATGCGCATTATTCTCTACACAGGCAAGGGCGGCGTAGGCAAGACGAGCACGGCCGCGGCGACGGCGCTGCGCTGCGCCGAGCGCGGCGAGCGCACCATCGTACTCTCGACCGACCTCGCGCACAGCCTGGCCGACTCTTTCGACCTGCCGCTTTCGCCCGAGCCGGTGCTGATCGCGCCCAATTTGTGGGCCCAGGAATCGGACATCTACTACAACGTCACCAAGTACTACAGCACCATCCAGGAATGGATGCATCAGCTGTTCGCCTGGCGGGGACTCGACGACGTAATGGCCGAGGAGCTCGCGGTTATCCCCGGCATGGACGAGATGGCCAGCCTGTTCTGGGTCGCCGAGCACCATGATTCGGGGCGCTACGACACGATCATCGTCGACTGCGCGCCGACCGGCGAGACCCTGCGCCTGCTGGCCGTCCCCGAGACGGCGCGCTGGTGGCTGGACAAGATTTTCCCGATCCAGCGCCAGCTCAATAAGCTGGCCGGCCCCATGGTGCGCCGCGTGACCGGCATGCCTATGCCCGACGACCGCGTCTTCGCCGCGGGCGAAGAGCTGTTCCACCGCCTCGACCGCATGCATGTGCTGCTCTCCGACCCCGAGCTGACCTCGGTGCGCCTCGTCGTCAACCCCGAGAAGATGGTGATCAAAGAGGCGCAACGCACCTATACTTACCTGAACCTGTACGGGTACGTGGTCGACATGGTGGTGTGCAACCGTATGCTGCCCGCCGCCGCCGGGGACGGCTACTTCACGCAGTGGCGCGAGCAACAGGCGCGCTATTGGACGATGATCGAGGAGGGCTTCTCGCCGCTGCCGATCCGCCAGGCGCCCTACTTCGAGCGCGAGGTCGTCGGCCTGGAGATGCTGCGCCGGCTCGGCGCCACGCTCTACGGGGATGACGATCCGGCCGCGCTGTATTATCATGGGCGTACCTACGAGATCAGCAAGCGGGACGACGGCGGGGGCGACGGCTATCTGCTACGCCTGCAGCTCCCCTTCGTGGGCAAGGGCGACGTCAAGGCGCGGCGCCTGGGCGACGAGTTGCTGCTGGAGGTGGGGACCTATCGGCGTACGCTGATCCTGCCGCGCGTCCTCGCCGAGCTCGAGGTGCACGGGGCCTCTGTCGGCGACGGCGGACTGAACGTGACGTTTGGGAGGAGGAACAACGATGACACCTGAGGAACAGATCAGGATAGAGGGGACGGACAGGCCGGCGCCGGGGACGGGGACGGGAATGCTGGAAGAGCGCATCCGAGTCCTGGAGGAGCGCCTGCGCGCGCTGCAGGGCGGTCGGGCGCCTGGCGAGGCTCGGAGGATCGAACCCTTGTTCGATCGCCTCGTGCCGTCGGAGACGCGGCGACACCTGCGCGCGGCGCAGCGCGAGCACCTGCTGGCCCTGCGCTCCCTGGTCGACGCCGCCATCAAGCGCACCGAGGACCGGCCGGCCTCCGAGGCGCGACCGCGCCGCCCCGAGAGCGTGCGCATCGACTGAGGATGCGTGCGACTGACAGCGCAGGCTCATGTGCAACGGAGGAAGAGACGAGATGCGTCGCGCACTGTACCCCCCCGCCTTTGCCACCGCTATCGTAACCCTCGCGCCTTTCCTAGCCGCGGCCCCCTCCGCGCGCGCCTGCGCGCTCGACGGGAAGCCGTCGGCCTATGCCGACGGCGTGCCCGCCGTCGTCGTGCGCACGGCCCCGACGGTCGCCACCTACGTCTGGTGGGCGCATTTCGCCTTCCCGCGCTCTTTCCGCGCGGGCCAGCACATCCGCTTCAACGAGGACGACGCGTCGGTCCGCAGGCTGTTGCCGCCGGCCGCCAGGAGCCGGCCCTGGCGCTGGCGCTTCGCCGACGGTAACACGGTGATCGGCGACCGCGTCGCGCACGTCTACCGCCGTCCCGGGCGCTACAAGCTCTCCGTCGAGGCCTACTTCCCCTCGTACGGTTGGCAGGCGTTCGATACAATAACGGTGACGATACATCGATAGTACGCGTACACGTACATACACGCAGGGGATGGCTCGGATACGCTGGGGCGTCCGGAAGGGCGAGGAGGGGCAGGACGCGATGGTGACGACGGAAACGCCGCGAGGCCGGGACGACGAGTGGCGCGCGCCGCGTCCACGGGCTCAGACTCAGCGGCGGCCGCCGCGTGCGCCGCGTGCGCCGCGCGCCCCGCGCGCCCGCTACCTGGGTGTCGCCGTCGCCGCGCTCCTTTTGCTGCTCGGGGGCGGCGGGTTCCTCGCCTTCGCACATGGCTCCAACAATAGGGACAGCGCCAACAGCGCCAACAGCGCCGCCGGTATCAAGGCCGCGAGCGCGAGCCTCCCCAACCTCGCGCCCGGGGCGGCGGTCGACGGCATCTCCTGCCAGGAAGAGAACGTCACCTATCATATCCACGTCGCGCTCATGCTCTACCGCGACGGCCAAGCGGTGGCGTTGCCGGCGGGCATCGGGCACGCCATCCTGAGCGGCCAGAGAGGGTGCCTGTATTGGCTGCACACGCACAGCTTCGACAACGCCGCGGGTATCGTGCACATCGAGAGCCCGACCAAGCGCATCTACACCCTGGGGCAGGCCCTCGACATCTGGCGCTATGCAGCGCAGTGGGGCGCGTGGAACGACGACGGCAGCGCCATAACGGTCGACGGGTCGTTCGTGAACAGGTTGCGCGCCGCGCCTCAGAAAAGTGTCCACGTCTACGTCGACGGCAAGCTCGTCGGTCCCGGCTCCTACCGTGGTATTAGCTTGACCGCACACAAGTCGATCACTATCGAGCTTGGCGCGCCCTTGCGCAAGCCGGCGGCGCGCGTCGCCTTTCCTCCCGGAGAGTGACGCCGCCTGGCCTTGAAGGACCATGGCGGGGTCGGTGTCTAAAGGCGCTGTACACTGGGCATGAAAATTTGGGCGTCGATGCCCTTTAGGGCCGGCAACCTACCATGGGCCTTTAGGGCCAGGTTATCGCAGACGCACCCGCGGATCGATTATCCCGTAGCAGAGGTCCACGACGAGGTTGGCCAGCACGACGGCGACCGCGCCGAAGAGGACCGTGCCCATGATCAGGTTGGGGTCGTCATTCGCGATGCCGATCGACGCGGCCTGGCCGATACCCGGCCATCCGAAGACGGTCTCGACCACGATGACCCCGCCCAAGAAGTAGGCCATGTCGAGGCCGATCTGCGTGACGATCGGCGTGAGCGCGTTGCGCAGGGCGTGCGTGCGCACCACGTGGCCCCACGCCAGGCCCTTGGCGCGGGCGGTACGGACGTAGTCGCTGCCTAGCACGTCGAGCATGCTCGAGCGGATCAGGCGCGTGTACCAGGCCGCGCCGGCCACGCCGAGCGTCAGCGCCGGCAGGACGAGCGCTGTCGCGCCCTCGGCGCCTCCCGCGGGGAACAGGCGCCAGTGGACGGCGAAGAGCCCGATCAGCACTGGGCCGAGCCAGAACGTCGGGGTAGAGAAGCCGCACAGGGCCAGCAGCACCGCCGCGCGGTCGGCCATGGAGCGGTGGCGCAGGGCGGCGAGCACGCCGAGCGGGATGCCGACGATCAACTCGACGAGCAGCCCGGCCAACGCCAGCTCGAGGGTGGGACCCGCGCGCGCCAGCAACTGCGGGCCGACCGGCGCGCCGCCGAACGCGAGCGACGGACCGAGGTCGCCGTGCAGCAGGTTGCCCGCGTACACGACGAGCTGCCCCGCCAGCGGTCGGTCGAAGCCGTAGCGGTGGCGGATGCCAGCCAGCGCCCGCGGCGTGGCGTGGGGACCGCCGACGATGCGCGCTGGGTCGGCCGGCACGAGGTAGCGCAAGACGAATGTGATAACAGCCACCCCGGCCAGGACACCGAGACCCCACAACAGGCGACGGATGATGTATGCGATCATCCGGCTATCCGTCCCTCGTCGCCACGAAATTTGCCATCATCGCCGCGCTGTCGGGTCGAGCAGGTCGCGCAGGCCGTCGCCGAGCAGGTTGAAGGCCAGCACGGTCAGGAAGACCGCCGCGCCGGGGAAGAGCAGCAGCCAGGGGTACGCGAAGCCGGTCGCGCCGCCGACGGTGGCGCCGTCGGCGACCATCTTGCCCCAGCTGGGGTCGGGCGGCTGCACCCCAATCCCCAGATAGCTCAGGCTAGCCTCGAAGAGCACCGCCGTGGCCACGCCGAGCGACGAGTAGACGAGGATCGGCGAGACAAGGTGCGGCAGGATGTGGCGCAGCAGGATGCCCATCCCGCCCACGCCGGTCGCGCGCGCCGCCTCCACGAAAGGGCGCTCGCGCAAGGAAACAACCTGCCCGTGGATGATGCGCGCCATGCTCGTCCAACTGACCAGCCCGATTACCAGGATGATCACGGGCACGCCCGGCGTCAGCAGCGCAACGAGGGCGACGCCGAGCAGGAGGGTCGGGAAAGCCAGCATCACGTCGGTGAAGCGCATGATGAGCGCGCCCGGGAAACCGCCATAGTACCCGGCGACCGCGCCGAGCGTCACGCCGATGAGCATGGCGACGCCGTTGGCCACGATGCCGATGAGCAGCGAAACGCGCGCGCCCCAGATGAGGCGGCTGAGCAGGTCGCGCCCGCTCGTGTCCGTCCCGAGGGGGAAGCCAGGCGTGCCGGGCGGGAGCGGGGCGCCGTCGTCGGAAATGCCGTTGTCGAAGGGCTGGTTTGGCGGATGCGGCGCGAGGTGCGGCGCGGCCAGCGCCATGGCGACGAAGGCCAGCGCGAGCAGCAGCCCGGCGAGGGCCAGCCGTTCGCGGCGCACCCGACGCCAGGGCGAGAGATGAGCGCTTTCGATTGTGGCGAGGGTGTCCTCGGCGTCCGAGGTCTCAGACAATGTGTTTAGCATAGATGGTCGTCGGCGGTTGGCAGCGGTCGCCGTCGTTTGCCGTGCGACTTCAGTCGCAGGTTACGCGTCACCGCATGTAATAGTCGGCGTAATCGAACGGCCACACGGGGTGGATGTAGAAGCCGCCGAGGCGCGGGCCATGATAGTCGTAGAGGACCCCGTCGTAGAGCGGCGCCCACGGAGCGTCGGCCATGACCAGGCGCTCGGCCTGGCGGTACTGCGCGTAGCGGGCGGGCGCATTCCCGTTGCCGCGCGCCCTGGTCACGAGGTCGTCGACCGCGTGGTTGCAGTAGAAGGAGGCGTTGCTGCCGGCGCCGCAGGTCAGGATAGGCTCGAAGAAGTCGGACGGGTCAGGGTAGTCCTGGCCCCAGGGCGCCAGCGCCATCGGCCCTTCTTTCTGCGTGTAGGCGATCGTGCTGTACCACGTGTCGACCGAGACGCCGCGCGGCTTGACGGTGATCCCGATCGCGCCGAGGTCGGCCGCGACCTGCGTGGCGACCTTCTCGAAGTCGCCCGACTGTTGGTAGACCAGCGGGATGGTGAGCTGGCCCGGGCGGTAGCCGGCCTTGCGCAGGAGCCGCGACGCCATGGCCGGGTCGTAGCGGTAGTAGGTGAAGCTCGGGTCGGCGCCGGGCATCGTGGGTGGCAGGACGCCGTTCATGATCACGCCGCGCCGATTGATCAGCCGCAGGATGAACCGTTTGTCGACGGCCATGTTGATGGCCTGGCGCAGATACAGGTTGCCTTTGAATGGCTTCTGCGTCAGGTTGAAGGCGAGGTAGTTGACCGCGACGTCGGGGGCGGCGACGAGGCCGGAGTTGCCCTTGAGGCTCAGGTAGTCCTGCGCCGTGACGAGGTTCCCACCGAGGTCGAGCGCGCCGCTTTGCACGCGCTGCACCTGCAGGTGGTCGGCCACGTTGAAGTCGATCACGACGCTGTCGAGGCGCGGCGCGCCGGGCCGAAAGTAGCGGGGGTTGCGCGCGAGCGTCATGCGCGAGCCGTGCGCCCAGCTCTGTAGCGTGAACGGGCCCGTACCCAGGGCGTGGTCGCTGAACGCGCCGCCCCAGCGCGCGACCCATTCGCGCGGCACGACCGAGGTGAAGGGCATGGCCAGCACGTTGAGGAAGGAGCGGTCGGGCGCGGAGAGGCGGAAGGTGATGCCGTAGCGTCCCCGCGTGGCGATGCCCGATATGTGCGCCGCCTTTCCTTTCCAGTAGGGAGCCGTGCCCTGCAAAGCCGACCAGAAAGAACTACCGACCATGGCGGCGTTGGGGGTATGCGGCGAGAGGGCGCGCTCGATCGAGTAGCGCACGTCCTCGGCCGTGACCTCGCGGGCGACAGGGGCCTGGAAATGCACGCCGCGGCGCAGCGTGAAGCTGTAGAGGCGGCCGCCGCTCGAGACCGCCGGCAGGTCCGCGGCGAGTCCCGGCCGCAGCGCAGTCCCGGCGCTACCCTTGGTGTGCGCGTAGTCGAGCAGGCCGTCGAAGATGGCGTGTTCGCCGGTCCAGGCGAACGGGTCGTAGCCGACGGCGGGGTCGAGCGTCTTGAAGTCGGCGTCGAAGGCCGTGTGCAAGGCACCGCCGTGGCCGGCCGCGGACGTCGTGGCCGGCGAGCGGGACAACGTCCCGAGGAGCGACAGGGCGACGAGTGGCACGATGAACAGGATGCGCGGACGTATCACGATAGCTCCTTATCGACATGATGACAGGGCAGACGAGGAAACGATGCGTGGCGTCCGGCGGCGACGGCAGACGTGGCAAGAGTACAGTACCATAAGTGGAGAGGGCGTAGCAAAAAAGGACCACGATCACGATGGG
>JAABVA010002758.1_pt1 | contig 17177 bp, 9 predicted proteins | sample 5560331 | NCBI WGS metagenome assembly JAABVA01 (sample SAMN12812661, study PRJNA571458) | rock metagenome | isolation source: Antarctica rocks | place: Antarctica: Victoria Land, Mt New Zealand sud | collected 2016-01-07 | reverse complement strand
CCTTACAGCTTGTATCGCCCCAACCAGAGTTGCCGGGCCCCTGAGTGATGGTGAAGGCGCTACCACAATTGTAGATGCCGCCCAGGCCCAGGTTGGTGGCTACGGCGTTGCTTACAGTGGCCGATCCCGGCGTTTGCTCCTGGAAGGCGTAGGTGTACGCGCCGTTGATCGTCAAGCCGTTGATCGTTACCCCCGATATTGTATCCAGCCCGATGAACTGGACAGCTTCGTCCGTGCTGTCGTCGACCTCGTTGTTGGTGAGATTGACCGGGCCCGTGATGGCGCCTATCGAGGCGTACAGCCAGATACCACCCACCCCGAACTGCCAGTTCGGGTCCAGACAGCCGGTACGCACGAGCAGGTTGTTGGCGATGGTTATCGTCCCGCCCAGCGGCTGCACGTTGCCGAAGCTGCGATTCGCGACCTGGATGCCGCCGCCCTGGGTGATGGTATCCGTCCCATAGTTGTTCAGCATGCTGTTGTTCGTGCCGCCGTAGAAGGCGAAGTTGTTGGCCAGGCCGGGTACCTGCACCGTGTCGAACGCGAACACGTCGTTGGAGTCTTCCACGTTGTCCGACCACAGGGCCAGGCCGTCGTCACCGGTATTGCGAATGGCGGTTTGCTCGATCGTGGAGTTAGAGATCCCGTCGTGGAAATTGATGCCGTCGGCGTAGGTGTCGCGGATGCGGTCGCCGACGACCAGCAGGCCACTGAAGGGGCCGTCGAACCACATGCCGACCTTCTCGTGCTCGATCCAGACATTTTGGATCACGGAGTTATTCAGGGCGCCGCCGATGCCGTTGTTCTGCACGTTGTCCTGCCGGTCGACCACGCCACCGTAGATGGACAGGTCGTAGATGCCGACGTTCGTGCTGCCCGCCGGGGCGGTATTCCCGTACAGACCCGCGCCCTGGATGCCGGAGTTAGGGGCCTGCAGCGCCCCTGTAATGGTCGTGTACCACGGGCCGGCCCCGCGAATGGTGACATTGTTCAGGATGAGGTGGTTACTCAACAGGTAGGTCCCGGCCGGAAGCCACACGCCTTCGCCGGCCGCCGCGGCCGCGTTCGCGGCCTTCTGGATGGCGGCCAGCGAATCGGTGGCGCCGGTGGGGTCGGCGTTGTAGGGAGACGATGTGGCGCTTATATAGTTGGCGGGCATCGTGTACGCAGCCGGCGCCTGCTCGAAGTCTGCCAGGTCGATGGTATAGGAGGGCGCGTTGTCGCCGCGGCTCGTATCCACCTGGACTTTCACCGTGGCGCCTTTCGGGTAGGTCTGTCCGAAGAGCACGCGCACCTCATCGTAGAAGTGGTGCGGGCTTCCGTTGCCGGGCGACTTGCTGAAAGGATAGCTTCCATAGAGCCAGGAGTGCGCGGAGGTGAGGGTCAGATTCTGGACGAAGTTGTTGCCGATGTACAGGCTGAGCGGGGCGGTGAGGCCGCCGCCTCCGGCGGCGTCGGGGATGCTGTAGCGCAGCTCCATCGCGTTGGACGCCGCGGGCAGAGTGAACTGTACATACTGGCCGTTCCCATTCAAGGTGACCGCTTGGCGTCCCACGGCTTCCGAGGGCAGGTACGTGTACGTGCGATCGGGGCCGATGAGCGCGCCGTTGTAGGAGGCGTTGACCGCCGAGACCTCCGCGTACGGCGTCGTCGCTCCATGGACTGCCGTTATCGCGGTGTAGTTGACCACGATGTAGTCCAGATTCACGTTGCCGTTGTTGCCGCTGTCGTAGGTGAGAGCTATGGTGTTCACCCCGACACGCAGGTTGAGATTAACGACCACGTTGGCCCAGGCGGCCCAGCCGCCGGAGGGCGCAAAGGAAACGGTTGTCGCCTTGACGCCGTTGACCCACGCGTCCAGGGTCTCGGTCGAGCCCGAGCCGTTGGCGTAGCGGATAGTCACCGCGTTGGCCCCGTCTTGCGAGGCATTGACGGCGAAAATGGTCCTGGCGCCCACCGCTGTGTACCCGGTGACGTAGCCGGCGCCGCTGTAACCGCTATAGCTGGCGCCGATGCTGGTACCGCCGTTGACGAAGGCGTTCTCCGCTTCGTACGTCGTGGGGTTGCCCGGCGTGTTCGTCGCAGTGGGGGTCAGCGTCGGACCGCCGGGGGTGATCGTCGGAGTCGGCGTGGCCGTATTGGTCGGGGTGTTCGTCGGCGTGGCGGTAGCCGGCGTCCAGGGCGCGAAGGCCCACTCGGCGCTCTGCGCGTTGGACGGCAGCGTGCTGTATTCGGCATAGCCGAGTTGATGCGGTACGTCCATCACCAGGGACGTTTGCCAGGCGCTGGTCACGACGTCATAGCCGGAATCGGGACCAGGCGCGATCGTCCACTGCGGGCTCAACCAGGAGTCGTAGATCGAACTGACCTCGATGTAGCCTGTGGTGTCCTGGATATTTATATAGTCGCCCGTCGAGACGTTCTGGAAACGACTGTTGTTGTTGTAGACTCCTACCCTCCACTGCGAGGTGGGATCGCTGTAGGCGGGCTGACCATAGAGGGCCTTGCCGCCCGATTCGTAGAGATAGGCTCCCTGCGACTTGCTGAAGATGCGGTACACACCGGGCGCCGGCGTACCGGTTGTCGCCGGTGGCGTGGCCGTGGCCGTGGCGGCGCCGGTGTTCGTGGCGGCGGCCGTTGGGGTCCTGGTCGGAGTTGCCGTCGGCGGCGGCGCGGTGTTGGTCCGGGTGGGGGTATTGGTCGGCGGCGCCGCCGTATTGGTTGCGGTTGACGTCGTGGTTGGAGATCCGGCGACAGGCTGCAAAGCCCACTGCGCGCTGGCCCAGACAGCATACCAGGCGCCTTCTTCGGCATAGCCCCGCAGGTTCTGGATAGTGATGGCGTTTGCCGTCTGCCAGGCATTGACGATATTCCAGTAGCCAGACGTCTGCGCGGCGGGGATCGTCCACTGCGCGCTCATCCACGTGTCGTTGATCGCGCCGACTTCGACGTAGCCCGTCAGATTCTGAATATGCATGTAGTGGCCCGACGCGACGTTCTGGATGCGGTAGTTCCCGTTGTAGCTCTGGATGCTCTACTGGGAGGTGGTGTCGGTCACGGCGGGCTGGCCGTACAGCGCCTTGCCGCCGGACTCATAGAGGTACGCGCCCTGCCACAGGTTCTGGATCCGCACGATCCCGAGAGGGACTGTCTGGGCGTGCGCGGTTGATGCGAAACGCCCCCCGACAATGGGGAACGAGCACATGACGAGGAGCGTTGCGATGCTAAGACGTGCCATGGTCCTGCAAATGTTATTCATAGTAATCACCTTTCCTGGCCTTCCTCGTGCACAAACGGCCCAATTCCACGTGGAATAGATGCGGGCTACCTAGCTCGGCCGAGACCGCCGGCGGGCCGCCGCCAATCCTCTGCCGACCCTCCCCTGCTGGCCCTCCCCTCCGTCCCGACCGCGACGCCGAACAGCGTGTGGGGCCGTGTGTGCGCCGCGCCCGCCGTGGTGGCGCCCGCCGTGGCGGCGCCCGCCGGGCGTGTGTGCGTGTGATAGGTGATCCGCAGCACGCGTCGCGCCGTGGTTCCCTGCCCTTGCGTCGTCACGCGGAGAAGGCCATGCCGCGTCAGCGCGCCGGTGTTCGCTGGCGGCGCGTCTCCGCGGGGCAGCGTGATCGCCAGCGTCACCGGCCCCGCCGCGGCACGGGACCTACGCGCGCCGCGCGCCTGGCCGTGCGCCTGGCCGCGGACCTGGAAGGTCATGATCGTCTTGAACAGGCCGCAAGGCTCCTGGGCCGTCACCTGCGTCATAACCGTGCCCGTCCGCGCGGCGCGGGGAATTGCGAAGGTTAGCAGCGCCAGACCCGACGTCTCGACGTGGAAGGCGTAGCGGTAGCCACCGGAGATGCGCGTGCCCGTGAGGGTCGCTCCAAAGCCGTCAGACGATCCCAGGCTGCTATCTGTGTAGAGCGTGGCCTGAGCCGGGTAGCCGGCCCGAACGGTGAGCGTGATAGCGGAGCCGGGCGCGGCGTCCACGAGCACGGCCTGATGGCCGCCACGCGGGACGGTGTCGAAGGCGGGCAGCGCAAAGAGCTGGCACACCGGCGGGACTGTCGGCGCGCTCGTGGCCGTCGGCGGGACGGCGGCGCTGGTCGCCGTAGCCGGCACAGCGGTAGAGATACCGGTCGCGGTCGATGGGACGACCGTGCTCGTCGCCGTTGACGGCACAGCAGTGTTGGTCATGGTTGGCGCGGTCGTGCCCGTCGCCGACGGCGCCGGCGTACTCGCGCTCGCGCTCGTGCTCGTGCTCGTGGCCGAGGGCGCCGTCGTCCCTGTACTGGTCGCGGACGGGACGGCGGTCGTCGTGCCCGTGACGGACGGGACGGCGGTCGTCGTGCTGATCGGCACGATCTGCCATTCCGCGTTGGCTGGCGAACTTGGCGTGTAGGTTACGTCCGCGTAGCCGTAGCTCGCGGAGGAGTCGACCAGGTCGTTGTACCAGCCGGTCACCTTGATTTGGACGTAACCATCACCCTGATCGATGAGCGAGAACTGGTTGCTGCCCCAACTGTCGTACGCGCTGCCGACCCGGATGTACGGGAGATGTCCGTCTGGTCCCGGCGTGGGCGCGGCCGGCGGGGTCGGCTGCGCTGTATCTGTCCAGGCTTGCTCCGACCAGCAGGCCGTATCCTGGCCAGGCCCATACGGCTCCGTGTTCGTCACACTGCAGATGTGTAGCTTGCCGTTGAAGGGCGTCAGACGCCACTGCGCCTTCTGGTCGCCGGGGTCGGGCGCCGCGGTAAACCTGGCGACGTTGGTCGTGGGGTCATACGTCACATACTGGCCGTTCCCGCGGTTTCGCAGCCAGACCGGCGTGCCCGTGGCGGGCGGCGCGGTTGGCGATGGCGTGGTCACGGGCGTACTCGTCGACGTTCCGCCGGCAGGCGTCGCCGTTGCCGTTGCCGCTCCGCCGGCAGGCGTCGCCGTCGCCGTCGCCGTCGGCACGCCGTCCGAGATGGGCAGGATGGCCCATTCGGCGGTCGCGGGGGAACTCAGCGTCTCCATGTCGGCGTACCCGAGATTTTGCGTGGAGCCCGCATAGAGCGTGGGCTGCCACACGTTCTGGATGTAGCTGTAGCCCGCGTCCGCGCCCGGTAAGATCGTCCACCTGGCGCTCGACCAGACGTTGTAGATCAGCCCAACGTGGACGTAGGCGACCTGATTACCGTTGGGGTCTTGATTGGCCATGCAGCCGGCGGTACCGGTGGCCGCCGCGCTGCAAATATGCTCGGCGCCGCCGAAGGACGAGAGAACCCACTGCTGTTTGGTATCGCCGGGGTCGAGGGTGGCGCTAAAGGCGGCCCTGCTGTTGGCCGCATCGTAGGTGAGGTACTGGCCGTTGGCCCTATTCTCCAGCCACACGGTCCGCGGCGCGGGCGTGGCCGCCGCGGGCGTGTAGGTTGGCTGGGCCACGGGCGTGGCCGTGCCGACGCCGGTACCCAACCCGCCCAACGTATAGCAGCCCTTCGACGTGGCCCAGGTCTCGTCGCCCGTGGTCGCCGTCAGCGCGAAGGTATCCACGCCGCTTGAGTTGTAGCAGTTGTCGACGCCGGCGACGCCCAGGTTGTTCGCCACGACGTTGTTGAACGTGGCGGAGCCGGATGTCTGCACCTGAACGGCGAACGTGCCGGCCTTATTGATCGCGCCGCCGTTGACGGTCACGTTGGTGATCGCGTAGTCGCTGTCGCTCGTAAATTGGTACGCCTCGTCGGTGCTGTCGTTGAGCGTATTGTCGGCCACATCGATCGCGCCGGTCATGGGCGCATCGGAGGCGTAGAACCAGATGGCGCCCACGCCAAAGTTCCAGTTCGGATCCTGCTGTCCGGTGCGGTCGAGGGTATTGCCGGCAATGGTCGTGGCGCCGCTGAGCAAGACGGCGCCGAAGCGATTGGCGACGTGGATGCCGCCACCTTGCGTCAACGTATCCGCGCCATAATTGTGCGCGACGGTGTTGTCATGACCACCGTAGACGGCGAAGTTGTTCGCCAGTATAGGATCGCGCACGCTGTTGTAGGCGAACAAATCGTTGTCGTCGGCGTTCCGTTCCGACCACATGGCCAGGCCATCATCACCGGTGTTGCGGACATCGGTCTCTTCTACGGTCGCGTTGCCGATGCCGTCGTGGAAGTTGATGCCGTCGGCCGTGACATCGTGCACGCGGCTGCCCACGACGAGCAGGCCCGAGAATGGCCCGTCGAGCCACATACCAACCTTGGTGTGCTCGATCCAGACGTTCTGAACGACGGAGCCCGAGCCGAGCGAGCCACCGATGCCGTTGACCTGCGCCGGGTCGTCGCGGTTGGTGGTCTCGCCCTGGATGGACAGGTCGTAGATCCCGACGCCCGCGCTGGCCCCGGGGTTACCGTCGGCATTGGCCGGGTAGCCCTGGCCCGCGGCGTAATCGCCGTAGAGGCCCACGCCCAGTCCGCGTAGCGTGGTATACCAGGGACCGGCGCCGCGCACGGTGACGTGGTTCAGTATGATGTGCGCGGTGACGGCGTACGTTCCCGCCGGAATCCAGACGCCCGCGCCCTGCTGCTCCGCCGCGTTCACGGCGTTCTGGATCGCCGTCGTCGCGTCGGTCGCGCCGGTCGGGTCGGCCTCGTAGTCCGTCACCGAGAGGTAGCCCGTCGGCGCGCTGTACGGCGCGGGCGCCCGCTCGAAGTCCGCCAGGTCGATCGTATACGAGGGGGCCGTGTCGTTGGCGTCGACCTGCACCCGCACTTTCGTCCCGGCCGGCAAGAGGGCGCCGAAGAGCGCGCGCGTCTCGTCGAAGAAGTGGTGCGGGGCGCCGTCGGCGGGGTTATTGGTGAAGGGATAGCTACCGTAGAACCAGCCATACTTTGAGGTGAGCGTGAGATCCCTTTTCTTGACGCCGTCGACGTAGAGGCTGAGCGGGGCGGTCAGGCCGGAGCCGTCGGGCGCGTCGGGGATGCTGTAGCGCAAGTCCATACCGTTGGCCGGCTGCGTCAGGGTGAACTCGACGTACTGCCCCTGCGCGCTGAGCGTGACCGCTTTGCGCCCGGAGGCCTCGGAGGCCAGATGCGTGAACGTGCGATCCGGCCCGATGACGGCGCCGTTCGTCGCCGCGTTCTCGGCCTCCTGCTCGATGTAGGGGAGGGTCGCGCCCCGCGCGGCCAGGGGCTGGCTGTCCGCGACGCGGATGTTGTCCAGGTTGACGTTGCCGCTATCGCCGTCGCTATAGGTATAGGCCAGTGTGTTCAGCCCTGCCCGCAGCGAGAGGCGCTCCGTCTTGCCGGCCCAACTGCTCCACCCACCGGTGGGCGGCAGCGCGGTCCGGGTGAGGACGAGGCCGTTGGCCCAGATGCTGAGGGTGTTTGTCGCGCTCGAGCCGTTCGCGTAGCGGAGGGCGACGTCGTAGGCGCCGTCGGCGGGGACGTTGACCGCGAAAATGGCGCCGGCGCCGGCCTTGGTGTAGCCGGTGGTGTAGCCGCTGCCGGAGTAGCCGCCGTTGGCCGCGCTCACGCCGGCGCCGCCCATGACGAAGGCGTCTTCCGCCTCATAGGTTACGGTGGTCGGAAGCGGGGTGGTGGTGGGCAGGCTCGTGGACGTCGCGGCCGATGACGCTGTCGCCGTCGCTGTCGCCGTCGCCGCGGTCGGCGTCGCCGTCGCCGTCGCCGTCCCGGCGGTGTCCTGTTCGATGGTAAAGTCGGCGCTGTCCAGCTGCCCCGCTGAGGTCAGGGCGGCCGGGTCGTCGAAGCGGGCCGTGGACGGGTCGGACACGTCGACCACCGGCCACCATTGCTGATGGATAATGATGGATGATGGATCGTCCGTCGACGGCGCGATGTAGAAGATGGGGCTGCCCCAGGCGTCCTGAACCGGGGTACATTGCAGCGTTTGCGAGGTCGTCGTCCCCGCCGCGAACGCCTGCATGTTCATATAGTCCCCGGTCGCCACGTTGCGAATTCTACTCTTCCCGTTGAGGGGTTCGAGCACCCACTGCGCGGAGGGATCGGTGGCGTCGCGCGCCCCATGGCGCACGATCTGTGCGGCGGCGTCCTCGTAGAGATAGTCGCCGCGCGCGCGGCTCTTGAAGCGCACCGGCCCCGACGGCAGCGGCGTCGGCGTGGACGTCGACGCCGATGCCGCATCGTGTGGCCCCGCGACGCGGACCGCTGCGCCGTGCGGCGCGCGCGCATGCGCGGCGGATGGCGTCACGAGCGGCGACGCCAGCACGCTGCCGGCGACCGTGAACGCCACGATGGCGATCCTGAGCATCACGTGACCGAATTGCTGCGTGAGATTCTTCATCGAGTGTCACCTTTCCGAGGCATACGTCGTCGTGCCCGAGGCATCGCCAATCCTGAGGACGGGGTCTGTGCCAGCGCGCGCCTCGCTACATCACGAATCGGGCGATAGCTAACGACTAGACTATCAGATCGCCGGCTCGCTCAACTGCCGGTGAGGCCGGTAAGGGCGATACCACGCACGATCTGGCGCTGGAACAGCAGGAACAGGACGATCGGCGGGATGCTGGCGATGGTCAAGGCGGCCATCTCCGTATTGAGCGGGAAAAAGGTCTGCTGCGCGAAGTTGCGATAGAGTCCCACCATGATCGGCTGCTTGCTGGGGTCGGTGAGCACGATATACGGCCACAGGAAATCCTTCCACGAGGCCATCACCGTCAAGATCGTCACCACGGCCAGCACGGAGCGCGACAGCGGCGCCATGATGTTCACGAAGATACGCCAGGCGTTGGCCCCATCCATCCTCGCCGCCTCGATCAACTCGTCGGGAATGCCGTCGAAAAAACTCTTGAGCACGAACAGGTTGAAGCCGTTCACCGCCTCCGGCAGCCAGACGCCCCACCACGTGCCGACCAGGTTGAGATGCGCCAGGGGCAGGCGATCGATGTTGAGATACTGGGGGATCAGGTACGCCACCGGCGGAACCAGCAGCGTGCTCGCGAACAACCCTAAGAGCACATTGCCGAAGGCCGGGCGTAGTTTGGAGAGCGCGAAGGCCGCCGTGGCGGACACGGCCATCTGTAACGCCCAGGCGCCGCCGGCCAGCGCCAGCGTATTGAAGAAATAGGTGGCATAGTGTAGGTCTCCCCAGGCATCCGCGTAGACGCTCCACTGCGGATGCAGCGGGAGGAGGAGCTGCCGCGGCTGCACCACCTCCACCGCCGTCTTGAGCCCACCGCTGGCCATCCAGTACAGCGGGAAGATGGTCGTCAGCGTCAGCAGCGCGAGCGCCCCAAATAGCGCCCAGTATCCCACCCGCGCCGCGCCGCGCCGCCGTTCCAGCGGCGAGATCAGGCCGCGTTCGCCCGACGCCTCCTCAGCGCGCCGCCGTCGCGGCGGCGGCGTCACGGCCTCGTGGATCATGCGCCTTTTCCTCCCCTCACCCCGACCTCTGTGTAGGGACGGAGACGGCCCTAGTGCGGAACAACGCGACGGGTTACCCAGGCGTACAGCAGCGACAAGGCGACCAGGGCGCCGAACAGCATCACGCCGAGCGCGCTCGCCGCCCCGAAGTCCTGGGAGGTAAACGCATAGTTGTAGATCTGGAGCAGCACCGTGGTGGTGGCGTAGTTCGGCCCGCCGGCCGTCAACACGAACGGCTCGGTGAACACCTGCATCGTGGCGATGATCTGCAAGATCAGCATGATTAGGAGGATAATGCGCAACTGCGGCAGTGTGATGTGCAGCAACCGTCGCCATGGCGACGCGCCGTCGATCTCGGCCGCCTCGTACAGGCTCGCCGGAATCCCGCGGAGCGCCGCCAGGTAGATTAGCATCGTTCCCCCCGCCCCCGACCACGTCGCCACCAGAACTAGCGACGGTATGGCCTGTTGCGGCGACTGAATCCACTGCAGCCCCTGGAACCCGACGGCGCGCAGCAGCCCGTTGAGCAGCCCATTGTCTACGTCGAAGAACCAGCCCCACAAGAACACCACGACCAGTGGGGGCAGGATCACCGGCAGGTAGAACGCCGCGCTGAAATAGGCCCCCCCGCGCCGTATTTCGTTGACCGCCAGCGCCAGCGCGAGCGGGCAGAGAAACCCCAGCAACAGCGCGATACCGGTGAATTCGAGGGTGTTGCGCCACATCGTCCAGAAATTGGGGTCGCCGATCACGTACTGGTAGTTCCTCAGCCCGACCCAGTGGCCGCCCGTGAGCAGGTCATAGCTCTGGAAGCTGACGACAAACTCTTTGACGATGGGATACCAGGCGAAGACCGCGTAGACGATCAGGGCCGGCAGCAGGAAAAGGTAGGCGACGCCATGGCGGGCAAGGGCGCGCCGCCAGCGCACCCGCGTGGCGCCCTTTGACGGCGCCCGTTGGCCCGCGACGACTCGACTGTCCGACACTGACGACATGAGCGCCCTCCCCTTCCTGCTCCTGCCTCTGCTCCTGCTCCTGCTCCTGCTCCTGCTCCTGCTCCTGCTCCTGCTCCTGCTCCTGCTCCTGCTCCTGCTCCTGCTCCTGCTCCTGCTCCTGCTCCTGCTCCTGCCGATCGACTGTACGCCGTGGCGCCGTGGCGCCGCGGCGCCACGGCTACGAGGTGGACGAATCCAGGACGCGTTGGAACTGCCGCGCGGCCGTGTCCAGCGTCCGCTGTGGAGTGGCGCCCTCGTCGGTCAGCATCGCCTGCACGACGGGGTCGAGCATCTGGTACATCGTCTGGGCCTGGATGCGCGCCTCGGGTACAAGCTTGAGCCGTGCGTTGGCGGCGAGGTACGCCGCGTAGTTCTTGAGTGGCGCGTTGAGATACGCGGCGTCGACTTTCCGGCGCGCGTTCAGCAGCGCGCCCGTGTAGGCGATATTGTTCGGGATGCCGACGATGCCGCCGCCGGCAAGCAGGGCCCGGTCGAACGACGCATAGTAGGAGAGGTTGAAGTTCTGGAACTTGATCCAGTCGACGGCCGTGGAGAGCGTGTCCGCGGAGAGGCGCGGGTCGAAAAAGAACACATTGCCGCCGAAGAGCGTCGCGTTGCCGGGGCCTTGCGGCAGGCCAGCCATCATGAAGTCGTCCAGGCCAACCTTGTAGGTTTGCTTGAAGTGAGCGATCTGGTCGCCGGCCAGGATGCCCATGGCGATCTGCCCTTCGGCCAGCGCCCGCGTGTTGTCGTCGTAGCCCATCGGCTTGTTGAGCAGCGAGTTATCGCTCCAGCGCATGTCGTGCAGCAACTGTGCGACCCTGGCGCCGGCCGGGCTGTTGAAGGTGGCGCGATAGTGGCCGTTCTGCTGGGATTCACCCACGCCACCCTCGCTGTAGAGCATGGCCGTAAAGTGCCAGCCACCGGTATTCTGTGTGCTGAGCACGCCGAAGCCCTTGCGCGTCGGGGTGGTCAGCTTCTTGGCGTAGGCGCGGAACTGCGCCCAGGTCGTGGGCGGCTTGTTAGGGTCCAACCCCGCCTCACGGAAGGCCGCGCGGCTGTAGCAAAGACCCAGAGAATACGCGTCAAGGGGGATGCCGTAGAGGCGGCCGGCGGCATCGCTGGCGGTCTGCCGCACGCCGGGGGTGATGCTGCCCAACCACTCCCAGTTCTTCAACTGGTTCGTCACATTGGCGCTGTAATGGCGCCGGATAATCTCCTGCGCGTCGGTGAAGTAGGCCTTGTAGACGTTGGGGTAGTTGCCGGCGGCGAATTGCGTGTAGAACGTCGCGGGGTTGAACTTGACCGAGTTCGTCGTGATATGGACGGTGGGATGGAGCTTCTCGTACGCGGCTAACTGGGCGTTCGCCTCCACCAACGCCGCCTTGTCGGTCTCCAAGGGCCAATCGCTGACCGAGAAAGAGGCGGTCACGGCGCGACGCCGTTGCTCCGGGCGCGGCGACGGCTCGACAAGGGCATGAAGGGGACCGAGGTTACAGGCGGCGGCCAGACCCGTGGCGCCGAGCCCCTGGGCAAACGCGCGGCGCGATAGACGCCGGTCGAACATCGTGCTGTCGATCATAGCTGTGTCCTCGACCTTGAGAGTCCTGTACGTCATAGTCATAAACGTACGGTACGGGGTCCGGGCTCTCGCTTCGACGATGGTGCGGGAGCCTGGCGCTGATGGCGTTTCTACGTGATCGCCGTCGCGGATGGGATCGGGGCGAACGTGACCCACCCGCCAGGATAAGTGTGAACGCGTCTCCCCCCTTTCGCTCTAGATGAACGAAACCCAAACGAGCGTGTACTCCCGCATACGGCGCTACGTGTGGGTGTACGCACCCCCGAGTCAACGGCTGTCAAGCTATTGAAACGTTACAAAAGATGATACACCAAGAGATGGGCGCCGTCAATAGGGGCGCGCACCCGGCCGGCGAGCGCGCCTACCCCGGAGTGTGCGCTAGGGGCGGAGAGGGGTGGCGCTGCTGGCGCGCACGATTAGTCGTGGCTCGACAAGGATATGGCGCGCGGACGGCGGCGTTCCCCCGATCTCGGCCAGCAGGAGGCTGGCCGCCGCACGCGCGATCACGTCGACCTGCTGCCGCACCGAGGTCAGCCCCAGCGCCTCCGCCACCGGCGTATCGTCGTACCCGGTGACGGCGACGTCGCGGCCCATGACCAGGCCCAAACCCTCCAGGCAGAACCTGACCCCGATGGCCATGATGTCGGTGGCGCAGACGATCGCCGTCGGCCGGAGCGGCAGCGACAGGACCTGACGGGCAGTCTCCAGCGCGTGCGACACGTCATTGGGCGTCCGCGGGAGCCACGCCGGCTCCGGGTCGACCCCCGCTTTTGCCAGGGCCGCGCGATACCCCTGCGCGCGCGTATCGCCCACCACTGTACCGTCCGGCCAACTCATCATGGCGATCCGTCGATGTCCCTGCGCGAGCAGGTGTTCGACCACCAGACTAATGCCGCGACACCCATCGTCGTCGGCGTAAGGGAATTCCCAGTCCGCGTTGGCGCGACCAAAGGCGACGAACGGGAACCTGAGCTTTTGCAGCCGTCGGATGCGCGGATCATTGTAGCCGATATCGGAGAGCACGAAGCCGTCCACCCGGCTGGCGCCGATCAAGCTCTCGTAGCTTTTCTCCTCGTGCACAGCTGACTGAGCGAAGGTTAACATGTGGTAGCCGTGGGACTCAGCCGTCTGCGCCACCTCGTAGAGAAAGCGATCGAGGATGGGGTTGCGCTGAACCTCATCCTGGACGCGGTGCCAGGCGTAGCCGATCAACCGCGTCTCGCTGGCCTGGAGGTTGCGAGCCGTGCTATTGGGGCGATAGCCCAGCGCCTGAATCGCATCTTCCACCCTTTGGCGCGTCATGGGATGAATCAGCGGGTTAGCGTTCAAGACGTACGAAACTGTCGAGACGGAAACGTTCGCTAGCGCCGCGACATCGCGAATGGTCACGCGCAGGGAGTAGCCGCGGTTCTCTGCAGCGCGCCGTACCCGCGATCGCGTGGCCTCATCGACGGTCTCTGTATTGCTCAAGGCATGATACGCGGTGAGAATTGGCACACCGGCATCCTCCGCCACGCTCTTAAGGCCAGCAGCTCGGGGTGGGTGCCGTCGTACGCCCTTATCCTCGGTGATCACGTCCCATTCTAGCATGACTGAGTCAGCTTGACGCTGTTCGGAGCATCTCGTACACTTCCGACGTGTTGCGCTGCGCGCCCACGGATTCGGTGGCGCGCGCGCCGTCCAGTACCCCTGTCGTGTGAGTAGCTTTGTTGACGTCATTGGTTATCATCCCGACCTACAATGAGCGCGAGAATATCGCTCCGCTGCTCGACGGTGTACTCCGGCATTTGCCGGGGACCGACGTCCTTGTGGTCGACGACTCGTCCCCTGACGGCACGGCGGCCGTCGTGCGCGCGCGCGCGCGGGACGATGGCCGCGTCAAGCTGCTGGAGCGCCCGGATAAGGCGGGGCTTGGCGTGGCCTACACCGCCGGCTTCCACTGGGCGCTCGAGAGGGATTACGACACCATCATAGGGATGGACGCGGACTTCTCGCACGCGCCGGAGTACCTGCCGCGCTTCGTCGAGCAGAGCCGCACCTACGACCTCGTGATCGGCTCGCGCTACGTGCCGGGCGGCGCCACGCCCGACTGGAAGTGGGCCCGCCGCGTCATCAGCCGCGTCGGCAATACCGTGGCGCGCACTGTGCTCGGATTGCCGATACGCGACTGCACGACGGGGTACAAGTGCTACCGGCGCGAGGCGCTCGCCACGATCGATCTCGACGGGATCGGCCTCGTGGGCTACGGCTTCCTCATCGAGACGACGTACCAGTGCTACCTGCACGGCCTGCGCATCGTCGAGATCCCGATTGTCTTCACCGACCGCCGCGAGGGCGAGAGTAAGATGACCGGGACGATCGTGTCCGAGGCGCTCGGCTACGTCTTCCGGCGTCGCTGGCAACGCCTGCGCCAGGAGTTCGGACGGAGGCGGGGCGCTGAAAGTTAACACCCTCGTCGTCGTGCCGACCTACAACGAGTCGGAGAACCTCGCCTCGATCGTCGCGGCCATCTACGCCGCGCTCCCCGAGACGGCCCTCCTGATCATCGACGACGGCTCGCCCGATGGGACGGGCGAGCTCGCCGACGGCTTGCGCGCGCGCTATCCCACGCTCGACGTGATGCACCGCCAGGGTAAGCTGGGTCTGGGGACGGCCTACGTCGCGGGTTTCCGCTACGCGCTCGCGCACGACTACGAGTGCGTCTTCGAGATGGACGCCGATTTCTCGCACGATCCGCGCTACCTGCCCGATCTGCTGGCTGCGGCCGCGAACGCCGACCTCGTGATCGGCTCGCGCTACGTGCCGGGCGGCGAGACCCCCGACTGGGGCTTCTCGCGCCGGCTCATCAGTGGCTTCGGCAACGTCTTCGCGCGTACGATCCTGCGCCTGCCCGTGCGCGACTGCACGGCGGGGTTCAAATGCTACCGGCGCAACGTGCTCGAGGCCTTCGACCTCGACGCCATCCGCCTGGAGGGCTATGCTTTCCAGATCGAGACGGTCTACCAGGCCTACCGCAAGGACTTCCGCATCGTCGAGGTGCCCATCGTCTTCCCTGACCGCAAGATCGGGACGAGCAAGATGAGCAAGGACATCGTGGCCGAAGCTTTCACCTACGTCGTGCGCCGCCGCTTCGGTGGGAGCCCGCGCGGCGCGCGCCGCGCGCCGGTGAGCCCTGTCGCCGGCCCCGACGAGCGTCCCCGCGGGGCCGGCGCATAGATATTACTTGACATAACAAAGGGGACCCGGCGCTGAACGCCAGGTCCCCTTTGTTAGATGTCCTCGCTCCCCGACGAGGACTCGAACCTCGAACCTACCGGTTAACAGCCGGACGCTCTACCATTGAGCTATCGGGGAAAATAGGGGCGGGATAGGCCCCACAAGGTAGAAATATACCCGACGGAGCACTGAAGGTCAAGCTTTAGGCGGCCGTGCGTAGGGCAATCGCATTATAAAAAGGCTTGTGGGAGAAGGGAGACCTTCTATGTCAAGGGGTAGATAAAAATGCCGTTCTCCTGTGAGGACATACGGGGCTGGAGGCGTGCGGGGGGGGCGGGCACGCTCCGGCTGGGGCTTGACGCCCCCGGCACCCCTGCCGCATCTGCTGCGCCGAGGGAGCGGACGGGACGACGGGGCGCTGCGCTACCGTCCGCTCCCTCCGGCTGCGCAGGCTAGCAAGGGACCCCGCCGGGGGCGTCAAGCCGCGGCGCCTCCGCTTGGTGGGGGCAAGCCCGTGGCCGTGGGGGCTGCGCGCCCCCACACCCCGCGTCCTTAGGAGCGCAGGCGGGGTAGTACAGGGCACGACGGCACGCCCGACGCGCCAGGCGCGGCGGCGGGTGGTGATGACGAGGCGGCAGGACGGACGTCTCTTACGCGGCGCGCGGGGCGTGGGCCTGCTGGGCCGCCCGAAAGATCGCCGGATCGTAGGTGTCGTGGTTAGCCCACAGGGCGTAGATGAGGCGCACCCACTGGTTGGCCAAGGCGCGCACGGCCATGGCGTGGCTCTTGCTTGCGGCGCGCTTGCGCTGATAGTACGTCAAGGCCCACGCCTCCTTCTGGGTGCTCTGCCAGGCGAACTGGTGCAAGGCGTTGCGCAGGGGCTTGTTGCAGGCGTAGCGACGATGCGCTTTGGCGAAGTTCCCGCTCTGGAAGGGCGCCGGCGATGTCCCGGCCAGGGCCTGCACGCTCGCCGCGTCCATGTAGCGCCCCCGGTCGTCGCCCCATTCCGCCAGCAGTCGCGGCGCCAACCGCTGTCCGGCCCGCGGGAGGCTCGCGAAGGCCCTGCTGTCGGAATGCAGCCTAAAAAGGCGCGTGATTTCCTCATCATAGGCAGCGATTTCGGGGAGGAGCACCCGCAACTGGGCGACCAACGTCAGCATCAGGCGCGTTTTGGTGCGCGTCACCACCGGGTCGGCCTCCAACTGCGGCTGGCTCAAACGGTCGTGGATCTGCTGGGCTTTGGCCGCCGCCGTCGGGTGACCGGCCGCCTTGAGGGCGACGGCGATCTGCTCCACTGTCGCCGCCCGCGCCTGGTCGGGGGTCGGGAACGCCTGCACGAAAGCCAGCGTCGTCGGCTGTTGCAGCTTGCCGAACAAGCCCAGCGCCACCGGATAGTAGGCCTTGAGGCAAGCCGTGAGCTGGTTGACCAGGCGGGTCTGGCTCTGGATCAAGGTGTCCTGGTCACGCGTGAGCGCCTTGAGTTCGGCGCGCACGGGGCTATCCGGGGTCAGGCGGCGCAAGTCATCCAGATCGCTGCGCCCCGTGCGCGCCAACAAGTAGGCGTCGATAGCGTCGGTCTTGGCCCCGGAGGGCTTGCGGTGCCGATCAACGGTCTTGGGGTTGACCGGATAGACGGGCACGCCCGCTTCCAGCAGGGCGGCGATGAGCAAGCCCCGGTTCGTTTCGACGATGCAGGCCAGGTGATCCGGGTGAGCGGCGACATCCCCCAGCCCTTGAAGGAACGCCACAAGCGTGCCCAGCCCCTCGGCTGTATGGGCGACACGCAGAGCGCCCACGCGTTTGCCCCCCTCGTCGATCACCACAGCATCATGATGCTGATCCGCCCAGTCGATGCCGGCATACCACATCGTCATCGTCGATGGTCACTTTCTAGAGATAGGCGAGAGATCCTGGGCGGTCGTGGCCTTATACACGGCGCTCGAAGCGCATCCTTCTATGGTCGATTATCCCCAGGAGTGACGGGAAGGAAGGTCAATCTCCCTTAAACGGTCGAGCCGCTAG
>JAABVA010002750.1_pt1 | contig 17215 bp, 19 predicted proteins | sample 5560331 | NCBI WGS metagenome assembly JAABVA01 (sample SAMN12812661, study PRJNA571458) | rock metagenome | isolation source: Antarctica rocks | place: Antarctica: Victoria Land, Mt New Zealand sud | collected 2016-01-07 | reverse complement strand
CTGGCTACATATGTGTGTTCCTCAGCCGACGCTAGGCCCAATAGGGACTAGTCAAGGTGACGGAGCGAGGATAGGCCTGGCAAGGCTAGAAGGCTGAGCCTGGCAAGGCTAGGATCGTGACATTCATGAAGTATAAGAACCTCTGAGTGATCTCTTTCTTTTCTTTCTTCTTCGTGCAACGTCTTGTATCTAAAATCTAGTTATTAGAATTTCATTCTGGTTTCATTCAGTTCTCAGTTCGTGACATGAAACGAGATGCATTTTAACATGATGATGCACAGAAAATTGAAACACATCTGAATCACATCTGAGTCAGATTTAAACGAGATGTCTGAGTCAGATCTAGACAAGATCTGAGTCAGATCTGAGCAAGAGAAAGATGAAACGAAATGAGATGCATTTTAACATGATGATGCACAGAAAATTAAAACACATCTGAGTCACATCTGAGTCAGATTTAGATGAGATGTCTGAGTCAGATCTGAGTAAGAAAAAGATGAAACAAGACGAGATGCATTTTAATGTGATGATGTACAAACAGAACTGAAATACATCTGAGTCACATTTGAGTCAGATTTAAACAAGATGTCTGAGTCAGATCTAGACAAGATCTGAGTCAGATCTGAGCTGAATTAAAATGATGAAGATTGAACTTAAAGTTCTTGACATTGACATTGAGACATCACACATGACAGTACATGTGATTCTTCAACGACAGAATTGACGAGATGATATTCATTGAGCATTTGCTCACAATTATTCAGAAGATAAAAAGACTTTCAAATAGAAAAGTGATTTTCTCAATTGATGTAATACTTGAGCAAAGATAAATTATAGCATCTATCACGATTGAAGTTTAGTATGCTGTTTACATATCAGAATCTTTCGTCATTCTTGACAATAATGAGTTCTCAAGATTTCTGATGTTGACTTGAAAGAAGATTACTTGCAATATGACTTAAAAGAATGACATGAAAGATTGAATAAATCTTCATGAATGTTGAAAGATTTAACTCGATGATCAGAGAATTGTTCACAAAGACATGCTTGATCTTAAAGAAATCAACGTTATGATTGTTTAACTTGACAGCGAGATGAACAATGCTGAGATTGCGAGCATTCAATCAGACTTCATCTTCAACGAAGTATTTAAAACAAGAACGACGAAAGAGATTAACATTGAATTCATAAATGATCTGAGCTATAAGCATTTCATCACATAAATGCTCAGTTAGTTTCTTCATCTTCTTGATGAACTCTTCAACATTGATTAACTTGTCTCAAGCTTGAGACGTAAGATTCTTGAACAGAGACTCAAAAGACTTAAAGTCTAGACGTGAGTTCTGACTCAAATTAATCAAGAAAAGTGATGTTAAAGTGATTGATAACAATGTGTTATTGATGACGAATTTGACTTCAGAAAGTCACTTAACTCAGTCATTCTGCATGTAGTTGACGAAGACTCGAAGATAATGCTTCATGACAGCATTGACTTTCTCAATTTGATCATCAATCTCAGAATGATACATCGTTGATAACTTAACGTCTATCTTCAACATTTTACACATATGCTTTTAGACATTGAAGATGAATTGTGTGTCTCGATCAGACATGAAGAACTCAAGTAAATCATGATGTTTTCAAACATGAGTATAGAAGCAGTTGATAGCTTTTTCAACTTTCATAGAAGTGATAAGAACTAAATGTTTCATTTTAATAAGATGATCGATGAAGACTAGAATATATTTATATGTGATACTCATGAAGATACTGAGCAATAAAAAATCTACATAGTTTATGAAGACATCACGTCAACGACGTTCGAAGACTGAAAGAGAATGCAATCATTCTTGAGTTTATTGTCTAGAGAACTTGAAACATGTGCACACGTGACAGTTTTGTACGAAGCGTTAAACATACTTATAAATGTTTGATCATCAGTAGACTTGACTGATCAGTTCATAGCTTTTTGCTCTTTTTGAATGATTATTGACGACACTATCATGAGCGAGCTGAATGATATGAAGACATAGTTTATCTGAGTTGAGCACATACTTTCTTTCTTGAAAGTACAGATGATTCTCGTGTTCTTCACACTCAACTAAAGAGATCTTGTTGTGATATAATGCTTCATTGCAAAGTATTTCGATTATTTGAGCTGTGAATTTGTCATTGATTTCAACTTACTTTCACAATGTCTGAGTGAGAATATCAGCAAAATCTTCATCAAGATTCAGAATGTCTTGATCTAACTGAGACTTGACATTTTCAACGTCGAATTCTTCGATTTCTAGATTCATGAAAGCTAGAATTTGCAAAGATGCTGAGATAATTGAAAACAAATGTAACTGAACTGAATCTAGAGCGATGATTTGTGACTGAAGCTTCATGACTTTGATGTCAAAAGTATCAAGAGTAGACTGATCATCGAGTCGAGTTTCAAGTTGACATTTTGAACTCGAATCGTACTCAAATCGAGTTGCTCACATTTTCAACTCGATTCGAGTCGAATTGAGCATATTTTCAACTCGATGCGACTCGATTCGACTGAGAATTGAGTCAACTCGACTCGACTCGCCAAGAACTCGAGCTTGACGTCAAGAGAGCTAAATATAGAAAATTTTCCGGTTTTCGACTTTTGCATTACCTTTTTGCATTATCTTTTGATAAAGAGTCATGAAGAGAAACATGAAGATCATTTGATAGAGAGTCATAAAGGGGAACATGAAGATCGTTTGATAGAGAGTCATGACGAGAAACATGAAGAGAAACATGAAGAGAAACATGAAGGGAAACATGAAGATCGTTTGATAGAAGATCATGACGAAGAACATAAAGAAGAACATAAAGAGAAACATGAAGAGAAACATAAAGGGGAAACATGAAGGCCGTTTGACTTTGATAGAGAGTCATGACGGGAAAACATGGTAGAAAGTCATGAAGGAAAATCATGTAGACTGTTCGACCAAGCTATTTACATCTATCTAATATCTTGTCGAGTCGGGTCGAGTTTTCGGATCGAGTTGTCGAATCAAGCTTCTCAATTCGACCCGAGTGCTCGAATTCAACTTCTCAACTCGACCCGACACTTTTTCAAAAAAATTCCAACTCGACTCGACACTTTTCGAGTCGAGTACTCGACTCGACGCGATCAGTCTAATCAAGAGTGAGATTCTCAATATTAAGATCTAAAACATGAGTTTTCAGAATTGTTTGATGTTGATATTAATGTCGAGAATTGAATGTATTCTTCTCTTTAGAAAGATCTTCTGAGCGACGTGTCAGAGCATTCAACTTATCATCAATCTTGTCGAAACAATAAGCGATGTGATAGTTGAATCTAGATAGAAACTCACTTCAACGAGCTTAATGACGACTCAACTGCTTAATTGACATGAAATACTCAAGGTTTTTGTGATTCGTGATCATCTCAACAGAATAGATAGAGTCTTCAAGCTCTGATCATCATTTCTTGAAAGTGCAAACAATGATCATGAATTCTTTATCGTAGATTTCGTAGTTACACTCAACTGAGTTATGCTTCTTCGAAAAGTAAGTAACTGAATGAAGAATCTCGTTCTCATCATACTGAAAGAGAATGTCTTTGAACACATAGTTTGAAGCATCGATTTCTATCACAATCTTGTGATCTGAATTATAGTGATGAAGAATAATCTTGAAAGTGAAGATTTTCTTAAAAGTGTTGAATGCAATCTGACATTTCTGAAATCAGACAAAGAATACATCTTTTCTGATGAGATAAGTGAGCGAGATAGCTATTCTACTATAGTCATAAATGAATCTTTTATAGAAGTTCGCGAAATCTAGAAAACTTTGAATGTCTTTAACGTTGATCAAGATGAATCAGTTGACAATAATGTTTATCTTAGAAGAATTCATCTTGATCTCTTCAATGATGATTATCAATTCTAAATATGAGACTTGAGTGATGTGAAACTCACATTTGATTATATTCATCTGAAGATTTGCTTCTTGCAGCTTTCACAGAATGAGCTTGACATGAATCTCGTGCTCAAGTTCATTGTCAAAATAGATCAAGATGTCATTCAAATAAGCTGTACAGAACTTATCTAGATGTTCATGAAGAGTATTGTTGATGTACTTCTGAAATGAGACAGACTCATTACATAAATTGAAAAGCATGACTAGATACTTGAATAATTCAAATCAAGTGCAAAAGACGATAAGAGCTTCATCTTCTTCTTTGATTCGAAGTCAATTGAATGCAAAGATGATATTCAGCTTGATAAAGATTTTAGCTCGACTTAGATGATTCAGCGTTTCTGAGATCAGAGACAGAGAATATCAATTCTTGACTGTGATAGCGTTCAGATCTCGATAGTTCACGCAGAAGCAAAGTTCTTCTTCAAGTTTCTTGATGAAGAGAACAAAGATGATCATCTGAAAGCGACTGACTTGAATAAAATCTTTGCTCAGATTCTCATTCAGATAACTGTCAGAAACTGAGCTAAACTAGAGATATTATCAATATAGATGACTGATATTATTATTACTTTGATAGAATCTAGATACAAGACAATACATCAGATAATGTACAAGACGAAAGACAAAGAGCGAAAGAAAAGAACGAGAGCTCGACTTCTATATACATGAATCGAGCAGAATCAAGACTAGACAGTAGTTTTATGACTTAAGATTGCAAAGATTCGCGCATACGACTGAGATGATTGAAACAGAATTGCTGAGACTAGATTAAGATGACGATGACTAAATTGATGACTTGATTCATTGAACTGCGAAACAGATTCAATGAATCGAGATTATTTAAGACATCAACAATTTATGTTCTAAATCGAGTTGATGATCTGATATCATGACAATAACGATGAAGTTCTAGAATTTCATCACGACTCATGTTGTACAAAGCAAAGACTGAGAATTGAGCATCTTCTTTAAGATGTATGACATGATCATGAGTTCAATGTGAAGACAAGATATTAACATTCTTCTTGACGAAAACATCTAGAAACTCAAAATATCTGAACGATAGAATTGTGACTGAATTGACGTTCTTACTTTATCAATAGACTTCAAGATCTTCTTGTGTCGTGAATGCAGTTAAATGAAATTTCTTTTTCATTTGATGAAGATTCAGATGATAATTCTTATCATACATATTGTCTTGAGAGCGAGATGAGAACTGAGCAAGAGTTGAACTGTTCTTTGAACAGACAGTCAAAGTCGCGTGACGCGATTTTGACTCGTCAGAGTTTAAACTAGAAGATGAAATTGACTCAAGATTCAAGAAGACATCGATTTTCTTTAGAATGACGTTAAACACTTCAATGTCTTTGACACAAGCAGCATGATCAAAGCTTCAAGCTCTTAACTCAACTATGTCAAGTTGTATAGAAAATCGATTGAATTGATCTGCTCGAGAAACAACAGAAGTTCTAAAGAAGAAAAAATTTCAACACTTGATTTTTGATGAGTATTCTTTTTGAATGACTTGAAGAATACAACTAGAAGCTTCTTGTTTCAGACGAGAAACAAGACTGAACGAGATTTGTTTTTTGTGAACGAGCTGAGTATTAATTGACTTTTCATAAGCAAACGAGAAATTATATTGCTTCTTGTGAGCAAACGAGAAACTGAGTTGCTTCTTGCAAGTGAATTGAGAACTGAATTGCTTCTTGTGAGCGAACTGAAAACTGAGTTACTTCTTTCAAGTGAATGAAAGACTAGATTGCTTTTTGCAAGCAAACTGAAAACTGAATTGCTTCTTTCAAGTGAATGAGAAACTAAATTGCTTCTTGCAAGCGAACTGAGTGCTGAATTGCTTCTTGTGAGCAATCTGTAGACTGAATTGCTTCTTGTGAGCAATTTATGAACTGAGTTACTTCTTGTGAGTGAATTGAGAACAAGACTGAGAGAAAGCTACTTTGTTAACTTCAAATGAGAAATTTTCTTCTTGTTGATTAAGATTATAGATTTTGACGAGAAATGAGCAACAATGATTAAGACAGAAGAAGAAAGACAAGATGAGAATATTGTGTTCAAAATTGACATCAATGACGTGATGATGAAGTCATGACAGACTCATGATGATGAAATACTGACTTAATTCAATGACATAGAAGAATAGTCTTTTGATGTGTTCATCGAGAATCATTGTGATTTCAATGATATAAGTAATGTTATCAATTAAAGCGACTTGATCATTAAATTCTTGAAGTCTGTGAGAGTGAGTTAATTAATGCAAGAAAAGATGATGTTGTTGCATGAAGAATTTATTCATAAAAACATAAGCAGAGACTTCACTATCAATCAGACATCGATCATTTGACGAAATCAGCTAAAACTGACTACAAGCTCATCAAGCTAGCATCAGTCAAAAATATCTGTTTAGTCGAGCTTCTAGCTCACAAGCTCTAATAGTCACTCATCAACAACTAATAGCTAGCTACAATCACTTGTAGCTCTTAATGACAGTCATTTGCTTTTTATGCTCAAATAATACAATGCGCAATGTATGTCATCTGATCAGTGTTCACATTCAGCGCTCATTATTATCAGTATGTGAAATTTGTAATCTGTGCACGTTTCTTGACAAATACTTATCACGTCATTATTTCATGATAGATAAATTGAGGTATTTTATTCAGATTTACCTCGTTGTTGCATTGAAACATCATGTTGTGCACTGCTCAAAAGTTTTAGTTTCTTGAAGACAAGCTTGTGTATTTCATAATGTCTTGTATGATTCTTCATTCTTGCAAGCACGTTGTATAAGTTACTCGCAATCAATAGAACTAAAAGCATCAAAGCAACTCACGATTGTATTTATTGTTCATATACAAAATATTCTACTACTATCACTCGAGTTCTATATAATCACTCTTACTTTCTCGTTAAATGTCAACATTGATGTTCAATTTCTTCTCTACTCTCTTCAGAAAAATCTGATACTCATCTTCAAACATCAGTACACATTCACTTTCATTTGCTCTACAATAATACAGAGTCTTAGTGTTTATCTTCAGCTGCTTGCGAAAGTTGTTGAATGATCAAGCGTAGCTCATCTTTCAACTATCTTTCATCTTCAATGTTTGTAGTCAATATGTATCTCTGACTTCGTCGAGCGAAATCTGATCAGATTCGACTTCAGTTGTGTCTTCGAGTTCTTCAGACATCTATCTCACATTAATTATCGCTCATTTCTATAGCTGAAAAACGAATGCTCACATCTGAATCGTTCTTCTGATCTTGATTCTGTTCATCATTCAATATTTCTTGAAGTGTTTCATGTTCATCACTATTCATTGATTCTGATTGATTTGTTGTATTCTTTGTCTTTTCTGTCACGATTTCTGTGTTGTTTGACTTTTCGAGCTGCGATGTTCGATTTCTTATGAAACTAAAGATCTCATTCACAGAATACATTGACGAGTATCTTGAATCAGTGAAAGAAGAGAAAGAATGTTCTCTGATGATTTTTCAAGACGCGTTAATAGTCAGTAGATCATCTATCTGATTGCAATTGAAATTATACGTCGCAGAGATGCTGTTGAATACATTGTTTTCATGATATTCAACATGACTTACAACGCGTTCATGCAGCATGCTCAATATCAAATTTCTTCGAGTCTCAATTTGCTTTCGTCAGCTCTTGATCATTCGCTTATGTGTTACTGTCACATGTTAGTCAATCATTGTTCAATCATTTTAAAGATAAAGCACAAGAGAACATTGACAGTTGAAATGTTATACTCTCTACTGCAGTTTCTTCTCATTTCTCGATCTTTTTCTGATCACTTGTTCATTCGCTGATGACATGTTGAATCGCGATTGCTATGAGTATCATGATTTCATCTTTCAGCTCAGCAAACATGATTCTCATGTTTGATAGTTGATCAAGACTATGATCTTCTTGATTGAAAAATGAGACAGCAGTGATCTTCACGATCATCAAGACTAGAAAACGACATTCTTCAGATTAAGTACATGTCAGTCAATGCATCATGTCTGTGAAGATGTTTATCTTTTCAATATCAGAGCTGATGAAGTTATCATTAATTAACAATTTGACGACATAGTTTGATGTATTGACTTTCTTATAAAAGACATAATGATTCTTCACTACATCTTGAATCTGAAACATTATTTGTGCTCGATATTGTTCAATAGAATCATATAACTGTGTCTGTCAATCTATTGATGATATGACAAGATTTGAGTTGCACATTATCTTTCAAGCTTCGTCTATTGTTGATCTTTTCGCGACAAAGTAGTTCGTTCGTGATCTGTGTTTTAATTGATGTGCGCGATCTCTGTTTCAGAGATTGTGCATGAGATTGCTCAAGAGAACTCATTACAGCTCTGATCATGATGTTATGCTCTTCTCTACTTCACACGTCATAATCGTTGTCAGTAGAATGAATTCTATGTATCTAAGCACATCGACATGAGCTGCAGCAGAGACTGTTCTCGATCGTTGTCTGAATTCTGCTCAAAGAATTTCTTTAGAGTTGTCATCTGAATCATTAATCTGTGCTGCGTTGTATCATGAACTCAATGCAAAAGAACTTGATGAAAATTCTGTTGATCTTTGAAACTTTGAGATTCGCTCATTGAGCTGAGAAAATGACGAGATTGATAACGACGAGTGAAAATGCTGTTTACGCTGATGCATCTTTTTCTTTGACAAGATGTTCTTGAAAAATCGAATGATTCTAGTGAACTATGTTGAGATCATATTAGCTGAGAATATACATGATGATATTGACATTGATTTTGCCTTCTTCTGCAGTCATTCTGCAGATCACTGTTTTTGAGATAAATCATCATTCAAGCTGTTCAACATGTCGAGAAACTTGCGTTCTTGTCTTTTAGATCTGAGTTCAGATTCTTTTGATGATATGTCGAGATTATCGCTTGCTTTCTTAACTCTTCTTTTGACATCTCGTTGATAAATGAACTAAACATGATTATTGAGTCAGTTAACTGCGTGTCAACAATTCATAATACATGCTACGCATCTGACTATCAATCGCAGTATTCGAGTTCTTCTTGTTCTTATTACTTGTCATGACAGTTCACTTAGAAGACGATGCAAAATAATGATTGATACATGATGAACTGATGAATGCGATCGAGTTCTGAGATAAAAGAGAAAAAGAATGAAAAAAAAAAAGACACGACGTGTACTTGAAGATATGCGATCTCTGAAAGCATGTAACTCTGTTGTTGTTGACACTACTATGTTTGATTATTGATTGAGAACGAGTAGATTAGCATCTTAATGCTCATTTATTCTGTCAGATTCATGTTCTAACTTTGTTGCATCGAAATTGTAATAATGTTTTCATGACTTACTCAAAAGTGTAGATAAATTTGAAAATTTGTAATAATTTATCATTGCACATGCAAACTGAGAATGCAAACTGCAAATCTTATTGTCGAAAAACTCTGAGCTTAAGCTGACTATCAAAGATAAATTTAAGAAGAAATTCAATAAATTATCTTCGCACATTATACAAAGTGAAAATGCGAACTGCGAATATTATTGCTGAAGAACTCTGATTATCAGAGGTAAATTTCGAGTGATTTATGATAAATTTATCTTCACATGTGTGAACTGAGAATGTGAACTGCGCATTTTATTGCTGAAGAACTCTGATTATTCAAGATAAATTTCAAGAAATTTATGATAATTTGTCTTCACATGTGCGAACTGAAAACGCGAACTGTGCATTTTATTGCTGAAGAACTCTGAGTCTCACTCATCATGTTAGGGGCCAGCATAGAGCGAGTCATATGGGTGTAATGTAACGAGTATATAAATGCTAAGGAAGGAAAGTATCTAGAAGGGAAGAGCCGGCTATCTATATGACTCAGGAGAACATAAGCTAACCCTGAATAGGGTTGGCCTCGGAACAACCCTATAGCCTAGCGGCGAGCGGCCGGCGATAGTCATCAACATAGCCACCAACATAGCTACCAACATAGGTGCGTAGCTAGGATCGTAACACATCACATGATCGAAACTCAATGTACATGATGTTGCAGTTAAATTTAAACATGCAGTTTGCTCTTCATCATGCTTGATGACTTTGTAGACGAGAATGATGAATGAAGATGTACAAGAAGAATCGTGATATCTTTCATCAAGTTCATTTTCATCGTATCGTGCTTGACGAAGCTCAGATTATCAAGAATCATCTGTTTCAGAACTCTATAGTCTGCAGAGATCTGATGAGAAAGCATCGTTGAATGATTAGAATTGAGTAAAAGAATTCTTCTCATTCTTCAAGTTTCTTTGCGTTTCACGTACAGAAACTGTCGAGATGTTCAAGAAGAATTTCATCAATTCGAGTAAAATACAGAATGAGATGAATAATGTCGTCTATGTGAGTGAAGTTGAATCAGCTGAGCTGAGTGCATGCATGCATGCATGCGTGCAGTGTGCAAACGACGTGTTCGTTGCTGATCAAAAAGTACTAGAAAGTGAGAAAAGAAGAAAAGCGAAAAGAAGATAGCAATGTGAAAGAAACGATGTGTCAAAAGAAGAAAAAAAGAAGAAAAAAAGAACTTAAATTCATGAAATCACAATCAACATCTTTCTCATTCTCAACTCATAATCTTTCATCGCTGACATCTTCTCATTAGCATTCTCATTCTTTTCGCTTTCATTCATCAGAATAAACGACTTCTTATTCTCTTCGACGTTCGTTGATTCAAACAGTCACATCAGCTTTGTCAAGCTCAGCTGATTCAGCATCTTGACATCATCAATGATGACATCAATGATCTTACGCTTGCTGTTCTGCAGCATCTGCAATTTCTCGTTGACACTGTTCTTGATGACAAGACGAGTGATGAAGATTTTGAAGAATTGATTGATGCAAAAGACGTGATAAAAGACTTGTTGTTTCACGCTGCTGTTTCATCACAGATCGATGCAGATGATGTGCAAGATCAGTTTCTCATTAACGCTGTTTTAAACAACATGATGAGTGATGAAGATTTCAAAGAATTGATTGATGCAAAAGACGTGACAGAAGACTTGTTGTTTCACGCTGCTGTTTCATCACAGATTGACGCAAATGATGCGTGAGATCATGATGAGATTAAGCTTGATGTCATCACATTTGAGAAAGATGATCATGATCTTCGTGATTGAGTTGTCGCGAAATGTGATGATGACGTGATCGCGAGCTTTCTGACTCATTTTGTCGTGATAATTGACAAAGACTCAGTCACACTGTTGAAAAAGATAATTCAGCACTTTCATGCTGTTTTGCAATTAACTTGTTCTCAAGTCAGAGAACTCATGACACGATGAGAGCTTACAGCATGTAAAACTGAGTGAAGATGATGATCTTCTTGTTCAACTTCTTCATCAATCATAGCTCAATTTGCATCTGCATCATCATCATTTTCAAAAACAAAAGAATCGAGTCGTTGAAATTGATTCATTTGAAATCTTGTTCGAAATCTTTGCGAATGCATGAGAAAGTTCTCTCACTGTCTTCAACATTCATCTGCAATTCTTTTAACTCATCGCATGATCGAGACTCGATGTAAATGCTGTTGCAATCTAAACATGCAGTTTGCTCTTTGTCACGCTTAACAACTTCGTAGACGAGAGCATTAAGACACTCTCTGCAGTAAACATGAAAACAGCTGATTACTCAGAATTCATCTGAAGAATCATGATATTTGTGACAGAGACTTCTATTCTTGAAATCATCATTAATATTCAAATTCAATTCTCAGTCTATTGTTGAGTACATTCTCACACTTGTAGTTCTGTTCTTGAGTTTTGCTTGCATTTCTCTATACTTTGTGACAATGAGACAGTTCACATCTTGCACTTCATGAGAAGATAGCTTCGTACACAGCGTGTTGAATCAATTCATGAATGATAGTCATTGAATCATGAGCACAGTGAAAAGTCTATCAAATCTTCTGATGATTTTCTGTAGATCATCGTTCATTTTAACATTCTGCTTACGTTTTAGAGCGTTGAAGATTGATCTACTCATGACTGCATCAATTTATCTAAGCTCTTTAACATTGACAGAAATCTCATTTCATCGACGAAATTGCTCGCGATCTTCGTTTAAAGAAGTAATCGTGCTTGAACGAAGAGTCTGTAAAGCAGACATTGCAGATGACAATCTCATCACTGAAAATCTTGACAAAGACTGAGCAATGTTTATTGAGAAATCTCTTGATGATCGAGTGTCTCTTTCATGAGTGTCAATCACTTCTTCTTCGCGAAATCTTCATTGCTAGAGAGCAAGTTTTTACTGACAACATATCAAAAACTTTGCTTTAGAACTGAAACGTTGTGAATATTGTTAGTTCAAAAAGTAATAGAACTTTCGCTCGTCAATTATGAAATCTTCTTCACGAACTTATATAGCACAGACACAATCTTTGCTGTTAATGAAATCAAAGCATCAACGTGTGCTTTCAATTATTCTTCTACTCTTCTTGAATTTTCATTCTTGAGTTCTGCATGCATGTAGTCTTTCTCAATCTAGCTATTGCATCTCTTTTCAAAATCTTTCGTGATCGCAGTTTGCGACGTTTGATTGATGACTTGAGTGTATTCTCAGATGTTGAAGTAGCGAAGATTGATTTTACTACTTTCAAAGTCAATGAATGAATTAATATAGTCTTTACAATTTTCTAGTTACTGATCTGAAGAAAGTCAATCGATGATGAATTGAAAGCGACAGCAGCTCTTTGCTGTCATCTCTATCAGCGCAGTCTGTCAGCATCGCTCATTTTCAATCTCAATTCACTTCATATCTTCACTGTCGTAAAGAATTCTATTCTTTGTCACGTCGTAAATTTTCTTCTCGATCAATAATCTTTTGTACTCTTCGAATTGCATGTTCAGCAAATTAATCTCTTCTTGTCTTTTATTCATAGTTAAGTGAATAGAACTCATCAATGATGTTTGATTATCTGATTTCTTCATCGTCAGCAACGTTGTAGCATTTCACGACATCAACGATAGTTGATCAGCATTGTCATCTTTAATCTCTTCTTGCGACTTTCTTTGACACTGAATGTTTTCATGTATTCATTCTTAATGTTATGCTTTTCGTCTTTCGTTGTTGTTCAGTCGCTGAGTCATGATCATCAATGTCTTGTGCAGTCAATTCTGTGATATGCTTTCAATTTCTTTGTCGAAGATGATGATAATCTTTGCAGTCATCGTTCAAAGCTTTTTCTTTGTCAGCTCACTATCAAGTTTTATGTCATATATCTTCAAAGATATCATCTTCTTCTTCATTATCATTACGATCTCACTTCATTTGTTGTCGTCGATCATTAAGTCTTTCTGCATCATCTTTCTGATTCAGTTATGTCGCTGCAATTCATTGTAGAAGATCATTGAAGATCTCGTACTGAACATGTTGATTTTTCTTATGCAACAGAATCGCAGTGAGTCTTGAAGAGCATCAAAGACTTAAAAGAAACATGAATGTGATACAGATGCAATGTTGTCTATGCAATGAAGAACGCGCAGAAATGAGATGCTGTTATTTCGATTTCAAGACAGACTAATGATTTCTATTACACTTGAATTCTATGACTATCACAAAGTATGATCACGAAAGCTGTGTTGATAGTTGAAAGACTTGATGATAATAATCTGATGAATACAAAGAGACGTAGCTTTAGTTGTGTTACAGTCACGTCGTAAGTCTTGCGTGAGTTTGATTCTAATGACTTCTAGAATATCTAGAAAACACATTGCTAATGTAAAAACAGAGTAAAAAATGATAAATTATCATTTGACAAGATAAATCATCTGAATAATCAGGGTAAAAAATGATAAATTGTCATATTTCTACGACAGTGAAAATATACACATGATGTTATTTTTCTCGCATTTTCGATATTTTCAAAACACAGCATCTTATTACTTATCTCATCATGTCTATGCTTCTGCTGTCAACGATTACTTCTTTTGACTGAAATAACTAACAACGACTCGTTGATAACAGTTAACAAACTATGAAGCAAAAGCACTAAACTAAAGTCTCTCACACAGTCTTTACTATCTGATTATTCTTTCTCATCTTCTCATCACTCATTTCTTTCACTCTACTATCATCATATGTATCATTTTGAAAGATCTGACATCGCGTCTGATGATTTTTAATAAGTCTCTCAACATCAAATTTCGAAGTATAAAATCGATATGCTCATGTCTTCTTCGCGATTTGATCATATCTACTGATTTGAAAAAAAGTCTGCTGTTTCATTCAGATCATATAGTTGAGCTTCATCAGTATCACTTGAAATGTATGATGAAGAATGTAATCTGTTTCTAGAACTTCAGTAGTTTCAATCAGAATATCAAGATCAAAATCATTCTCTTTCATGTCTTAAAAACTATTGATTAAGCTCTGTCGATTTTCAAGACTTAGATCGCTATGAAAGAATGTGACGTTTATTTCACGAATCTTGATAAGATACTAGCTCGTTGTTAGTAAAGAAACAGATATACTCAACATTCAACGAGTTGAAAACATCATGCATGATGCAAAACATAGAAATTATGATCAAGAGAATTCAAGTAGACGTATCAATCAGACGATCTTCGCTATGATCGAAGAGAAGAACATTATCAGAATTCTCTTTCTCTGATCATCTTCAATGACTATAGATTTGTTCAATATCTTCATGACTCGCTGTAACTTGCTGCTTGATTCATACAGTTTCTTGATATTATCATCATAGAAACAGTTATCGATGACTGTCAATCATTTATTACGAACAAGTTCAGTTCAGATAAACATCAAATCATGCTTTGTCTTCAATTCGACAAGATATGAGAATGTAATACACAGTTTCATCTGTCATGAGATCTGAACAAAGTCAAAGAAAGAGAACACAGACATCGATTTCTTCTTGTCGTCTGATACTCAGTTATCGACATGTATTCGCAGCTCTTCTTTTACACTTCTTGCAGTCTTGCTCTCAAGTTTCGCGTGCATCTCTTTATACTTCTTGATGATCGAACAGTTCACATCTTGCATCTCATGAGAAGATAGCTTCATGCAGAGAGCGTTGAATCAATTCATTGATGATAGACGTTGAATCATAAGAAGAGTGAAAAGTCTATCAAATTTTCTTGCGATTTTCTGCAGTTCGTCGTTTATTTGTACATCATGCTTACGTTTTAATGCGTTGAACATCGATTTGTCTCATGACAGCACTTTCTCTGAATTGCTTGACTTTAGAATGTGTTCATTCTTTCATTCATCAGAGCACTTCAGAATCTTCACATAGTGATTTAAATCATCTGATGAGATTTCAAAAGATGTGTTCGAATAGACTCACAGTACGAAGTGCATGCAACGTTTGAATGCTCATAAAATGCTTATGATCTTAGAATCTCTGCTTTTCTTCATGTGAAATTCATCTCTTAGTATTCGATCTCAGCATGTTCATGAATCATACAGAGTTACTCTTCTTTTACTTCTGTCGATTTCATTTCAAACATCTCTTTGATTGACAATGACACACTTCACATGTGTCTTGTACGACTTCGATTCAGTCAGCACTACAAGTCGTTTCTGTTCTTCTATGAAAGTTGTCACTGTCACGTCGATCTCATTCTCATCTGTTTCTATCTTTTTTCAATCTTGAAACAGCAAGCGATCTTTTAAGAGAAGCTTGTTCTTTTCAGAGCAATGATTCACATACAGTTTGATGTCAAGACGTGACACAGATGTCAATGTCTTTGCAAATTCGCTCTGTCAATTCAATATCAAGATCAAAGACAGCAGAATCAGAATCAATTCAAGATTTGACTTTAATGTCGTTGTGAGACTGCTCTTCATGTAAAGACAGATCATTGATCATGACTCGTCTGATGAACATTTCATCTCGAAGTTCTGGGAAAATTTCTGAGATTCAATGAACAGATGTTTATCATCGAGCTTCTTATGAAAGAGACTGACTTTCGCATGAGCAAGATGAAGTCAATGCTTCATCACTATCAATTCTATGACTTGAATGATCTGCGAATGAAGAAAAGTAAGTATGTTATTCTGTCTGTAGCTTCAAGAAGTGAAGAAGACTTATCTTCTTCATTCTCATCTGATTGCATTGAAACTCTTCATGTTGAATCGTTCTTTCAACATGAAGTTGTCAATATATTCTCAACGCTTGTATGAGTAGTAGAATTCATATCATACTTTCTACTTGCACATTTTGATCTGCATTTGCATCTTTGTTGATTTTCTTATTGTCGATGTCTGTACAGCTTAGATCGCGTTTTCAAAACTGCGAGACTTTAAGAAATATATTCTCGTTCATCTGAATGCATGCTTGTTGTTTCTGCAAATCTTTGAATCTATATCATGAAGTTAGCATGTTTTACTACATGATTGCTTTGCACTCGCACTTACGTCTGAGTGATATTAATGAAGTTAATGACGAAAGACAGTTTGATGTGCTCTCGATCGTATTTCATCACTTCTCTCATGTTCAAGTCATCATTAGTTGTCAAAAAATCTGTTGTTAAAGAGAATGATTCATTGAAACTGACAGTCTTGACGACGTTGAAAACTTCAAGAGTCACTATCGAAACATTGAGATGAACTTCTCTGCAAAGCTTTCGCTTCTTTGTGATGAGTTGTTCACTTTCATCTTCTGATGAAATCTTGAATGAAGTGAAGTTATCTGTACTTTCGACTGCGCTGCTCAAACACTGCATGAAATTCTCATGTTCACTTCTTTTATGTTTTTCTATAGCTTGAACTTGAAAGATGTAGTAGAATATTCTCTTCTTTGTCATATCTGTTAATGTGACATGAAAGTTGACTGCATTTCTGATCTCAACTTTTTCGAAGTTTTCAACTTCATAGATAATTTTCTTCTTTTCGAAGTTGAACATTGTCTTGCTAACAAACTGTCTTTGATAGTTATTGAAATTGACATTCTTCAGAGTGAAATTGCTTTGCTTTTCATTCGTTACGAAAAGCTGTGAATGATGAATCATCTTATTATTCATCGTATCATTTGAAGTCAAGATCATGTGATCAAAGTCAATCATTGTCGATAAGATGAATGATAAAACTAAGCTGAGTTGTGCTTGCTCAATCAGATGAGCAGACTTCTCTGTCTTTATGCTCGTTGCTCTATCTTTCTTCTTACTGTTTATTCATCTCACTCACTTTATAAAACATGCATCTTT